>JACXTT010005991.1_pt1 | contig 17493 bp, 17 predicted proteins | sample 9270951 | NCBI WGS metagenome assembly JACXTT01 (sample SAMN15532306, study PRJNA645909) | rock metagenome | isolation source: weathered quartz diorite | place: Puerto Rico | collected 2017-06-21 | reverse complement strand
AGCCGCGCGTTGCCAACATGCTCGGACAGTTCCAGGATCAGGCCGGCAAGTACAAGGACGCCGCCGACTCCTACACCAAAGCGCTCTCGGTGGCGCCGAACAGCCGGGAGCTGAAAGTGCGGCGGATTGCCGCGCTCGTCAACGCGAAAGAATTCGAACGGGCCGCCGATTTCGCCGCGCAGGCGCAGATGCAGCACCCTGATGATCTGCGCTTTCCGCAGCTTCGCGCGCATGCGCTACAGCAGATGGGGGATACGGTTCGTGCGATAGCGGTGCTGGAGCCGGTTGCGCGGTCGAATCCCAGCGATTCAGCCACGCTGCTGTCGCTTGCCGACCTCTACAACACCGCCGGGCGCAAGACCGATGCGGAGCGAACGGTCCGCCAGCTGGTGTCGGTCGAGCCGGGCAACGCCGATGCGCTGAATTACCTTGGCTATCTACTCGCCGACAGCGGTCGTCAGCTCGACGAAGCCATTCGGCTGGTCCGCAGGGCCCTCGACATCGAGCCGAACAACCCGAACTACCTTGACAGTCTCGGCTGGGCGTACTACCGCAGGGGCAACTACGAGGAGGCGGAGAAGTACCTCGGCCCGGCCGCACAGCAGATGCCGCGCAACGCGACGGTGCAGGAGCACCACGGCGACGTTCTTGCCAAGCGTGGTCGCTGGCAGGACGCGATTGCAGCGTGGACTCGCGCGCTCCAGGGCGACGAAGGCGACGTCAACAAGGCGGCCGTCGAAAAGAAGATCGCGGACGCGCGCGGGAAAGTGCGCTGATAAATCGTTGGGCGTTGGGCTTTGGGCTTTGGGCCTTGGGCCTTACCGCCTGCGCCAGACCCCACATCACCCTTCCAACTGACCCCGGCATTCCACTTCCCGAGTTCAGGACGATCCACATGCAGGTGTCCGCCGCGTGTGCCGGTGTGCGGACGCTGACGGCCGAGATGGCGCTTTCGGGGCGCGCGGGACGTCAGCGGCTGCGCGGGCGCGTGCTTGCGGGATTCGCCCGGCCTGCATCGATGCGGCTCGAAGGCGTGGCGCCGTTCGGGCCACCGGCATTCATCCTCGTTGCGCGGGGGGAGAACGCGACGCTCGTGCTGCCGCGGGACGAGCGCGTGCTGCGCGGAGCGAAGCCCGAAGACATTCTGGGCGCTCTGGCGGGCGTGACGCTCGGACCAGCAGATCTTCAGGCGATTCTCACCGGCTGCGTCGTTGCCGCTCCTCAACCAACTGACGGGCGCAGGCACGCTAACGGATGGGCGTCAATCGATCTCGCTGGCGGCGCCACCATTTTTTTGCAGCCCGCCGCAGGCGGAATGTGGACGCTGCGCGGAGCGCGCCGGGCAGGCTGGCAGATTGAATATCCAGCGTGGAGCGGAGGCTTCCCGCAGACCCTGCGCCTCGCGTCCGATCAACCAGCGTTGATGGTAGACCTGACCGTAGGTTTGTCACAGATCGAGACCAACAAGGACCTGGAAGACGCGGCGTTCAACGTCAACGTACCTCGCGATGCCGAGTCGATCACGCTCGATGAACTCAGGGAGAGCGGACCCCTGGGAGCGAAGTGACATCCGTCTCGATTCGCGCGCACGCCAAGATCAACCTCGATCTGCGCGTGCTCGGTATGCGTCCAGACGGCTTTCACGAGCTGCGGACGGTATTCCAGGCGATCGCCATTCACGACGCGCTTCGCTGCATACCGCGAGCGGGCCCATTCGCGATCGAATGCGCGACCGCCGGTGTGCCGCTCGATCACACCAACCTGATCTGGCGTGCTGCGCAAACGCTGTGGCGCTCCCTTCGCCGCAGCGGTGCCGTGAAGGACGTTGTCGTACAGCTCGACAAACAGATTCCGCTGCAGGCGGGACTCGGAGGCGGCAGCGCCGATGCCGCGGCCACCCTGATGGCGCTGGCGCATCTCTGGCGCGTGCCGGCCAAACCTTCGCAGCTCACAGACGTGGCCGCGCATATTGGCTCGGATGTGCCGTTCTTCCTTGCCGGCGGTACTGCGCTTGGCCTCGGACGCGGCGAGGAGGTCTATCCACTCGCCGACCTGCCGAGGCATTGGATCGTGCTGCTGATCCCGGGATTTGGCGTGTCTACCAGCGAAGCCTATGGCTGGTACGACTCGGAGCGAGAGCTGTCACGTGCGCCGAAGGAACCGCAGCACGTGCCGGGCCCTTGGCCCTCACGCGCTGCGCAGATGATCAACGACCTCGAGGCGCCGATCGCGCGGCACCATCCCGAAATCGACCAGATGAAAGCCGCGCTGCGGCGGGCCGGAGCGCTGGCCGCGTCGATGTCTGGAAGCGGCTCGACCGTATTCGGCTTGTTTCAAAAGCGGCGCGAGGCCGTCGCGGCGGTTAATCGTCTGAAGGGTTCAGGATGGCGGGTGTTGCTGACGGAGTCACTGGGACGTGGCGAATACCAACGGAGGGCACGGCCAATTGCGACACGAGGCAAGTCTCGTCTACACTAAGCGTTTGCACCGCCCCTAGCCGTTCGGATCCGTACAAAAACTTACGTGGTGGGGCGTGGCCAAGCGGTAAGGCGCGGGACTTTGGATCCCGTATTCGAAGGTTCGAATCCTTCCGCCCCAACCAAGCTTGCCCGCGGGGGCGGAGTTTCGGTTTGGAGGGCATAGCACGCCGACAGGGACCGATAGGATGAGAAGGCCGCTGAGCGGTGAAGGGCTGATGTCGACGGGACTCGGCGACCTGAAGGTGTTTTCAGGCAGCGGGCATCCGCAGCTGACGCGCGAGATTGCGGATTTCCTGGGCATTCCCGTTGGACAGGCGCGCCTTCGGCGCTTTCCCGACAGCGAGGTCTCTTTTCAGATCGACGAGAACATCCGAGGTACCGACGTCTTCATCATCCAGCCGACGTCGAACCCGGTCGATCAGCATCTGATGGAGATGTTGATCATGGTGGATGCGTTCCGCCGATCGTCGGCGGCGCGGATCACGGCGGTTATCCCGTATTACGGCTACGCACGGCAGGATCGGAAGGACAAACCGCGCGTGCCTATTTCGGCCAAGCTCGTTGCGAACCTGCTGAGCGCGGCCGGAACCAACCGTGTGCTGACGATGGATTTGCACAAGGCGCAAATCCAGGGGTTCTTTGACATTCCGGTCGATCACCTGTTCGCGGCGCCGGTGATCATCGAGTATCTTTCGCGGCTGAATTACCCGCAGCTGACGATCGTGTCGCCGGACGCCGGCGGCGCCGAGCGTGCACGGGCGTATGCGAAACGGCTCGACGCCGAACTGGCGATCATCGACAAACGGCGATCGGAGGACGGGACGGCGGAGGTGATGAATGTCATCGGCGACGTGCAGGGCCGGACGTGCATCCTGCAGGACGACATCATCGACACGGCCGGAACGATTCAAAAGGGCGCGAGCGCGTTGAAGGCTGCAGGCGCCGAGCGCGTGCTCGCCTGCGCGGTGCACGGCGTGCTGTCGGGGCCGGCGATCGATCGCATTGAAAACTCACCGCTCGATCAGCTGATTGTGACCAACACCATTCCGCTGAGTTCGGCCGGTCAGCAGTGCAAGAAGATCGTGGTGCTGTCGGTCGCGAGGCTGTTGGGCCAGGCGATTCGGAGCATTCACGAGGAAACCTCGGTCTCCTCGTTGTTCGTTTGAATTGGAGGGCGGGTCCTTTCGGACCCGCCGGAGGAATATGGACGCAACACTCGAAGCAAAGAAGCGTGACGGTAGAGGCAAGAACGAGGCGCGGCGCCTGCGCGTCTCGGGCCGGATTCCGGCCGTCGTCTATGGTGCCCGCAAGGATGGTCAGGCGCCGGAAGGGGTGCCCGTGGCCGTCGACCCGAAGGAGGTGCTCCGCATCCTCCACTCCGAATCGGGCGCGAATACGCTGATCAACTTGAAGCTCGATGGCGGCGCCGAGTCGCGGGTCATGGTTCGCGATTACCAGCTCGATCCGATCACGCATCAGTTGCTGCATGCGGACTTCTACCAGCTCGCGATGGACAGGGAGATCGTCGTGTCGGTGCCTGTCGTCGTGAAGGGCGAGGCTGCGGGTGTCAAGCAGCAGGGTGGCCTCCTCGACTTCGTGACCCGCGAAATCGAGGTGCGTTGCCTCCCGACTGATATTCCTGAGCACATCGACGTCGATGTGAGCGAGTTGATGCTCCACCAGTCGGTTCGCGTGAAGGACGTCCCGACCAACCCGAAGTGGAAGGCCGTGACCGACGGTGAGACGATGCTCGTGCACGTCGTGATGCCGAAGGCGGAGGAATCGGCGGAGACGAAGGCCGCGGAAGGCGAGGCGGCGGCACCTGCGGCCGCGGCGGCGGCGCCGGCCGAACCGGAAGTCATCAAGAAGGGGAAGGCCGAGAAGGAAGAGGAAGCGCCGAAGAAATAATGAAGGTGATCGTCGGGCTCGGGAATCCTGGAAGGGAATACCGCGAGACTCGACACAACCTCGGCTTCAGGGTTGTCGACGAAATTGCCACGCGGCGGAGCCTGCAGTGGCGAGCGGATTCCGATCGAACGTACGCGAAGCACTTCGGCAGTCCCGAGTTCTTCGTCATGAAGCCGATGACGTTCATGAATCTCTCGGGTTTCGCGGTGTCGCGGTTCGTCGAGTACCACCGCATCGACCTCATGGACCTGTTGGTCGTTTACGACGAGGTCGATTTGGATTTCGGACGCATCCGCGGGCTCCCGTCCGGATCGGCGGGGACGCACAACGGGATGAAGTCCATGGTGGAGCAGCTGGGGACCACCGAGTTTCCGCGGCTCCGGATAGGCGTGGGGCGCGGAGATCCGCGGCGCGATCTTGCGGATTACGTGCTGTCGACATTCGAGCCTGAGGAACAAGCAGCGCTCGGCGGTCTCATCACCCGAGCGGCCGATGCCGCAGAGATGTTTGCCGTGGAAGGCATCTCGAAGGTGATGAATGAATACAACCGGTGGCCCACGGACCCGGACTGATGACTAGCTCCTTGCTGCGAATCGTAGGGGCCGACCTTAAGGTCGGCCTCTACCTTGGAAATGCAGCCGCTTAGTCCAGAAGGAGAGCAATGAATCGTAAGTACGAACTCGTCTACGTCGTGTCGCCGGATGCGACCGATGCCCAGGTGGCCGACCTGCATTCGCAGGTGGAGCAGATCGCTCAGCGCCTCGGCGGCAAAATCGACAAGACCGACAACTGGGGCCGGCGCAGGCTGGCCTACGAGATCGGGCCTCACAAGGAAGGCACCTACGTCCTCGAGACGATCGACGGCGGAGGTGAGCTGATGAAGGAGATCGATCGGCGTCTGAAGGTGTCGGATCTGATCATTCGCCACCTCATTGTCCGCATCGATGAAGATCAGACAAAGATCGAGCGGACACGGAACAAGCGCACCGAAGCGTCCCGCAGGCGACGCGTGGCGCGCGGCCTGCCGCCTGACAGGCAGCCGGGCGAAGGACAGCGCAGCGACATGGAAGACGATGACCGGTTTGATCTGGCCGAGGTGGAGCGATGAACGGGAAGCGAGGGTTCGGAGGCGGCGGCGGCCGCGGCAAGGCGGGGGGGCAGGGCGGCCAGCAGGGAAAGGACGGTCAACGCCGTCCGATGTTCCGCCGGCGGAAGGTGTGCAAGTTCTGCTCGGACAAGATCGACGACATCAATTACAAGGACACGAAGCTTCTGATGCCGTTCGTGCCCGAGCGGGCGAAAATTCTGCCGCGCCGCATTTCGGGGACGTGCGCGATGCACCAGCGAAAGCTGCGCACGGCGATCATGCGCGCGCGTCAGCTCGCATTAATCCCGTACACCGCCGAATAAATCACGGGCGGACCTGAAGGTCCGCCGCAACGACGGCCAATTCGATTTGGAGGGCGTGTCCTTTCGGACCCGCCAGATGGACGTTATGGAAGTGATTCTGAGAGACCACGTCGAGAAACTGGGCAAACGCGGCGAGATCGTCAAGGTCTCGGACGGCTATGCGCGCAATTACCTGCTGCCGCGAAAGCTCGCGCTGCCCGCGACCGACGGGAACAGGAAGCATGTCGAGCGCGAACGGAAGATCATGGAGACGCGCGAGGCGGAGGAGAAGTCGCAGGCGGAAGCGATTGCTTCACGGCTGTCGACCATTGACATCACGATCGCGCGGCGCGTGGGCGAGACCGAGCAGCTGTACGGATCGGTGACCGCCACCGACATCGCGGAGTTCGTCAAGACCAAGGGGTTCGAGAACGATGGACGCAAGTTGATCCTGCCTGAACCGATAAAGACGCTCGGCGAGCACGACGTCCCGCTGAAGCTGCATCGCGAAGTGAGCGCGCCGTTGAAGGTGAAGGTCGTGAAGGAAGGCGAGTCGAGCGCTTAGGGTCAACTCCCAATCTCCAACTCCCAACTTCCAAGACGCTCATCCCAGCGGTGTTGTTTGGGAATTGGTTTTTGGAGGTTGGGAGTTTTTGTTTTCTGTTAGACTCCCGTTCTTCCGCAGGCATCCCCCGATGGCCGACACAATCGCAACAGCCGAACGTACGCTTCCTCACAATCTCGAAGCTGAACGCTCGGTGCTGGGTGCGATTCTGGTTCACAACGATGCCTTCAACACCGCGGCGCAGGTCATTGACGGGCGTGACTTCTACCGTGACGCGCACCGGCGCATTTTCGATCGCATGGTGGCGCTCAGCGAGCGCGGTGAGGCGATCGATTTCATCACGCTGAAGGAGGAACTCTCCCGCGGCGGCGACCTGGAGGAAGTCGGCGGCCCTGCCTATGTCGCGTCGCTGGTCGACGGCGTGCCGCGTGCCACCAACGTCGAGTACTACGCGAGGATCGTCAAGGAAAAAGCGACCCTCCGCAACCTGATTTACGCGGCGAACAAGATTCTCACCAACGCGTACGAAGCCGATCAGGAATCGGACCTGATTCTCGACGAGGCCGAGAGCTCGATCTTCGCCGTCGCCGACGATCGGTTGAAGGCCGGCTTCGTGCCGATGCGCGAGCTGGTCAACGAAAGCTTTCCGAAAATCGAGCAGCTGTTCGAGCACAAGCGCCTGGTCACCGGCGTGCCGACCGGATTCGTCGATCTGGATGAGATGACGCGCGGGCTGCAGGCGGGCGACCTCGTGATCATCGCCGCGCGGCCGTCGATGGGCAAAACCAGCCTTGTGCTCAACATCGCGCAGCATGTCGCCGTGCAGGCCGAGCACACCGTCGGCTTCTTCAGCCTCGAAATGTCGAAGGAATCGCTGTTCATCCGGCTGCTCACCGCCGAAGCGCAGATCGACAGCCACAGGCTGATGAGCGGCCACATTGCCGACCGCGACTACGGCCGCATCTCGCACGCGCTCGAACGATTGAGCAGCATGCGGCTGTTCATCGACGACACCGCAAACATCGGCGTCCTGGAAATGCGCGCGAAATCGCGGCGCCTCCAGGCCGAGCACGGCCTGAGCCTGATCGTCGTCGATTACATCCAGCTGATGAACGCACGCGGTCGCTACGAGAACCGGACGCTGGAGCTTGCGTCGATCTCGCGATCGCTGAAAGGCCTTGCGAAGGAATTGAACGTGCCGATCGTCGTGCTCTCGCAGCTGTCGCGAGCACCCGAATCGCGTTCCGACCACCGCCCGCAGCTCTCGGACCTGCGCGAATCCGGCGCTCTCGAGCAGGACGCCGATGTCGTCGTCCTCATTTATCGCGATGACGCCTACAACCGGGATCCGAACAACCCGGACGCCGGAACCGCGGAACTGATCGTCGCCAAGCAACGCAACGGTCCGACCGGCATCGTCCGGCTCGCGTTCCTCCGCGAGCAGACGCGCTTTGCGAATCTCGCTCCCGGCGCGTGATCAGAAGCACCGTCGCGCACGTTGACCTTGCGGCGCTGCAGGCCAACTTCGAAGCGATACAGCAATTTCTCGCAGATGGAGCGGCGGACCCAAGCCGCCTTCGCAGCTCCGCCGCTTCGGCGGGCCAAGAGGGTCCGCGCCGCGTACCCAAGGTTATTGCCGTCGTCAAAGCGAACGCCTACGGGCATGGAGCCGAGCGGGTCGCGATCGCGCTCGAAGCCGCGGGCGCGGATCTGCTCGCGTGCGCTGATATCGAGGAAGCGGTCGTCCTCCGAAGGGCAGGTGTCCGCGTCCCGATTCTGATCTTCGGGGCGCTCAGCGTGAGCGACCTTGACGGGCTGTTCGAGTTCTCGCTGACGCCGACCATTTCGACGCCGTCCGCTGCACGCGCCGTTCAAGCGGCGGCCGCAAAACACGAGACGACGCTCGGCTATCACCTCAAGATCGACACGGGGATGAACCGCCTCGGGTTTCGTCACGACAATCTTCGCCGCACGCTGCCGGAGTTGCTCGCCAGCTCGAACCTGCGGCTCGAGGCGATCTATACGCATTTCGCGACGGCTGACGAACCGGAGAGTCCGTTCTTCGATATCCAGCGAAAGAATTTCGAGGCGGCTCTGAAAGTCATCGACGGTATCGCGGACCCAAAGGGTCCGCGCCGCTCGGATCGTGTGCTGATCCATGCCGCGAACAGTGCCGCGACGCTGCGCGACTCGCGCGTCTGGTACGACATGGTGCGTCCAGGACTGATGCTGTACGGGATCGTTCCGCCGCCGCTTGCCTCCACGATTCCGCTCAAACCGGTCATGTCGTTAACCAGTCGGGTCGTGGCCGTGAAAGGCGTTCGACCCGGTGAAGGCGTCGGGTACGGTCTCCGATTCGAGGCGGAGAAGCCCGTGACCACGGCTGTCATCCCCGCCGGCTACGCTGATGGCATCGACCTGCGGGTGTCAGGCAGGTCGCAGGTGTTGATCCGTGGCCGGCGCGTGCCGATCGTCGGCGCGGTCTCGATGGACATGATGATGGTTGATGTCACGGGACTCGAGGACGTTTCCCCCGGCGACGAGGTGGTGATCATCGGCCGTCAGGGCGACGAGTCGTGGCAGCAGATCGATGCCCGCGAGATGGCCGCGGCCATCGGCACCATCCCCTACGAGGTCGTCTGCCGTATTGGATCGAGGATTGAAAGGGTGTACGCGTGAGAACGCCCAAAGTCGTCTTCGTGTGCCAGGAGTGCGGCGCGCAATCGCCCAAGTGGATGGGGAAATGCGTCGAATGCGGCGCGTGGAACTCGTTTGTCGAGGAGCGCTCGGCACCGGAGGCCGCGCCGGGCACCGCGGCCAACAACCGGTACTCGCAATTTAGTACATCTACCGCGGCAAAGCTGTACGCAGAAGTTGAAACCACCAACGCCGAACGTCTGTCATCCGGCATCGGCGAGTTCGATCGCGTCCTCGGCGGCGGTGTCGTGCCGGGATCGCTTGTCCTGCTCGGTGGCGAACCGGGCATCGGCAAATCGACGCTGCTGCTGCAGGCGGCGGCTCATTTCGCCGCCAATGTCGGACCCGTTCTCTATGCGTCAGGCGAGGAATCGGAGCACCAGATCAAGAGCCGCGGCGATCGGCTCGGCGTCGGTGCAGCGCCCCTCTACCTGCTCTCGGAAACATGCATCGAACGCATCCTCGAAGAAATTGCGCGCCTCAAGCCGGCTCTGGTTGTCATCGATTCGGTGCAGACGGTCTTTTCAATCAAGTTCCAGTCGGCACCCGGCAGCATTGGCCAGGTGCGCGAAGCCGCGACGCAGTTCCTGTTTGCCGCGAAGGGGCAGAACATTCCTACGGTTCTTGTCGGCCACGTCACCAAGGACGGCAACCTCGCGGGGCCAAAGGCGCTGGAGCATGTGGTCGATACGGTCCTCTATTTCGAGGGCGAGCGGCATCACTCTCACCGCGTCATCCGCGCCATCAAGAACCGGTTTGGCGCGGTCAGCGAGCTCGGCGTCTTCGAGATGACGGGCAGTGGCCTTCGGCCCGTCGCCAATCCATCACGATTGTTTCTGTCGGAGAGGGCCTCGGGCACGCCGGGCTCGGCGGTTCTCTGCTGTGTCGAGGGGTCGAGACCTATCCTCGTGGAGGTGCAGGCGCTCGTCAGCACAAGCACCTACGGCAATGCCAGGCGGATGGCGATTGGAATCGATCAGAACCGTCTGTCGCTGCTGTTAGCGGTCCTCGAAAAGCGGGCGGGTCTCACCCTGGCCGGAGACGACGTGTACGTGAATATCGCCGGCGGGATGAATATCGAAGAGCCGGCCGCGGACCTGAGCGTTGTCGCGGCTGTGGCGTCCAGCGTGCGGAATCGAGGTCTGTCGCCCTCCACGGCCGTATTCGGCGAGGTCGGTTTGAGCGGCGAAATCCGTGGAATACCACAGGCACCCCTACGGATCCGCGAAGCCGTGCAGATGGGGTTCAGCCGCGTCGTTCTTCCCGCCGCCAATGTGGAACGTGCCTCAGCCGACGCCCTGGTCGAGAAGCACGAATGCGAACTAATCGGGGTCAGAACGGTGGGCGAGGCGCTGGATCAGTTGATCGCTTGATTTTCACCCCCGCGCCGCTCTAACGTTCCCTCACTCATAGCGCCGTATCTTCGGTTCATCGCCCGAGGGGACACTCATGCTGTGGTCACTTATTGCGCGGTTCTTATTCATCCTGGCGGTCGGTTACGCCTCATACCAGCTCCAGCCACTCGGCGACGAGCCGGTGGAAAGCCTTGGATTCGGCGTCGGCCTCGGGGCGTTGGTGATTTTCCTCGAGCAGCGTCTGAAGCATATTGCGATGACGCACATGCTGGGGAGCCTGCTCGGAGGCGCGATCGGTCTCGGCGCGGCGAAGACCATCGGCGCCGCGCTCTATTGGGCCGACGTCAACGATCGCCGCGTCGTCTTCCTGCACAGTCTCATCCTGCTCGGCCTGCCGTACATCGGCCTGGTAATGGGCGCGCGGAACGCTGAATGGCTCGAGCCCGAGCGCATCGTCGGCCTGTTCCGCAACACCGGCCCTCGCCGCCGCTACCGCGTGCTCGACACGAGCGTCATCATCGACGGCCGCATCGCCGACATCTGTGAAACAGGTTTCATGGACGGCACACTGGTGATCCCGCAGTTCGTGCTGAAGGAACTGCAGTTCGTCGCCGATTCGTCTGATTCCATGAAGCGGAACCGCGGCCGCCGCGGCCTGGACATCCTGCAGAAAATTCAGAAGATGGCGGGCGTGGACGTCATGATCTCGGACGTCGATTTTCCGGACGTGAAGGAAGTCGATTTGAAGCTCATCGAGCTCGCCCGGACGCTCGAAGGAAAGATCGTCACCAACGATTTCAATTTGAACAAGGTCGCGCAGCTTCGCGGCGTTTCCGTCCTCAACATCAACGAACTGGCGAATTCGCTGAAGCCCGTTGTCTTGCCCGGCGAGTTGATGAAAGTGTTCATCCTCAAGGAAGGAAAGGAATACAACCAGGGTGTCGCGTATCTCGACGATGGCACGATGGTGGTGGTCGACAACGCGCGGAAGATGATCGGCAAGACCATCGATGTGGTCGTGACCAGCGTGCTGCAGACCACTGCGGGCAAGATGATTTTCGGTCGCTTCATCGATTCGGCGACCGCCGCGCAGGCCGCACCGGGGACGACAGGCGCGGCCGCTGCCGAAGCGGAGCCCGTGCGGCGAACCCGCCCCCATATGCCGCCGTCACCGGCGACGGCAGGGAAGTGATCCGAAAATTTTGAATTACTGAATGCCCCCGTATCACTGGTGGCGGACTGTCTTCTTTCTGATCCCCGCCATCTCTCTCTACACGATCGTGCTGGGGACGCTTTCGATCGCGTCGAGTCTGTTCCAGAGCAGCGGCCGCTTCGCGCACTGGTGCGCGCGCACGTGGTCACGTCTCATTCTCATGACGACAGGTGTTGAGGTGGAGGTCTCGGGGCTCGAGCGTCTTCAGCGGGATCGTCCTTACGTCTTCGTCGCGAACCACCAGAGCATCTACGACATTCCCATCATCTTCTGGTCGCTGCCGTACCAGATTCGAATCATCGCGAAGGAATCGCTTGGCCGGTTTCCATTTCTCGGATGGCACCTGCGACGCACCGGACATATGCTTGTCGATCGACGACGGCCTGATCGCGCCGCGATCTTCGGGCGCGCGTCGAAGCTGATGCAGCAGGGTCTGTCGCTCATTGTCTTTCCTGAGGGAACACGGAGCCGCGACGGCCGCGTCGCACCGTTCAAAGGCGGGAGCTTCTATCTGGCCCTCGAAGCGGGGCTGCCGGTTGTGCCGATCTCGATCGTTGGCAGCCGGCACATCATGCTGAAGGGCCGACTCGCGACCTACCCGGGGCGCGTCAGACTGATCGTCCACGAGCCCGTCGATACGACAGGGCTTGCGGGCGCCGATCCACGGGCGGCGCGAGCGTTCGCCGCGCGGGTACGCGACCTCATCGCGCCTCAAGCTGAGTCCGACGTCGCACAGTTCGACGTAGCGCGCGTGCGCACGTGGGGGGCCGCCTTCAGCGTACGTAGGGGCCGGCTTTAGCCGGCCCATGCTTTACCGTGACATTCATTGTTGATGCACGTCTCGCGTCGATTGTCCGGGCCGGTGTGCTCTGGTTCGACGGCGCGACAGTGGTTGAACACGACCACGGCCTGGATGCGCCGCTCGCGGCTGCGGAAGCGGCGGTGCGCATGAAACCCCCCGCGGAAACGACGGCGGTTCGGACGATGTACAAGCGCGTCGGAATCGATCCGACCAAGACGCGTCCATCCTCTGAGGCGCTGTTGCGGCGAGTCCGCAGAGGGGACGCGCTGCCGCGCATCAATTCGATGGTCGACGTCTGCAACTGGTGCTCGTTCGAGTTCCAGCTGCCGTACGGCCTGTACGACGCGGCGAAAATCGAGGGCGATGTGACGCTCCGAATCGGGCGGGACGGCGAATCGTATCCGGGGATCCGCAAAGACGATGTCCATGTCGACGGGCGGATCGCGCTCGTCGATGCGGCGGGACCGTTCGGCAATCCGACCTCCGACTCCGCACGGACGATGGTGACGACGGCGACGGCGCGCGGACTGCTCGTCGTATTTGCGCCGCGCGAAGTCGACACGGCGCGTTTGACGCACGTGATGAACGTGACGTCAGAACGCATGCAGCAGTACACGGGTTGCCACGAGACGGCGCGTCTAGTTGGTGGTTAGTGGTTGGTGGTTCGTGCCAACTCTCAACGAAGAACTCTTACCTACCAACCACTAACCACCCACCACCAACCAGATAAGATGAGGTCATGCACGTTTCCGCCATCATCGCTGCGGGCGGGCGAGGATCCCGATTGGGCGGCGCGCAGCCGAAGCAGCTGCAGATGCTTGCGGGTGTGCCTATCCTCAAGCGAACCGTTGATGCGTTTCTGCATGGTTACGCGTTCGATGAAGTCGTCGTGGCTCTGCCGTCAGAGCTCGCGGCAGATCCTCCTTCATACCTGGACAGCGTCATCGTCGTCGAAGGAGGCGAACGGCGACAGGACTCGGTGGCGAATGCGTTCCGCGCAGTCGCGCCAAGCTCTCAAATAATCGTGATTCACGACGCCGCGCGGCCGCTCGTATCGAGCGCGCTGATCGAGCGGACCATCGACGCCGCATCGAAGCATGGCGCTGCGATTGCGGCGCTGCCGGCCCGCGATACGGTGAAACGCACCGACCAGTCGCGGATGATCCGCGGGACGATTCCGCGGGACCAGATTTTTCTTGCGCAAACACCGCAGGCCTTTCGTGTTGGCGTGCTGCGCGACGCGCTCTTGCGCGCTGAAGCCCTGGCGAAGGCGGGGGAGCTGGCCTCCGATGCAACCGACGAAGCGATGCTGGCAGAGCAGGCAGGACACTCGGTTTATCTGGTCGAGGGTGATCCCCGGAACCTCAAGATCACGACAGCCGAGGATCTGGAAATCGCAGAACGTCTTGCTGCGACCAGTGGCCGTGCGGCCTCGATCCGGATTGGAAATGGGTATGACCTCCACCGGCTCGTGGCGGGCCGTCAGCTGATCCTCGGTGGTGTGGCCATTCCGTTCGACAAAGGACTGGAGGGCCATTCCGATGCTGATGCGGTGTGCCACGCGGTCACCGACGCCATCCTTGGCGCAGCGTCTGCCGGTGATATTGGCCGTCATTTTCCGGATACGGATGCGGCCTTCAGAGACGCGAACAGCGTCGAGTTGTTGAAACGCGCTGTCGTTGTGGTTCGCGCCGCCGGCTACGCCGTGTCCAACGTCGACGTGGTCGTCATCGCGCAGCAGCCGAAGCTCTCGCCGCATATCGATGCGATGCGCGCGAGCCTTGCGCAGGCCATTGGCATCGAGCCGCAGCAGGTGAGCGTCAAAGGAAAGACGAACGAAGGCCTCGACGCGACAGGCATGGGCGAAGCAATCGCCGTCCACGCGGTCGCGCTGATCACTGTGCTCTAGAAATGACGCCCGACCCTGTTTTGCGCGTGCGGTTTGCGCCGAGTCCGACGGGTCAGCTGCACGTCGGCAACGTGCGAACGGCGTTGTTCAACTGGCTCATGGCGCGCGGCGCAGGCGGCACGTTCGTGCTGCGCGTCGAGGATACCGACTTCGCACGTTCGACAAAGGAAGCTGAAGGTTCAGCCGTCGATGACTTGCGATGGCTCGGGTTGAACTGGGACGAAGGTCCGGATACTGGCGGGACACACGGGCCGTATCGCCAGTCGGAGCGGCTGCATATCTACCGTGCGCACGCCGTGGAGCTGATGTCGCGCGGCCAGGCGTACCACTGTTTCTGCTCGGAAGAGCAGCTGGAGATGGATCGATATCAGGCACTGCGGAATATGCAGCCGCCGAAGTACGTTGGCCGGTGCCGCGGCATCACGACCGACCAAGCACGCAAACGCATCGACGCTGGTGAGCCCGCGGTGATCCGATTCCGCGTGCCGGACGGCGACCGCGAAATCGCGTTTGACGATCTCGTTCGCGACCGCGTGTCGTTCATGACCGATGTCATCGGCGATTTCGTGCTCGTCCGTTCCGGTGGCGTTCCGGCCTACAACTTTGCCGCGGTCGTCGATGACGCGCTCATGGAGATCAGCCATGTGATTCGCGGTGAGGATCACATCTCGAACACGCCGAGGCAGCTTCTGCTGCACGAGGCGTTCGGGTGGACTCCGCCGCGCTTCGGACATGTGCCGAACGTGCTGGGATCGGATCACTCGAAGCTGTCGAAGCGACACGGCGCCACGTCGGTTGGCGAATTTCGGGAGCGGGGTTACCTGCCGGAAGCGCTTGCGAACTATCTGGCGCTCATTGGCTGGTCGCCCGGCGAAGGCCAGGAGCTGCTACCGCTCGACGAGCTTGCGCGCCGGTTTCGCATCGAGGATGTCGGCAAGAGCGCCGGTGTATTTGATCCCGAAAAGCTTGCATGGGTGAATCGGCACTATTTGAAGCTCGCCGACCCCAAGCGCCTCGTCGAACTCACGCTGCCGTTTCTCGAGAGGCAGGGGTGGGTCCGGGATCCAGGATCCGGGATCCGGGATTCGCGGGAGCCGAATGCTTCCGATTTCCTGGCGCGTGCTGTTGGAATCGCAGCGCAGTCTGTCGATCACCTCGACCAGGTCGCCGCGCGGCTGCACTTTCTGTTTGACTACTCGGCCGCGGCGGCGCTCGCCAACCCTGCCATCCACGGCGAAGCCGCTGAGGCCCGCCGCGTGATCGCGGCGCTCGCTGACGAAGCCGCAAAGGCAGGACCGCTTGTCGACAGGGAAACGTTCAGGGCCATGGCGGCGCGCATCCGCGAGCAGTCCGGCGTCAAAGGCAAAGCGCTGTTTCATCCGATTCGGCTCGCGTTGACGGGCGAAGCCGAAGGTCTCGAACTCGACCTCGCCGTACCGCTTATCGAGCAAGGAGCGGCGATGCCGCCGTCCTCCGGGATTCGCGCGATCTTCAGCGTCGCCGATCGGGCTGCCGCGTTTCTGCACGAGCTTGAGAAATCGGGCGCCAACGCGTGATCATCTATGGAATCAACCCAGTGCTCGAAGCTCTCCGCGCAGGACGCGTCAGGGAGCTGCGTGTCGGCGAACGCACCGACGATCGGCTGAAGCAGCTGCTTGCGCTCGCTGGCGAGCGTGGCGTGCGCGTCCGGCGGGTCGCTGCCGACGCGCTCGAGCGCGACTCGCGCCGCGGCGTTCATCAGGGCGTCGTTGCCGAGATCGACCAAGGCGCCAATTACGGCATTGACGAGATCCTCAGCGGCGCGGCGGGAGCGCCGCTGATCGTCGTGCTCGATGGCGTCGAGGATCCGCACAACCTCGGTGCCATCCTGCGCACGGCGGATGCGGCGGGCGTGGACGGTGTCGTCGTTCAGAGCCGGCGCTCGGCGTCGCGTGGCGGCGTCGCGGCCAAGGCGTCGGCAGGCGCGCTCGCCCACGTGAAGATTGCCGAAGTCGTCAACATCGCGCGCGCCGTGGAGGAATTAAAAGAGGCAGGGGTCTGGACCGTCGGACTCGCCTCCGAAGCGGCAGATTCCTATGACGCGATCGACCTGACGTTCCCAACCGCGTTGGTTCTCGGAGCGGAGGGAACCGGTTTACGGCGTCTGGTGCGGGAGCGCTGCGATCGGCTGGCGTCTATTCCGATGCGCGGCCACGTCGGCAGCTTGAACGTATCGGTGGCCGCAGGCGTAGTGCTGTTCGAGGCGGTTCGGCAACGGCATTTGGAGGGAGGCCAGCACCAAAAATGAACCTCTTGACAGCTGGCGGGGATGGTGTTGATGGCACGGGAAGTGCTATAATCCGCTCTTTGTCTGGCTGGCGTAGCTCAGTCCGGTAGAGCAGCTGATTTGTAATCAGCGGGTCGGGGGTTCAAATCCCTCCGCCAGCTCCACCGAAGTGAGCCCCGCCCGCCGCCGGCCCCTGAATTCATTGTTCGAAGAGGATCTTCAGGTACGCGCCGAAAGCACGGACTCCAACAGCTTAAAGAACGTCGAGATAACGGGGAGGTGGCGGAGCGGTCAATCGCAGCAGACTGTAAATCTGCCGCCCAACGGGCTACGGAGGTTCGAACCCTCCCCTCCCCACCAACCTCTCAGCCCCTGGCACGAGAGGGCTGTTCGGTTTGGTGGCGCTGCTTGTTTGGCGGCAAGCCGCGCTTCGCGTGGCGCCGCGGGGACACTGTCGGAACGAAGGTTGGGCGTCTCGCATGGAAGCGAGTCGAAGGGCGGGAGTAACTCAGTGGTAGAGTCACAGCCTTCCAAGCTGTTGGTCGCGGGTTCGATCCCCGTCTCCCGCTCCAACCTTCGCTCGCGGATGGATACGGACCGCGAGCTTCGGTTGGCAAGCCACCTTTCACCGACGCGCGAAGGCTGTCTTGAGGCTGATTTGAGGTGGCCGATGTAGCTCAGTTGGCAGAGCGCGTCCTTGGTAAGGACGAGGTCACCAGTTCAATCCTGGTCATCGGCTCCAGAATGGTGGATTCGGAAGGTTTTAGCTGGTTAGCGGAGCGAGCACGAAATGGCGAAAGAGAAATTTGATCGGTCGAAACCCCACGTCAACGTCGGCACCATCGGGCACATCGACCACGGGAAGACGACGCTGACGGCGGCGCTGACGAAGGTGGCAGCCGCCAAGGG
>JACXTT010005990.1_pt1 | contig 17494 bp, 11 predicted proteins | sample 9270951 | NCBI WGS metagenome assembly JACXTT01 (sample SAMN15532306, study PRJNA645909) | rock metagenome | isolation source: weathered quartz diorite | place: Puerto Rico | collected 2017-06-21 | reverse complement strand
GCCTTCGCCTTCGAGGAAGACACCGACGGCGCCGACAGCGACAAGTACACCTGGGCCAACGCGGCCTACGCCATGGCGGTGAACATCAACCGTTCGTTCAAGTACTACGGCTGGTGCTCGCGGATTCGCGGCGTCGAATCCGGCGGCGAAGTGCAGAACCTGCCGGCCCACACCTTCCCGACCGACGACGGCGGCGTGGACATGAAGTGCCCGACCGAAATCGCGATTTCCGACCGGCGCGAAGCCGAGTTGGCGAAGAACGGTTTCATGCCGCTGCTGCACAAGAAGAACACCGACTTCGCCGCGTTCATCGGCGCCCAGTCGCTGCAGAAACCGGCCGAGTACGACGACCCGGACGCCACCGCCAACGCCAACCTGGCCGCGCGCCTGCCGTACCTGTTCGCCACCTGCCGCTTTGCCCATTACCTCAAGTGCATCGTGCGCGACAAGATCGGCTCGTTCAAAGAGAAGGACGAGATGCAGCGCTGGTTGCAGGACTGGATCCTCAACTACGTGGACGGCGACCCGGCCCACTCCACCGAAACCACCAAGGCCCAGCACCCGCTGGCCGCGGCGGAAGTGGTGGTCGAGGACGTCGAGGGCAACCCGGGGTACTACACCTCCAAGTTCTTCCTGCGTCCGCATTACCAGCTCGAAGGCCTGACGGTTTCGTTGCGTCTGGTGTCCAAGTTGCCGTCGGCGAAAGGGGCGTAAGCCCGAACCCGCAACCACAGCGAACCCGCTGCCCCACGCGGCGGGTCCTGGCTAACAACATCGTGGTGAAGACCACACTGGAGAAAACATGGCTGTTGATATCTTCATCAAGATCGGCGACATCAAGGGCGAGTCCCAGGACAAGGCTCACAAAGAGGAAATCGATGTCCTCAACTGGAGCTGGGGCATGTCCCAATCCGGCAACATGCACATGGGCGGTGGCGGTGGCGCCGGCAAGGTCAATATCCAGGACCTGTCGCTGACCAAGTACGTCGACAAGGCTTCGCCGAACCTGATGATGCATTGCGCCAGCGGCAAGCACATCGACAAGGTCACCCTGGTGGTGCGCAAGGCCGGCGGCGAAAGCCAGGTCGAGTACATGAAGATCGACCTGGAAGAAGTGCTGGTCACCTCCCTGAGCACCGGCGGTTCGGGCAGCGATGATCGCCTGACCGAAAACGTCACCCTGAACTTCGCCCAGGTCTCGGTCGAGTACCAGGAACAGAAAGCCGACGGTTCCAAGCAAGGTGGCCCGGTCAAGTTCGGCTGGAACATCCGCTCGAACACCAAGCGTTGATCCCCACGCCCCCGACGCGCCGCGTCGGGGGTGTCTGGTGTTACCCCGAATTCGATTCATTCCCGGTGCCCGAGCATGGCCAAGCCTGCGTTTCCCGCCCAGTGGAGCTGCCGCCCCGCAGTGTCCAGCCCCTGTGACGTTAGCTCCTGTGAACCTGTGCGATGAGCAACGTGCCGAGCGACCTCACCCTGCGCGAACGCCTGCAGCCATCGCTGCTCGACCGCTTGACCGACGACGAGCCCGGCAACCTCCAGGAAGGCAGCGACAAACGCGTGCTGTCCCTGAGCCAGCTCAAGGCCTCGGTACTGCGTGACCTGACCTGGCTGCTCAACAGCACCAGCCTGCTCGACGCCGACGCCACGCTGCACACCCCGGCCGGGACCTCGGTGGTCAACTACGGCCTGCCGGCGCTGGCCGGCAACAGTGCCTCGAGCATCGACGTGGCCGCCCTCGAAGGCCTGATCCACACCGCCATCACCACCTTCGAACCGCGCATTCTCAGCCACACCCTGCGGGTCCGCGCCCAGGTGGCCCATGGCGAGATGAACCACAACGCCCTGAGCTTCGAGATCGAAGGCGATCTCTGGGCCCTGCCGGCCTCGTTGCCGCTGCTGCTGCGCACCGACCTCGACCTGGAATCCGGTCATGTGCGCGTGGTGCCCGCCGAGCAACGGAGACGTTCATGAACCCGCGCCTGCTCGACCTGTACAACCAGGAACTGCAACACGTGCGCGAAAGCGCCGCCGAGTTCGCCAAGGAATACCCGAAGATCGCCGGCCGCCTCACGCTGTCCGGGCTCGACTGCGCCGACCCTTACGTCGAACGCCTGCTGGAAGGTTTCGCCTACCTCACCGCCCGGGTGCAGCTCAAGCTCAATGCCGAGTACCCGACCTTCACCCACAACCTGCTGGAAATCGCCTACCCGCATTACCTGGCGCCGACGCCTTCGATGACCGTGGTGCAGCTACAGACCGATCCGGACGAAGGCTCCCTGGCCAGCGGCTTCACCCTGCCGCGCGACAGCGTGTTGCGCGCCACCCTGGGCAAGGACACCCAGACTTCCTGCGAATACCGTAGCGCCCATGCCGTCACACTGTGGCCGTTGCAGGTCAGCCAGGCAGAATACTTCGGCAACCCGTCGGCGGTGCTCGGGCGCCTGGCCGCCAGCGAACCGAAAGCCAAGGCCGGCCTGCGCCTGACCTTGCGCACCGGCGCCGAGTTGCCATTCAACCAACTCGACCTGGAGAGCCTGCCGCTCTACCTCAACGGTGCCGACGAGCAGCCGTTTCGCCTGTACGAGCAACTGCTCGGCAATGCCTGCGCGGTATTCGCCCGCGCCCCGGGCGGCGATTGGGTCGAGCGCCTGCCCGGCGACGCCCTGCGCGCCCGCGGCTTCGACGACCGCGAAGCGGCGATGCCGGTGGTGGCCCAGGCGTTCCAGGGCTATCGGCTGTTGCAGGAATACTTCGCCCTGCCCCAGCGCTACCTGTTCGTCGAATTCGCCGAGCTGGACCGCGCGGTGAAACGCTGCGCTGGCCAGGAGCTGGAGTTGATCGTGCTCTTCGAGCGCTTCGACCCGAGCCTGGAAAGCAGCGTCGGCGCCGCGCAGTTCGTGCCTTTCTGCACCCCGGCGATCAACCTGTTTCCGCGTCGCGTCGACCGTATCCACCTGTCCGAGCGGGTCAACGAACACCACGTGATCGCCGACCGCACCCGGCCCATGGACTTCGAGATCCACTCGCTGACCAGCGTCACCGGCCACGGCACCGGACCCGACCAGCCGTTCCTGCCGTTCTATGCCGTGCGCGATCCGTCGCGCTACGGCCGCGACCAGGCCTACTACACCCTGCGCCGCGAGCCCCGGGTGCTGTCCAGCGAGCAGCGGCGCAAAGGCACCCGCTCGACCTACGTCGGCAGTGAAACCTTCATCAGCCTGGTGGACAACCGGCAGGCGCCCTACCGCCACGACCTGCGCCAGCTGGGCGTCAGCGCCCTGTGCACCAACCGCGACCTGCCGCTGTTCATGAGCGTCGGCACCGGCAAGAGCGACTTCACCCTGGCCGACAGCGCCCCGGTTTCGGCGATCCACTGCCTGGCCGGGCCCAGCCGGCCACGGGCCAGCCATGCCCACGACAACCAGGCCTGGCGCCTGATCAGCCAGCTGTCGCTGAACTACCTGTCGCTGAGCGAAGGCGGCCAAGGTGCCGCCGCCCTGCGCGAACTGCTGCGCCTGTACGGCGAGAGCAACGACGCCGCCCTGCAATTGCAGATCGAGGGCCTGCGCGAAGTCAGCAGCAAGCCCTGCACCCGGCGCCTGCCGATGCCCGGGCCGATCGTCTTCGGCCGTGGCCTGGAGATCACCCTGGAATTCGACGAAAACGCGTTTCGCGGCACCGGGGTGTTCCTCCTCGGCGCCGTATTCGAGCGCTTCCTGGCACGCTACGTGTCGATCAACAGTTTTACCGAGACGGTGATCCGTACCACCGAACGCGGCGAGATCATGCGATGGAAAGCCAAGCCCGGACGCCGTCCGACCCTGTGAGCACGCTCACGGCGATGCAGGCCGAACCCTGGGAATACGATTTCTTCCAGGCCTTGCGGCGTATCGAGTGCGAATCGCCGCACCTGCCGCGCTTCGGCCATTCCCAGCGCCTGGCCGACGACCCGCTGCGTCTCGGCCAGCAGCTCGACTGCGCCTTCGCCCCGGCCACCCTAGCCTCCATGACACCGGCCAGCGAAACCACGCCGGCACGGCTGGAGCAGTTCTTCTTCGGCCTCGGCGGCCCCAACGGCCCGCTGCCGTTGCACCTGACGGAGTACATGCGCGAACGCCAGCGCAACAACACCGACAGCACCAGCAAGCGCTTCCTGGATATCTTCCACCATCGCCTGCTGAGCCTGTTCTACCGGGCCTGGGCCGAAGCGCGACCAACCGTCAGCCACGACCGGCCGGACGACGACTACTGGTCCGCGCGCCTGGCCGCGCTCAGTGGCCGAGGCATGCCCAGCCTGCTGAAACAGGGCTTGATTCCAGACACCGCCAAGCTGCACTTCAGTGGCCACCTCGCCGCCCAGACCCGCTACCCGGACGGCCTGCGCGCCATTCTGGAGGAGTATTTCGGGCTGCCGGTGCAGATCGAGGAATACGTCGGCCAGTGGCTGCACCTGCCGGAGCGCAGCCGCCTCGGCGTCAGCGCGCACCAGCTGGGCGTCGACTTCTGCCTGGGCCGCCACGTCTGGGACCGCCAGCACAAGTTCCGCATCCGCGTCGGCCCGCTCAAGCTGGCCGACTACATGGGCCTGTTGCCCGACGGTGAACCCTTCCGCCACCTGGTGGCCTGGGTCGCCGAATACCTGGGGCACGAACTGGACTGGGACCTGAACCTGGTCCTGGAACAGCCGCAAGTGCCCAAGCTGCAACTCAACGGCCAATTCCGCCTGGGTTTCAACACCTGGCTCGGCCAACCCCAAGAAGATGCCGAGGACCTGATCCTGGCCCGGCATTACGCCGACCAGGCCACCTCGGCCCACCATTCAAGGAGCCCGGACCATGGGTGAAATCAGCCGCGCCGCGTTATTCGGCAAACTCAACAGCATCGCCTACAAGGCCATCGAAGCCGCCACGGTGTTCTGCAAACTGCGGGGCAACCCCTATGTGGAACTGAGCCACTGGCTGCACCAGTTGCTGCAATTGCAGGACTCGGACCTGCACCGGCTGATCCGCCAGTTCAATCTCGAACCGGCGCGCCTGGCCCGTGACCTGACCGACGCCCTCGACCGCCTGCCGCGCGGCTCGACCTCGATCACCGACCTCTCGTCCCACGTCGAAGAAGCGGTGGAACGCGGCTGGGTCTACGGCAGCCTGATGTTCGGCGAAAGCCAGGTGCGCACCGGCTACCTGGTGCTCGGCATTCTCAAGACCCCGAGCCTGCGCCATGCCCTGCTGGCGCTGTCATCGGAATTCGACAAGATCAAGGTCGAGGCCCTGAGCGAACGCTTCGACGAGTACGTCGGCGACTCGCCGGAAAACCACCTCGCGGCCAGCGACGGCTTCAACGCCGGCGCCGTGCCGGGCGAAGCCAGCGGCGCCATGGCCCCCAGCGCCATGGGCAAGCAGGAAGCGCTCAAGCGTTTCACCGTGGACCTGACCGAGCAGGCCCGCAGCGGCAAGCTCGACCCCATCGTCGGTCGCGATGAGGAAATCCGCCAACTGGTGGATATCCTCATGCGCCGCCGTCAGAACAACCCGATCCTCACCGGCGAAGCCGGCGTCGGCAAGACCGCCGTGGTCGAAGGCTTCGCCCTGCGCATCGTTGCCGGCGATGTACCGCCGGCCTTGAAGGACGTCGAACTGCGCAGCCTCGACGTCGGCCTGTTGCAAGCCGGCGCAAGCATGAAAGGCGAATTCGAACAGCGCCTGCGCCAGGTCATCGAAGACGTCCAGGCCTCGCCCAAGCCGATCATCCTGTTTATCGACGAGGCCCACACCCTGGTCGGTGCCGGTGGCGCCGCCGGCACCGGTGACGCGGCCAACCTGCTGAAACCGGCACTGGCCCGCGGCACCTTGCGCACCGTGGCCGCCACCACCTGGGCCGAGTACAAGAAACACATCGAGAAAGACCCGGCCCTGACCCGTCGCTTCCAGGTGGTGCAGGTCGCCGAGCCGTCGGAAGACAAGGCCCTGCTGATGATGCGCGGCGTCGCCTCGACCATGGAAAAACACCACCAGGTGCAGATCCTCGACGAAGCGCTGGAGGCCTCGGTCAAGCTCTCGCACCGCTACATTCCGGCGCGCCAGTTGCCGGACAAATCCGTCAGCCTGCTGGACACCGCCTGCGCCCGGGTCGCCATCAGCCTGCATGCGGTGCCTGCCGAAGTCGACGACAGTCGGCGACGCATCGAGGCGCTGGAAATAGAGTTGCAGATCATTGCCCGCGAGCATGCCATCGGCGTCGACACCACCGCGCGCCGCAGCAACAGCGAGAACCTGTTGAGCGCCGAACGCGAGCGCCTGGCCGAGCTGGAAGTACGCTGGGCCGATGAAAAAGCCCTGGTCGACGAACTGCTCGCCACCCGCGCCGAACTGCGCGAAAGCGTCGGCGTGGTGGACAGCGAGACCGGCAGCGAACAAGGCCACGCGCTACGCGAAGCCCTGGTCGACCTGCAACGGCGCCTCAGCGCCCTGCAAGGCGAAAACCCGTTGATCCTGCCGACCGTGGACTACCAGGCGGTGGCCTCGGTGGTCGCCGACTGGACCGGTATTCCGGTGGGGCGCATGGCCCGCAATGAACTGGAAACCGTGCTCAACCTCGACCAGCACCTGCAAAAACGCATCATCGGCCAGGACCATGCGCTGCGAATGATCGCCAAGCGCATCCAGACCTCCCGCGCCGGCCTCGACAACCCGAGCAAGCCGATCGGCGTGTTCATGCTCGCCGGCACCTCGGGCGTCGGCAAGACCGAAACCGCCCTGGCCCTGGCCGAAGCCATGTACGGCGGCGAGCAGAACGTCATCACCATCAACATGAGCGAGTTCCAGGAAGCCCACACCGTCTCCACCCTCAAGGGCGCCCCGCCCGGCTATATCGGCTACGGCGAAGGCGGCGTGCTGACCGAAGCAGTACGGCGCAAGCCCTACAGCGTGGTGTTGCTGGACGAGGTGGAAAAGGCCCACCCGGATGTACACGAGATCTTCTTCCAGGTGTTCGACAAGGGCGTGATGGAGGACGGCGAAGGCCGGGTGATCGACTTCAAGAACACCCTGATCCTGCTCACCACCAACGCCGGCACCGAGCTGATCTCGCACCTGTGCAAGGACGCCGGCAACGTGCCGGACCCGGAAGCGATCGCCAAGGCCCTGCGCCAGCCGCTGCTGGAGATTTTCCCGCCGGCGCTGCTGGGACGCCTGGTGACCATTCCCTACTACCCGCTGAGCGACACGATGCTCAAGGCGATCACCCGCTTGCAGTTGGGGCGGATCAAGAAGCGCGTGGAAAGCACTCACAAGGTGGCCTTCGATTTCGACGACGCGGTCGTCGACCTGATCGTTTCACGCTGCACCGAGACCGAAAGCGGCGGACGGATGATCGACACCATCCTGACCAACAGCCTGCTGCCGGACATGAGCCGCGAATTCCTCACCCGCATGCTCGAAGGCAAGGCACTGGCGGGGGTGCGGATCAGCGAACGGGATAACGAATTGCATTACCAGTTCAGCGACGCGAGCGCCTGAACCGATGCTATTCACACAAGCCACCCGCCTGGCCCAGATCAACAGCCCCCTCGGGCCGGATGTCCTGTTGCTCAAGGATTTCGGCGGCGGCGAGGAACTGGGGCGGCTGTTCGACTACGAATTGCACCTGACCTCCAACGACGGCGCCCTGGACCTCAACCAGTTGCTCGGCAAGCCCATGAGCCTGTCGCTACAGGTCCAGGGCGGCCTGCGCTACTTCCACGGCATCGTCGCGCGCTGCAGCCAGAACGTCAGCCAGGGCCAGTTCGCCAGCTATTCCGTGACCCTGCGGCCCTGGCTGTGGTTGCTGACCCGTACCTCCGACTGCCGGATCTTCCAGCACCAGAGCATCCCGCAGATCATCAAGCAGGTGTTCCGCGACCTCGGTTTCTCCGACTTCGAAGACGCCCTCAGCCAGCCCTATCGCGAGTGGGAATACTGCGTTCAATACCGCGAAAGCAGCTTCGACTTCGTCAGCCGGCTGATGGAACAGGAAGGTATCTACTACTACTTCCGCCACGAAAAGGATCGCCACGTGCTGGTCCTGGCCGACGCCTACGGTGCCCACCACAGCGCCCCGGGCTACGAGTCGCTGCCGTATTACCCGCCGGACGGCCAGCATCGCGAGCGCGATCACCTCAATGGCTGGCACCTGGCCCAGGAAGTCCAGCCCGGCTCCCTGGAGCTCAACGACTACGACTTCCAGCGCCCCAGCGCGCGGATCGACGTGCGCTCGGCCATGCCGCGCCCGCACACCGCCGGCGACTATCCGCTGTACGACTACCCCGGCACCTACGTGCAGAGCCAGGACGGCGAGCACTACGCCCGCACCCGCATCGAAGCCATCCAGAGCCTGCATGAACGGGTCGAGCTCAACGGCAACGCCCGGGGCCTGGGCTCCGGGCATCTGTTCAGCCTCACCGGCTTCGGTCGCCAGGACCAGAATCGCGAATACCTGATCGTCGGTGCGCGTTACTACATCGCCCAGGAAAGCCTGGAAACCGGCGCCGCCTCGCCCGGTTCGCAGTTCGAAAGCAGCCTCAGTTGCATCGATGCACAACAGAGCTTCCGCCCGCTGGCCAATACCGCGCGGCCCACCGTCAAAGGCCCGCAGACCGCCGTGGTGGTGGGGCCGACCGGCGAGGAAATCTGGACCGACCAGTTCGGCCGGGTCAAGGTGCACTTCCATTGGGACCGCCACGACCAGTCCAACGAAAACAGCTCCTGCTGGATTCGCGTGTCGCAGGCCTGGGCCGGCAAGAACTGGGGTTCGATGCAGATCCCGCGGATCGGCCAGGAAGTCATCGTCAGCTTCCTCGAAGGCGACCCCGACCGACCAATCATCACCGGTCGGGTCTACAACGCCGAACAGACGGTGCCCTACGACCTGCCCGCGAATGCGACCCAGAGCGGTATGAAAAGCCGTTCGAGCAAGGGCGGCACGCCGGCCAACTTCAACGAAATCCGCATGGAAGACAAGAAAGGCGCCGAGCAGCTGTACATCCATGCCGAGCGCAACCAGGACATCGTGGTCGAGGTCGACGAAAGCCATTCGGTGGGCCACGACCGCAACAAGAGCATCGGGCACGACGAGACGGTGACCATCGGCTCGGTGCGCCTGCGCGCGGTCAAGGACGACGACATCCTGGTGGTGGGCCGCAAGAAGACCGACAGCATCAGCCAGAGCTACGTCATCGAGGTCGGCGAGAACCTGCGCCTGGTCTGTGGCGAAAGCGTGCTGGAGCTGAATGCCAGCGGCCAGATCAACCTGAGCGGCGTGCAGATCAGCTTCCACGCCTCGGGCGATGCCGAGTTCAACACCGGCGGCACCCTGCACCTGAACAACGGTGGCGGCCCCGGCGCGTCGCCCGAAGGCCAAGGCGTCAAAGGCAGCATCGACGCCAGCGTCGAGGCGATGTTCCCCAAGCCCAAATAACGAGACCCGCGAGCCATGACTTACCGCCTCAACGAATTCCAGTTCGCCCTGCCCGAGAGCGAGCTGCTGGATGCCTCGATCAATATCCTCAAGTTCCCGGAGCTGGGGACTTCGCTGATCGTCAGCCGCAGCCAACTGGCCGACGGCGAAACCCTGCAAAGCAACTTCGACGCCCAGCTCAAGCGCCTGGAACAGCAGGTCCAGGAGCTGCGCTACCAGCCGGGTCAGGCCGTGCGCCTGGGGGCCGATCAATCGGTGGACGGCATCGAATTGCGCAGCCAGTTCAGCAAGGGCGCGGAGAAGGTCTTCCAGTACCAGCTCGCGCTGGTATTGCCGGGCACCCGCAAGATGCTCGCCCTGAGCTACGTCAAGGCTGACAAGCTGGGGGATGCCGAGGCCGCGCATTGGGCGACGATCAAGCAGTCCCTGCAATTCGACCGGGTGTCGTGACGGGCGCCATGCATGTCTGACGCACTGTGGGCCGCCCGGCTGGGCGATGGACTGTCCCATACCTCGATGATGGCCGATATTCTCGGCGGTGTGCTCGAGGTCGCGGCCAACGTGGCAATCACTGCGTTGGCAACCGCAGCCGTGGTCGCCGCCACCGGGATCACGGTCGCCACCGGCGGGCTTGGCGCCTGTGTGCTGGGCGCGGTGGTCGGGGTGATCGTCGGCGTGGCGATGAGCAAGAGCGGCGCCGACAAGGGCCTGAGCAAGATGTGCGAGGACATCGGCAATGCGCTCTTTCCGCCCACGGTGCAGGCCAATATCCTCAGCGGCTCCACCAACACCCTGATCAACTCGATTCCCGCCGCCCGCGCCGCCGGGGCGGTGCCATCCCATGTCGCCCCGGCGGGCACACCCGAGAGCGAGGCTGCTCCTGCCGAGGGCGACAAGGCCGAGGAGCCGGGCTTCCTCGATATGGCCAAGGGCTTTTTCTCGCAGATGTGGCGGCCCACGGTGGCGACACCGGCCCCTGGTACCGTGCCCAAGCCGCTTGACCTGGTGACCTGCACCAAGCATCCGCCGATGCCACCGCAGTTTCTCGCCGAAGGGTCGAAAAAGGTCAGCATCAATGGCCAGCCCGCCGTGCGCAGTGGCGACCGCAGTACCTGCGATGCCACCGTGGTTTCAGCCGGGCTGATCTCGCCCAACGTCACCATTGGCGGCGGTTCGGTGGTGGTACGTGAGATCCGCAGTGGCAAGACACCCGGCGTCGGCCTGGCGATCACCGCGCTGCTGATGCTCAAGGGCAGCAAAGGCAAGTTCCTCAGCAACCTGCCGTGCATGTTGCTGGCCGGGGTCAACTCCTTCGTCACCAGCCAGGCCATCGGTGCGCTGACCAACGCCATCGCCGGTTCGCCGAACCCGGTGCATGCCGCGACGGGCGCCAAGGTGCTGGGCGGCGAGGACGAGCTGGACTTCGTTCTGCCCGGCATCCTGCCCATCGACTGGCAACGTTTCTACAACAGTCGCGATGAGCGTCGCGACAGTTTGCTCGGCACCGGCTGGAGCCTGCCTTATGAAATCGGTGTGCGTATCGAAGCCCATCCCGAAGGCGGCGAACGGCTGATCTACACCGACGAACAGGCCCGGCGTATCGACATGGGCTCAATCCCCTTGGGCGGCGCGGTGTTCAGTCCGGGGGAAGGCCTGGCCGTACGGCGCAACGGCAACGGGCAACTGTTGATCGAGAGCGATGACGGTTTGTATCGCCTGTTCGAACCGACCCTGGCTGCCCCTTCGACCCTGCGCCTGAGCCAGTTGGGCGACCGCAACGACAACCGCATCTACCTCGACTACGACGAGTCGGGGCGGCTGGTTGGGCTACGCGATACCTTCGACCTTGTGCAAGTGGCGCTGATCTACAGCGCCCAGTGGCCCCGGCGGGTCAGTCAGATCGAACGCCTGTACCCCGATCAACAACGCGAGGTGCTGGTCAGCTACGACTACGACAACGGCGGCGACCTGGCCGAAGTCCGCGACACGCTAGGCCAGGTGCAACGGCGCTTCGCCTACGATAACGGGCGGCGGATGGTCGAGCACCAGTTGCCCACGGGGCTGCGCTGTTTCTATCAGTGGGCGCTGGTCGAAAACCTTGAATGGCGAGTGGTTCGACACTGGACCGATGACGGCGACGAATATGCCTTCGACTATGACCTGAAGGCCGGCATCACCCGTGTCACCGATGGGTTGAAGCGGGTAAGCAGCCGCCGTTGGAGCCCGCAGCAGCAGATCACCGAATACACCGACAACCTCGGCCATACCTGGCAATTCGAGTGGAACGACGAGCGCCAGTTGCTCGGAGCCACCGATCCCCAGGGCGGGCAGCATCAATTCAGCTACGACGAAGCCGGCAACCTCAGTGCCAGCGTCGATCCGCTGGGACGCAGTGAGTCGACCTTATGGTTGGAGCACTGGTCGTTGCCGCTGGTGGAGACCGACGCGGCGGGCAACAGCTGGCAATACCGCTATGACCCGCGCGGCAATTGTACCCACGAGACCGATCCGCTGGGGCAGGTTACCCAATACCGTTTCGATGCCCAAGGCCAGGTGGTGGAGATCGTCGAGGCCACCGGTAAAAGCAAAACCCTGCAGTGGAACGACCTCGGGCAGTTGATTCGCCATGTGGACTGCTCAGGATCGCCGACCACCTTCAGCTACGACCGGCGCGGTCATCTGCAGACCGTCACCGATGCCCTCGGCGAGCGCGTGGCCTACCAGCACGATGCCCAGGGTCGTCTGTTGCAGAGCCAGTTGCCGGACGGTCGCGTCGAACAGTACCTACGCGATGGCAGCGGCCAGCTCACCGGTTATGTCGATCCGGCCGGGCACAGCACCGGCTATCGATACGACCGTCGCGGGCAGGTGCGCCAACGTATCGATGCCCATGGGCGGCAGGTGCAGTTCGGCTATGACGCCTATGGGCGTTTGCAGGCACTGACCAATGAAAACGGCGAGAGCTATCGCTTTGCCTGGGATGCCGGCGACCGCCTCACCGAACAACACGATCTCGACGGTAGTGCGCGGTGTTATACCTATGACGTACTGGATAATGCGATCCGCGTGGAATACGTTCCGGCACCGTTTGGCAGTGGCCTGGCGCTGGTTCCATCAGCGCCGGTGACACCCATCGTTCATCAGTTGGAACGCGACAAGGTGGGGCGGCTGATCGCCAAGCGAACCGACGATGGCCGTACCGAGTACGCCTACAATCCGCTGGATCAACTCACCGCCATCACCTTTACCGACAACGACGGCGCCGAACAAAAGCTCGGCTTCGCTTATGACGCGCTTGGCCAGTTACTGGAAGAACAGAGCGCGGCTGGCAGCCTGCAGCATCACTACGATGAGCTGGGCAATCTGCTCCAGACGCAGCTCCCGGATGGCCGCTGGCTCAACCGGCTGTATTACGGCAGCGGCCACCTGCACCAGATCAATCTGGACGGCCGGGTCATCAGCGATTTCGAGCGCGACCGCCTGCACCGCGAGGTGCTGCGCACCCAAGGCCAGCTCAGCACGCGTAGCGAGTACGACCGTGTCGGACGCCTGCGTTCACGCCTGCGCCGTCCGTCCAACCAGCCGTCGGCACTGCCGGCGCCAACGCAAAAGCACTTCGACTACGACCCCAGCGACAACCTGATCGGCCGCCTCGACCGCCAACCACGCGGCGACCAGCGCCAATTGCTGCACTACGACTCGACGGGGCGAATCATCGCCAGTCAGGACAGCGTGCAGGGCCAAAGCGAAACCTTCGCCTACGACGCCGCCGCCAACCTGCTGGACGGTCCGCAGGCGGGTGCCGGACTGGTGGTGCACAACAAGCTGCTGACCTATCAGGACAAGCGTTATCGCTACGATGGGTTTGGGCGGATGATCGAGAAGCGTAGCGGCAGCCATCGGGTGCAGCGCTTTGCCTATGACGCCGAACACCGCTTGATCGAGGTGCGCAACCAGGACGGAGCGCGGGAAACGGTTGTGCGCATGAGCTACGACCCGTTGGGGCGGCGTATCGGCAAGAGCGAGCACGACAACAACGGCTATCCACTGGGCGAAACGCGTTTTACCTGGGACGGCTTGCGTTTGTTGCAAGAGCACCGCAATAGCCAGACCAGCCTGTATCTGTATGCCGATAACGGGTATGAACCGCTGGCGCGGGTCGATGGCAGTGGTGGTTTGCAGAAGGTCCGTTACTACCACAACGACCTGAGCGGCCTGCCCGAGCAACTGACCGAAGCCGACGGCGCCACAGTGTGGCAGGCCCGGTATCGGGTCTGGGGCAACACCCTTGAAGAGATACGCGAACCGTATTACATCGAGGAACAGAACCTGCGATTCCAGGGCCAATACCTGGACCGGGAGACTGGGCTGCACTACAACACGTTCAGGTTTTACGACCCGGATGTGGGGCGGTTTACGACGCCGGATCCGATTGGGTTGGCGGGCGGTCTGAATTTTTATCAATATGCACCGAACCCGTTGACTTGGCTCGACCCGTGGGGATGGGCGTGCAAAAGTGCCATTAGCGGAAATAAAGGCCGGAACAAGGCCCTTCACGACTTGAAGCGAAACGGCTTCAAGGTCGTAGCAGAGGAGGTCACCATGAAGGTGAATGGTAAACGCATTCGTGCTGACTTCGTTGCCAAGGATCGATTCGGGAAAGTACACGTTTTTGAAGTGAAACATGGAACCGGAAAGCTGACACCTAACCAAACAGGCTCGAAAGTTTTCGACATGACCAAACCCGCGAACACGACTCAACATTTGGGAGGAGGCACAATAAAAACTTCAGCCGGAACCAATGGAACATTCAAGGTCGACACCAACGGCAACCCTGGCGTTCCCCTGGGTGGGAAAGGGGCTCAACACAATGCTGTTTTCAATTTATTAATTTACAAGTGAATACTATGAGTACAGAAACGCGGAAAGAACTAGAAAAAGAGCTATCAATAGAGCTGAAGAACATTACATCTACATGCTTTGATCTGAAAGCTAGCAAAAACAAGCTAGGCCTACTTATTGCCAAAGAAAAGCACGGTGAAATTTATATCCAGCACTTGTCGAAAGCTGACGGTTATTATGCCGGCGTCGAGCTTTTCAAATGTGAAGCCATGGACTTTTGCATCAGTCAATCGCCGCCCTACCCAAGCCGACTACTGAACTCATCATTTCTTTCAAAAAGCTCACTGTCAGAGCCTGATAAAAAATTTGGGGACGAGATCGGCGGAATTATCAGAACACCCGCACCGCAAGACATAAAAGCAACAGCAAAAAAAATACAGCAACGCCTAGTTGAATTTTATCTTTCGGATGCGGGAAACTGCATGTCCGGTTCCCTCTCTTTGATTGATGACATACTCGCAGCGCCAGACAATTATGCGTTCCCCTTTCTAGCCGCTCTTTTCTGCGCGCAGAAAAACGGACTTAACTCAAACTCCGACACTTTCCAAAAAGTACTCAGCAACAAAAAAATATTTGGCAGCAAACAATTCGACCTTGCTTTGGCTCACAAAATATTAGACCAATAGAAAACCACAAACCTGCTTTAAAACAAATAGACCTACCCCTTTACTTCGACTCATGTCAATGGCAATTTAATGAATAGCGGGTTTTAAAAGTGATCGATTTTACCGCAGACATAAAATCCATGTACTCCGCAGCCAACATAGTGCTAGGAGAAAAGATCTCCACCCATATTGATGAGCTGCATGCAAACCATAAAGTCGAGATAAAAAATATAATCTGCCGGATGGTGAAGTGAGATCAGCCTATGTGGTGGACGACACTATTACAGTGGCTACCCTTCCTGATGGAAAAATATGTTCAATCGCCTGCAACGCTCACTATCAAGGGCTCTACAAAGGTATACTTTCCACTGGCATGTCGTTTGCCCAAGTACAGAAACTTACAAAACGCCAACGTATTTTCAATGGAGTCATTATTCTAGATGATGACTTTGGATTTTGCTACACGCTGCCTTTCCCCTATGACGAGATAGCCGATAGCATTGCAGATATACCTAAAGAGTTAATACTTGAAGAGATATATGTCTCCGATTTTTCATCATATCAAAGCGGCATCTAAAAATTTCCAGCCTACTCACCCTGGAAAACCTTATGCTCCCTATCCAATAAGACCATGAAAAATGCCGATTGTGATTGAAACCCATGGACGCGCATTTTTTGACTGACACGCAGCTCTATCAAGCTGATTTCAGGGGAAAGACCAGCCAAGACTTTTTTCACATGAGGGCCACCGGCCTTCATCTCCTCAACTTTATATGGGGTATAACCTAGGCCCGCTTTATTCTGCCCCTTGCCTCCACTCTTATATACGCTCCCCCACGTATGACCACCTAGCGTAGCCAGGAAATTTGAAAATTGACCAAGTTCATCCTTTGTCCAAGCGGAAAAGCACTCCCAATCCTTTTGGAAATACTTTAAAACCACATACGGATTTTTATGTAGCGGCCCTTCACGGACGCCATCTTTCTTAAAAGCGGGAAGATCATATATTTTCCTTTCCAACGCGGTGGTAGCGGCAGCATCTTCTTTTTCAATCGTCCTTGCTTCCTCGCTTACTTTATTCTTGGGCAATCTACTCGCCATCGATTTCCGTCGCATACTTCGTTCTGAAAAATTCACAAATTTCAGATTTCGGCATAACGACCTCGCAACGTTTCTCTGGGCCCAAACCGCCTCGAGCCTTAACCCATGGCGCGTCTTTATGAGTCATATCCTCAAGTGTTTTTGCGGGCAGGTCCGCGTAGGCCTCAAACACCTGAATCAGTATATCTTCGGCCTCAGCGGAAACAACTGGAATTGCTTGGTCTTCGGGGGCCGGCAGAGGATTCCAGCCGTACCTTTTAAACGCCTGAAACACCTCAGGAACAACCGGCCCATGAGCCCAAGCCTGAATTTGCTCGGAGAAAAGCTCTTTACCGATAAGTGTCTGAGCCCAAGCTTCTGCATAATAAAGCAGCTTTTGGACTTTCAAATGCGTAATGAGATCGCCAGATTCTGCACACTTCGCGATAAACCAATTCGCTATATCCATAGCGTTGTGAAGCGCCATAAACAATCACTCCTCTTGTTTGCCGCCAAATGTTCTCACCCGCCACACAGCCAGTCAACCCAGCTATTTTCATGCAAAATCTTCACTTCTTTTACTCTACATCCTCAACGCATTTATCCTACAAATCCTAGTATTATTTCCTCAATACGTCATAAATGACCACAAAACGTCCTCAGGCAGGCGATAGCTCGCGGCGACTCACGTCGCAGCAATGAGCACCGCTCGTTCTGCAAGCCGCATAACACTTTCATTTCACGAATAAAGAAGCGGGTATCACGGTATGACTTTATCAATCCGACACTCAACTTTTCTCTCATGCCATCAACCGGCGGAATGTCCCGCTAAAAAATCTCGCATTTCCTACGCACTTCAAACGTGGGAGAATATTGTGTGCGCCAGCAGCGAAGACTACAGTTTTAACGTCGCTGCAAATTCAGCGATACGGGTTTGAACGCCCGGAAGTGAATAGGCGCACAGCGCCGCGAAAGCGGTATTTTTGTGCTCGCGTTATGGCGGGCTGTGCGCAGGAGGCTTCGGCCTGCCGGTTCCTATTCCCGGTCGTTCAACCTGCGTACAGTCCGCCACCTTTTGTTTGAACGCGGAAAGTGGCGAACTCCTGACCTTGAATAGGAATGCCACCATGGCCAAGAAGATCACCCCCGATCCGCCTGTCGTTCGCAAAGCCCTCAGCACTGCCGATAGAGAGACTTACCTGCGGAAGGTCCCGAATAGTCCTTTAGGCAAGGCTGAATCAAACCCTTCCGGCACACCTCAACTGCTCGACACCCTCGCCTTCACCTCCTCCAAAGCCATCATCCCCGAAGATCCCTGCAAACCCACGCTGTTTGCCATCCAACCGGGCATCAATGCCCAGGATGCGCTGACCTACGTGTCGCGACTGCTCGAAACGGCGGAACTCAATGGCGACGAAATCAGCCTGCATACCAACCCGGTCGAACGA
>JACXTT010005989.1_pt1 | contig 17495 bp, 18 predicted proteins | sample 9270951 | NCBI WGS metagenome assembly JACXTT01 (sample SAMN15532306, study PRJNA645909) | rock metagenome | isolation source: weathered quartz diorite | place: Puerto Rico | collected 2017-06-21 | reverse complement strand
GATCAGGAGTTCCTGCAACGGGCGCGCGATGTGTTTCCGATGGAGTTTCACGACATTTGCGAACAGCACCGCTTATTGTGGGGCGAAGATATATTCCGGGACTTGGTTATTGACGCGCGCCATCTTCGCTTTCAGGCTGAGCATGAGGCGCGCAGTAAACTCTTACGGCTCCGTGCAGTCTATTTAGAGTGCGCCGAAGACCCGACGCGTCTCCGCGCGCTCCTTCTTGATTCAAGCAAGACGTTTTTAGTCCTCATGCGCAATTTGATTCGTTTGCATGGGCACGCAAGCGTCCTCACCTATACAGAGGTCCTCAACCGCTTTGAGCGTCACTTTCAATTGACCTTTCCGCTTTTACGACAACTTGTGACTATCCGTAAGGGACAACAATCATGGCCCGATACGCCGCTGGCTCATCTCTTTCGTGACTATTTGGCGGAAGTACAGCAGATTATCGAGGTGATCGATCACCTGCCGCCGAATCTTTCCTCTGCTCATGCGTAATCGTGATCTGTTGCTTCTGACGTTCCTGTTGAGCTGCCTCTGCTTGGTCCCTTTGGTGAGCGGTGAAGAGGTGAGTATTCCGCCCGCGCAAGGATTCGTCTCCGACTTTGCCAATGTTCTTCCTCCTCAGACTCGCCAACAACTGAGCAACATGTTGCAGGAACTCAAGGAAAAAACGACAGCGGAGATTGCTGTTGTCACAGTTGATTCGACACAACCTTTGAGTGCGTTTGACTACGCTATGAAAATTGCCGAGACCTGGAAACCTGGAGCGAAAGGCAAAGATAATGGCGTGGTGTTCTTGGTGGCGACGAAAGACCGGAAGATGTTCATTGTGACTGGATATGGGGTGGAAGGCGTTCTCCCCGATGGGAAAGTCGGCGCCATTCAAGACGAATACATTGTCCCCGCGTTCAAGCAGGGCGACTACGCCAAAGGTATTCTCAACGGAACGAAAGTGATGGCGAGCCTGATTGCCCAAGAATACGGAGTCGCGCTCACCGGCGTCCCGACTTATGCTATTAAGGCGCGACGGGAGCATGAAGCTCCATTTGTTCCTACCGTAGTCTTGGCGCTCATTGTCATTGGGATCATTCTTGCGGCTTTTACCGGGACACGGCGTTCGCGCTATTCTCGTTTTGGCGGCGGTGGTCCATACGACAGCGGCTTTGGCGGCGGCGGGTTCGGCAGCGGTGGGAGCGGTGAGTTTGGCGGGTTCGGCGGCGGTGGCTTTGGCGGCGGCGGCGCAGGCAGAGATTGGTAGCAGAGCGGACGGCGTACAATTGGAGGCTCTATGTTATTTCACTTGGTAAATAAGAAAAGACTGGGCGGGCAAACGCATTTCCCCCAGCTATTTTTTTCGCAGGTGCTCTTCGTGTCGGTTTCCCTTGCACTAGGGCTTGGTCTCAGCGGTTGCGGTTACAACACCCTGGTGTCGCAAAAAGAGGCCGTCAATGCGGCGTGGGCGCAGGTGGAAAACCAACTGCAACGGCGGAACGATCTCATTCCCAATTTAGTAGAAACCACGAAGGGGTACGCTGCTCATGAAAAGGAGATTTTTGAAAACATCGCCAACGCGCGCGCAAAACTTATTGGCGCCGGCAGTCGAGATGAGAAAATCGATGCGGCCAACGATCTCTCGTCCTCGTTGTCGCGCCTCTTAGTAATCACGGAACGGTATCCGGATTTGAAAGCGGATAAGCAGTTTGCACGCCTCTCCGACGAACTGGCAGGGACGGAAAATCGCCTGGCGACAGAACGCATGCGCTACAACGAAGCGGTCAATCGGTACAATACATCTATACAAACATTTCCTGCCGTGCTGATGGCGCGCACTTTTGGTTTTCAGTCGGAGAAGTATTTCGAGGCTCCCAAAGAGGCGCAGCAAGTACCGCAGGTCAAGTTCTAACTCGTGTTTAGGAGTTAGAAAACTAACTACAGCCGAGAGAAAATCCAATCGAGTTTTCCGTAGGGGCGTAGCATGCTACACCCCTACAAAGCCAAACTGCACCATTACCCGGCGCTCGCTCTCATTGATCTCTTGCCGCGAGAATGCTAGCCGAGAGTCGAAGGGAGAAACTCATGTATCCACATCGGCTGGCAGCATGGGGAACCGCGGCGGCGCTCGGCGTGTTCCTGATTCTTGCGTCTGGGGCGCACGCTGCTGAGAGTAAGCAGGAGTTACGCGCCGGACCCGCAGCCTGGATAGGCGATTTGACGCCAATCACTGACGCAGACTGGAGCCGCGACCGCGCGGCGCATCTGCTCGAACGTGCAGGCTTCGGCGGGACGCCCGAAGAAATCGACCGGCTAGCGGCGATGACTCCTGCAGCCGCAGTACGCTGGTTGGTGGAGTATCAGAAGGTCGAGAACACTCATCTGCGTCCGTTTGATGAATCGGGTATTTATGATCCTCCTGTTGAGCCGTTTCCCAAGAGCCGCGCTGACGCTGTGCGCATGGCGAAGGCCAATGGAGAGGCAATGGGAGTCAAGGTCAAACCTGGCGGCGAACGACCGCTCCAACCGGTGGTGAATCGCTTCTTCTATTGGCTGCGCGCCGATTATCTGGAAATCCGTCGCGCCGGACAATGGTGGGCGCAACGGATGCTGACGACGCCTCGTCCGCTGGAAGAGAAGCTTGCTTTATTCTGGCACGGCCATTTTGCCACTTCGGACGATAAAGTGCGGGATTATCGCAAAATGCTGCAGCAATTAGAGCTGTTCTACCAACATGGCAACGGTAACTTCCGCGACTTATTAGTGGGCGTTGCCAAAGACCCCGCCATGCTCGTGTTCCTTGACGCTGGAGACAATGTCAAAGGTCGCCCGAACGAGAATTTTGGTCGCGAAATCCTTGAATTGTTCACCATGGGTGTCGGCAACTATACCGAAACCGATATCCGCGAGGCGGCTCGCGCCTTCACTGGATGGACGAATGACAGCCTCAAGTTCGTGGTCAAAACGGACTTGCACGACGACGATGAAAAAAAGTTTCTGGGACGTAGCGGGAATTTCGACGGCGTCGGCGTCATCGACATTGTCCTTGAACAAGATGTGACGGCGCGTTTCATTGCCGCCAAACTCTATCGCTATTTTGTCCGTGAAGATCCATCGCCTGAATTGGTTGTCCAACTAGGCAAGCTTTTTAAAGAGAAGCACTACGCTATAGCGCCGCTGCTTACCACGATTTTCCTCTCGCGGGATTTTTATAGTCCACCCTCGTACGCCACCCAGATCAAAAGTCCAGTGCAGTTGATTGTGTCAACGTACAAAAAGCTAGGACTCAGTGAGATTCCTGGCGCGCCTGATTTTGACGTTGGCACACGGGATCTCGGACAGGAATTGTTCTACCCTCCGAATGTGGCGGGTTGGAAAGGGGGACGCACCTGGATTACACCGGCGACCTTGCTGCAACGCGGCGACTTTGTGCGGGACGTATTGTTTCCGGACTTCGTTAATTTTCAGCCCCCAGACCGGCAAATGCCCGATACCAACCGAGAAGTGGCGCTGCGCATTGCCCAAGGCGTCGACATCACGAAAGCAACGATTGAAGGAGACGGCAATGCGAACATGGCCAGCGCGAACGGCGAAAACTCCATGTCCATGTTTAATCAGATGGCTGACGCCGACGAGGGCTATAACACTCGCTTCGGCAGTACGGAGGGGTGGACCGAAGCATTCCGCAGGGTGAAACCCATCCCCCGTCAGACGGCGCAACTGAATTTTACCCAAATGGTCGCCAAAGCTCAGTTGAAGACAACGACAGAAGTGGTCGATTATTTTCTCGCGCGCTTTCTCCGTGCGCCGCTCGCGGCCGATGAACGGCAGGCGCTGATTGATTTTCTCACGAAAGAATTGGCCTCTGATCGTATCGAACCAGCTGCTTCATATTTAGAAGAGCCCGCGCGCTTGCTCGTCCATTTGATTATGAGCACCCCTGAATATCAACTCAGCTAAACCAATCGAGGCTCTCTCCTTCTGCAGAGGAACACGTATGGCTACAAAATCTTTCTTCGATCGTCAGTTCACTCGCCGTGACGCCGTGCGCCTTGGATTGTACGGACTTGGCGTGACCGCTGGGCTCCCACGGTTTTTTCAACACGCAGCCTCAGCCCTGGCGGCGGAGGATCAGGCTAGCGCGCAGACCAGAGTGAGCGATCGTATTTTAGTGGTGGTGGAACTCACTGGCGGCAACGATGGACTCAACACCATCATCCCGTTTGGCGATGACGCCTACTACCGCAATCGGCCTATCATCGGCATCCCTGCCGCAAAGGTGCGCAAAATAGACGATCATTTCGGCTTTCATCCGTCGATGGCCGGCTTTGAGCGCCTTTACAAAGATGGCAAATTGGCCGTGGTCCACGGCTGCGGCTATGAGAAGCCCTCGCTTTCCCATTTCGAGTCGATGGGGTTTTGGCATACGGGCGCGCCGAATAGCGGTGAACCATTAGGCTGGGTCGGGCGCGTAGCTGATGCGATGGACCCGGTCGGACAACGAAACTACATCGTCAACATCGCAACCGCGCAATCGCTCGCGGTGCGCAGCGCTAAGCATTCGCCGTTGGCGTTCTATGATCCCGAACATTTCTTGCGCAGCGGCGTTTACCAACAACAGCCCGTTTTTCAACAATTTGGTCAAGCAAAAGATACGGGCAATGCGTCGTTAGATTTCTTGAACGCCATCGCCGCCAATGCGACGGACAGCGCGGCGTTCGTGCGCCAAGCCTGGGCAGACTATAAGACGCCGGTTGACTACGGCGTCTCATCCGCCGGTCTGGGACTTGATCTGCGCAAAGTCGCGGCGCTCATCAAAGCGGAAATGCCGACCCATCTGTACTACGTCAGTTATGTAGGAAATCCGTTTGATACGCATGTGTACCAATCAGATGTTCATGCCCGTTTGCTGATCTACGCATCAGATGCGCTGCGCGCTTTCATTGACGATGTTAAACGGATCGGACGCGACGCCGACGTGGCGGTGATGGTGTTCACTGAGTTCGGTCGTCGCGTGCCGGAGAACACCAGTAAAGGTACGGACCACGGCACAGCCACGCCGATGTTCATCCTTGGGGAAACGGTTAAAGGCGGCTTGTACGGCGAGCCGGTTAGCTTGACCAACCTTGATGATGGAAACTTGATTTATACGACAGATTTTCGGCGCGTGTATGCGACCATGATCAAAGAATGGCTCGGCTATGAAGACACCTCCACACTGCTGAAAGGCGAGTTTCAGACGCTGGGCATGTTTGTATGAAAAATGGAACTGCGCCGTAGCAAGTCCCCGACCTCGTCATTCCGGGCGAGCAACGCGAGACCCGGAATCCAGGAGCAAAAAGCCTAGATTCCCGCCTGCGCGGGAATGACGAGCTGCCACAAGTGGACGGCGTGATAAAATCCCAGGAGTAGAACCCACCGCGGCATGGCTGCACACGGTGCTTAGCGCTGGCCAGTCTGCTCCGCCCACAGCGCTTGGGCTTGTTCCCAGCCCAGAACGCCTACCGTGTTATCATTTCCATCGAGGATTTGGAGCGGACCAATGAACGACATGTATATTTCACTATCTTCAAGAAAATCGGTCTGGTCATGTCGTGCATTACAAGGTTCATAGCCATACCCGGGCGCAACAGCGGTGTCGCCGCCGCCCATGGAGCCGCCTCGCACCTCAAGCTTCCCTTTTGTCAAAAAATATTCTCCGGGACCCACATGGATGTGGCTCGCTACCGAGGAGCCTTTGGGGAACGCAAACATCGCCGACCATGACCCTAGCTCCGGCGAGACATGTAAAAGTTTCCATTGACCGCCGCCGATGGCAAAGCCTTCCGGTAGGGGCTGCCACGCAACGTCACTGATGTGTACGTATTCTGCACTAATCTTCTGCTTGAGCACGGTATCCTCCTCTGTTGCAGCGTACTTTCAGCCCGAGCTATAGCATCCTGCTCAGCGAAACGAAAGTCGCCTGCACCCTCACCTCCCCCTTTGCTGGAGGAGATCACATGGCGTACTGTGAAGCAAAAATCCAGAACGACGAGACTACCGACTATGGCGCTGCGTTCTCACTTTGAGGGACTTTTCCACGCTGATTGGAGCTCCCTGCAGTCTGCTCTCCTTCGCAGCAAGAGTGTGATTCGGCATGGGGTTACGGTTACGGTCGAGAAGTTTCAGGACGATCAGCTCAGCCTGCGGGCCACGAGCCTGACGTACACTACGCTCCTCTCCCTCGTCCCGTTGCTCGCCGTGGCGTTTTCGGTGCTCAAAGCCTTTGGTGTGCAGAACCAGCTAGAGCCAGCTTTAGCCGGGATGTTAGCGCCGCTGGGTCCGGAGGCCATGGAGATCACCCGCCGGCTCATCTCCTTTGTTGATAATCAGCAGGTGGGGGTGCTCGGGGCAGTCGGTGTAGCCGGGCTGTTCTATACCGTGCTTTCCCTGATTGGCAAGATCGAGGAGGCGTTAAACCATATTTGGCGGGTGCGGCGCTCGCGGAGTCTCGGTCGCCAATTTAGCGATTACTTGAGTGTCATTCTGGTCGGCCCGGTTTTGGTGTTCACAGCCCTAGCCTTGATGGCCTCTGCCCAAAGTTACTGGCTCGTCCAATGGTTCCTGGAGTTCAAACCCCTCGGGTGGCTCGTCCCCCTCCTCACCCGCTTGACGCCGCTCCTGCTCCTGTGTGCGGCCTTCACGTTTTTGTATCAGTTCATTCCCTATACGCGCGTCCGCCTCCGCTCAGCCGTGTTCGGCGGGATCGTGGCCGGTCTCCTCTGGCAAGGGGCCGGTATCGGGTTCACCAAGTTCGTCGCGAGCTCAAGCACCTATGCCGCGATCTATTCGAGTTTCGCCATCTTGATCCTCTTCCTGATTTGGCTACAAGTGGGGTGGCTGATCGTCTTAATGGGAGCAGAGGTGGCATACAACCATCAGTATCCCGATGCCTATCGCAAGCACGCCTCCCATGCCAGACCCAGCCCACGGTTCGAGGAACAACTGGCCCTTGCCGCGCTCGTCGCACTCACCCGGGGGGCCTTGGGCAGCAGGCCTATCATGGACCCGGCTGGGCTGGCTGCTGCCCTCGGTGTGCCTCAGTCAAGCCTGGAAGAGCTGCTTGACCGGTTCGTGCGTCGTGGCTTGGTGCTGCGGGCGGCCGAACCGGCCGGAATTGTCCTCGGACGTCTACCAGAGCAGATTACCGTGATCGAGATTCTCGATATCGTACGGGGGGCAGGACCTAATCCCCCCGGCAGTGGAGAGGAAGAGCAGGTCTGGGGCCTGCTGCAGCGTCGTGATCAGACTGTGCGGCAGGCGCTCGAGGGCGTCACCCTCAGATCCTTGGCCTCCGAACCAACCCTGATGGCGCGGACGCAGGAAGAAAAAGAGCGCTAGAGCCATCAGTAAGATGACTTCGATGATGCCGCGCCGACTCTTGTCGCGCTTAATCTGCCAGTAAACGATGAACTCGTCTACATTTTCTCTTACCGCTCTCCTGATCATCACTCCCGCAACTTACGTACTGGGTGATCCGGCGGCAGCATGCAAAGACTGTCGCTTTCGATCTTTAATGCACAGTTGAACCGTGCGCGAAAATTCTCTAACGCGATTGCCGCTGTCAGTTCGACGATTTGTTCTGTACTGAAGAGCGCCTGGATTTCCGCGAACATAGCGTCGGAGACATCGGGTGGCGTACGCGTCATTCCCTCGGCATAGCGCAACACTGCTTTCTCACAGTGATCGAAATGCGGACTCGTCTCGAAAGTGGACAGATCTTCCAATTGCTCATCTGTGATCCCAGCGTTTCTGCCGACGGCAGAGTTGATGTCTACTCAAAAGGGACAGCCCACCATCTGCGCCGCCCGCACTGACACCATAGTCTTGAGGCGGCCTTCGACTACGGTTGAGGCGCCGATGGCCTGCCCCAACTTCGCATGGGCAAGGAGAATCTCTGGTCGATGGGCCATCACAAGATTAGGCGTAATGACTCGTCCAAAAAAGTTGAGGCTCGCCTGAAATACCGGTTGGACACTTTCGGGTGCGTTTGCAGGATCAATGCCGTTGACTCGCATGTGTGTAATACCTCCTGATAATAGCAATCCGACGCTCAGCTTATGACGCCATTCTATAAACGTGCGCCACGTTCAAAGATTTTGTTTGCGTCCGGAGCCAGACAAATCCCAGTACGGAGCCCAGTGCTTCCAACAGTGCAAGCAGGACCGCCGTCAGACGAAAGAGGTCGCCCCAATATCCGGCAGGAACGTGAGCGACATGATCTGGACTAGAGACGACGAAATGGTAGTACAGTCCGAATAAACATGCGCCAGCCATCGACACCGTCAATAGCACGAGTCCGAGACGCTGACGCGGTGTCCACAAGAGCGCCAATGCAAGCAGTGGACCTATCAGAATAACGCCGATCACAAAGAGCAGTTGAAAAGCACTGAGCCCAATGTGTAACTCCGTGTGAGCTTGACCGTGCAGAAGATTGACTGCGAGGTGAATGAGCACGAGCGCGGTTCCATAAAGTGCTGTCTTTTTCATTAGACGCTCCCTTTCTCATCGGTCCATGTAACTTGACGCCGTCACTGTAAAGAGGCTAATTGGTGCTATCAAGAGAGCCATTTACATGATATTTCATAGAACCACTTTCTAGAGGTATTATCATATATGAGTCGAATCTCATCATCTCTCGTCTCGGCGTTGGTCGCGCTTGATGCTGCATCGCCTGCTCCGCTGCACCGCCAGATTTATCTCAACCTCCGCAATGCGATTCTCGCGGGGCGGATATCTCCGGGGGCGCAGATTCCCTCCTCGCGAGACTTGGCGCGAGAACTGGGCGTGGGGCGGAACACTGTGCTCAACGCCGTCGAGCAATTGATCGCTGAAGGCTATCTCCAAGGGGAACAGGGCTCGGGCACCTATGTGAATCGCACCCTGCCGGATGACACGCTTCGCGCTCCACGTGTACAGGCCGCTGCGGTGAAGAGAGTCAGCAAACACTTTCCTCTTTCTTTACGTAGTAGAGGTCTGAGTATGAGGTCTGCCCCGCTCCCATCGGCGGGACCGCCGAAGCCTTTTCATTCAGCCCTCCCGGCGGTGGATGCTTTCCCCTTCAACCTTTGGGCGAGACTCGTGCAGAAACAATGGCGGCGGCGCCCAAAAGATCTTCTTGGTTATGGAGAGCCTGCCGGATACCTGCCGCTTCGCCATGCAATCGCAGCATACCTAGCAATAGCCCGAGCCGTTCGCTGTGAGGCAGAGCAAGTCATTATTGTCTCTGGAGCGCAACAGGCGCTCGATCTCGCGTCCCGTTTGCTGATCGACCCTGGAGACCCTGTCTGGATTGAAGAGCCCGGCTACCCTGGCGTCCGCGCCGCTTTATTTACTGCTGGCGCGCATCTCATACCCGTGCCCGTAGATGAAGAAGGAATCAAGGTGCAGGCTGGAATCGCATGTTCCGCAAATGCTCGCTTGGTCTATGTCACGCCGTCTCATCAGTTTCCGTTAGGCTATACGATGACGCTGTCGCGCCGTTTGGAACTGCTCAAGTGGTCTCAGCGTGCGCACGCCTGGGTTCTCGAAGATGATTACGATAGCGAGTACCGCTACACAAGTCGCCCAATTCCATCCTTGCAGGGTCTCGCTGCTCAAGAGCAGGTCATCTATGTAGGCACGTTTAGCAAAGTGCTTTTTCCTTCACTCAGACTGGGGTATCTGGTTGTCCCCTCTGCGCTGGTCGATACGTTTACTGCGGCGCGGACAGCCGCCGCTGGCCCCCTCCCTCTTATCGAACAGGCAGTATTGACAGAGTTTATTACCGAGGGACATTTTGGCCGTCATATCCGACGAATGCGCGCGCTCCACCAGGAGCGCCGGGCAGCATTGCTGGACGAGGCGAAGCGTGAGTTGACCGGACTGCTTGATGTCCAGGCCTCAGATGCAGGGCTCCACACGATAGGATGGTTGCCCCAAGGGGTAGACGATCGTTCGGCAGCGCGACTTGCTGCGGTAGAAGGAGTAGAAACCACCCCGTTGTCTCGTTTCTATCAAGGGCCAGGCAAACAGAATGGTCTGATGCTTGGATTTGCTGCATTTAATGAGCCTGAGCTGCGCAATGGAGTGCGAAAACTCGCTCGGGCTTTGCGGTCTGTAAAGAAGTGCGACGCCTTCACAGCGCAGCGATAAATGCTAATAACAAGGAGATATGATGGAACAAAGAGTGCAGATCATTGGCAGTTACCTTTCTCCCTATGTCCGTAAGGTGTTGGTCGTTCTCGACCTAAAAGAAGTACCCTATGAAATCGATCCCATCGTCCCGTTTTTTGGAAACGATCGCTTCTCGCAACTCAGTCCAGTACGGCGGATTCCGGTGTTGCTTGATGATCAAGTCACCCTGGCCGATTCGTCAGTCATTTGCCAATACTTGGAGGATCGCTACCCGGAACCTGTGCTCTACCCAGACAACATTGTTGATCGCGCCCGCGCACGTTGGCTTGAAGAGTTTGCTGATTCACGTATGGGTGAGGTGATTATTTGGCGGTTATTCAACCAAGTAGCTATCAAGCCGACGGTGTGGGGTGAACAGACTGACAAAGCAGTGGTGGAGGAAACCCTACAAGAAGATATCCCGCAAGTACTCGATTATCTAGAGACGCAAGCGCCAGTTGAAGGCTTTCTTTTCGGCAATGTTTCTATTGCTGACATCAGCATCGCCTGTTTCTTTCGTAACGCTACCTTTGCGCGATTTCAGGTGGATGCTACCCGCTGGCCGCGGACAGCTTCATTCGTGGAGAGAGTGCTCAAGCTTGAAAGTTTCGAGAAACTCAAGCCGATTGAGGAACGGATGCGACGTACGCCGCTAGCACAGCAGCGAGCCGTGCTGGTTGAAATGGGAGTAGCCGTGACACAAGAAACTTACGGAACGACGGAACCGCGCCGAGGCGTTATGCGCATTGACTGACCTGACGAGAGGACAGAGAGCCCGGCAGCAATCCTAGTGCATCTGTAGGAAACCTGTTGGGGAATATCGTACTCCTCGATGCGGTCAACGCGGAGGTAGGGGCTTGATTAATCAAGCCCTTACGTGGGTCCGATGAATCGGACCCCTACAGTGGTCTTCCCCAAGAGGTATACTGAAACTGCACTGGGGATATCATGGATGCTGTTGCTCTCTGTCCAGGTTTTCGTGCTACTTCACAGGCTTCAGCTTCGCCCCATATTGGGCAAAGTAGGCCCCGATGCGACCAGCTTCCGTATCGGTTATCGAATCTTCCAAACGAGAAATACGGTCTCCGGTAAACGTAGCGCGCTCTTCTCCTTCCATACGGCAGTCTGGCGCGCCAGCGAGTGTGTAGATTGCCGCCCAACGGATCCACACACTTCCGTCCTTTTCGGTCGGACCTTCGAGAACCTCCACCGCGCGAGAATCGAACCGACGATCGAGACCGTTAACAGAATTCTGAAATTGCGTGAGCACAGCGGCGCGTTCTTTGTATTCTCCACCAAAGGGCGCGGGGGCGACGAAAGCGTACACCGCATCCTCAGTGAAAAATGGCTCAAGCTTCGACCAGTTATCGCTCGCGTACGCTTCTTCAAAGGCGGCCGCGTACGCCAGATATCGCTCGATTGTTCCCATATACTTCCTCCATATTGATTATGTTAAAAAGTTTTATATGACTACTACCAATCACATCGGTTCTCTTTTGAGTGCGGCAATGTAAAAGGACGATTCCGCGATTTCTTCAAGACAGATCACAATAGCGACAGTCATAAGCCAATCGATGCGCCACCACCAGCCAGCTCCGTAAGCACTGAGACAGAGGCCGATCACCGCGATGCGAAACCCCCGCATAATCGCGAGCGCCTTGGGTGGGTCCTCAGGAAGCTGTTGCGCTCGACGGACTCCCCATCGTATCCCCCAGAAGAGGAGGAGTGCTCCAAATCCCATGAGGGCGCACGCCGCAGCATTCTGCTCTGCGACTCGAAGCATGCTAGCAGCGAACGAGTGAAAAGCGACAGCCTCCATAGCGACCTCCTTCTTGCAGCACCCTTACACGGCCTGGGGATCAGTCAAGAACTGCGGCGTCTTGTTGAAGCGACGGACCAAATAAAGGAGAGGGCCAATGCTGCCGAGAGTGAGCGTAAGAATGACATAGGGGAGGGGAGCAATCCCTTGCTTCCGAGCATCTTGCCACATCCATATCGTTACCAGGCTTAACGCAATCGTAAGATCGAGCAAGACCTGAATACTCGCTGCATTCGCAAGCCCTTGCTCGAACAGGCCAAGATAGCCGTATTGATAGACAGCATACCCTGAGAAAGCAGAGAACCCGATTAGGACAGTTTCTAATCCGAGCTGTGTAGTGTTCATGGAAAACTCCTTTCTGTTCATTTCTTGTTTCTTGAGACAGCAACCTCTGTGCCGGGTGCGAGACAGTGTAGAATACCTATTGTTGCACCATTCCAGCTGGTTTATAGGAAATGTTTCTCATAAAAGATGTTGCAACTGCGCAACATGTGAGGCGTGAGTGCAACGTATTGCCTCTGGAAAATCGATGCAGATTGAAGCCGCACCCCAGAGGTACACTCTTTGCTCGTAGCAATGATACTATGCAAAACACTATGCAAACGAAAAGACGTTGGAGTCTCTGGGGCATGCTAGCCGGGGCGCTAATGGGCATGGGCGACCTGACAGCATTTCTCACATTAGGATTAGAAATGCGCTGGAACGGACGCAGCGTCATGACCGAGGTCATGATCACTTTTATGATAACGTACGGGGTGCTTGGATTCGTTATAGGCAAACTCATGGAGGCGCGCGCCAAGGCGCGTGAGGATGCACAGACTATCGCCTCACAACTGCGGGCCTTGGAAGCCTCGCAGCGAGCCGCTCTACAGAACGAAAAACTGGCGGCGATCGGTCGCTTGGCCGCTGGCATCGCCCACGAGGTGCGCAACCCACTAGGAGTGATCCGCGCTTCGGCTTCAATGGTGCGTGAACATTTCTCACCGGAAGAAGAAGCGCACCGCGCCTGTGAATTTATTCGCGAAGAAATTGATCGGCTGAACAGCCTGATTACTTCCTTGTTGACCTTCTCACGTCCCGCAGAGTTGCGACTGCAATCGGTGATGATTGAGCAGGTCATTGACCGCGCTTTGCAACTTACGAATGAGGAAATGCAACGACGCGGGATTGCGGTGGCGCGCGAGAGCGACAACCCTTTACCAATGGTGACCGGAGATCCAGATCTTCTCGTGCAAGTTATCTTTGGGTTGCTGGTGAACGCAGCTGAGGCAATGGATCAACAAGGCCAGATCCGCATTCGCACCATGAGTGCTTCGCAAGAAGTTAACGTAGAGGTCATCGATACTGGTCCAGGCGTCTCAGCGGCTGACGCGGAACGTATTTTCGAGCCGTTTTTTACGACCAAACCGACAGGGACAGGGTTAGGACTACCAATGGCCGCACGCATTGTGCGCGCTCATGGCGGACTCATTGAGGTCGTCCAAAACCAGAGCGCTGAGACACAAGGCTTCGGGGCGCGCTTCCGGGTGCATCTCCCTATTGTTGGACCAGCCGAACTGCAGGAGCAAGCCGCATGAAACCTCGACTCTTGGTGCTCGACGACGAACAGCGCATGGTGGATATCCTTGCCATGGTGCTGCGACGAGAAGGATATGAGGTCCGCTCGTGTATTCGCCCCAGTGAGGCATTAGATATCCTTCGTGCTGAGCCGTTCGATTTGCTGATTACCGATCTGAAAATGCCGGACATGGATGGACTGACAGTTCTGCAGCGTGCGAAGACGATCGATGCAGAACTGCCAGTTATTTTGCTGACCGCGCACGCTACCGTAGCCACAGCGGTGGCCGCCATTCGCGAAGGCGCTTTTGATTACGTCGAAAAACCCTTTGACAACGACGAACTAAAGGTCCTTGTGCAACGTGCGCTCGATGTGACCCGCTTGGCGCGCGAGAATCGCTACTTGCGCGCTGAACTCAAGCACCGCTATGCGCCCGACGCCTTAGTAGCGGAAAGTCCACTTATGCAGGACGTGTTGGACCTGGCCCGACGCGCGGCTCGCGGTCGCAGCACTGTGCTTATTAGCGGAGAAAGCGGGACCGGAAAGGAAATGATTGCTCGCACCGTGCATTATCACAGCGACCGGGTGGGGCAACCGTTCGTAGCGGTGAATTGTAAAGCCTTTGCCGAAGGAGTGTTAGAGTCTGAACTCTTCGGCCACGAAAAAGGCTCTTTTACCGGCGCTGACCGCGCGAAGCCCGGGCTCTTTGAACGTGCTGGCGGCGGCGCCGTATTTCTTGACGAGATCGGCGAAATCAGTCTCGATTTTCAAGGAAAATTACTACGCGTCTTACAAGAGCGCAAATGTCAACGAGTCGGTGGAACTGAGGAACGTGCGATTGATGTACGTGTGGTGGCGGCGACCAATCGAGACCTACGCGCTGAAGTCGCCGCAGGGCGGTTTCGCGAAGATCTCTATTTTCGCCTAGCGGTGATTCCTATTCATCTTCCGCCGCTGCGCGAACGACCAGAAGATGTCTTGCCGCTGGCGTGTCATTTTCTGGCGAAATGGAATGCCGAACTCTCGCGTAAGCTCCTCGGCTGGACTCCGGAAGTGGAATCGCATCTCCTCACATACACGTGGCCAGGAAACGTGCGTGAACTGGAAAATACGATTGAACGCGGCGTGGTGCTCGCCCGCGGCGAGCGCATTACCCTAGAAGATTTACTGATCGAAGTTGAATCGGAAAGTGCGCCGAAGGAAGAATATGCCGATGCTGCTGATTTGCAATCCTTTCTTGATCAAGCAGCGGCGGAGCGCATTCGCGCCGTCCTCAAAGAGGTGAACGGCGCACGCAATGAAGCCGCTCGTCGTTTAGGGGTAGACCGCACAACATTGTATCGGTTGATAAGGAAGTATCGCATTTGAGATGGAGAAAAGGGCTTTCGGGGCTGTTGTTCTTCTCAGAGAGCGCCTGAAAAGTGGGGCAAATGTCATTGCGAGGAGCCAGAGGTGACGAAGCAATCTCTTTTCGTCTCTTTTCGTGCCCAGGCAGAGCCTGGGCACGAGGATGAACTCCCACTTACAATCCACAACTGACTTTGATGAGTCGGACGATCGCTGCAGGCTCCTGAGCAATATCTACTGTCAATATATTTTCAGGCTCCTCCAAGGTCTCAAACTGACTCTTCAGCAAATCCGCCTTCATGAAATGTCCATGTCGTTTTTGCAAACGGCTTTGGATGAGATTGTAGTCGCCCTTCAGATAGATAAACTGTACCTTTTCATCGTCAACCTGCAAACGTTCGCGGTACGTCTGTTTGAGCGCCGAGCACGCAATAATTGCGGACTGATGTTCGTGCAGCAGTCGGTCAATCAATTGCCGTAGCGCCGCAAGCCACGCCTCACGATCATCGTCGGTCAACGCGATTCCTTGACTCATCTTTGTGACATTTGCCGCAGGATGAAAATCGTCACCATCGTAGAACATCCAGCCGAGGTCGCTGGCGAGCAGTTGGCCGATCGTTGTTTTTCCAGAACCTGAGACACCCATAAGAATCAGAATTTTTTGTTTTCCCACACCTCTGCCACTACCTCGCTGGTCGACCCCGGTCAACCTATGGTAAGAGGCCAGACAAAGGAGGAATACTCATGTCTATTCTCATCACTGGCGGGACGGGGTTTCTGGGTCGGCACTTGGTGCGGCATCTGCTGGAATCCGGCGAAAAAGATTTGATCGTTTTAGACGCGGTTCCGAACACGAGAGCGCTCGCCGACGTAGCCGCGCAAATCAAAATCGCTCCTGGCGATGTTATGGAAGTGACTGCAATAATTGACACCATCAACAAGTATAAAGTTGAAGGCGTCATTCATCTCGCCTATCAGCTTGGCACTGGCGGCATCCGTAATCCATTACCATCAATTAATGTGAATTGTATCGGCACTACCAACGTTTTTGAGGCCGCACGTCTGACCGGCATTAAACGAGTAGTCTATATGAGTTCGGTCGCGGTCTTTCCCATGCGCAGGACGCTTGGCGGTCCAGAACTGAGCGAAGACGATCCGCCGGCGCCGGATTCGGTCTACGGAGCCTGCAAGTTGTTCAACGAACACATCGCGAGTTACTATGCGAGCGCGTATGGACTTGATCCCATCGGCATTCGCCCAACCTCAGTGTTCGGAGAAGGACGGGGGCATCGACGCGGCGCCGACGCCGACCATTTCATGGTGTTGCCTGAGCTGGCGATGCTGGGGCACGCGGTGACGATGCCGCCCGATGAGCAAGTGTCGGATTGGATGTACTGCCGTGACGCGGCTGAAGTGTTTCGTCTTGCCTATCGTGCGCAGAATCCAGAGCATCGTATTTTCAACATGAGCGGGGCGCCGCGACGGACAGGGGAAATTACTTCCTATTTGCGTGAGATCTTGCCGCAGGCGCAAATTTCTGTCAGTGACAAACCGTTTGCCATGACTTCCCTTGTCAAGACTGATCGTTTGCGAAACGAACTCGGATTTACACCCAAGTATACAGTCGAGGAAGGCATCCTCGCGTACCTCAATGACGTGAGAAAACGCGAGGACCTGCCGTTGGAGCCAAAGTAAAATCATTCAGTCATCAAGTCTGAAAGTCACCAAGTCAAAACGGGGGAAAGACTCTTACCTTTGGACTTGACAACCTGTGACCTGACGACTTGACGACTAACTCTACTGCAGCAGAGACTCGTTGGCGAAAGTATTTTCAGAAAGATCCTGTGCGCGCCCCGTGTCTGCGAGCGCTCGATAGATAAGAGTCTCGTCAAATCCGAAAGGCGTCTCTGGCACAAGCGGGAGAGGCATAGGTTCCAAGGCAAAAGGCAATTGCCGGGTGCGAGCGTTGTAGACTATCGCTAACAACGTCGGCAGATGGACAACATCTTCTAGATTATATCGCAATAGGGTTTCGAGAGCGCCCGGAATACCTCGCTGGTGATAGCTCCATAACAGGACGGCGCACCAGCCGTCCAATAGAGACAGCGGGCCTTCTCGTTCGAGTCCGACCTGCCGCTCAATCTTTTTGAGTCCGCCTCGATAGCCCAACGCAGCCAACGGATAGCGCAGATCGATATGCGCCTGGTCGAGCGGGACGCCCAATTCCTGGCGGATTACCGGCAAATCAAACGCTTTGCCGTTATAGGTCACTAACAAAGTAAATGCGGCAATATCTTCAACGAAGCGCGACAGGTTTTGCCCTTGGACATAGACGCGAGGCGCAGCTCCATCGTACAGACCGATCACTGTAATGACCGGCGCACTCTGCGCGCCGCCAGTTGTTTCGATATCCAAGTATGCGATCTGTTGACCAAATTCCGGATAGAGTCGCCACTGTAAGGGCGGTGAGAGTTTCGTGTTGAAATAGTGGGCGTCGCGTCGTTCTAGCGCCCGCAGCGAAATCTCGATTTCCACGCATGCGAGGTCACGCTGCCACTGCGGCAGCGTTAGCCTCTG
>JACXTT010005988.1_pt1 | contig 17495 bp, 17 predicted proteins | sample 9270951 | NCBI WGS metagenome assembly JACXTT01 (sample SAMN15532306, study PRJNA645909) | rock metagenome | isolation source: weathered quartz diorite | place: Puerto Rico | collected 2017-06-21 | reverse complement strand
TCCAACGCTAAATTCTGGGGTTACGCACGTTCGGGAGGGCGAGGCTCCTGCCGAGCCGGAAGCATCGGCGTCGGCGTTTTACACTTGGCGTTTCTCGAGTTCACGGCTCGGCAGGAGCCCCGACCTCCCTGCCCGAAGATTTAGCCTGGACGACGCACAGCGGCCAAACCGTTACGGCCGCGGATTGTCATACACCTGCTTGCCGGCCTCTTCGAGGCTACGCAGTTCCTTGGGCAGCGGGTACGGCTCCGACGGTGGGAAGTATTGCGGCGGATGGCGCAGGTAATAGGGCGAGGGCAGGGTGATGCCCGCTTCCGGAACCCAGGTCTGGCAGCCGCTCGCGAACGTCAGCCCCAGGCCGGCCAATAGCAGCAATCGATTTCGGAGCGTCGTCGTCATGACTTTCGCCTTTCTTGAGTTGGGCCGCGCGCTTTAATCGGCATTTTCGGACTCTTTTTCCTTATCGAACCAATCGGCCCAAAAATTGAGTGGTTTTTTGCAAGCGCAGCGACAAAATTAAAGAAAGCCGTCAGAGCCTGAATCGTATAGGCGAAGGAAACGCCATCTTTCGCTTACGCATCAGGCTCTGACAGGGGAACAAAACCGCGCAGACTGCCGCGCTCGCCAAGATTGACCCATGCCAAAACGAGAACGACATCCGCTGATATTGCGCTGGCAAGAGCCGCTCGATCCGCTACCGCGGCGCGTGATCCGGGCGACGCGTCGGCGCAGTGTGCTGGAGTGGTTCGAGAATCTTGCTCGCGCCGACAGCGGACAGCGGGTCGACGAGCCGTTTGACTTTTCCGCCAGCATTCGTCGCCTAGTGGCCGACATCGCCTTGCGCTGCGCCGATTTCAACCATTTGCAAGTGCCGCGCATCCTGGTGACGGTGACGCAAGCGCGCGGCAGTTCAGCGCACGGTTTGCAGGCTCGCGTTACACCCTTGCGTTTTCCGAACGGCCAGCTAACGCTCCAGCGGCGCGGCGTGCCGTTTCACATCCAGCGTTACTTTCTGGATCAGCACGAATACCTATACCTGTTGACGTTTGTGTTGCCGCGCTATCTCGATCTGGATTTCGAGCAGAAGCTCGTCACGCTATTCCACGAGTTGTACCACATCAGTCCGCGCTTCGACGGCGACCTGCGCCGGCACGAAGGCCGCTATCACTATCACTCGCACAGTCAGCGCGGTTACGACAAACGCATGGTGGAGTATGCCCGCGCTTATCTGGCAGGGCAACCCGATCCGAACCTGCACGGGTTCTTGCGGTTGAACTTCGCTCAGCTGCAGGAACGGCACGGCACGGTCACCGGCATCGTCGTGCCGCGGCCCAAGATCATTCCGCTGATCGGTCCGTACGCGGCGGCCGCGGCAATGTCCGACGTGTAACCGAAGGCTGGATTGCATCTCCGGCCCACGGGAAAACGCTTTGCTATCCTTCAAACCTTTGCCCCTGCTCGGCAATGCGCATGTGCAGACGATCCTTGGGCATCTGCTGGCGGGCCATACGCGCACGTCGCGTTTGACCAGGCGGATCGTTGCCTTACCCGATGGTGATCGAATTGCTCTGCACGAGACGCCGCCGCGGGCGGACTCCGGTCGTTCACGCTCACGGCTCGCCGAGGCGCCGATCGCCTTGCTGGTGCATGGGCTGGGCGGGTGCCATCGCTCCGCGTACATGGCGCGGATGGCGAATCGTCTGGGCGACCTCGGCTGGCGCGTCTTTCGCATGGACCTGCGCGGCGCCGGCGCCGGCATTCGGCTAGCGCGCCGATTCTACCACGCCGGTTGCTCCGCGGATGTGCGCGCGGTCGCGGACAGCCTCGCCGCCGACTTTCCGCAAGCGCCGCTCGGCGTCATCGGTTTCTCGCTGGGGGGCAACATCGCGCTCAAGTTCGCCGGCGAGTCGGCCGCATGTCCGCCTTCGACGCTCCGTGCGGTGGCGACAATCGCGCCGCCGATCGATCTGGTCCGCTGCTCCGAATTGATCGCCCACTATCCCCTCTACGATGCCTTTTACGTACACCATCTGACGACGCAGGTGGCGCAGCATCAACGACACTTTCCCGAATTGCCGAGAATCGATTTCCCACGCCGGACGAGCCTGAGGCAGTTCGACGATCTTTACACCGCGCCGCGCTGGGGCTACGCGGACGCGCTTGACTACTATCGCCAGGCGTCGGCACTGCCGTGGATCCCGGCGATCGGTGTGCCGACGTACATTCTGACAGCGCGTGACGATCCGTTCGTAGGGGTCGAGCCGTTCGATGCGCTGCCGGCGCATCCTTCGGTGGAAGTACACATCTCCGCGCATGGCGGGCACATGGGCTTCCTGGGCGGCGACGGCAATGGCGGCATTCGCTGGGCGGAGACGCAACTGGCGAATTGGTTGACAAAGCAAATCAAATGATTGCATCGCGGATAATTTGCTGAAATAATAGGTCCGCCGGGGTCTGATTCGGTTCTCTGCGGAATGGTTGTGATGAAATCCAAGAAAAAATCTCCTCCTGCCGCGAAGCCGGTCGCTCCAGTCCTGTCGCCGCGCCAGGTCGCCCTGCAGAATCTATACTTCTATCTGAAAGTCACCGGAAGTCTGGCGGTGGTGATTGCCCTCGTCATCGTCGGCACGCTGTACCGCCATGTCCTGTTTCCTTCCGCCGGGAGCACGCTGGCGTCCGGCCAGAAAATCGAGTTTCGCGAGCCAGTGCTCAATCCCAGTACGCCGCCCGGCCCCGCGCCGGAAGGCATGGTCTGGATTCCTGGTGGTGAGTTTTACATGGGCATCGATGACGAAGGGTTTCAGGATGCGTGGTATGTCCATCTCGTCTATGTCGATGGGTTCTGGATGGACAAGACGGAAGTCACCAACGAGCAATACGCTAAGTTCGTCGCCGCGACGGGCTACGTTACGGCTGCGGAGAAGCGCCCCGAGCCCAAGGACTTTTCCGACAACGTGCCGCTGGAGGCTATGAAGCCGTTCTCCCTTGTGTTTCAGAAGCCGGTGCGTGGCGTGCCGACGTTGCCTCCGCCCAACGATCGTTGGGATGTTCGCTATGGCGCTAACTGGAAGCAACCCGAGGGGCCACAAAGCCGTATCAAGGGGCGCGAGAAACATCCAGTCGTGCATGTCAGCTACCACGACGCGCTTGCCTACTGCAAGTGGGCGGGCAAGCGGTTGCCGACCGAAGCCGAATGGGAATTTGCCGCCCGCGGCGGGCTCGATCGCAAACTCTTTCCGTGGGGCGACGAATTCAAGCCGGACGGCAAATGGATGGCCAACGTCTGGCAGGGGGAATTCCCGTTCGAAAACACCAACGAGGATGGCTTTGAAGGCGCCGCTCCCGTCGCCTCGTTTCCCCCCAACGACTACGGCCTCTACGACATGGCTGGCAATGCCTGGGAATGGTGTGCCGACTGGTATCAGATCAACTATTATCTGCGCAGCCCCGAACGCAACCCACAGGGTCCCGACTTCGGCGTTGACCCCAGAGAGCCGGGCGTGCCCAAGCGGGTACACCGCGGCGGCTCGTTCCTGTGTGCCGAAAACTATTGCATGCGCTATCTGGTCGGCACCCGTCATTCCGGCGAGCCCGGCAGCGCAGCCAACCACCTCGGCTTTCGCTGCGTGATGGATCCGCCAGGTCGCGTGCCGGCGGTAGAATCCGATCTCCATGAAATGATGAGTCGCATTGGGTTCGGTATCCTCGGCGCGATACTTGTGGGCGTGGCCGCGTTCTGGGGCTGGCGCCGATTTTCCAAATGATCGGAAGGAAACTCTCATGACCAGCGTTCGCGACTTCGGCGCCCGTGGCGACGGCAAGACTGACGACACCCAATCGATCGCCCATGCCATTCAGAAAGGCGACGGCTCGCTCCACTTCCCGCGCGGCGATTACCTGATCGCGCGTACCTTGCAAATTCCTCTGCAAATGCACGGCCGGCTGTCGATCGACGGCGCCGTCGGCACCGCCAAGATCATCATGTCCGGCGCCGGCCCAGCGCTGAACCTGATCGGCACGCATCGCCGCACCGCGGAGCCGAGCCATTTCACCGACGATTACTGGCGGCGCGAACGCATGCCGATCATCCAGGGCCTGGAGATCGTCGGCCAGCACGCTCACGCCGACGGCATCCGCGTCGAGGGGGTCATGCAGCCGACCTTCCATCAACTGCTGATCCGCAAGTGCCGGCACGGCATCCACCTCGCCAACCGCGACCGCAACGTCATCATCTCCGATTGCCATATCTACGACAACTCCGGCATCGGCGTCTTCCTCGATGCCGTCAACCTGCACCAGATCAACATTCACGGCAATCACATCAGCTACTGCAAGCAAGGCGGCATCAAAGTCGTCGGCAGCGAAGTGCGCAACATCCAGATTTGCTCTAACGACATCGAGTACAACTTCGACCTGAAAGCCGAGACGAGCGCCGATGTCTTCTTTGATTGCCGCGAGGGAACCGTGCGCGAGGGGACGCTGGCCGGCAACACCGTGCAGGCGCGCGAAAGCCCCAACGGCGCCAACGTGCGTCTGATCGGCGCCAAGGATCATCCCAACGCCGTTGGACTGTTCACCATCAGCGGCAACCTTCTGGGCAGCCAGGCGAAGGTGCTCGACCTGCATGCCTGCCGGGCCGTCGTCATCACCGGCAACAGCATCTACAGCGGCTATCGCCACGCCATCTGGGCCGAGCGGGCCGAGCATCTGGTCATCGGCGCCAACAGCATCGATCATAACCCCGAGTACAAGGGCAACTCGACCGATCAGGTCATCATCCGCAATTGCCGCAATGTGTCGATGACCGGCATCTTGATGCAGCACATCCGCCCGGCCAACGATCCGGTGACGTGCAGCATGGAGATTCGCGGCTGTCAGAACGTGAATATCGCGGGCATCCAGATTCTCGGGGCACGCGGCCGCGGCGTCTCGCTGGAGAACTGCCAGGTGGTGCGCGTCGCCGACAGCACCATCCGCGGCACGCCGGACGACAAGACGTATCGCGAGGCGCTGACGGTCGATGGCCGTTGCACCCAGGTAATGGTGGTGAACAACTTTCTCGGCCGTGGCACAGACGGGAACTTCATGTTGCCGGCGGCACGCGGGACGGCGTCGGGGAATGTGATGGTGTGAAGCCAGTTGGCAAACTGGAGCGACGCTGCAACTCCTGTTTCAGTAGCGATTTATGGAACGCATGTCTGCAGTTTGCCAACTCGACAAGGGGGTATCTCAACTGACCTTGATTTTTGTGCCACAAACGAGAAACACTCCCGTGTGAACCATGCCTTGGCCCAAGTGGGAATTTGCGTTATCATGCCTTGTAAGCGGCGATTTCAGCAACAGGGAAAGCAGGTCACTTATGAAATGTCCTTTTCCCGGAATGGATCCGTACATTGAAAAGCCCGCGATTTGGGGCGACTTTCACGACGCGCTCATCACCTACATCCGTGGCGAACTGCAACCGCAACTTCGTCCGAAGTATGCCGCACTGTTGCGAGACCGGCTTTACGTGATGGAATCGCAGCGCCCCATCATTCCGGATATCTCAGTTGTCGCTCCGATCACACGCCCAGGCACTTTCAACGGCGGGACGGCGGTCATTGAACTCGAAGAGCCGATCGTCTTCGAAACCATGGAGGAGGAATTTCGCGAGCTCTACCTGGAGATCATCGAACCGAACGCGGGCAATCGGCTCATCACTGCGGTTGAGATTCTCAGCCCGACGAACAAAGTTCCCGGTCCCAGTAAAGAGAGCTATCTTCAGAAGCGGAGTGAAATTCGGCGCGCGGGCGCCGCCATGGTGGAGATCGACCTGCTGGGCGACCGTATGCCGATGCTGCCTCTTTCCGTCGATGATTTGGCGAAGCTGCCTCCCTGGCGCTATGTCATCGGCGTGGCGCGATCACCGAAACAGCAAGCGGTCTATGCCATCGCCTTGCACAAACCACTGCCGAAGGTCCGCGTTCCGCTGGCCGATAACGACCCTGATGCTATCCTCGACCTGCAAGTTGCGTTTACCTTTGCCTGGGAAAAAGGTCCTTATCCGATGTTGCTGAACTACGACGGCCCGCCGCCCGGCGAAATGACACCCGACGAGATGGCCTGGTGCGAGCAGCAACTGCGGCAGGCGGGATTTCGTGCCCAGCCCACTTCCTGACGGCGCGCGTTCTTCCCCGCGAATTCGCCGCGGCTTCATCCTTCACTCACGCAATTCCGCTTTCCTATCCGCATACTTGTGCACCGCGCTCAGCGCCGGCGCACGGCGACGCTTGGCAGTGAACCCATTGCTTTCGCATGTCGCGAAACGCTGCCCGGCATAGCCGTGATTTCGGCCGACGCTGGTCCTGGCGTGCATCGGAGATCACATCATGAAGAAGTATTTGTCTTTGGTTGTCTTTGGCCTCATCGGCGCCCTGTCGATCAGCATGGCCTTTGCCGGCGGCGATACGCGCGACGTGCCGGCCAAATCGATTCGCCTCGACACCGGCAAGATCGAGGAGAAGGAAGCGTCGATCAAGATGCCCGAGCCCAACTTCGGCTATGAAGGCCACTTGGGCAGCTTCGTCGCCACCGGGTCGAAGGCCCGCGCCATGATCGTCGTTCACCAGTACCCCGATACCTCCAAGGTCGCGCTCGGCAATACCAAGCTCACCTACGAAGGCGCCACGCAGTTGAACAACGTCCCCGGCTATTGCTTCAAGACGGAGTTCGACGGCAAGAGCTATCCGTCCAAGGTCTTCCTCAGCGCCGAGAAGGTCTACTTCGGCGGCGGCATCAGCGCCTACATCGCCGCCGACTACCGCGAAGGCACCGGCTGGGCCTGGAAGCTGCAACCGCTGCGCCGCATGGATGTGTTGTCGCCGAAGAGCGTCGAGGCGGGCAGCCGTTAAACCGGCTCCTTACTGCTTGACATTCGGATTCCCGTTCGCCAGTAGGACAGACATTCCTGTCCGTCCTACTGTTCATCGGCATGCTCGGGTTTGCCTCAAGGGGCCTTCCGTATCAGCAACTCCTGATACTGCTCACTTCCTCGGCGCCGCAATTGCTCTGTCATCGCGCCGCGTGCCTTTTCATCCTCTGCCATAGCCTTGTCGAACGGCTCCCCCTTCGGCGTATCGGGACGCTTGTGGCCGATCTCGGTGAGCCAGGCCAGGCCCATCTTCCTCTGATTTGCCTGAACCGTTGCCCCGAGCTTGTCATTGTCGGCGAAGATGCGCAGATCCTTGAGCCTCGCGATGGAGATTCCCTTGGCTAGCTCTTCATGGCTGGCGGTGGCGACCACTTTCTTGTCGGCGATGATCTCGTATTTTCCCACGGGCAGCTCGGATACCACGAACGGGAACTGATTGAATCGCTCCTGGAAGCGCTCGATTTCATCCAGGCGCTTGTCCCAGCGCGGATCGACGGGCATCAGCCAGTTGCCGAAGAAGCGCACCCGTAGCGAGTCCTTCATGACCGCAAAGGCGCTGCCGTTGCCTTTTCTGGCCTTGCCGACCGCGAATTGTAATTCGACGCGATCAGCCTCCGCCGGCGCCTTCAGCTCGCGCAAAATCTCGAAGGCGATCAGCGCATGTCCCGTCGGGTTCGGATGGATGCCGTCGCCAGAGACCGTGTACATCGGCTCCTTCGCGCGCATCGTTTTCAGGAAGCGGTGCACCGCCGCGTGCGCGTCTACCACGATGTAGTTTTTCTTGCGCCATTCGAGCAGGTAGTCCGAGTATTTCCTTAACACCTCGGAATCGTACTTCTCGTACGGTTTCATCCAGCTGAACTTCGGCGCGTCCTTCGGCAGCAAGTTCTTGGCGATCGGCACGGCGTCGAACGGCGCCGGCGTCATCAGGATGACCTTGGCGCCCGCCTTCTCGATCTTGGCGACCAGCTTTTCGGTCCCTTCCTTGTATTTCTTGAGCCGATCTTCGCTGAAGGGAGAGTAGATGCCGTCGTTCATGCCGTAGCAGATGAAGACGACGTTTGGCTTGATCTTCGTCAAGGCGCGATCGACGCGTTCGTGGACGTCAGGCCGCGGGTATGGATGATCTGCCTCGGACAGGCCCGATAGCGTCTCACTCGGCAAGCCCAGATTGATCAGCTCCCAGTCTTCGGCCGGGAAGCGCGTCCGCAGGTAGCCTTCGACATAGGCGATGTACAGGCCCGCGAAGGTGTTGCTATCGCCGAGGAAGAGAATCTTGCGGCCCTTGGCTTTCATGAGGTCCGCAAGGTCGGCACGGCACGGCGCAGCGGCCAACGAGGCGACGACCAGAGCGAGTATGACGCGGGGCATGGTGTTCTCCTGCAATTTCACCGTTGTATGTTGCCGCGAGGCGCGGTACGCTATCTTCGTAGGGACAGGCGGCTCGCCTGTCCCCGTCAAACCGCGAGGCATCTCATGGGTGTGAAAACCGCTGCACCGCCAACGCACAAGCCGTTGCTCCCGCCGGACCAATCGATGTGGGAAAAATACTCGCCGCACTACGAGGCGCCGCTGGCGGGGGCGACGTCGCTGTTCCTGCACGGCTCGATCCTGGGCATCCTGGTAATCGGCGGCATGGCGTTCTTCTGGGCGGCGCGCGAGGAAGCGGATCGGCCGCCGCGTATGGACGTGGTGATGCTCGACGGCGATGGCGCGGGCCTGGAAGGACTCGGCGGCGAAGCCGGCTCGCCCGGAACACCCGACGCCGGCGGACCGAAGCGGACGGAGCGGGAAGTCAAGTTTGACAATCCGAATCCGCTTGATCGCAGCGTGCCGCGTTTTCTGCCGGAGGAGCCGCCGCAGTTGGGACTACCGTTGATGGAACGCGACTTCGCGCCGCTGGATTCTGGACTGAGCGTTCAGCTGGCGAAACTCCAGAAAGACGCCGCCGATCAAGCGAACAAGGAGCCGAACCCCCCGACGCCGCCGGTCGGATCGGGATCGGACAAGAAACCCGGCCCCCTCGGCACCGGCAATCCCAAGGGCAAGGGCGGGCTCGGCGGCTCGGGCGGCGGGCCCGGCAAGGGGAACAAGGCAGGGCCCGGCACCGGCACGGGAGGCTTCGGCGGACCCAAGCTCACCGAACAGCAAAAATTCGCCGCCCGCTGGAACTTCAACATGGGCAAGGACAGCAAGGAGCACGCGCGCATTCTTGCCACCATCGGCGTCAACGTTTTCGTCGAGGATCCCAACAAGAAGATCTTCGTGATAACCGACATGAACCGCCGCCCCGTCGATCTGGAACGCGGCACTCTTCCCGATCTCAAGAAGGTCGTCGGCTGGGGCAACGGCAAGCCCGAATCGCTCCAGGGGCTGGCGCGCGAGCTGCAACTGCCGTTCACGCCGCGGCTAGTGCTGATGCTTTTGCCCAAGGACCGTGAGGAAAAGATGGCCGCCGAGGAGGAGCGGTTCGCGACGGAGCAGCGCCGCGATCTCCGCATGGTGCGTAAGACCTGGTTCGAGTTCCGCCTGCGCAATGGCGTCTACGAGCCGGTCGGCAGCAAGTTTGAGTAATAAGAAGGAGCTTGCGATGCCCTTGCTTGATCATTTTCACGAGCCGCTAAAGCCACGCCGCCATTGGACCTCGTTCCACAGTGCCTGGGCAACCTGTATCGCATTTGATCTCAACCGACGTTTACCTGAAGACTACGTTGCGGAGGGAAGCGCCAAGTTCGGCATTGAGATCGACGTCGCAACCTTTCGCGACGCGCCCAATTCGCTTAGTCCAGACACGAATTGGCAACCACCCGCGCCCATCCTGACGATCCCCTTCACGGTGGCGACGGATATCGTCGAAATCCAGGTCATCAACTTCTCAGGCGGCCCGAACCTGGTCGGCGCCATCGAGCTTGTCAGTCCCGCGAACAAAGACCGCGACGCCAATCGTGATGCCTTTATTTCCAAGTGCTCCAAATACCTGCAAGAAGGCATCGGCTTGATCGTGATTGATATCGTCACCGAACGAAAAGCCAATCTGCACAATCTCCTTATGCAGCGAGTTGGCGCAAGCACGATGCCCTGGGAGGTTGATCTGTACGCCGTTTCGTATCATCCTGTCCAGGACCGGCTAACGAAATCGCTCGGACGCGCAAGCGACGAGGCCGTGAATTCTCTGGAGATTTGGCCGCATGAACTGAAAATCGGCGCGTCGCTACCCACCGTGCCTCTATGCCTCAAAGGCGGCCTTTCGTTGCCGCTCGATCTCGAATCGATCTACACCCGAACGTGCCAGGAATCGCGCCTCCCGCTCAATGGCAAATAATCACTTCTTCAGCAGATGATGCACCATCTGCACCCCAGCCGCCCGCGCGCCGTCCTGGATCTGAATCGTGTTCTCCCAGGTGATGTCGCGGGCATCGAGCAGCACCTCCGTCTTGTGGTCCTCTCCCTTGACATAGGGCCGCAACGCCTCACGCAGTTTGTCGGCGTCGATGGTGGCGCCGTCGCTGGCCAGCACGTCCTTCAGCGTTTGATTCTGCACCAGCACCACCGGTTTACCCGCCTTGTCGTGATATGCCTGCACCAGAATCATCTTGCTCTTGACCTCATCGACGCGCACCACCCGAATCCCCTTGGCCTCGGCCTTCGTCATCGGCAACGGCACCGACTTCTGCACCAGGGCGGCATACGCCGTTGTGATCATGTAGAAGATCAACAGCACCAGGCACACATCGATCAGCGCGTTCATGTCGATGCTCGACGGCTCCTCGTGGCGCGCCGGCGGCGGGGCCAGCAACTCCTCGGCAAGCACCGCAAGCTGCGGATGCGTCTCGATCTGGCGCCACTGCGTCTCGCCGGGGCCAAGCACCTCGTCGGTGGTTTCCCACTGGCCGTCGCGCAGGCCGTCCAAGATCTGTTGCAAGGAAAGATCCTTGACGACCTGCGGCGAACCTTCGTGACGCAGCTGCCAGGACATGGGTAATTCCCTCTTCGTCTACCGCCCGCGCGGCGCCGCGCGAACGCCAAATCGCACACCGTTACTTGGTCGTCTCGCTGACCTCGCCGAGGATCACGAGCTGCACGCGGGCCTTGGCGTCGCGGCCGCGGTTCAGACGCGACTCCAACTCTTGCAGGTCGAGGGTGACCCCCTTGATCGTCTCGATCGGCAAGCTCTTGGCGGCACGCAGGCGCAGCTTGACCTCGCCTTGGGCCGGCTTCAACTCCTCGGCGAGCTTAGCATAGACACCCTCGGCATCGTCTGTCGGGTCCACCAGGTAGCCTTTCTTCTCGGAGTCCTTGCCGAGCGAGAACATGGTGACCTTCTCTTTGTTGGTGTCGATGCCGAGCCAGTACATGTCGGTGGAGATCGACGCGAGCTGATGCTTGGCGGCAGGGGTGGCGATCGGCGTGAACACGCCCGAGCTGATCGCGGTCGTCATCATGAAGAAGATGAGCAGCACGAGGCTGACGTCGATGAGTGGGATCATGTCAACGTCGTCGTCTTCCGCCTCGTGGACGCGCGGACTCTGCAAGCCGAGTTCGATCGGCTCCAGCGCCTCGGCGCGGTCCTGCGCGGCGACGGGTTGCGGCTTCGGCAAGTAAGGGGCAAGCGCCGGCACGTTGGCGACCGGATGCCATTTCTCCTTGCCAGCGAGCCGCACCTGATCGGCCGGCATCAATCGGCCTTGTTGCAGCCAATCGGTGACGACGGTGAACGGCACGCCGGTGTAGACCTTCTTCAGGTCAACGATCCAGACATCCAGCAAACGCTGCGAAGCGGCCATGGACCATACCTCACTTCTTGACCGTGACGGCCGAATCGGCTTTCGCCTTCGCCGGCGCGGGCACTGGCGGCGCAGCCGGCTTCAAGGCCTCGACCAGCAAGATCAATTTGTGGGCGGCGCTCTTCATCTTGATCTCGAAGCCGGCGATCCACGCCTTGAACAGGACGTGCGTGAACACCAGCGGGATCGCCGTCACCAGGCCGAGCGCGGTCGCGAACAGGGCCAGGCCGATCGAGCGGCTCTGCATCGCCATGTCGCCCCCCTTGCTCAGCTGATTAAACGTGCCGATCATGCTGACGACGGTGCCGAGCAGTCCGACCATGGTGGCGATCTTGGCGATGGCGAGGATAGTGGGGAGCAGGAAGTTGAGTTCCGGCACGATATCGAGTTCGATGACGTTCGCCATGGCACGGCGCATGGCGGCGACGCCTTGCTTGCTGGTCTCCAGCCCGGCGTTGAACAATCGGCGCGGGATCATGCCGGGCTGCGATTGGCAATACTTCAGGGCGCCCTCGACCCCCTCCTTTTGCAGCTTGTCCTGGAACGCCGGGAGGAACACGTTCATGTTCGTGCGGGCGTTGAAATTGAGCAGAAGCCGCCAGACGACGAGCGTGACGGCGGCCAGGGACATGCCGAGCATGGGAACGGCGAAGTACCAATCCTGGGTGACGAAGTGCAGGAATGCGTCCATAGGCGGAAAACCTTGAAAGAAGAAGAAAGGAGCCTCTGTAGTTGTACCAGGCAAATGGCGAGCGTCGAGGCATAAGTCCGACGTGGAAGAGTGCATTTGTGCGACGCCGTCCACGTCGGGCTAACGCCCGATCATCGCCGGACTTGCCGAAGGAATTATTAAAGCTTGGCAAGGCTGCAAAAAAACTGCGCATTTTGCGCAAGTGACCTTGTGAGAATCGTCTATAATCAGAGGAAGATGGGTTGGAAGTCCATATCGTTCGTAAGAGGTGTAATTATGTTCAAGCAGCGGGCTGTGCTCCAGGGAATCTGTTCGATCGCCTTTGCCGGGCTTCTGGCCTTGCCGAGCGTCGCCCAAACAACCAAGAAGAATCCCCTCCCAACCAATCCGAATCCGGTTACTCCGACCCCGACGAACCCCATGGGCACGACTCCCGGCACGTCCATTCCGGGCAGCGGAGTTCCGAACGCCTTTCCGAGCAACCCTGGAGTCCCCAAGGGAAAACCCGCAGGTCGGCCCGTGCGCGGTTTCAAAACCATCGACGAAGCCCAGGCCCGCATTCAGCAGAACGCCAACAATTACTTGACGAACAAAGCTTTCCACGACGCGATGGTGTTCTCGTCGATTCAAACGAACGGCCTCCCCTTCCAGTCGAACGTCATGAACCCGTTCCAGAACCAGGCCAACAATCCGTTCCAGCAGAACTCGTTCAACAACCCGTATCAGAATCCGTTTAGCAATCCATACCAGCAGAACTCGTTCAACAACCCGTACCAGAACCAGTTCAGCAACCCGTATCAAAACCAGTTCAACAACCCGTTCCAGCAGAACGTCTTCAACAACCCATACCAGAACCAATTCAACCCGTTCCAGCAGAACCCGTTCAGCAATCCGTACCAGAACCAGTTCAATCCGTTCCAGCAGAATACGTTCAACAATCCGTACCAGCCAAACAACATAATCAACCCCTGGCAGCAAAATCCGTGGCAACAGAATCCGTGGATGCAACAGAATCCGTGGATGCAACAGAACCCCTGGCAACAGCAGAACCCGTGGCAGCAGCAGAACCTCTGGCTACAGCAGGGCATGATGAATCCCGGAATCTTCGGCTTCAACAATCAGCCCGGCGTGTTCGGCGGCGTCTTCATGCGGTAGTCGATTGGCAGACCTTCAAGCCGCTCGCGGCCGAACCATCGGCTGCGGGCGTTTTTTTTTCGGTTTCCATATACTTTCAGCAAAGCCGTTTGGTCGATCACCCCCTCACCCCCGCCTCTCTCCACGAGGGAGAGGGGAGAAACTTTGGTATGTTGCTGGCGATCTTGCTGATCTTTGTGTTCATCGTCGGCGCGGCCGTCGGCAGTTTTCTCAACGTCTCCATTGCTCGGCTGCCTCTGGAGAAAAGCATCCTCTGGCCCAATTCACGCTGCGGCGCCTGCCTGCAATCGATTCGCTGGTTCGATAACTTGCCGCTGCTCAGCTACCTGTGGCTGCGCGGCCGTTGCCGAACCTGCGGCCAGAGTTATTCGATCATGTACTTCGTCATCGAACTGAGCACAGCGCTCGGTTTCGTCGGGCTGTTTTGCCTCGAAGTGGTCGCCAACGTGCATGACTGGCCGGGCCATGACCAGAACGCGATTTTGCTGGGCAGATTTCCGGCAACGTCCTGGCTCGGCTTCGCCTGGCACGCCTTGCTCTTCTCGTTTCTCGTGGTGGCCTCGATCTGCGATCTGCGCACGCGCGAGATTCCGCTGCAACTGACCTTGACCGGCACGCTCATCGGCCTGATCGGCTCGGCGGTGATGCCTTGGCCATATCCAGCGCCCGTCACCGCCGGCGTCACTCCCGTTGGTGCGTTCAGCCAAGGCCTTTACGCCTGGCCGGTGTGGCTGCCCCTGCCCGAATGGTGCGGCGACGGCGGCAACTGGCAGACCGGCCTGGCGACCGGTATCGCCGGCGCCCTCGTCGGCACCTTTCTGTTGCGCACCATCGGCTTTCTCTTCAGCGCCGGCCTCGGCAAGGAAGCGCTCGGACTGGGGGACGCCGATCTCATGATGATGGCCGGCAGCTTTCTCGGCTGGCAGATCGTCGTCATCGCTTTCTTTCTCAGCGTCATTCCCGCCCTGCTTTTTGGTATCATTCTGTTGGCGGCCAAGAATGACAACTCGCTCCCCTTTGGCCCCTCGCTCTCCTTGAGCGTGATCGTGACCAGCCTGGCCTGGCAACCGATTGGCCGTGCGGTGCAGCTCTATTTCTTCTGGCCCGAGATGCTGTTCTGGGCGGTGGTTCTGTGCGCGGGGTCATTGTTCGCGATGAGCTTCATGCTACGGCTGATGCGCAAACAGGAGGTACCCGAGAAGTGAATCCGATCCTGATTCTCGATTATGGCATGGCCAACCTGCGCAGCGTGCAGAAGGCGTTCGAGAAGGTCGGCACGCAGGCGGTCATCAGCGATGATGCGAACCGTGTCGCCGAGTGCGCCAAGCTGGTACTGCCGGGCGTCGGCGCGTTTCGCGACGCCATCGCGCGCTTGCACGAAGCGAAGTTCGTCGAGCCGATCAAGGCGCATATCAACGCCGGCAAGCCGTTCCTCGGCATTTGCCTGGGGCTCGAGTTGCTGTTCACGACCAGCTACGAGGACGGCGTCCATCAAGGGCTCGACATATTCCCGGGCGAGATCGTGCGGTTCGACAACGTGCCTGGCCTGAAGGTTCCACATATGGGCTGGAATCAACTGCACATTCGCAAGCCGGCGCCGATTTTTCGCGACCTGCCGCCGGACCCCGCGGTGTACTTCGTGCATTCGTATTACGTGAAGCCGAAAGACGCGAGCATCATCGCGACCGAGACCGATTATCCGACGCCGTTCACATCGGCGATCTGGATCGACAACGTGATGGCGACGCAGTTTCATCCGGAGAAGAGCCAGAAGGTGGGCTTGATGATGTTGCGCCATTTTGCCGAGATGTAACAAATAAGGGGAGTGGGTCAGTTCGTGGCGGCAAGATTCCGATCTTGCTGTATATGGCTGGAATCATCGGCAAGATCGGAATCTTGCCGCCACGAAACGGGCAAACTGACCCATTACCCAAAAAAGGCCGCCGGCAAACTTCGTGTTGCCAGCGGCCATCGTCGTTTCAGCCAATCAGCTACGTCAGATTTGCCAGCCGACCGGTACTGTCGCCGAGGGCCTCAACGCGGGTGCCGATGCGGTCGAGCATCGATACCCAGAGGTTGTTGAGCGGCGTGTTGTTGGCGTAGCGGATGTGGCGGCCGGCGCGGATGGTGCCGGAACCACGGCCCGCCAGGAGGATCGGCAGGTCGTCGTGGTTGTGGCGGTTGCCATCGGAGTTGCCGGAACCGTAGGCGATCATGCAATTGTCGAGCAGCGTACCGTCGCCTTCGCGGATGTTTTTGAGGCGGCCCAGGAGGTACGCGAGCTGGGTCGTGTGGAAGCGATTGATGGTGGCGATCTTTTGCATCTTGGCCCGGTCGTTGCCGTGGTGCGACAGGTCGTGATGGCCTTCGCGGACCTCGATGAATGGGTACGCCTTGTTGCTGCCTTCGTTGGCGAAGACGAACGTGCTGACGCGCGTGATGTCGGCCTGGAACGCAAGCACGAGGAGATCGCTCAGCAGACGAATGTGCTCTTGGTAGTTCTGCGGAATGCCGGTCGGCTGCGTCATGCTCGGGCGCGGCGGTTCGGGCATGCGGGCGGCGCGTTCGATCCGTTCCTCGATGTCGCGGATCGACACCATGTACTCATCGAGCCGGCGGCGATCGTTGGCGCCCAGGTTCGGCTGCAACGCATTGGCGTCCTCACGGACGAAATCGAGGATGCTGCGGCGATTGCGGTCGCGGCGGGCGCGGTCGGCATCGTTGCCGGCGCCGAACAGGCGGTCGAAGACGAGGCGCGGGTTGTTGAGCTTGGGGACCGGCGTGGTCGCGGATCGCCAGGAGACCGTGGAGGAGTAGGCACAGCTATAGCCGGAATCGCAGTTGCCGGCGAGGGCGCTGGGGTCGCAGCCGATTTCGAGGGAGCCGAGGCGGGTCTGGCTGCCAATGCGGCTGGCGGCGAGCTGATCGACGGAGACGCCGGCGCGAATGTCGGTGCCGTCGGTCTTGCGCGGCTGCGCGCCGGTGAGGAAGGCGGCCATGGCGCGGGCGTGATCGCCGGCGCCGTCGCCGTTGGGACGGGCCTTGTCGGCAGTCAGGCCGGTCAGCACGCTGACGTATTCACGCACGTCGGCGAGCGGCTCGAGGATTCGCGGCAACGTGAAATCAGTCCCGACGGCGGTCGGCGTCCAGTCGGCCATGTTCTTGCCGTTGGGAACGTAGACGAACGCCATGCGCACCGGCACGCGATTGGGCTCGTGGCTGGCCCAGGCCCGGAACGGCCCCATCGCTTCGAGCCACGGCAGCGCGACCGATGCACCAATCCCCTTGAGCACGGTCCGGCGGGACATCAATTGACTCATTCTGGTCCTTTCCTCGAATGCGGAAGAGCTCGCTTTGGTTATTTCGACAATCCATCAGGGGAAACGGCAGGCATTTTCGGTGAGAACCGATACAGGCGTATCGGCTACCCCTATTTCATAGGTTAACACCGTTTCCGTCAAGGCGGACCGGGAAAATCCGAATTTTTCGCAGGCAAGCCGTCAGCGCGACGCTTACGCTCGTTTCCGGCTCGTTTTCTTGCGATTCTTTCGCAGGCGGGCGAGGCGCGCACGGCCGAGCTTTTGGATGTATTTACCCATCAATTCCGCCGTGCTTCTTATGAAGTTCTTCGCGGACGCGCCAGATTTCATCAGGAATGGGATCAGCCAGCATCGCCGCCGATTTGTATTGAAAGCCGTCACCCCGACCGAGGCGGCCGCTCGTTCGGCTGCGTGCTCGGCCACTTCCACGCGAACTTCGGCGCCAGGCCGTTTCGGCAAATGCTGGCGAACGCCTGCGGGATTTTCATGGTCATTATACTCCGCGCTGTGAAGTTCGACACATCTTACGGCGAGCCGAGTTCCGTAAGGAACCGGGTTGCGGCACGCGGTTGCCCGGCGCTTCAACCCGGCCGCTCACGCGGCTCGGCTCGCCGAAAAGTGTCATTTCTGGTCGC
>JACXTT010005987.1_pt1 | contig 17495 bp, 17 predicted proteins | sample 9270951 | NCBI WGS metagenome assembly JACXTT01 (sample SAMN15532306, study PRJNA645909) | rock metagenome | isolation source: weathered quartz diorite | place: Puerto Rico | collected 2017-06-21 | reverse complement strand
GGGGCAGACATCAGCCTGATTGGCGACTATGTGGGGCGGCGCTATGCAACGTACACCAATGACCTGGACGTGCCGTCGTATTTCATCGCCGGCTTGACGGTGTCGGGCAAGCTGCAGCCACACCTGCGCCTGGCCTTGAACGTGGCAAACCTCAATGGTGCGCGCGGCATCCTGACGCCCGTTATCGGCGCTGCCAGTGGCACCTATAACAGCTATCCGATCCCGCCGCGCCAGGTCTTCCTGACTTTGGCGGCCGACTTCTAGGCCCAGCCAAAGTCGCGGATAACTGCAATCCCGTTGTCAGATGCCGGTGCTTGAGCGACCGCTTCCTTAGCTGGTCGTTTCCAGCGCACGTTGGCGCCACAGCCCTTCGCCGGCATACACGACCAAGGCGCTCCAGATCAGGATAAAGCCGATCAGGCGCTGTTGCGAGAACGGTTCGTCAAACAGCCACACACCCGTGATGAACACCATCGTCGGCGCCACGTATTGCAATACGCCCAACAGCGACAAAGAAATGCGGCGGGCGCCAGCGGCAAACAACAGCAGCGGAATTGCCGTAATCGGGCCGGCCGCAATGAGCAGCCAGCGGGTCGAATCGGCCGTGGTATTGATGAACACACTCTCGCCATGCATGGCCAGCCAGGTCATATACGCCACCGCCATCGGCAGCAGCATGATGGTTTCAAACGCCAGGCCCTCCAGCGCGCCGAGCGCCGCGGTCTTGCGCATCAGGCCGTACAGGCCAAACGAGAATGCCAGGATCAGTGCAATCCAGGGCACATGGCCGGCCAGGATGGCCAGCCATAGCACACCGCAAGCAGCCAGGGCGATGGCAGCCCACTGCATGGCACGCAGCCTTTCCTTGAGTAGCAAGTAGCCCAGCATGACATTGACCAGTGGGTTGATGAAGTAGCCCAGGCTGGCGTCGAGCACATGGTCGTTATTGACGGCCCAGATGTAGACGAACCAGTTACCGCTCAAGAAGATGGAACTGAGGACAAAGCTGCCCACGACTTTCGGGCGTTCGCGCATCGACGCCAGCCAGCCCCATTGGCGCCGGAACGTCAATACAGCGATGAGGAAGAGCATGCACCACAACACCCGGTGCACCAGGATTTCCATTGAAGGGACATCCTTAATCGTATGGAAATACAGCGGGAACAGGCCCCAGCAGAAAAACGCGAGGCCGGCATAGACTGTGCCGAGACGGGTACCGGAAGACATGGCAGGAATCCTTGGGGGAGCAAGGAAACGATTATCCCGGATTTGCAAACTTGCTGCTGGCGGCCCCTGTTTTTGGCTTGACTCAGTCGGGCGTGATATAGCGCCGCGTGATCTGGTCCAGCGTTTTGTTGGTACGCAGTTTTTCAAAAGCGCTGCGCAGCGCCTTGACCATGGCGGGATCGGACTGGAGGCCCATGGCATAGTAGCTGGTGATGTCTTGCACCTTAAGCTGCTTGCTTGCCTTGAAGGGCAGGGGATAGCGCGCCAGCTCCGTGTTAAATCGCTTCTCTGTCGAGACAATGTAGTCGACCCGGCCCGCTGCGAATTTTTTGAAATTCGATTCCGTCGAATTGGCTGCATCAATCGCCGACATCGGCATGCCGGCCTGGCGCAGTAGCGCAATGGCGGAACCGCCGTTGATGGCGCCAATACGCTGGTTGGCGGCGTCCTTCAGGCTCGCAGGTGCTTTGGCGTCGGCACGGCCAAACAACCACATTCCTTCGGAATTGACGGGGAACACCCAGATGAACTCTTTTTCGTGGTCTGGGCGCCGGACAATGGAATAGATGAGGGTATTGGGCTGGCTCTTGGCCATTGAATAAGCGCGTGCCCAGGGCAAGGTCTCGATCTTGCAATCGATCTTTGCTTCGGCACAGGCCGCTCGCAGGAAATCGGTTGCGATACCGACCGCTTTGCCGTTCTCCGTGTATTGGTAAGGAGCGGATTCATCCGCATAGGCAGTCAATGTGGCTGCCGCGGCCAAGGGCGGGCACAAAGCAGCGATGAGTAAGAAGCGTCTTAGCATACCTATCCGTTACGGGTCAGTCGCAATATTGCCACGTTTGTTGCTTAGGTGAAAGACGGTGAGCGAATTCCGTTGAATGGTCGCATAATGTCCTTGCAAATTGCCCAGCGATATTCTATTGTGCAATGCAACATAACTACACAATGGTGCAAACTTGAGCACGCAACACAATAAGAGCGGCCTCGTCGTCCTGACGCTGGCTGCCGTCGGTATCGTTTACGGCGATATTGGCACCAGCCCCCTGTATACCCTCAAGACCATCTTTGACCCGCAACACGGGCTCGCCCTCAACCACGCCAACCTGCTCGGCGCCATCTCCCTGATCTTCTGGGGCCTGACGACCATTGTCTCGCTCAAATACGTTGGCCTGATCCTGCGCGCGGACAACCGCGGCGAGGGCGGCATCATGGCCCTGATGGCGCTGGCGCTCAATTCGGTCACCAAGAATTCGCGCTGGTACTTCCCCCTGCTGCTGATCGGCGTGTTCGGCGCCACCATGTTCTATGGCGACAGCGTCATCACGCCAGCCATTTCGGTGCTGTCGGCCATTGAGGGGATTGAAGTGGCGACCCCGGCGCTCAAGCCCTATGTGGTGCCACTGACGATCCTCGTGCTGGTGGCCCTGTATGCGGTACAAAAGCATGGCACCGCGGGCATTGGCCGCTATTTTGGCCCCGTCATGGTGATCTGGTTTGCGTCGCTGGCCGTCATGGGCACCATCAACATCATCGCTGCGCCGCAGATCCTGGCGGCCCTGAATCCGCTGCATGCCCTGTACTTCATGTTGGAAAACAAGCTCACCGGTTTCCTTGCCCTCGGCGCCGTGGTGCTGGCATTCACTGGTGCCGAAGCGCTGTATGCCGATATGGGCCACTTCGGCAAAAAGCCGATCCGGGTCGCCTGGTTCCTCATCACTTTCCCGGCGCTGGCGCTGAACTACCTGGGCCAGGGCGGTTTGCTGATGGCCCATCCGCAGACGATCGACAATCCCTTCTTTAACCAGCTGGGTGCATGGAGCGTTTATCCGCTCGTGATCCTGTCGACCATGGCCACGGTGATCGCCTCGCAGGCGACCATCTCTGGCACCTTCTCGATGACCAAACAGGCCATCGCGCTGGGCATGCTGCCGCGTATGCGCATTATGCATACGTCGGAAAGCGAGATCGGCCAGATCTATATCCCGATCGTCAACTGGCTGCAGTTGTGCGTCGTGCTTGTCGCCGTGATCGGCTTTGGTTCTTCCGATGCGTTGGCCGGTGCCTACGGCATTGCGGTGACTGCAACCATGCTGGCCACGACCGTGCTGACGTTCTTCGTGATCCGCTACCGCTGGCATTTGCCGCTGGCCCTGTGCTTCGCATCGACGGGTTTCTTCTTTGCGATTGACCTCACGCTGTTCTCATCGACGACCCTCAAGCTGTTCCACGGCGGCTGGTTCCCGCTGCTGCTGGGCGCCATCCTGTTCATCATCATGCTGACCTGGAAGCGCGGACGCGCACTGGTGTTCCAGAACTTGCAGAAGCATGCGATCCCGCTGGAAGAATTCCTCGAGTCGCTGTTTGTCGCCCCGCCGACCCGGGTGTACGGTACGGCCATTTTTCTGCGCGGCGAAAGCGATGGCGTGCCGCATGCGATGCTGCACAACCTGTCACACAACAAGGTGCTGCATGAACGCGTGGTGTTCCTGACGGTGCACACGCTGGAAGAGCCTTGGGTGCCGCCGGCACGCCAGATCAAGGTGCAGCCGCTGGGCCATGAGTGTTATCAGCTAAATATCTACTACGGCTTCAAGGATGAACCGGATATCCCGAAAGTGATGGCCATGTGCGCCGAGCACGGCCTGCCGTTTGAAATGATGGAGACTTCATTCTTCATCGCCCGCCAAACGGTGGTGTCGGCACCCCATGGCGGCATGGCACCTTGGCGCGAACACCTGTTCGTCGGCATGTCGCGCAATGCCCGTGGCGCAGCGGACTACTACCAGATACCGACCAACCGCGTCATCGAGTTGGGCACCCAGGTGGAGATCTGATACAAAAGCCGTACATCTGCTTACAACTGTTAAACGACTTCCCCTGTACAGTGCTGGCTTTCTCATTTGCTTGTGGATCCCATGAAAGCCTCTTACGCACTGATCGCCGCCTTTACCGCCCTGATGACCTTGTCCGCATGCGGTGGCGGCGGCGATTCTTCTACACCCGCCACCTCGAGCGCCCAGCCAACCGCACTGACCAAGACGGACACCGTCGTCGGCACCGGCGCCACGGCTGCTGTTGGCAATACCATTACGGTCAACTACTCGGGTTACCTGTACGACGCGAGCAAAACCGACTTCAAGGGCACCAAGTTTGACGGCACCGCCGCCAACAGCCCGGCCACCTTCGTGCTCGCATCGGGCAGCCTGATTGAAGGCTGGGTGCAAGGCGTGCCAGGCATGAAAGTGGGCGGCAAGCGCACCATCATCTTCCCGGCCAGCTTGGGCTATGGCTCGACGGGCCAGGGCAGCATTCCGCCGAACGCCGGCCTCGTCTTTGATATTGAACTGGTCGCAGTCAAGTAAGAGTAGGGTGGGCACTTTGTGCCCACGCGCAGGCCACGGACCGCAAGCAATGGTGGGCACACCGTGCCCACCCTGCGGTCGAAGTAGCCTAGGGTGGTTGACTTGTTGCCCACCTCAGATTGTAGGGTGGGTAACTCGTTACCCACCGTTGGATGCCAGCTCCAGCGACTGAAAATAGAATGTCGCCCCGCCCAGCTCAGGCGGCGCCGTATATGTCTCCACCGCCACGCGCTTGAATGGCACTGGGTGGTGGAAGGCCGGCCCATCCACCACAAAGGTATGGAATTCGCCATTTTCGCCGCAGGCATCCACGCCGGCCGGCAAGTCGGCCAGGAAGGCCGCATCAAAATCCCGTCCCACGAAATCTTTGGACAGGTAGTTCCCATTCACGCACACCACCACTGCCTTGAAGCCCGCAGCGATGAATTCGTCGACCAACTTGCGGCGCTGCTCGTCCCACAAGGGCAAGCGCGCTTCTAACCCTGCTGCAGTGCAGACCTTCTCCTCCCACTCGCGGTGCGCAATGAGGTCAATGTCGCCAAAGATCGCTTGCGTGATGCCACGCTCGCGCGCACCACGCAGCATGCCAATGAACTTCTCTTCATAAGTCTTCCAGCTGGTGTCATAAAACTCCAGCGGCAGGCCGAGGCTGTCTGCCTGGGCCTTCAATAGCTGTGGCGGCACGCCATGCGAGCGCGATTTGGCGCCGCTTTCGTCCATTGCCGTGATCAGCAGGGAGATATGGGTGCCGCTGCTTTTGGCGCGCCAGAAGGCGAGGCAGGAGTCCTTACCACCGCTCCAGGATACAAGTGCTGTCATATTGGCTCACGCAAGACGAAAGCAGGGATTATAGGGGACCGCTTAGCGCAGCATTTTGACGTGGATGATGCCGTCTTCATCGTAGGGCTCCGACACCGTGACAAAGCCGAAGCTGCCGTAGAATTTTTCGAGATAGCGCTGTGCGCCGATCTTGATGCGGTGCCCTGGGTACTGCCGCTCGGCCAATTTGATCCCGTGGTGCATCAGCTCGCGGCCGATACCGGTACCACGTGCAAAACGCGCATTGACGACGCGGCCGATCGACATTTCATCGTAGTGTACGCCGGGGGCCAGCACGCGCAGGTAGGCCGCGAGGCGGCGCTGGCCTTCAAGCACACGCCAGCCCAGCAAGTGATGGCAGTCCTTGTCCAGGCCGTCGAGGTCGTTCCACAGGCAGGTTTGCTCGAGGATAAACACGTCCATCCGTAACGCCAGCACGTCATACAGTTGTGTCGCGCTCATGTCATTGAAATGGAGCCATTCCCATTCGGTCTGTTCGTGCATGGTTTGCTGCCTTTGTCCTTAGGTGCCGCTGTTTCTAGTCGTACTTGCCTTGCTTACGCCGCCGTCTCGAAGCCTTCGAGCACATTGACCACATTGATGCCCAGTTCATCGACGGCATAGCCACCTTCAAAGATGAACGCCGTTGGCAGGCCCAGGTGGGCAATGCGCTCGCCAATGCGCAGGAAGTCGGCGCTGTGCAGCTTGAAGTGGGAGATCGGGTCGCCAATATAGGTGTCCACACCAAGCGAGACGACCAGCGCATCGGCGCCAAACATATTCACCTTGAGGCAGGCAGATTCCAGCGCGGCCATCCACTGTGCGGTATCGGTGCCGGCTGGCAGCGGCAGGTTCAGGTTAAAGCCAAGTCCTGCGCCTTCGCCTTTTTCGTCGGCGTGGCCCAGGTAAAACGGGTATTCGCTGCGCGGGTCGCCATGGATGGAAACGAACAGCACATCGTCGCGGCCGTAGAAAATGCTCTGGGTGCCGTTGCCGTGGTGGTAGTCGATGTCGAGGATGGCGACTTTCTTGGCGCCGTCATCGAGCATGTGCTGCGCAGCCAGTGCGGCATTGTTGAGGAAGCAGTAGCCGCCAAAAAAGTCGGCGCCGGCATGGTGGCCCGGGGGGCGCGTCAGCGCGAAGGTGCTGCGCTCGCCGATGCGCAGCGCATGGGCGGCGTTGACGGCGCAGTCCGCGCCCGTCTTGGCGGCGACCCAGGTGCCGCTGGTGAGCGGCGTGCCACTGTCCATGGAGTACAAACCCAGTTTGGCGCAAAAGTTATCTGGTTCGACATCGCTGCGCAAGGAACGCACTGGCCAAACGGCAGGGAAAGCGTCTTTGTCGGCATTGGCCGGGTCCAGTGCCAACCATTCGCTCCAGGCATTGCGCAAGAAGGCCAGGTAGCGCGGCGTGTGCACGCGTTCCAACGATACCAGCGGCACACCTTGTGGAGTAACGACGCGGCCAAGGCCACGCCGTTCGAATTCGGACAGGACCATGTCGGCCCGCTCGGGCTTTTCAAAGCAAGGCACCATCTCGCCGCGGAAGATCTCGAAGCGGCCTTTGTGCTGCGCGTGATGTTCGTTATAAAAGGCCAGCATTCGGGTTTCCTGGAGGATGATTCGACGCGCAGCAAGTAGGGTGGGTCGCGCATCGCGCAACCCACGCGGCATTATTCACAGCATAGTGTACTGTTATTGTAAGCCGTAACAAAATCGTCGAAGCTGCCTGTTTGCTCGCGCTCGAGCTGTTCCTGTTCACGGATCGAAATGCTGGCCATCTCGGTGAACATGGCTTGCTCCGCCGTCATCAGGGCTTCGCCCTTGAAGTAGGCGGCATGTTGCTGGCTCTGGTGCAGGCCGAAGGCACCAAAGGAATTGCCGTGCTCTTTGAGCGCTTCCAGCACACGGCTTGACGGCGTCAGCGCAGGGTCGGCCAGTTTGGCGCGCTGCACCGCCAACGACGCGGCATGTACACCAGTGTCAAAGTCTTCATCGAGCATCGCCGCGATCGGTGCAATACGGTTCATCAGCTCTTCGCCCCAGGCTTGCAGGCTCACTTCTTCGCCGTGGCGGGTCAGGGTCAGCCCCGGACGACGGCCATCCTTGACGGTGCGGGCGAAGTTTTGTGCATGGATGCGGCCTTCATCCGTGTCGATGCGCGGGCTGTCGTCAAGCGCGCAGAACAGCAGGAAGGCGTCGAGGAAGCGGCCCGTTTCGAGCGAGATGCCGATCGGTTCAAACGGATCGACGTCCAGGCAACGCACTTCAACATACTGAACGCCGCGGCGGCACAGGGCCTGCACGGGGCGCTCGCCCGACTTGATGACGCGCTTGGGGCGGATCGTCGAATAGTATTCGTTCTCGATCTGCAGCACATTGGTATTGAGCTGGATCCACTCGCCATCCTTCTTTGTGCCGTAGCTGTCGTACTGTGGATAGGGGCGCTTGACCGCTTCCATCAGCGTGGTCACGTAGCTGTCGAGGCAGTTCTCGTGCGGGGTCAGGCCGGACTGGGCGTCATTCTGGTAACCCAGGTCACTCATGCGCAAGCTGGTCGCGTAGGGCAGGTAGAGCGTGTCTTGGGACAGGGTGTCGAGCTTGTGGGTGCGGCCGCGCAAAAAGCCCGTCGACAGGGCGGGCGAGGCGCCGAACAGGTACATCAGCAGCCAGCTGTAGCGGCGGAAGTTGCGGATCAGCGCAAAGTAGCTCTCGGATTGGAAGCTGCAGGCCGTGCGCTGGTCGCCTTCGGCGTCGGCGATCACCCGCCACAGCTTTTCGGACAGGGAGTAGTTGTAATGGATGCCGGCGATGCATTGCATGGCTTTACCGTAACGCAGGGCCAGGCCGCGGCGGTACACGTGCTTGAGCATGCCGATATTCGATTTGCCGTAATTGGCGATTTCGATTTCGGCTTCCGACGGCAGTTCGCAGGGCATCGACTCGCTCCACAGCATCTCCGTGCCGAGTTTGGTGTAGGCGAAGCGGTGGATGGTGTCGAGGCGGTTTAGCGTCAGGGCGATGTCGTGCTCGGCCGGGGTAATGAACTCGAGCAGGGTCTCCGCGTAGTCGGTGGTGATCTGGGGATGGGTCAGGGCCGAACCCAGCGCGGCCGGGTGGGGCGTATGGGCCAGGCGGCCATTCGGCTGCACGCGCAGGGTTTCGCGCTCGATGCCACGCAAGCCCTGGCCAAGCAGGGGGCGGTGTTGGTCGTCTTGCAGCAGGGCCATGCGGCGGGTCAATTGGTTCGACACGGTGCTTCCTTTCTTGTACCCATTTGGTTCAGGGGCAGAGCGTAACCGAAATTGCAAAACCGCGTTGTCAGACGACCGATTTGGGGTTTCCGTTAGGATATTTTACCGCCGCTGACCCGTTCGATGCCGGCCAGGTCGCGCCAGCTTTGTACGGCGTCAAAACGGCTGGCCTCCAGCAGCTCGCGCACTTGCGCAGCCTGGTCATAGCCATGTTCCATCAGCAGCCAGCCGCCAGCCGTCAAGTGCTGGTGCGCGCCAGCGATGATGGTGCGCAAGGCAGACAAGCCGTCCGCATGGTCGGTCAGTGCGCCAATCGGCTCAAAGCGCAGGTCGCCCTGCGCCAGGTGGGCGTCGCCCGCAGCCACGTAGGGTGGGTTCGATACCAGCAGCTCAAACGACTCGCCGTCGACGGCGCTATACCAGTCACTTTGCAGGAAGCGGACCGCGGCCCCATTGGCTTGTGCGTTGCCACGGGCGACATCGAGTGCGGTGGGGCTGACATCGAGCGCGGTGACCGTTGCGTCCCTGCGGGTGTGGGCGATGGAGACGGCGATGGCGCCGCTGCCGGTGCCCATATCCAGCACGCGGCCCTTGGGCGGCAAGCGTTCCAGCGCCAGTTCAACCAACAGCTCCGTGTCCGGGCGGGGAATCAGTACAGCGTCGGTGACACGGAATGGCAGGCCAAAAAATTCGCGTTCGCCGACAATGTAGGCGATGGGCTCACCCTGCTGGCGGCGCGCCACCAAAGCATTGAGGGCGTTTGCTTCCGGCTCCGTCAGCTGCCGTTCGGATTGGGTGATCAGGCCAACGCGGGTCACGCTGAGGGCGTGGCACAACAGGATGCGGTTTTCGAGCGGCTCCAGCGGCAGGCGAACTTGGGCTTGCGCGAGTGTGGTGCCGGCTTCTATGGTCATGATGTTCTTCCCAAGTCAGTGCGGATCCTGCAATGCTGGCCGCAGCGGGTATGCGCTCAGGCGCGGCGACGCAGCAAGACCGAGATGAGTACGGCGGTCAGGATGACGAACCAGACAGCCGACCATTGCGGAACGTTCAGGCCGAGGATCTTGTCGGTGGCGTCTTCGCACATGCCGTCTGCACGGAACAGCCAAGGCAGCATGGTCGCCGTTGGCACTTTGTTGAGGAAGGTTTCGACCGGGTCGATACCGCAGGAGTAGCCAGGATGGGCCAGCACATACAGGTGCTTGCCGACCGCTGCCAGGCCGCCAGCAGCAAACACGAGGCCAACGCCAGCCGCAGCGCGGATTTTATTGCGCCATGCACCCACCAGGCAGCTGATGCCGATAGCGATGAACAGGTAGCGCTGGATCACACAGTACGGGCAAGGCAGCATGTCCTTGACGTGTTGGAGGTAGAGGGCGACGCCAATCAGGCCAAAGCAGGCAAGTCCAAAGGCGGTCAGCAAATTGCGGTTATTGGGCATGGTGTGTTTCCGGTCAATGGGAATTCGATTGTCGCATAGTGCGCCTTAAGGCTGGGTTAACGCGTGGGCACAGAGTGCCCACCCTACGTCAGGATCCGGTAGGGTGGGCACTCTGTGCCCACCAAGATCAGTGCGTAGGGTGGGTAACTCGTTACCCACCAATCCGACCCGTTCAGTCGCCGAGGGCCGCCAGCAGCTCGGCCTGGTGTTCGGCGGCCAGCGCATTGGTCAATTCCGTCAGGTCGCCGTCCATGATGAAATCGAGCTTGTACAAAGTCAGGTTGATGCGGTGGTCCGTCATGCGGCCCTGGGGGAAGTTGTACGTACGGATGCGTTCACTGCGGTCGCCCGAACCGATCAGGCTCTTGCGCGTCGCTGCTTCCTTCGACTGCTGTTCGCGCAGCTGCACGTCCTTGATGCGGGTCGCCAGCACCTTCATTGCTTGCGCCTTGTTCTTGTGCTGGCTGCGGTCGTCCTGGCACTCCACCACGATCCCCGTTGGCAGGTGGGTCAGGCGCACCGCCGAATCGGTCTTGTTGATGTGCTGGCCGCCCGCGCCGGACGCGCGGAAGGTGTCGATACGCAGGTCGGCCGGGTTGATCTGCACGTCTTCCACTTCGTCCGCCTCCGGCATCACGGCCACCGTGCAGGCCGATGTGTGGATGCGGCCCTGGGTTTCAGTCGCCGGAACGCGCTGCACGCGGTGGCCGCCCGACTCGAACTTGAGCTTGGAGTAAACGCCATTGCCCACCAGGCGCACGATCACTTCGCGGTAGCCGCCCAAGTCGGACGGCGACTCAGACACCATCTCCACTTGCCAGCGATTGCGTTCGGCATAGCGAGTGTACATGCGCAGCAGGTCGCCGGCGAACAGGGCCGACTCGTCGCCGCCCGTGCCGGCACGGATCTCGAGGAAGATATTGCGCTCGTCGTTGACGTCTTTTGGCAGCAGCATCTTTTGCAGCTCCAGTTCGAAGTCGGCGACGCGGACCTTGGCGGCCTCGATTTCCTCCTGTGCGAAGTCCTTCATGTCGGGGTCGGCCAGCATGGCTTGCGCTTCGACGATGTCGGACTGCGCTTGTTCGAATTGCTTGTAGAGGGCCACCAGCGGGCCGATCTCGGCATGCTCGCGCGTCATCTTGCGGTAGTTGTCCATGTTCGAGGTGGCATCCTCGCTCATGAGCAGTTCATCGAGTTCTTGCAGGCGGTTGGCCAGTTGGTCCAGCTTGGCCAGCATGGATGGTTTCATGGGGTGTTCCAGTGTTTGAATGCGGGGGAATACGGGGAATACAGCGGGGCGGCATCCGCAGGGGACGCCAATGCGGTGGGGGCGCTAACGACGGCCGCGCAGCAGCTGGGGCAGCAGGGCGGCCAGCTGGGCGCGCTCTTCACCTTGGGCACGGTGCAGCGCTTGCTGCGGGCCGTGCAGGAATTTGGCGGTCAGCCCGCGCGACAGGGCTTCGAGGACAGCTTCGACGTCTTCGCCCCTGGCCAGCATCTTGCGGGCGCGTTCCAGCTCAAGCAGGCGCAAGGCTTCGCTGCTCTCCTGCAGGTCCTGGATGACGGGGACGACGGCGCGGTCGTCGATCCAGTGCATAAAGGACTGGACGCGGGTTTCGATGATGGCTTCGGCTTGGGCCACGGCAGCCTGGCGGCTTTCGATGCCGGTCTGGACCACTTCGCCCAGGTCGTCAACGGTGTACAGGAACACGTCATTCAGGCGGCCCACTTCCGGCTCGATATCGCGCGGGACGGCCAGGTCAACCATGAACATGGGCTTGTGGCGGCGCTGCTTAATGGCGCGTTCGACCAGGCCCAAGCCGATCAGGGGCAGCGACGAGGCCGTGCAGGAAATGACGATATCGAACTGGGCCAATTGATCCGGCAGCGAGGCCAGGCGGATCGCCTTGCCATTGAAGCGGTGGGCCAGCTGCTCGCCCCGTTCCATGGTCCGGTTGGCGACGGTGATGCTCTTGGGGCCATGGGCCGCAAAGTGGGTGGCGCACAGCTCAATCATCTCGCCGGCGCCGATGAACAGCACATTCTGCTCGGAGAGTTTGTCGAAAATGCGCTGCGACAGACGCACGCTGGCGGCCGCCATCGACACGCTGTGGGCCCCGATCTCGGTGGTGCTGCGCACTTCCTTGGCGACGGAAAAACTGCGCTGGAACAGCTGGTGCAAGTAAGTGCCCAGACCGCCCGCTTCGTCGGCCATGCGGGCCGCATCCTTCATCTGGCCCAGGATCTGGGGTTCGCCCAGCACCATCGAATCGAGCCCGGAAGCGACGCGGAAGGCGTGGCGCACGGCATCGTCCTGGGGGCGCATATACAGGTGGGAGCGCAGCTCGCTGAAATTGAGCTGGTGGTAGTCGGCCAGGAAGTGAGCGGAGGCGTCGAGCGGGTTGGGCACCTCGCTGGCCGCATACATTTCGGTACGGTTGCAGGTCGACAGGATGGCCGCTTCGTCGCCGCCGCGTGGGTCGATGCGGGCAAACCAGGCACGCGCCGACTGGATCGCCGGTCCCAGCTGCTCAGGCGCCAGCGCCAGTTTCTCGCGCAGCGAGACCGGTGCAGTGGTGTGGTTCAGGCCAACGGCGAGCAGTTGCATGGCTGGGGAGAGCGATCGGGGAATAGGCAGCATTATATCGTAGGGCGGGTAACTCGTTACCCACCAAGCATCAACGCGTCAAATTCGGTGGGTAACCAGTTACCCACCCTACGAACCGAGCTTCTCCAGGCGATAGCCGTAGCTGTAGACTGGGACCAGGCGGTAGCCATTTTCCGGTTTCAGCTGCAGCTTATTGCGCACGCGCGAGACATGGGTGTCCATGGTGCGCGAAGGCAGCACGCTTTCGCGGATCCACACCGATTCGTGGATATAGGCGCGCGACAGGGGGCGGCCAATATTGCGGAAGAACAGTAGGGCCAGGTAAAACTCTTTGTGGGTGACATCAATGACGTTGCCGTTCATCAACAATCGACCAGGTCGGGTTTCGAACACATATTGACCAAAAGTTAGCTGTTCGGCCCCGTTCTGCGAGGGATAGGCGCGGCGCAGCTGGGCTTGTACGCGGGCCACCATTTCGCCGCGGCGCAGTGGTTTGATCATGTAATCGTCGGCGCCCGCGCCCAGGCCGGCGACGATATCGTCTTCGCCGGAGCTATTGGTCAGGAACATTAAGGGGGCGTTGGCGGACAGCTTTTCCTTAGCGCGGCGCATGACCTCAACACCGGACAGGTCGGTCACCTGCCAGTCCATGATGAGCATGTCATAACTGTCTTTGCGCAGGTGGCTGAGGAGGTCTTTGCCCGTGTCAAAGCCATGGCAGGCATGTCCAGCCGCAGTCAACACCTGACAAATCAGGTCTGCCTGGCTGCGCTCACTGTCGAGGACGGCGATTCTCATGGGGCGACTAAAAAGTGTTTGGGTTGCCCGTCGTAGGAAATGTCCTACAAATATTATTGTTGTGCTGCGAATATAACAGATATTTACAATTTGCTACTCTATTTTCTACAAACATTTACACTCGGCAACACTTCAGTACGGTAAAGAAAAGTCGACGCCGAGGAATAAACGGTACACTTTAGCCAAGGCGAGTTCAATCGGGGGAACCCTGCCTTGCTGAAATATTTTGCAAATTTTGTCCTTGCAATTTCACGATCCCGCGCATGGCCAGGGAAACATAAATGCGAAAGATTGTTACAAGCGACTGGATATTGGTGCCCTCGACGTCGGCCGACATTGAGGCCGTGCGCGAGCGCTGCCGCCGGCTGGTGCGGCGCCGGGCGGCCATTTCGGCCGGGGTATCGGCCATTCCCTTGCCGGGAGTCGATGTGGTGTCCGACGTGTCCCTGTTCACCTTGCTGATCAATGACATCAATAAGGAATTCGGCCTGACGCCCGAGCAAATCGATCGCCTGCAGCCGCGCCTGCGCCTGGTGGCCTACGAGGCGGCCGTCGGCATCGGTGGCATGATGGTGGGCAAGTTAATCACCAAGGAGCTGGTGCTGGCCCTGTTCCAGCGCAGCGGCATGAAGATGCTGGCCAAGTCCGCCTCCAGGATCGTGCCAATTGCCGGGCAAATGGCCTCGGCCGCCATCGGTTACGGCGTGTTCCGCAATATGGGTTACCAGCATGTTGATGCCTGCGTTGCCGTGGCCCAGGAGGTGGCAGGCGCCTGAAGCGCACGCGGGCCTGCAGCTGGAGTTTGGAATAAAAAAAGCTGGCCTCGGCCAGCTTTTTTGCGTCATTCGGGACAGCGTCCCGAATTCTCCCGTCATTCTTGGTCCAAACTCAAGCGTCTGGCAGGACCACGTTCACATCGAGCACTTCCAGGTTGCCCTGGCGGTCGAGCGAGATCTTGATGTCGTCCGGATTGACCTTGGTGTACTTGGAAATGACGTCAATCAGTTCCTTGTGCAGGGCGGGCAGGAAATCCGGGCCGGTGCGGTGGTGGCGTTCGCGCGCGATGATGATCTGCAAACGCTCCTTGGCAGCCGAAGCACTCTTCGGCTTTTGGGAAAACAGGAAGTCGAGCAAGGCCATATCACTTTGCTCCAAACATGCGTTTCAGCAAACCTGGCTTCTCGTATTCCGTAAAGCGCAGCGGCAATTCCTTGCCGAGGAAGCGGGACACGACATCCTCATACGCTTCCGCCACGTCGGTACCCTTGAAGTGGATGGCCGGATTGCCCTGGTTCGATGCATGCAGTACCGACTCCGACTCGGGAATGACGCCGATCATCGGAATGCGCAGGATTTCTTGCACGTCCGTATAGGACAGCATTTCGTCGGCCGCCACACGCTTGGGCGAATAACGGGTGATCAACAGGTGTTCCTTGACCGGTTCCGAGCCGGACTGGGCGCGGCGCGACTTGGCCTGGATGATGCCCAGGATGCGGTCCGAGTCGCGCACCGAAGATACCTCTGGATTGGTGACGATGATGGCTTCGTCGGCAAACGTCAGCGCCATCAGTGCGCCATGCTCGATACCGGCCGGCGAATCGCAGATGATGAATTCGAAGCCCATATTGACCATCTCGGCCAATACTTGCTCGACGCCTTCTTCCGACAAGGCATCTTTGTCACGTGTTTGCGAGGCCGGCAGGATGAACAGGTTGTCGCAGTGCTTGTCCTTGATCAGCGCCTGTTTCAGGGTCGCTTCGCCATTGATGACGTTGATCAGGTCGTACACAACGCGGCGTTCGCAACCCATGATCAGGTCGAGGTTGCGCAGGCCAACGTCAAAGTCGATGACGGCGGTTTTGTGGCCACGCATGGCCAAACCGGTGGAGAAGCTGGCGCTGGACGTCGTCTTACCGACCCCGCCCTTGCCGGACGTAACTACAATAATTCTTGCCACAACGTGTCCTTTATGTTCTAGGTGCTGGGTTCAGGGTTAAGCCCGAGTTGGCGGAACGACCGCTAGTATATCCAGTCGGTCGCCAACCAGGCGGATTTGCGCCGGTTGGCGCGCCAGTTCTTGAGGAAAGCCCTCGTCGAAGGTTCGGTAGGTGCCGGCAATGGAGACCAGTTCCGGTTCCATGGCCAGGGCAAAAATGCGGGAGCTTGCATTGCCGGAAGCGCCAGCCAGGGCACGGCCATACAGGGCGGCGTACACATGGATGCTGCCATCGGCAATGATCTCGGCGCCATTGTTGACCACCGCCGTCACCACCAGGTCGCAGCCGCGCGCGTAGATGCGCTGGCCGGCACGCACGGGCGTGTCGATGATCATGGTGGGCACAGGCTCGGCAGCTGCTGGCGCGGCAGGAGCTGGGCTGTTTGCCTTGGTGGCGGCCTGGGCTGCCGGAGCGGGGGCGGCCGGCGCCGCAACGGGTGCAGCGGCAGCGGCCACTTCCACCGGCGCTTCGGCGGCGGCCGGCGCACGCGGCTTGGCCGCGCTGGCGTCGATCGCCAAGCCCAGGGCGCGGATAGCGCTTTCCATGCCAGGCAGGGCGCCGCGCACGGCAACAACATTCAAATGGTATTTTTTCAGCAGGGCGACCAGGCCGCTCCAGTCGATCGACACGTCCGGCTCGGCAATGGCGGTGACGTCGATGACGGCGAATTCATCGTCAAAAAAGTCGGCCACACCGCCGGTCATGTGTTGCAGCGCTTCTTCGATAACAGCTTGGTCAGCCGAACGCAGGATCGTAGAGACAGCGACAACAGTAGAAATCTTGATTTCGATCGGTTGCGAAAGCGTGCTTTTTGACATGTAGAGTGCTTCTTGGTGGTCTTGCAGGGCCGGCCATCCCGGCGTCGTCGCCCAAAACGCTTCAGGCCCCAGCATTCTACTTTGAAAATTCGCGGAATGGGAGGGGCCGGGCTCTGCAAAACCCTTTACGCTACAACACTTTGTTGCCTCATTCGCTTTGCCGCCTCGACCATATTGCGCAAGGCCATGTTTGTTTCTTCCCAGCCTCGCGTTTTTAACCCGCAATCGGGGTTGACCCATAGTTGCCGGGGTGGGATGACGGTGGCCGCGCGTTGCAAAAGCGCCAGCATTGCTTCCGTGCTGGGGACGGCAGGTGAATGGATGTCGTAGACGCCCGGCCCGATCTGGTTGGGGTAGCGGAAGCTGCCAAAGCCGTCGAGCAAAGCCATGGCCGAGCGGCTCGTTTCGATGGTGATGACGTCGGCATCGAGGGCGGCGATCTGCGGCAGGATGTCGTTGAACTCGCTATAGCACATATGCGTGTGGATCTGGGTCGCTGCGCCCGCCTGGGCACAGGCAATGCGGAAGGCGTGGGTCGACCAGTCCAGGTAGTCGGCCCAGCGGTTTTGCCGCAGGGGCAGGCCTTCGCGCAGGGCCGGTTCGTCGATCTGGATGATGCCAATGCCGGCCTGCTCCAGGTCGCGCACTTCGTCGCGCAGGGCCAGGGCGATTTGCAGGGCAGTGCGCTGGCGCGGCTGGTCATTGCGCACAAAGGACCATTGCAGGATGGTCACAGGGCCGGTCAGCATGCCTTTCATTGGCTTGCTTGTGAGGCTCTGGGCGTGGACGGTCCATTCCACCGTTATGGGCGCGGGGCGCGCTACGTCGCCGTAGATGATGGGCGGCTTGACGCAGCGCGAACCGTAGGACTGCACCCAGCCCAGGCGGGTGAACGCAAAGCCGTCGAGCTGCTCGCCGAAATACTCGACCATATCGTTGCGTTCTGCTTCGCCATGCACCAGCACATCGAGCCCTAGCGCTTCCTGGCAGGCAACGGCATGGGCGATTTCGCTGCGCATGGCTTGCTGGTAGCTGGCTGCATCGAGGTCGCCTTTGCGCCAGCTGGCACGGGCAGCACGGATCGCTGCCGTCTGGGGGAAGGAGCCGATGGTTGTCGTCGGGAAGGCGGGCAGGGCAAAGCGTTCTTGCTGGGCCTGCTGGCGGCGGGC
>JACXTT010005986.1_pt1 | contig 17496 bp, 17 predicted proteins | sample 9270951 | NCBI WGS metagenome assembly JACXTT01 (sample SAMN15532306, study PRJNA645909) | rock metagenome | isolation source: weathered quartz diorite | place: Puerto Rico | collected 2017-06-21 | reverse complement strand
GCCGGGTGAGGGCGCCCTCGAGCCGGCGAACGTTCCCGCCGATCGCGCGCGCCAGGCGGACGGCGAGCCCAGCGTCGAGCCTCGCGCCCAGCTCGCGGGCCTTCTGCTCGAGGATGGCGACCCGCAACGCGGGATCGGCAGGAGCGATCGACGCGACGACGCCGCCCGCGAAACGGGCGCCGAAGCGGGCGACGAGCGCGGGAAGATCCTTCGGAGCCCGGTCGGAGGTGAGGACGAGGAGTCGGTTCGCCCGCACCCAGCCGCCGAGGCCGTCCATGAGGCGTTCCTGCGTCTCCTCGCGTCCGCGGAGCGAATGCACGTCATCGAGCACGAGGGCGCCGAGCGGGCCGAGATCTGCCCAGAAGCGATCGTCGGCCCGCGCGGCGTATGCCTCGACGAGGGCGTCGACGAGCTGGGCCGCGGAGACGCACGCGACCAAGAGCCCCGCACCGTGCAGGGCGTGAAAGATCGCATGGAGCAGGTGCGTCTTGCCGACGCCGGACGGCCCGTGCACGAAGAGCGGGCCCGGGCCCCCGTCCTCGACGAGCGCCCGGGCGGCAGCCCGCGCGCGTCCGTTGCTTTCGCCGCGCAGGAAGCGCTCGAAGGTGTGGTCCGGGTTCGGCGCCCGGAGCGGGATGGGAAGCGGCCGGGGCGGGAGGGCGATGCCGAGGTTCACCCGGCACGAACGGCCCGCCACCTCACCGAGCGCGTCCTCGATGGCCCGCAGGAAGTGGCGTTCCACGCCATCGCGGGTCGCAGGGTCGGGGGCGCGGAGGGCGAGGCCGCCGTCCCCCCAGTCGGGACGGAGGGGCGCGATCCAGGCGGTGAAGTTCGTCTCGCCGATCCGGCTGCGGAGGGCGGCCCGGGCGCGGCTCCAGGCGAGCGGTCCGGGTCCCCGGCGCCCCTCGCTCATGTCGCCTCTCCCGGATCAACAGCTGTGGACACCGGGGTCAGACGTCGAGCCCCGCAACGGGTTCGATCCGGCGCGTGGCCCGCCAGTTCACACTCCGGGCCATCGACCGGCCAGCTCCTCCACGGGGTCCGGTGGAGGAGCGGGGTGTGCATGATGGTCGGAAGCCGCCGGCTCGTCTGGACTGCGGGCCGTCTATAAGCTCATTGCGCCCCCATTACAAGAAACAAAACAGTCGGTGGCGGCCAGGCTACTGGACGGCGACCTTGCGGCTGCTGATCAGCTGGAGGTCGGCCACCAGCTCCCGGATCGCGGCCCGCGTGTCCCGGGCGTTGCGGCGCAGCTCGCGCTCGAGCTGGAGGCGGCGCGTGTCGCGCAGCGGTCGATTGCGGAGCTGCAGATACGCGCGCTGCATCTCGTTCCGCCGGTCGAGGAGGCGGTCCACCTTGGCGAGCGCGAGCAGGCGGACGCGGTGTGGCGGCAGGTCGTCCGCGACGGAAAGGAGTCGGGAGAGAAGCCCGGTGTGGTGGCGGGGAATCTGGTCGGCGAGGCGTCCGTCCGCCCGCACGATGACGAGGCAGAAGGCTGCCTCGAGCTCGCGCAGCGCCGCCTCGGTCTGCCCCTCGTGGAGGTGCGCGTCACCTCGCGCGGCACGGGCGAGGCAGCGCTGGAAGCGGGCCCGTTCGAGCGCCGCGAGTGCGGGCACGAAGAGCGGACGCGCGATGAGCAGCAGGATGCCGGCGACCAGCACCAGCGCAATCGGCAGCAGGACCAGCGCGACGAGCCACGTCGACATGCCGGACGCGAGCGACTGTAGGGCAAGCGGCGCGGCGAGACAAGAGTGGAAATGCCGGATCGGGTCGTGTGGTGCTCAGAGCAGGACGCGGTAATCGAGGGTCGGAAAGAGGTTGTCCGTGTCCTCGAGCGCGGCAAGACGGAGATCGTCGATCGCGCCCGTCTCGACCTGCTCGCACAGCTCGCCGCAGCGGATCAGGTGATCGCGCGTGCGGCGAACGGCGTACTCGGCGGTCGTCTTCCGCGACATCATGAAGGCCCAGTCGCTCGCCTGCGCGAGGAGAAGCTCACGCACCGCCTGGGTGAGGGCCCGCCGAGTGCGTTCGTCGGCGCTCGGGTAGCGCCGGCAGAGGTCCTGCAGCCGCTTGGCCGCGGCGTGCAGGTGCTCGTAGATCCAGTCGTTCTGCTCCGTCAGCCAGACCTCGTTGTATCCCTTCCAGCCCCACGTCGAGGCGGAGGGGGTCGCCTGCTGCACGATCGGCTGGCGGGCGAGGTGGTCGCCCGGCGTGGCCGCGTCGACGGTCGGGTGGACGGCAAGGCGACGCAGCACGAGCTCGAGCCAGCCGGGCCCCTCGAACCACCAGTGGCCGAACAGCTCGGCGTCGTACGGGCAGACGATGATCGGTGGCCGATCCATCGAGCGGGTGAGCCATTCCACCTGACGGGTGCGGGCCTCGACGAAGTGGGCGGCGTGTGCCTCGAGGCGCTCGTGCGCCCGCTCCGGGTCGTAGGGCTGCTTGTCGTCGGTCTTGCCGGTGACCCGATGGTACTTGAGACCGGTGTGGATGCGCTGTCCGGTCGGCGGCAGATAGGGACGGACGTAGTCGTAGTCCAGGTCGAAGCCGATGTCGCGGTAGAAGTCGCGATACCAGGCGTCGCCCGGATACCCTTCCTCCGCACTCCAGACCTGCTTCGAGCTGTCCGGGTCGCGCGCGAACGCCGCCACCCCCGACGGGCAGGCGATCGGAGCATACACCCCGTACACCGGGCGGGGCGTGGCGTGCGTGAGGCCGTGCGTGTCGACGAAGAAGTAGCGGACGCCGACCCGCGCGAGCTCGGCGTCGAGTCCGGGCTCGTAGGCGCACTCGGGGAGCCAGAAGCCCCCCGGGCCGTGACCGAAGAAGCGGCGGTACTCCGCCACGCCGACCTCGATCTGCGCCCGCACGCTCCCGGGGCTCCCGAGGAGCGGCAGGAAGCCGTGCGTCCCGGCGCACGTGATGATCTCGACCCGACCGCGGTCCCGGTAGGCGCGGAACGCCGACACGAGGTCCTGCTGCCACTCGTCGAGGAACAGCGTCCTCGCGCGGTGGAATCGCCCGAGGTACATTTCCGCGACGCGGTGAAAGGCGGGGTCGGGACGCGTCCGGCGCTCCTCCTTCTCGGCGAGCTCGACCAGCCGGTCGAGGTGACGGAGATAGCGCGCCCGCAGCAGCGGGTCGGAGAGCATCGCGAGCAGTGGCGGGCTCAAGGAGATCGTGAGACGTGCGCGGACGCTGTCACGATCGAGCCCGTCCAGCATGTCGAGGAGCGGGATGTAGGTCTCGGTGATGGCCTCGGCGAGCCAGCGCTCCTCGAGGAAGTCCTCGTGCGCGGGATGGCGTACGAACGGCAGGTGGGCGTGGAGCACGAAAGCGACGGTACCGGCGCCCATGAACGAGAAGAGCGCTCAGTGCGCCGGCGGTGCGTGGACGTCGCTCGAGCGCGGGCCGGCGCCCGCGGACGTCGGCAGGTCGAGAGGAGCGGAAGCGACCGAAACTCGTCCCGGGGCGGGTCTATCGACCTCGACGAACGTCCCCGGCGCCTGGCGGAGGTCGACCCAGCGAAGGGTGGTGTCCGGCGACGGTGCGGAGCGCGCGGTGGTGACGACGTTCGAGCGGGCGAGCGGGAGGAACCGCCCCCCCGTCGTGCGGATCCCCATCTCGACGCAGAAGGACGCGGCGGGTCGCCCGACGTTCAGGTACCAGCGATTCGCCCCGGGCGGCAGCTCGACGTCGAAGGAGAGCCACGCGTTGTCGCCCGTGAAGGTGATGAACGTGACGTCGTAGACGCGCAAGATCTCGCGCGCACCCTCCGCTTCGGCACCGAGGGCGCGCAAGGCCCGCACCCGCGTCCCGGGCGTGATTTCCCAGTAGGCGAAGGTCCACCAGGGATCGCGCGGCAGGAGAACGACCCGGTCCCGTCCGTAGGCGCGCGGCAACTCCGCGGTCTCGCGGTCGACGACGGCGTCGCGCGATCGCTCGGAGGGGCCGCACCGCCCGAGGTGGTACTTGGCTTCCTCGACCTCCGCCTGCGGGCCGCTCGCCCAACGCGGTGGCTCGCCGACCTCGGGCGAATCGGGCTTCTTCCCGAAGTCCGCCGACGGGATCAGCGGTGCACCGAGACGTCGGATGAACGCGACGGCCGAGTCGAGCCAGCCGCCGACGAGCCCGAGGCCGCTGCCGAGCGCCGCCGCGATCATGCGAGCGATGGTACCCGCGAAGCGAAGGTCGGTAAAGCCATCGCGGGGTGGAGCGCTCGCGCTTGCAACGGATCGATGGCTCGGGAATCTTGCGACGCGCTCGTGACCCAAGCCGCGCCGAAGGCACTCGTCCTCCTGCGCGTTGCGCGCGGCGCTGCCGCGCCGGCGGAGGCGGAGGTTCGCAGCGCGATCGCGGCCGACCGCGCCCGTCTCGCGCTCCCGGCGGCCGAGATCGTCGCGTTCCGCCTCGCGGGACCGTACGCGATCGAGGTCGACGACCAGGCCCTCGACGAATACGTCGCCTGGGAAATCTGAGGGCGCTGCGCCGTCAAGCGGGCGAGGGGCGTGCGTGGCGGCGCAGGATCGCGAGCGCGTCGGCGCCGTTGCGCGCGGCGAGCAGCGCGGCGCGCAGCTCGGCGGAGCGGAGAAGCGTCGCGATCCCCGACAGGATGCGCAGGTGCTGGGCACCGGAATCCGGCGGCGACAGGACGAGCGCGACGATCCGGATGGACACGGTCGGGACGGCCTCGTAGAGCCCGTCGGCGGCGATTGCGAGCGCCGCCACCGGACGGGTGAGGCCGGCGAGGCGTGCATGCGGGACGCCGACGCCGATGTCGAGCAGCGCCGTCGACGCCTCGCGCTCGCGGGTGGTAACGGCACGCACGGCGGCGTCGTGTGAGCCGGGCGGGACGAGCCGCGCCGTGGCGAGGGTCCCCGCGAGTCCCGCGATCGTGTCGTCGAAGGTCCGCCATGGCGGCGCGACCTGGATGAGGTCGGGACGAAGGCGGCTGACGAAGCTCATCGATCGAGCGGCCGAACGTGGCGACGATCAGGACCGCCGCAGGAGGTCGATCGCGGCGAGGATCAGGAACACCGCGAAGACACGCCGCAGCGCCGCGCCGCCGATCAGCTGGGCAGCGGTGCCGCCGAGCCACCCTCCGACCAGGAAGCCGAGCGCTGCCCACAGGGCGACGGTGAGCTCCACGTGCCCGGCACGGTAGTATTGGAGCACCGACAGGATGCCGACCGGTGGCAGCAAGACGGCGAGCGATGTCCCCTGCGCAGCGTGCTGCGACATCCGGAAGAGATAGATGAAGAGCGGGACCATGACGAAGCCGCCCCCGAGGCCGATCAATCCTCCGAGCCCCCCGCCGGCGAGCCCCACCGCGATCGCGAGCGCCGCTTGCATGCAGGCCCGATACTGTAGCGCCGCTGACAATGCCAGCCGGGCCGTGTAGAAGCCGCCGAGGATGCGTACCCTCCACGTCCTCCTGCTCGCGGCGGCGCTCGGCGCGTGCCGCCCACCCCCGGTTCCGCCGCCACCGCCGCCGCGCGGCGCCGCGATCGAGAGCCCGCGCGTCGCGGTCCTCGCCTTCCGCCTCGGAGACCAGATCGATCCGACCCGCGTCCCCCAGGACCTCGGTGCGGAGATCGCACGCGCGCTGGCCGTCCGGCTGGCGGCCGTCGGGGTGGCGAGCGTCGAGCCGGCGCGCGTTCTCGGCGCGACCGAGCTGAGCGACACGGGAGCCTACGGCCCGCCGCTCGGCGCCCGGGTGGCGCGAAAGGTCGAGGCCAACGTCGCCGTGGTCGGCGTGCTGACTCGCTTTCGCGAGCGGGTCGGAACCGACTGGTCGGTGGAGACCCCGGCGTCGGCGGCGTACGAGGCGTCGCTTGTGCGCGCCAGCGACGGTGCCACGCTCGCCACCGACCGCTTCGACTACACCCAGCAGACCCTCACCTCGAACCTCCTCGACCTGCCGCGCTTCCTCCGGGGCGGGGGGAAGTGGCTCACCGGTCGCGCGCTCCTCGACGGCGCGCTCGAGGAGACGGCGGGGCGCTTCGCCACCACGCTCGGCGTCGCCCGGCCGGCACGCTGAGCGGCGCGGCTCGTCTGCCATGGCTCGTGCATGCGCCGGATAGGACTCCTCACCAGCGGCGGCGACGCGCCCGGGATGAACGCCGCCATCCGCGCCGTCGTGCGACAGGCGCTCGGCCGCGGGCTCGAGGTGGTCGGCATTCGCCGCGGCTACAGCGGGCTCCTCGCCGGCGAGGTGCAGCCGCTGACGCGCGCCGGCGTCGCGAACATCATCCAGCGCGGCGGCACGATCCTCGGCACGTCGCGCTCGCAGGAGTTCATGCGGCCGGAGGGGCGGGCGCGGGCCGCGGCGTTGCTGCGCGGGGCGGGAATCGAGGGCGTGGTGACGATCGGCGGCGACGGTACGCTCCACGGCGCGACGCTGCTGGCGGAGGAGCAGAGCGTGCCGGTCGCCGGCGTTCCCGGCACGATCGACAACGACGTCTATGGCACCGAGTTCACCATCGGCTTCGACACGGCCGTGAACACGGCGCTCCAGGCGATCGACCGCATCCGGGACACGGCGGCCTCGCACGAGCGCCTCTTCTTGGTGGAGGTCATGGGCCGCACGTGCGGCGACATCGCGCTCGGCGTCGCGGTGGCGGGTGGTGCCGAGGAGGTGCTGCTGCCCGAGTCACCGCCCGACCTGCTGAACCTCGCTGCCGATCTGCGCCACAGCTGGGAGCGCGGCAAGCGGAGCAGCATCATCGTGGTTTCTGAGAGCGGCGAGCAGGGGCGATCCATCCGATTGGCCGAGGAGGTCGGCCGGCTCACCGGGCTCGAACCGCGGGTCTGCATCCTCGGCCACATCCAGCGGGGCGGCACGCCGACCGCCCGCGATCGGATCCTCGCGAGCCGCCTCGGCGCGGCGGCGGTCGACATTCTCCTCGACGGCGGCGGCTCGATGGCGGGGGAATCGTCCGGCGCAATCGCTCGGGTCCTGCTGCGCGACACGTGGGAGAAGCGCCGGCATATTCCCGCCGATCTGCTGGCGCTCGTTCGTGAGCTCGCGTGACGCCCGGCCCGCTCGACGACTACCCGCGCACGGTCGTCCTCAAGGACGGCGCCCACGTGACGATCCGACCGATGACCGCTGCAGACCGCCCGGCGGTCGACGCGCTCGATCCGCGCCTCCCGCTGGACGCGGACGCCGCGGTCATCGTTGCGACCGACGGTGGACGGGTGGTCGGCGCCAGCGTGCTCGCGCGCCGGGGTGAGGCCGGCACGGTGCGGCTCGCCCTCGAGGAGACGTACAGCGGCCGGCGGCTCGGGACGTGGATGCTGCTCGACCTCGTGCACCTGGCCGGCGCCTTCGGGCTGGTACGGCTCGAGGCCCGTCCCGAGCCAGACGCTGCGGCGTATCGCGCGGCCCTCCGCCGCCTCGACTTCGTCGAGGACGAACCCGGCGTGCTCGTGAAGAGGCTGCACGTGGGGTGGCCGGACTTCTGAGGGGACGAGCGTGATCGGCGTCGTTCTCTGGCTCGTGGCGTCGGCCGCGCTGCCGCTCGTCTGGCTCGGGCTCCACCTCGGTCCCGGGATCGAGGGCCATCTTTCGACGGCGTTCTTCTCGGGCGCGGCGATCTTCGGCGCCGCCTTCCTCCTCTCGTGGGCGACCGAGGTGGCCCAGCTCGACATCCCGCGCGCGCTCGCGCTCTCGTTCCTGGCCCTCGTCGCGGTCTTCCCCGAGTATGCCGTCGACGTCTACTTCGCCTGGCGCGCGGGCCGGGACCCGGCCTACACCGCCTACGCGACCGCCAACATGACCGGTTCCAACCGGCTGCTGATCGGCGTCGGCTGGGCGGTCCCGGTACTCGCCTATGCGCTCCGCACCCGCCGGCGGACCGTCGTGCTGCCCCGCGAGCAGGCGGTCGAGGTCAACTACCTGGCCCTCGCGACGCTCTATTCCTTCGTGATCCCGCTCAAGGGCACGCTCGCGGTGTACGACACCGCGATCCTCCTCCTGATGTTCCTCTCCTACAGCCGCGCCGCCGCGCGCACGCACCAGGAGGCCCCGGAGCTCGATGGTCCGGCCGAGGCGATCGCCAGCCTCGGCAAGCACGGGCGCCGGGTCGCGGTGCTGGCGATCTTCGCCTTCGCCGCGGTCGCGATCTTCACCGCCGCGGAGCCGTTCGCCGAGAGCCTGGTCGCGACCGGCAAGCAGCTCGGCATGGACGAGTTCCTCCTCGTGCAGTGGGTCGCGCCGCTCGCCTCGGAGTCGCCCGAGTTCGTGGTAGCGCTCCTGTTCGCGCTCCGGGGAGCGGCGGCAGCGGGTATGGGAACGATGATCTCGTCGAAGGTGAACCAGTGGACGCTGCTGGTCGGCGCGCTGCCCGCTGCCTTCGCGCTCTCGGGTGGCCATCTCGGCGCGATGCCGCTCGACGCGCGCCAGCGCGAGGAGATCTTCCTCACCTCGGCGCAGTCCCTCTTCGCGCTGATCGTCATCTCGGACTTCCGCTTCTCGCTCGGCGAGGCGCTCCTCCTCTTCGCGCTCTTCGTGCCGCAATTCTTCTTCACGCACGCCCGCGGCCGGCTGATCGAAGCCGGGGCGTACCTGGTGCTGACTGCGGTGTGGATCGCGGCGAGCCGGAGCATCCGCGCGGGTGTCCGCGATCTCCTGCCGGGTCCCCGTCGTCGAGGGACGCAGCAACGGCAGGGGCCTACGGCGTGAACGCGTACACCGCCGTCCGCCCCGCGACGAAGATGCGGCCGCCGGCAGCGATCGGCGTCGCGTAGCGCGCGATCGGACCCATCGCGTCGGCCGGGCCGCCGCCCGCGAACACCACCTCGCCGGTATCACCGTCGAAGCCGTGGAGCCGCCCGTCGCCCTCGGCGCCGACGCCCCACACGATCGCGCCCGTGTGGCCGTCGAGCGTCGTCACCATCGGGGATCCGAGGCCATGCTGCGTGGCGCACCACGCGGTCTCGATCGTGGGCGGTGACGCCACGCCGAGACGGATCCCCACCAGGTCGCCGGCACCGGCCGGACAGTGCGCCCCGGCGCCCTTGAAGGCGACGTAGCTGCCGCCGGGGGTGCGGTAGGCGACGGCGCCGTTGATGATCTCGTCCGTCGCGACCTTCGCGCTCGCGGGCGCGGAGTGGACCCCACCGAGGCGCGCCCGGTTCGCGACGTACGCCTTTCCGTCCTTTCCGAGACCGACCACCAGCGCCGACGGACGCGCCCCGGGCAGATCGAACACCAGCGGCGCCGTACCGCCGAGGTCGATGTCGCCGGCGTCGAGCAGCCGCCAGTTGGGCGGCGTGAAATGGTCGGCACGTCGCCGGCTGAAGACGAGGCCAGGGCGGAGCCGGATGATCGACTCGCCACCGCTCCATCGCGTGGCACCGAAGGTGTTGCCCGTGGACACGAAGAGCGACGTGCCGTCGGAGGACACGCCGCCCGGCGCCCACACGCCGCCCCCGCGCGCCTTCGTGCGCCAGGCGCGCAGCGCGGCAGGATCGGCGAGCGGGATGCCGACCACCCATCCGTAGTAGTTGCCGCAATCGCCGAAGTGGCCGCCGTACGGGACGTAGAGCGTCCCCGACACGATCGCGAGGGCGCCGCGCTGGTTCTGGACCGCGGAGTCGAAGCGCCGCCCCCGCCGCCCGAGGGCCGCGCCGACGTCGACCGGGTAGCCCGGCCGCGTGGAGCCGTCGTCCACCGACAGCGCAAAGACGAGATGCCGCTTCGTCGTCCCGCCGTCGGGGGTGGTCATGGCGTCGAGGAAGAGGATGCGCGAGGCCGCATCGACGACGGGCGTGCCGGTGATGCCGAGCGGGTCGATGTTTCCGCACGGGAGCGCGGAGAGCGGGACGGGCGTGGCGAGCTGGCGGCTCCACACCTCGGCGCCCGTCGCGGCGTCGAGGGCGTACACGCGGTCGGTCTCCGTCGCGACGAGAAGCAGGCTGGGCCCCGCGCCGTCGGCGTCGACGTAGAGGGGCTGCGCGTAGGCCGCACCCAGGATGGTCGCGGTGAATGTGGGGTCGCGATGGAGGGTCGCCGCCACGGCGTGGGTCAGCGCCGGCTCGACGTAGACGCCGTCCCGCGCGGCGCTCCGATGATACTGGAGCACGGATGCGGCAGTTGTGAGACGCGCCGCGAGAAGAAGCGATGCCCCGGTGACGAGGGCGGGCGAGATGCGTGGGCGCACGGCGGAATTCTTTGACGGGCCTCGTCTCACCGTCGGTGATTGCCACGTCCGGTGCAACCCCGGGACGGCGGGGCCATCCCGTCGCGGCGGCTTTGGTTTGACACTCGGAAGTTCGCCACGACAATCGAAAGGGTATGCGGGGTAGGCGGATGGTCGTCGCAAGCATCCTCACGGCGCTCGGCGTGACGTCGGCCGCGGCGGCACACGGCCCTGGTACTGCGCGTCGAGCGGAGGACACTCGACCGCCTGATCGTCGCGGCCGAGAGGCCGAAGGCGCCGGCGTTCGGTTGAGCGGGACAGAAGTTGCCGCCCGCTTTCATGGCGGTCGAGGTCCCGGTGCAGAGAGACCGGCTCGCCGCTTCTCGGCTCTCCTGGCGGATTGATGTCGACCATCCTCGCCGGACGTTCTGCGTGCCGTCGACCGGCAACTCCATCGTCGGCAGCCTCGCCGACCTCCCGGGGGCCCGGCGCGGTCAGTGTCCCCGGCACGGTCTCCGTGCAGCTGTTCTGAGGTGACAGCAGCCGGGCGGGCAGTCTGCGATCGACCCGCAGCTCGCCGCTCGATCTTCGTAGACACACGCGCGTTGACTGCCCGCGGCGCCGGCCACTACGATGCCCGCGTGCAGATCTGGCTCGACGGAGCGCTCGTCCCTCGCGAGGCTGCGAAGGTCTCGGTCTTCGATCACGGCCTCCTGTACGGTGACGGCGTGTTCGAGGGGATCCGCATCTACAACCGCCGTATCTTCCGGCTGGACGCACATCTCGACCGCCTCTACGACTCCGCGCGAGCCCTCGCGCTCACGATTCCGCTCTCGCCGCGCGAGCTGGGGGATGCGGTGCGGACGACCGTCCGCGCCAATCGCCAGGAAGACGGCTACATCCGCCTGATCGTCACGCGCGGCGTCGGCGATCTCGGCGTCGACCCGCGCACGTGTCCGCGGGCGACGGTCGTCATCATCGTGACCGACGTCCGGCTCTACCCCGCGGAACTCTACCAGCAGGGGCTCACCGTCATCACGTCGGCGACGCGCCAGGTATCGCACGAGGCCGTCGACCCGCGCGTCAAATCGCTCAACTATCTGAAGAATGTCCTCGCGAAGATCGACGCGGCACGGGCCGGCGCGCACGAGGCGATCATGCTGAACGGCCAGGGCTTCGTCGCCGAGTGCACGGGCGACAATCTTTACGTCGTCCGCGACGGGATCATCACGACGCCGTCCCCGCAGGACGGTGCGCTCGAAGGCATCACCCGCGAGGCGCTTCTCCAGCTGGCCGCCGAGGCCAGCATGGTGGCGCGCGAGGCGCGGCTCACCCGCTTCGACGTCTACACCGCCGACGAGTGCTTCCTGTCGGGGACCGGGGCGGAAGTGATCGGAGTCCGGACGGTCGACGGCCGCCCGATCGGGAGCGGCACGCCGGGACCGGTCACCCGCCGGCTGCAGCAGGCGTTCCACGCGCTCGCGCGCAACGAGGGCGATCCGCTGTGGTGAGGGGAGGGGCCCGTCCCGCTCAGGTGAGCGCGCCCACGTCACGGAGATGGGCGATCTCCCCCTCCGAGTAGCGACAGACGTCGCGTAGCACCTGATCCGTGTCGGCGCCGAGGACCGGCGCGGCGGCGCGTACACGGCACTCGCTGGCGGACATCTTCCACGGGACGCCGACGTGCTTCCGCGTGCCGACGACGGGATGCGGCAGCTCGACGAAGTAGCCGCGCGCGTTGAGATGCGGGTCCTCGGCGAGGTCCTGGTTGGTCGCGGCGACGAAGGCGCCGACGCCGGCGGCCTGCAGCGTCGCCGTGACATCATCCGGCGAGCGCGCGCTCGTCCAGGCCGTCACCAGCTCCTCGAGCTCGCCCTCGTTCTCCTTGCGCGCGGCGAGGGTCGCCCAGCGCGGGTCGTTCGCCAGCTCGGGCCGGCCGATGATCCCGGCGAAGCGGCTCCAGGCTGCGTCGTCCTCGACGGCGACCGCGACCCACCGGTCCTCACCCGCGGCGCGGAAGATGCCGTGCGGGGCCATCGCGGGGTGTCGGTTCCCGTCGCGCGCCGGGACCGCACTGTTCATCGTCCAGGCGGTGATGCCGTCCGGAAGGACGGCCATCGTCGTCTCCCACTGCGAGAGGTCGATGTACTGGCCCTCGCCGGTGCGCGCGCGGTGGAGAAGGGCGCCGAGCACCGCGACCGCCCCGTGGAGGCCGCCGGTCGGATCGCCGTACGAGATGCCGACGTGCATGGGGGGGAAGCCGCGGTAGCCGGTGAGCGACGACATCCCGGAGAGCGGTACCTGGGCCGGGCCGTACGAGACCTTGTCGGCGTCCGGCCCCGTCACGCCGTAGCCGGAGAGCGCGATCATCACCAGGTCCGGGCGAAGGCGGCGGAGCACGTCCCAGCCGAGGCCCATGCGGTCCATGACGCCCGCCGCAAAGTTCTCGACCACGACGTCGCTGGCGGCGCAGAGCCGGCTCGCCGCCTCGAGTGCCTCGGGATGCTTCAGGTCGAGGGTGACGCTCTTCTTTCCCTGGCTGTACTGGTTGAAGTAGCCGCTGCGGTTCGGGCCGGGCTCGAAGTCGGCGAACGGGGGCAGGAGACGGGTCACGCACGGTCGGGTGGCGGTCTCGACCCGGATCACCTCGGCGCCGAGATGCGCGAGCTGGAGGGTGCAGAACGGGCCGGCCCACACCCACGTGAAGTCGGCGACGCGGATGCCCGCGAGCGGGGCGTGCTGCGCGGTCATGCTGCCCCCAGACGGGCGAGCGCCGCGGCATCGACGCCGACCTCGGCGAGCACCTCGGCGGTGTGCTGTCCGAGGCACGGCGCCGGCCGGCGGAGCGCCCACGGTGTCGCGCTCATGCGATAGGGCGCGCCGGGCATCGTGAGCGGTCCGGCGACGGGATGATCGAGCGTCGCGAAGAAGCCGCGGGCCCGGAGGTGCGGCGACGCGAGCAGGTCCCCCATGGTCGAGACCGGCGCGAACGGGACGCGGCGGCGCTGCGCCGCCTCGTAGAGCTCGGCGACCGACTGCTCGCGGCACCAGTCCTGGAGGAAGGCCTGGAGCGCGTCGAAGTTCGCGCCGCGGGCGAGCCGGTTCTCGAAGATCTCCATCTGGGCCCATTCGGGGTTGCCCATGATCTCGACGAAGTGCCGCCACTGGTGCTCCTCGACGCAGCAGAGGAATATCCACCCGTCGCGGCACTCCATGAAGCAGAGGGGCTGGATCGGCTTGGCGCCGAGCCGCGAGGCGACGAGCCCGCAGTACGGCCAGAACTCGAACGTCAGCTCGAGGATGGCGGCGACCGACTCCTGGGTCGACACCTCGACATGTTCTCCGCGTCCGGTCGTGATCCGGGCGAAGAGGGCGCCGAGCGAGCCGATCGCGGCGTTGAGGCCGGCCTGGAAGGCGGACTGGTCACCGAACGCCTTCAGCGGCGGCAGCTCCGGGTGCGCCGGGTCGCCGTTCAGGGTCGCCGCGCCGCCGGCACTCCACATGACGACGTCGGGCCCGCGGTACGAGGCGTGTGGACCCGTGAGGCCGAAGGGGGCGATCGACGTCATCACCAGCGCGGCGTGGCGGGCCGCGAGCCCCTCCCAATCGAGGCCGTGTGCCGCCATGGCCGTCGGGTGGACGTCGTGGACGAGGAGGTCCGCGCGGGCCGCAAGCCGGTCGAGCACCTCCTGCCCGCGCCCCGTCGTCAGGTCGACCGCGATGCCCCGCTTGTTCGCGTTCAGATAGAGAAAAAGGCCGCTCTTCTCGCCGTGAGGCACGTTCCCGGGAAACGGCCCGCGGCGCCGGGTCGAGTCGCCATGCCCCGGAGGCTCGATCTTCACCACCTCGGCGCCGAGGTCCGCGAGGAGCTTCGTGGCATATGCCGCGCTCACCCCGTCCCCGACCTCGAGGACACGGAGATGCCCGAGCGCGGTTGCCATCCTCAGCCGGCGGTGCCGAGACGCGCGAGCTCGTCGACCGTCGCGGGCTCGTCGACGAGCGCGAGCCGCGTCATCAGCGCGGTGTGCGACTGCTCCTCGATCGGCCAGTCGCGGTGCACCCGCCACTCGGCACCGACGCGCTCGAGGAGGTGCACGCGCTTCTGGTCGTCGGTGACGCCGATGGCCGCTCGCTCGCTCGGTGTCATCGCGAAGAGCGCGTACCCGGCGCGCTTGCTCGTCACGAAGTACACGGCGGGCCGTCTCCTACCAGGGTTTCCACCGGACGGGCAACGTCCCGGGCCTCTTGGCACCCTCTTGTCGCCTGGTGGGCGCCGTGCGACACCGTCGCCATGGCGCCGGAGCTGGAGATCGCGCTCCTCTGGGTCGCTTTCGCCGTCACTCACATGAGTCTCTCGAGCCTCCCCGTGCGGCGGCGGCTCGTCGCGACGCTCGGCGAAGGACCGTTTCAGGGCCTCTATTCCGTGGTCGCGCTGGCGATCTTCGTGCCGCTGGTGTGGATCTTCTTCGCCCACAAGCACGCCGGCCGCTGGCTGTGGGTGATTCCCCGCGGCCCGGCGCTCCGCTGGCCGATGTACCTCGGCATGGGGATCGCCTTCGTCCTGATGGTCGCGAGCTTCGTGCGGCCGAGCCCCGCGGGCGTGGTCCCCGGCAAGGCCCGGGTCGAGGGCGTGTACCGGCTCACGCGCCATCCGCTGTTCATGGCGCTCGCGATCTTCGGCGCGCTCCACATGCTGCCGAACGGCAGCGCCGCGGACGTCGCGTTCTTCGGCGGCCTCGCCGCCTTCGCGCTCGTCGGGGCGTGGCATCAGGACCGCCGCAAGCTCGCGCTCGACGTCCCCGGGTTCCGGCGATTTCACGCCGGGACCCCGTTCCTGCCGTTCACGGGACGAGAGGCGTTGCGCGGTCTCGGGGAGCTGTCGCCTGCGGTCGTCGCCGCCGGAATCCTCACCGCGGCGCTCGTCCGCTGGTTCCATCCGAGGTGGTTCGGGGGCTTCGCGGGCTGACGGACGGGCGGCCGCGTCAGCGCTGCGGGCAGACGCCGAGCGTGCCGAAGCGGACCGCGCGCGAGTACGCCGTGACGCGCAGCCCCGCGGCGCCGAACTCGCCGAGGGCCGCGTGGCCCTGGTCCGTGCTCACGCTCCGCGACCAGTCCCACGAGGTGGCGAGCATCCGCTCGCCGTGGACGCGATGCCAGAGGAGGGTGTCGAAGGCGATCTCCGGGGCGCTCCGCCGGCGCGGGCGCTCGGATGACGATGGGGCGAGCGCCTGCTCCTGGCCAGCAAAGGTCTTGTTGAGCGTCGCGGGCAGCGGCGCCCGACCGACGAGCCACCAGCCGGCGGGACACGTCTCCTCGGTCGCGAAGGGCTGATCGTCGATCGTCCATTCGGGCCGCAGGAGATACCCGCTGCCCTTGTGCGCAGCCGGGTCGATGCCGCCATCGAGACGGCCGGCGAGCCGGATCATGGTGAGTGGCCCGTCGGGATCGCGAGGGATTCGCAGAACAAGGAGATCACCGGCGGCACGCGCCCGGTCGAGGTCGGCGGCGGCGAACGGGACGCGGGCGACCGCGCGGCGCTCCGCCGGCGTCAGCACGGCGAGCACATCGAAGCCGAGCGCGGCGGTGAGCTCGCGTGGTCCGAGCACGGCCCCGCCGAGCGCGCGGCTCGCGGCCGCGAGGCCTTCGATCTCGTCGGCCCGCATCAGCCGCCGAGCTGATACATCTCGCGGCGTTCGGTGGAAAGTCCGAGGTCGAGCCGGTGGCCGGTCGGCTTGTGACGGACGGCACGCACGAGGATCGCCGCCACCGCATCGAGGCCGCCGCCGGCGCGGAGCGCTCCGCGGACGTCGAGCTCGTCGTCGTTCAGGAGGCAGAGGTGAAACCGTCCCTCCGCGGTGAGCCGCATCCGGTTGCAGGTGCCGCAGTAGGGCTCGGTCACGGGACTGATGAAGCCGACGACGCCGCGTCCGCCGGGGAGGCGATAGTTGCGCGCTTCGTCGGAGGGGTCGCTCGCCGGCAGCGGGTCGAGCGGCCCCAGTGCTGCCTCGATGCGCGCCTGGCTCTCGCGGTTCGGGACGAGGCGCTCGCGGGCGAGCGCGGCGACCTCGCCAACGCCGAGCGGCATCGTCTCGATGAACCGAACGTGCCAGTCGTGCGTCACGGTGAGCGCCGCGAGCGGCACGACGTCCTCCTCGTTGTATCCGCGCGCCACCACCGCGTTCACCTTGATGGGCCGCAGGCCCGCGGCCTCGGCTGCCTCGATGCCGTTCCAGATCTCGTCGAGCGTGCCCCAGCGCATGATGCGTCGGAGACGGTGGGGATCGAGGCTGTCCAGGTGGATGTTCACCCGACGGAGACCGGCGGCGACGAGTGGTTCTGCGAGCGCGGGCAGACGAACGCCGTTCGTCGTCATGGCGAGATCACGGACGCCCGGCACGGCGTTGAGCCGCATCACGATCTCCAGCAAGTCGGTTCGCAGGGTCGGTTCGCCGCCCGTCAGTCGGAATTTCCGGAACCCGACGGCGACCGCGGCACGCGCGACGGTCTCGATCTCCGCGGCGGTCAGGAACCGCGAGGGCGGAGCCAGGTCGAGCCCCTCGAGCGGCATGCAGTAGACGCAGCGGAGATTGCAATGGTCGGTGAGGGAGATGCGTAGGTAGTCGATCTCCCGGCCGAATCCGTCGCGCGGCACGGCGGCATCTTCGGCCCCGTGTCGGGCGAAGTCAATTCATACGGACGGCTGCGGGGCATGGGTCTGCGCGGCTAGACGGGCGGCGGTGGAGGCGGTGGAGGTGCGGCTCGTCGCGGCGGGCATCGCGGGGCCGCCGGCGCTACCTGGCGTGTACTTCTTCCGCGATGCCGGGGGAGGTCTCGTCTACGTCGGCACGAGCCGCAACCTGGCGCGTCGCGTGCGGTCGTACTTCGCTCCTCGTCACGCGCCGGCGAGCAAGACGGGGCGCATCGCGCGGCTGGCGGCGCGGGTCGAGTGGCGAACGCAGCCCTCGGTGCTCGAGGCGCTCGTCCTCGAGGCGCGAACGATCGCCGCCGAGCGGCCGCACTTCAACCGCCGGCTGAAGGACGCGGGCGGGCATGCCTACCTGCGCTTCGATCCCCGCGACCCTTTCCCGCGTCTCGAGGTCAGCCGGCGGCTCGAGGACGGCCCGTGGCGCTGGCTCGGCCCGTTCCCCGGTGGCCGGCATCTCACGCGAGCAGCCGAGGCCGTGGCCGACGCGCTCGGCTTGAGGACGTGTCCCGGCTCGCTGCGGCCCGATCCGGCGGGGCGCGCCTGCCTGCGCCTGCACCTCGGGCAATGCCTCGCGCCCTGTGTCGCGCGCACGTCCCCCGGCGCCTACGGCCGGCAGCTCGCGCGGGCCCTCGCCGTCCTCGGGGC
>JACXTT010005985.1_pt1 | contig 17499 bp, 16 predicted proteins | sample 9270951 | NCBI WGS metagenome assembly JACXTT01 (sample SAMN15532306, study PRJNA645909) | rock metagenome | isolation source: weathered quartz diorite | place: Puerto Rico | collected 2017-06-21 | reverse complement strand
CGGCGCCCGGAGCCGGAGCGCACGGACCCGCCGCGGCGGGACCGCTGGCCCCGAACGGGGCCGATGAGCCGATCGATCCCCGCTCCGAGATCCGCCGCCTGGCGCGCATCATGGTCTCGGACCTCAAGATCTACCACCCGGAGGGGTTCCGTCAGGCGCTGCTCGAGCGGCGTTTCGCCGAAGCCTTCCGCGAGGAGCTCGCGCAGGCCAGGGATCTGATCGCCCACCGCTTTCCGGCGCTGAGCGACAGGATGGCGATCCTGAGCGAGGCGCTCAAGGAGCGGCTCGCCGAAGAACGTGCCGATGCATCGCGAGGTGCGTCGGGCGCCTCTTCGTGAGCGGGACCGGGGACTCCCTGCCCGGTCGCGCGCTCGGTGCAGAGGGCCGGCCGGCCGACCTGATCGTGATCGGCTGCTCCGCCGGCGGACCGGTCGCGCTCCAGGACATCCTTCCCCACCTGCCCCGCGGGACCATGACGACGGTGGTCGTGGCGCAGCACATGCCCGGGCGCTTCACGGCGCTGTTCGCGGAGCGTCTGCACCGTTTGTGCTGCCTTCCCGTGAAGGAGCCCAAGGACGGGGATCCGGTGGCGCCGGGGCGGATCTACATCGCCGCGGGCGGCCGCCAGACCACGCTCGATCGTCTCGCCCCGGGCATCGTCTTCCGCGTCCGGCCGCGCGACCCGGCGGAGCGCTATGCCCCTTCCGCCGATCAGCTCATGTCGTCCGTCGCCGATCTGTTCGGACCACGCGCCCTGGCCGTGCTCATGACCGGCATGGGCGGAGACGGCGTGCACGGTCTGCGCGCCATCAAGGAGCGGCGGGGTCGCACCATCGTCGAGTCGGAGACGACCGCGGTGGTGTTCGGCATGCCGCGCGGGGCGATCCGCGCCGGTCTCGCCGACCGGGTGCTGCCGCGGCGCGAGATCGCCCTGGAGATGGCGCGCTTGTGCCGGCGCTAGGGCCTTTCGCGCGCCCGGACGGGCGGTTACAGGATTGCAGCCGCCGGGGGCGGAACCTATATTCGCTCTGATGACTCGGAGCCGCGACGGGATCCCCGCGGGAGGGGAGCGCGACGACCTCACGGCGCGCGGCGAGGAACTGCGCAACATGTTCAGCCGGGCGCGCGCCTTCACCGAGGAGCTGCTGCGTGAGAACGAGCGTCTGCGCTTCCGAGTCGCGGGTCTGACGCGCGAGGTCGAGCAGGGCGCGGGCCAGGGCCATCCGGCCCCGTCCGACACCGTGGCGCAGCTCACCGCGCGGGTGCGCGCGCTGCAGGAGGAACGGGACGACCTGCTCGGTCGCTTCCGAGAAGTGGAGGCCATGAACCGGGACGTCGCGGCCCGCCACCAGGAGATCGAGATCCAGAACAATCACCTCGCGAACCTGTACGTCGCCTCGTACCAGCTGCACGCTACCTTGAACTTCGGCGAGGTCCTCGACACCGTGAAGGAGATCCTGATCAACCTGATCGGGACGGAGGCCTTCGCCATCTTCTGGGTGGACGAGCGAAACGGCGAACTGAAGCGCGAGGCCGTCCAGGGAATGGGCTCGTCCGTTCCGGAGAAGGTGCGCTCGGAGCGCGGGCCGCTGCAGCGAGCCGTCCAGGGCGAGCCGTTCTACGCCGACCCGCTTCCCGATCCCCTGAGCGTCGAGATCAGGAACCCGATCGCCTGCGTGCCGCTGAAGATCGGGACGCGCGTCATCGGCGTGATCGCGATCTACCGCCTGCTGCAGCAGAAGGAGCGGTTTCAGCCGCTCGATTTCGAGCTGTTCACGCTTCTCGCCGGGCACGCGGCCACGGCCCTGTTCAGCTCCAAGCTCTACCAGAAATCCGAGAAGAAGCTGTCCGAGCTGCAGGGGTTCCTCGACCTGCTCACGGCTCCGTCGCCATGAGCGCGACGACCTTCCTGATCGTCGAAGACTCGCCGACGATGCGCCAGCTCCTGGCGTTCTCCCTCCGCCACCTGAAAGAGTGTCGCATCATCGAAGCGGTCGACGGGGTCGATGCCCTGAAGAAGCTGACGACGGAGCGCGTCGATCTGGTGATCACCGATATCAACATGCCGATGATGGACGGCCTGAAGCTGATCGCCCTCATCCGGGGGAACGCCCGGACGAAATCCCTGCCGATCATCATCGTCACCACGGAAGGAGCCGAGGAGGACCGCAAGCGCGGCCTGGCCCTGGGCGCGGACGCTTACATTCCCAAGCCGATTCAACCCTCGGAGCTCCTCAAGAAAGTCACCTCGCTGCTCGAGGCCTCGCGCAACTGATCGGGAGCGCCGGCGGAGCGCTCGTGCGACCGGCGCGGTCCCCGCTGCCACCAGCACAAGGCGAACAAGGCCCACAAGGCCGCGCCGTGATCCTGTCGCCGCGCCCGGTGCTCGGCGAACCAGGCGCGCACCACCCCAGGGTCGACGCCGGCGACGTCCTGAAGGACCGGTGCCGAGACGACGTCCTGGTACAGGCCGGCCAGGGGGCCCGTCAGCCAGTGTCCGACGGGCACCTCGAACCCACGCTTGGGTGCCTTCAGCACGTGACGCGGCACGACCCCGCGCAGAGCCCGGCGCAGGAGGCGCTTCGATGAGAGCACCGAGAAATGCGCCGCGGCGGGCAGCGCCAGCGCCAGCTCGACCAGCTCAGGGTCGAGCAAGGGAGCGCGCACCTCGAGGGCATGGCTCATGCTGGTCCGATCGACCTTGGCGAGCATGTCGTCAGGGAGCGGAAGATCGATCTCGACGGCGAGGGTCCGATCGAGACCCCCGTGGAACCGCCGGTAGCGCTCCTCGATCAGCGCGCGACCGAGGTCGCGATCGACCACGCCCGGGCGGAGCGCCCGGCGCGCCGGCCGCGGGCTGACCGACATCCACAGGGCATGGGCCGCCGCGAATTCCGCCGGCAGACCCTCCAGAAGCCGGCGGGCGCGTCGCGCCAGTCCGGCGGGCCCCCCTCCATGGCGCGATGGAACGAGCGACAGGAGCGCCGACAGAGCGGCGGCGGCCCCTGGCGGCACGGCGCGCAGGAGACCATGCGCCGCCAGGGCGCGGTACACCCGATACCCGCCGAACACTTCGTCGCCACCGTCACCCGAGAGCGCGACCACGAGATCGCGCCGCGCCTCACGCGCGATCACCGACGACGCGAGCGCCGAGGAGTCGGCGAACGGCTCGTCCAGGCGATCGAGGACGAACGGGATCTCCGATTGCAGCCGGGCGGCATCGACCGGGACCTCGCGATGCAGCGTCCCCAGGATCGCGGCGGTCCGCCGCGCGCCGCGTGATTCATCGAAGTAGCCCAGGTCGGGGACCGACATCGAATAGGTTCGCGGAGGGGCGGCGCCCGACCGGCGCATGCAGGCCACGACCGCGCTGGAATCGAGCCCGCCCGAGAGGAAGGCGCCGAGCGGCACGTCCGCCTCGAGACGCCGGCGCACGGCCGTCTCGAGGCCGGCTCGCACCGCCTCGGCCTGATCGGCCGGCGGGGACGCTCCCAGTCTGTCCTCCAGACAGTAGTAGCGCGCGATCACCGCTTCGCCCGTCGGCCGGGCCTCCAGATACGACGCGTGCGGCAGCTTGCGCACTTCGCGGTAGATCGTCCACGGGGCGGGGATGAACCCGAACGTCAGGTAGAGCTCGAGCGCGTCCGGGTCGAGGGACAAGGGAACCTCCCCATACCGCGCCAGCGCGCCGATCTCGGAGGCGAAAACCAGGGCCCGTCGCGTGAGCGCGTAGTAGAGAGGCTTCTCGCCGAAACGATCGCGGGCCAGGACGAGGCGTCTCGTGTCCGGCCGCCAGTGGGCCAGGGCGAACATGCCGTTGAGCCGGGACAGCGCGCCCACGTCCCACGCGTTCAGCGCCTCGAGGACCACCTCGGTGTCGGAGCGCGAGCGGAATCGGACCCCGCGCCCCTGCAGCTCGCGGCGCAGCTCCTGCGTGTTGTACAGCTCTCCGTTGTAGATGAGCCAACCCTCGCCCCGGAGGCTGCGCATCGGCTGCGCCGCGGCGCCGCTCAGATCGATGACCTTGAGCCTCCGATGCCCGAGCCCGAGGATCGGGACGCCCCGCCCGGACGGTTGCGGCTCGCGGCTGGGGCGACCGGCGTCGCGCTCCGACCCGAGCAGGATCACCGAGCCCTCGTCGGGGCCGCGATGAACGAGCGCCTCGGTCATGGCCTTGAGCGAGGTGTGCCGCACCGGTGACCCGTCCAGGCTGAGCGCTCCGGCGATCCCGCACATCTCAGGCGCCCTCCGCCAGGGAGCGCAGGCAGCGCGCCGACGCCTCCCACGAGTGCGACGCGGCCCAGCGCAGGGCCCCCTGCGACAGCCGCCGCAGCGCAGGCGGGTCGCACAGGAGACGCTCCACGGTCGCCGCCAGGGCGCCGGGATCCGACGGGGGCACGATGACCCCACTCCGGCCGTCGTCGATCGCCTCGGGCACCCCGCCCGAGCGTCCCCCGATGCATGGGATCCCATGACTGGCCGCCTCGAGATAGGTCAGGCCGAAGCCCTCCAGCCCGTCGTACTCCCCGGTCGCGCGGCTGATCTGCACGAACAGGGTCGCGAGGCGGTAGTGCGCCGCGAGCTCGCTGGCCGGCACCGCCCCGGCGAACACCACCCGTTCGGGCACGCGACGCTCCCGGGCCCGTTCCCGGAGGGCCTCGAGATGGTCGCCGTTCCCGACCACGAGATAGACGAGATCCGGGAATCGGGCGACGAGGCGGGGCAGGGCGTCGATGACGACGTCGTGGCCCTTCATCGGTATCAGACGCGACACGGAAAGGAGAACCGGGCCGGTTTCGAGACCGTACCTCCGCCTCAGCTCGAGCAGCTGCCCGGCAGGGACGGGTGGCGCGGGGTCGACACCCATCGGCAGGACGACGATCCGGCGGGCGGCGCCTGGCAGCAGCCGGTCGACCAGCGTCGCGCTGAAGCGGCTGTTGGCGATCACGGTGTGCGCGCCCCTGACGATCCACCCGGCGAGAGACCGCCAGACGGCGCTATGCGCGTAATCGGCGAGATCGGCACCGTGCACGAACACGCCGTACCGGATGCGGAGAAGCCGGGCCAGAAGCGCCATCGGGGCGCCGATCGAAAGGAGCTGGCCGCACACCAGATAGTCGAACCGGCGGCGTGCCACGAGGGTCGCGAGATGCAACCCTTCCAGAAGGGTCCGCGCCGCCCGGCGGATTTCGCCGCCGTGGGCCGGCAGCCATCGGCGCACCACCTCCACCCGGAGGGCGGCGTCCACAGCGGCGGCGCCCTCCGACCGGGGCGCCAGGACCACCGCGTCCTGCGCGCCGAGATGGCGCGCCAGCCCGAAATAGAGAGTCGATTCTCCGCCCAGAAGCGGCGGGAAGTCGTTCACCGCCAGCAGGAGCACGCCGCTCACCTCTTTTTCGCGCCGGCCGCCTCCGGCCGCGACGGGCCGGGCGGCGCTCCCTCCCGGCGGGCCGAGCCCTCGAGGACCGCGACCACCAGAAGGACGAGGGCGCCGTGCACCAGGAAGATGACGGCCTCGGCCCCGTCGCCCCGATGCAGGCCGAAGGCCGACAGACCGAGACCGAGCGACAGGCTGAGGATGAGCGCCAGCGCCCGTCGCTGGTTACCCAGGAGACGGGTGAACCGGTGATGGATGTGGTCGCGGCCGACGAAGTCGATCCACTCGCGGAAGGTGCGCACGCGACCCGACACGATGCGCGACACCGTCGTCTGGATCATGTCGTAGATCAGCACGCTGAAGAGCAGGACCGGCGTGGCGAGAGAGACGAGCGGGTCGCCCTCCGCCCAGTCCTCCTTGATGGCCAGCGCCGCGAGGAGGAAGCCCACGCTCGCGCTCCCCGAGTCTCCCAGGAAGATGCTCGCGGGGCGCCCCGGCCGGAGGTTGTGGGGAAGGAAGCCGAGCAGCGCCCCGGCGAGCGCCAGGCACCCGGCCGCCAGACCCGCCTGTCCCGACGTGCGCGCCACCAACCCCATGAGGAAGGCGATGAGCGCCCCGAGCGAGGCCGCCAGCCCGTCCATCCCGTCGATGAAGTTGTAGGCGTTCGTGATGCCCACGATCCAGAGCACCGAGAGCAGGACGTTGCCGGCGATCCCCGCCGTACCGGGCAGCAGGTTCAACGTCACCCCGGCGCTGATGACGCCCAGGGCGCAGACCACCTGCAGCCCGAGACGCAGGCGCGCCGACAGGCCGCGCGTGTCGTCGACGGCGCCCGCCAGCATCAGGAGGATCGCCGCGGCACAGATGGCCAGCATCTCGTGGTCGAGCGTCGTGGTGCGCCCCAGGGCCAGCACGAAGGCGGAGAGCACCGCCACGCCCCCCAGCTTCGGCGTCGGCGCCTTGTGTCTCTTGCGCGCGTCGGGGTGATCAAGGGCGCCGCCGCGCAGGGCGATCAGCCGGACGAAAGGCGTCAGACCGAAGGCCGCCAGGAGCGCGACGATTCCGTTCTCCGCCAGACCGCCAAAGTGCGGCCGGGCCAGGAACCAGAACCCCACGAGGAGAAGGGCTACGACAGGCATCGGCGCACCTCCCCGACCACGCGCTCCGCCTCGCCGTCGGTCAGGGCGGGATAGAGGGGCAGTGACACGAGCTCGCGTTGCGCTCTCTCGGTGTGCGGGTACTCGCCGTCCAGACCGAGGAGTCGGTGCAGCGGCCGATAGACGGGGCGCCGCGCGGCGATCCCTCTCCGGTTGAGCGCCTGGAGAAGGCGTTCGGCGTCCGGCACCCGCACCAGGTAGCGATAGACGATCGGGGACATCCCCGGGGACGGCGGCGTGCGGCGCAGCCCGAAGGGCGACAGGGCCTCGTCGTACCGCGCCGCGAGGATCGCGCGGCGCTCGTGGAACACGCCGAGCCGCGCCATCTGCACCGCCAGGATCGACGCATGCAGGTCGCCCATCAAGGCGTTCCATCGCGGCCGCGCGTCATCCTTTTCATCGTGTGCCGCGAGATCGAGAACCGCCTCGATCACGCCCGCGCGCGCCGACACCAGGCCCCCGCCGGGCCCCCCGCACGTGATCACCTTGGTCGGCGCGAACGAAAAGACGGCGGCGTCGCCCCGTGCACCCACCGGCCGGTCGCGGTCGGACGCGCCCATCGCCTGGGCGCAGTCCTCGATCACCAGGAGCCCCCGGGCCTGCAGCGGCTCCAGGCGGGCCGGCGCGCCGAACGGATGGACGACGATGACGGCGCGCAGGTCCCGCGTCGCCCGGCGCGCCAGATCGTCCGGGTCGATGGCGAGAGTCGACGGATCGATGTCGCACACCAGAGGCTGCGCGCCCGCGTCCCGTACGGCGTGCAGGAGGGCGGCGCACGCGTGGCTCGGCACCGCGACCCGGTCCCGTCGGCCCAGACCGAGAGCCCGCATCGCCAGCGCCAGCGCCGTGGAGCCCGACGAGAGCAGGACCGCCCCCGCGCTCCCGCCGATCCGTGCCAGGAGCGCGGCGCCCTGTCTCGCCTCTTCCCCCGGCGCCAGCCGTCCGGATCGCAGAACGCGAACGGCCGCCGCCGCCTCGTCCGGGCCGAGACAGGGGCGCGAGTGGGGCACGGCGTCGACGGCGGCCGGCTCCGCGCCGGCTCGGACCCGGCTCGCGCTCGCCCGGATCATGTCCGCCCCCGGCGCGGCCTGCCTTTGACCGCGGGCACCCCGGTGACGTTGATGAACAGCCGGAGCGGCGCGAAGCCCTCGGCCCAGCGCACCCGCCCCTGCACGCCGCGGAAATGCGCCGAGGCCTCCGCGATCTCGCAGATCGCCGTTCCCTCGATGCGGGTCTTCAGGACCTGGCTCCGGTGGCGGCGCAGCGCCTGCAGCTTCCTTTCGATCTCATCCGCGATGTCGATGAACACGGTGGGGGTGAAATTGACCGTCGTCGGTCCTTCGTAGAACAGGACGTTGCGCGCGTAGCGCGTGGCGGAAACAGCCGCCCGCGCCACTTGCCGGTGGTCCTGGTGCGTGTCCTCCGGATAATTGACGAAGATGAAATCCGGCCGGACCACGCCCAGCGTCCCCTCGATCCGGTCGATCAGACGCCGCACCGAGGGCAGCAGCGTGTCGCGGTACCCGCCCCAGTGGACCCGCCGCGCTCCCAGCACGCGCGCGGCCCGCAGCTGCTCGGCGCGGCGCGTGCCCGCTGCGCCGCCGCGCGATCCGTCGGTCATGACGAGAAGATGGATGCGCGCGCCCTTGCCGGCGTACTTGAGCAGCGTGCCACCGCAACCGAATTCCACGTCGTCCGGGTGGGCGCCGATCGCCAGGATGTTCACGCCGCGGCCTCCCGTGACTCGCGGATCCGGGCGATGCTGCCCGGACCGCAATTCAGGAGAAGATCGACGGCCGACAGGTTGGCCTCGAACCCGGCATAGGACTGACGGTACACGGGATGCCGGAACTCCTGGAAGGTCACTCGGATGCCCGCCCGGCGATAGGCATCGAGATTCATGTAGGCGGCCCCTCCGGCGCCGGCCAGGTACTCGGCGCAGCCGAAATGGCGGCACAGGGCGATGAGTCGCTCGTCGGCTCCGTCCGGGAGCCCGGGGATCTCGGACGCCAGCGTGATCGGCGTGCGGGCGCCCAGTAGACCGGCGAGGAGGCGCACCGTGCGCACGTTCAGCGCCGACAGGGTGTCGAAGGGCTCCTCCAGAAGCGCCTCGAGGGCGGGAAGGACGGCGCCGCGGTGCGCCGACCGGGCGTAGTGGATCCGCAGCGCCTCGCGGTGCTTGCGACGCCACGCACCGCCCTCGTCGAGGGTCACCTCGCGGAGGATCGCGGGAAAGGCGTGATGCACCGGAACCGTGAGCCATTGCCAGCCCTGCGGGGTGCGGATCCGGTTGCGGTTCTGCCACTCGTTCTTCTTGTACTGCACCACGTCGAGAAGAACGAACCGATCGGCCCGATCCATCTTGTCGAAGAAGCCGAGCCAGGGGAGGTATTGCGGCTGATGCGCTGCGAGCCTCATGCGCCCTGCCCCCGGGCGACGCCGCGCCGCACGAAGATCGGATTGCTGATCAGGCGATACGGATACTCGCCTTCGACGTCCAGACGGTAATAGGCGGCGCCCTCCGGGTCGTCGGTCAGCGTCGCCTCGAACGGGGGCACGGCCCGGGTGCTCCAGATCACGGAGCCGGTCCGCACCAGGCGGGCGGTGACCGCCTTCCCGTCGCCGCCCGCGACCGAGAGACGGATGGTGACGGGCCCGTCGGCCCGTACCGTATCGCCGGCGCCGCCCCTCGTCCCGGACGCAGGCCCCGCGCTCCAGGAGAGGAGCCGTAGGGGCGGCTTCGCCTCGGGGCTCCAGCGCGCGTACATCCGGCCGGAGCGCAGCGCCTCCACGAGACCGGCGTGGCTGCGCTCGCGCGCCAGGAAAACGGTCTGCAGAATATGGAAGTCGATCCGGTCGGCCGTCCCGTGCTCGTCCAGCTCGGCCAGGGCGTAGGGGGCGGTCCGCCGGCCTCCCTCGAGGTGACGGCGCAGCGCCCTGTCCCAGAGACCGCCGGGAGGCAGGAGCGTCTTGACTCCCTCCGGAAAGGCTCCGAAGGCATCGGCGTCGGTGCGGGACACCAGATCGGGATAAGGAGCGCTCGCGAGCCGCACGCCGAGCACCGTCTTCTCGGAGGCCGCTTCCGGGTGCGCCCAGGAAGTCACGCCCCCGAGGTCCCGCACGGTGCGCTCCAGAAACAGGAACGGCGCGTCGCCGGGGTCGCTCCCGACCGGGCCGAATCTCTCGACCCGGAACGGAAAGCCGGCGATCAGGATCGCCAGGGACCCGAGGCCGGCGCAGACGGCGAGCCAGGGTACGTGCCGCCGGCGCAGGCGGAACGCCCCGAGTCGGGACTCGCGGTAGTCCGACCGGGCGACCCGGCGCACCGCCCAGGCGAGCGCCACGGCGGGGAGGAGAAAGAGCATCGACCGGAGGTCGTACCGCCCCCCCGCCCGGTTCCCGAAGACCGGAAGCCGGGCGATGGCGCGCGGGTCTTCGATGCCGATCACCAGGACGTGACGATGCCATCCCTGGAGCTCGAGAGACCTGTCGAGGATCGAGCCGGTCCAGCGGGCGTACGGGCTGACCTCGAGCCCAGGGATCATCAGGATCCCCGAGTCCTTTTCGGCCTGGGCGAGCGCGCTCATATACCGGTCGATGCCGCTCGACACCACCGAGGCCTGCGACAGGGCGACGCCGACGAGAGTGCCGATCGGCCACGGCGCGTAGGACACTCTTTCGATGAAGTGATCCGTGATCACGAGCGCATCGATCCCCCGGGAGCGGGCCGCGCGAGCCAGCTCCAGGGGCGAGGCGCGGCCGTCGCCGAGCGACGTGTGCAGGTGGACCACCGCCACCATCTCGATGGCGGGCGTCTCATAGCCTGTCTCGGAGGCCCCGGCCGGACGCGCCCCGCCGATCAATCCCCCGAGGCCGAGCAGGGCCACCAGCCCCCGCGCCCTCCTCCTCATGGCAGGCCGTTCGACGAACCCGCGGCTCATCGCAGCACCTCACGGTAGAGGCGGAGCAGGGCGTGGTTCATCCGCCCGGCGCCGAAGACGACCGAACGTGCGCGCGCGCGCCCGCCGAGGTCCGCCGCCAGAGACGCATCGTCCACGAGCCGCACGATGGCCTCCGCGATCGCCTGCGGATCACCCGGTGGGACGAGGAGACCCGCGCCTCCCTCCTCGAGCACCTCCGGCATGCCGCCGACCGCGGTCGCGACGACCGGCAGACCGCTGGCCATCGCTTCGATCAGGGCGCGCCCCATCCCTTCGTTGCGCGAGGCGAGGACGAAGAGATCGAGCGCCGGGAGGAACTCCGTCGCGCGCACCCAGGAGCCCCCGATGAGCACCCGATCCTGCAGACCGGCGTCGCGGGCCTGCCGCACGAGACGGTCCCGCAGAGGTCCGTCGCCGGCCAGCAGGAGACGGAGCTGCGGCCTGACAGAGGACGCTCGCGCGAAGCCGTGCAGCAGCTCCTCCACCCCTTTGACCGCCTCCAGCCGGCAGAGCGTGCCGACCGCGAACTCCTCGGGGCGGAGACCGAGGCGCAGGCGCGCCTCCGCGCGTCGCGGGCCGCTGCGTCGAAAGGGCCGCAAATCGATCCCCGAGCAGATCACGGAGAAATCTCCGGGCCGGCCGACGCCCCGCGCCAGGTGCTCCCCGGCGCCACGCCACGACAGGGCGATCTGACGGCGCGACAGGCGCGCCAGGAGGCGCTCGGCCAGGATCACGAGCGCGCTTGCGACGCGGCCGTGATACCCGTAGAACAGGTGTCCGTGAGGCTGGTGGACGACCGCGGGCCCGGGCGCGAGGGCCGCCGCCAGCCGGCCCAGCGCTCCGGCCTTGGAGGTATGCGTGTGCACGATGTCGAAGCGCCGCCCGCGCAGCAGCCGGATCAGGAGCCAGAGCGCCCGCAGGTCGTGGACCGGTGAGAGGGCCCGGCGCAGAGGGGCGATCTCGACCCGATGCAGACCCTTCTGCCGGCGTGCCTGATCCAGAAGCGGACTCGGAGTGTCCGACGGTCCCGACACGAGCACGACGTGGTGGCCACGCCGCGCCGCGCCGATCGCCTGCAACAGCGTGCAGTCCGAGGACCCGCCGCGCTCCAGACGCGTGATGGCGTGCAGGATCGCCAGCGGTCGCCTCGGCGGGGAGGGCCGGCGCGACGGGTCGCCGGAGACCCGCGCCCGGGGGCGCGGGAGCGCGCGCGACGCCGCGGTCGTCATCTCGCCTCCTCCTGCGGCAGCAGACGCTCGAGGGCCGCTTCTGCCTGGGCCAGGACCTCGTCCGGCTCGATCGAGCGCAGGCAGGTGTGGTGCCAGCAGCGCGCTCGCTGGCAGGGGGAGCAGGGGAGATCGCGGCGCAGGACGCGATCGGCGGGCCCGCGGGGAGCGAAACGGAGCGGATCGGTCGGCCCCATCACCGAAACAGTCGGCACACCGAGCGCCGAAGCGACATGCAGGGGGCCGGAATTGCCGCCGATGAACAGATCGCAGGACGCGAAAAGACCCATCATCTCCCGCACCGTGCAAGCGCCCGCCGGGAGCGCGTCCGGGGTGGCGGCGCAGATGCGCCCGCACAGCTCCTGCTCGTCCGGACCGGCGATGACGACGCAGGCCGCGCCGGTGCGGCCGGTGAGGAGCCCGATCAGCTCGGCGAAGCATTCGGGTGACCAGCGCTGCGTGGGGTAATGGCCGCCGGGGTGCAGCGCGATCCGGGGAGCGGCGGCGCCGAGGGCCGCCAGACGGGCCTGCGCCGCGCCGCGCTCCTGGGGCGTCACGTACAGGACGGGTCGCGTCGTCTTCGCCGCCGCGCCCAGGCTCTCGAGGAGATCGCGGTTGAGGTCGAGCACGTGCCGGCGGGAGTCGGCGCGCGGACCTCTCACGCTGAAGCAGGCCTGCCGTCCCGCAGCCCTGAATCCGGCGCGGTAGCGGGCGCGGGAGGCGCGCGCCAGAAGGGCGCCCCGCAGATCCTCGTCCGGGGTGAAGTCGATCGTCAGATCGAATCCGCCCACGAGTTCCACGGGCAGGCGACGTCCGTCGAGGGGAACCCGACGATCCACGGCGGGATGCGCCTCCAGGAGGGACAGGGGTGCCGGCGGCGCCAGCACCGTGATCTCCGCTTTCCGGAAGTGCTCGCGCAGGTCGACCAGCGCGGCCGTGGTCAGCGCCATGTCGCCGAGACGATCGGCGCGAATCACCAGGATGCGCGCCATGCGCGACGGGGCGGGAGAGCGCCGCTCGCGCCGTCTGAGCAGACCCAGGACGTTCAGGAGAACCGCCCGCGCCGACAGGTAGAGCCGGCGCGCCCAGCGACGCAGGCGGTCGGAGAGCATCCGGTCGGCGGGGCGGCGCACCTCGAGCCGGACGCGGCCGTCGGGGGTGATCATCGCGGCCTCCGGGCAAACGCCACGAAGGCGTCGGTGAGCAGCCGGCGCGCCACCAGAGACAGGAGGGCGGCGCCGGCGTCGATGAGCCGCTTCGCGAGCGTGAGAGCGCAACGGTCGGTGACGATCTCGATGCTTTCGAATCTCCGCCGTTCCAGGAACGCCTCGAGAACGGGCGGGCTGAAGTGACTGAGATGCGGCTCGCGCGCGCCCGTCTCGTACAGCGGCAGGCGGCGCCCGCGCGCCAGCCGGTAGGCCCACTGCATCGGCCGATTGTCCAGGTTCGGCACCGCCACGACGAGCAGTCCGCCCGGGCGCAGCCGGTCGCGGGCCGCGTCCAGCATCGACCCGGGCTCTTCGAGATGTTCCAGCACGTGCCAGAGCGTGAGCACGTCGAACGGCCCGCGCAGGAGACGCTCGCGGGCCAGATGCCCGACCGCTACGGGGCGCCCGAGGCGCTTCGAGGCGCGCCGCGCGCCCTCGGGCGAGAACTCGATTCCCTCGACCCTCCACCCCGCGTCGCGAGCGATCGCCAGAAACTGACCGTCGCCGCATCCCACATCGAGGAGCGATCCGTGCGCGGCGCGCTCCTCCACGAGCGCCAGACGTCGTCTCCAGAGGCGGATGCGGAGGCGCTCCTCGCGCCCCTGCCAGGGCTCGTAGTAGTCGCTCCCATAGGTCTCGGGCCGCGTGGCTTCGGGAGGCACCGGGTCGACGAACACCAGCCCGCAGCCGCCGCAGCGGATCGTCGAGACGCCGCCGCCCGCGGAAGCCGGGACGGCCCCGTCGTCGGAGGCCTGCAGCGAGCCGCAGGCCGGACAGGGCCGCGGGGGAGAGAACGACGGACGTTCGGATGGGCCCGCTGCGGGTCCACCTGGTTCTCTCCGGCCGGGGCCGTCCGGCGGACCGAACCGACGTCGGGCGTCGCTCATGGCGCCATCCCCCGCGCCGGTTCGTCCGGCGCTCCGCACTGCCGGGCGAGGGCGGCGGCCACCGCCTCCGGCGGGACGACCTCGTCGTACACGGCCACGATGCCGCGGGCCATGCGCTCGACCCCGAACAGCTCGCGCGCGCGGAGGAGGCCGGCGTCCGCCAGCCGCCGCCCCCACTTCGGATCCCGAGCCAGCGAAGCGGCCGCCCGGCCAAGGGCTCCGGGGTCGCGCGCCGGGACGAGAAGACCGGTCACCTCGTGCTGCACGATCTCGGGGACTCCGCCGACCGCGGCCGCCACCACCGGGACCGTGGCGAACTGCGCCTCGATCAGGACGCGCGGCAGGGCCTCGTGGCGAGCCGGATGCAGGATCACATCGAACGCCTTGAGAAGACGGGCCGCGTCAGGGCGCTCTCCCGTCAGCCTCACGAGGCCGGCCACCCCGGCGGCCGCGGCCCGCAGCGACAGCGTCTGGACCCAGCGGTCGCCCGGCTCGCAGGGGCCGAGGAAGACGAGCAGCGCCGAGGGGACGGCCCGCCGGATCTCCGGCAGGGCCGCCAGGGCGTCGTCGCGGCCCTTGTCGGCCTCGACGCGCCCGATGACACCGAACACGAGAGCCTGAGCCGGCAGGCCGAGCTCGGCGCGGGCCTCGACCGCGCCCAGAAAATCGATCGCCCGAAGGCCGGTCGGGACGATGCGCGTCCGACCCGATCGCCGCAGGGCGGCGCTGCGCTCCGCCGCCGCCCTCGACACGGCGATGACGCGGTCGCTCAAGGAGACGAGGAGCCGGTCGGACAGAGCCGAGGAGGGCCGGGACGCGCGCAGGTGCCAGACGTGCCGACGACGCGCCAGCCGGGACGCCAGACCGGAATAGAGGGCGGTGCGCGGCGAGTCGCTGTGCAGGATGGCGGCGCGACGATCGCGCACCAGTCGCACCAGCTGCATCAGGGCCGCGCCGGACCGCAGCCCCCCGCCCGCCGCGACGCGCGGGACGCCGAGAGCGGTCCATTCGATCCCGTGGCCGGCGAGCGCCTCGGAGAGGGGCCCCGGTCCCGGCAGGATCGCCAGCGGACGGATTCCCTCGTTCCGGAGCGCGGGCAGGAGATCCGACAGGCTCTTCTGCCCGCCGCCGAAGAAGTCGGAGCGCTCGCTGAGGAAGGCGACGATCCGCTCAGGCCGCACGGCGCTCACACAGGATCTCCTCATAGAGACCTTCCACCCTTCGCGTCATCGGGACGGCGCGAAACATCGACTCGACCCGTTTCTTCCCCCGGACTCCCATGGCGCGACGCTCTTCGGGGCTCGCCAGAAGACGCGCGATCGCCGCCGCCAGCGCCGGCGCGTCGCCCGGCGGGACGAGCACCCCGGTGCTCCCGTCCTGCACCACTTCGGGAAGCCCGCCCACGCGGCTGGCGACGACCGGAACCCCGGCGTCCATCGCCTCCAGCGCCGCCAGGCCGAAACCCTCGCGGCCGATCGACGGCACGACGACGATGTCGAACGCCGGGAGGAGGCGCCGGGCATCGACCCGCTCGCCCATGAGCACGACGCGGGAGCGCAGGCCGAGGGCCGTGGCCTCGGCCTCCAGAGCGCAACGCTCCGGACCATCCCCGACCAGGACCACCGTCGGTGAGAGGGCGTCCGAGGGGAGCCGCGCGATGGCCCGCAGCAGCACCGCCTGTCCCTTGTGCGGGGTGAGACCACCGACGCAGCCGACGATCGGAGGGTTGGGCCGCCCCACAAGGGCGAGCGCATCGCTCCGGGATGACACGGGGGGCGGATCGATTCCGTTCGGGACGACGGCCAGAAGCCCCGCCGGGATCCTGAGATCGGCCGAGGCGTGCGCCGCGACGGCGCCGGAACAGCACAGCACGCGGCGGCACAGGCGCGCCAGCAGGCGCTCCAGACGTCGGTGCCGGCCGCGCAGCGTCGTGTCGATGGTGTGCAGATGGTGCACCACCGCCGGCACGTCCGACCACCAGGCCGCGCCGCGTCCGAGAGCACCGGCGAAATGCCCGTGCGTGTGGAGGATGTCGGGGTCGATCTCCCTGAGCAGCCGCGCCGCCCGGAGAATATCCCGCGGACGGTAACCGGTCGCGCCGAGACAGCGGACCGGCGCGCCGCTCGCTTCGATCTCCATCGCCACCTGTCCGCCGCGCACGGCGCAGACCACCTCGACCCGAAAACGCCGCCCGTCCGCATGCCGCACGAGTGTCTGCACGACACGCTCCAGTCCGCCCGTGTCGAGGGCCTCCACCAGATGGACGACGCGCAGCGGTCTCATCGGCCGCCCCGCGCCGCCACGGCCTCGCCGATCTCGCGCGGTTCGCCCGCTCGCCCGGTCGCGGGTCGCGCCTCCCGAGTCCGCTCCCGACCGCCGGCTCCGGCGGCGGACGGGTCCAGGAGCACGCGCGCCCGGTGGGCATAGGTGTGCCGCGACAGGACCTCGTCACGGCCGCGCCGGGCGATGTCGCTGCGGCGCGCCTCGTCGCGCAGGGCCTCCTCGACGCGCGCGCGCAGCTCCTCGCCGCTGGAATAGAGAGCCAGGTGCTCGCCGTCCGTGAACAGACGCAGGACGTCCCCCTGGCGATCGACGACCTGGTAGGCTCCGCAGCCGAGGATCTCGAAGACCCGGGTGTTGGCCAGATCGCCCGCGACATCGAGCGGTCCGAACGCTCCGTAGTGGATGTTGAGCGCCACGCGGCAGCCGGCGTACAAGCGCCGCCAGACGGCCGGACGAAGAGCGCCGCCCCGGATCATCGGCCGGAGATGTGGGTCATCCATGGCGCGCTCCCAGCCGGGCCCCCAGACACCGACCGAAAGTCCGCGCAGGAATCTCAAGAGAATCTGGCGCTCCGGGTAGTGCGATCCGACGAAGACCACGTCCGGGACCTCGCCTCCCGGACGGGTCGGCTCGAGGGCCGCGTCGAGACAGTGCATATCCGGGTCGCAGCCGAAGGGGAGCCAGGCGGATCGATGCAGGCCGGCCTCGCGGTGTCGCCCCACCGCGAACGACGAGGCGATGAAAAATGCGTCATAAGCCGGGGCGATCTCGAGACCCTTCTCGAACTCGGCGGGAAAATCGGAGAACCAATTGACGCAGCGGGTGCCGAGGGCCCGCGCCGCCTCGATGGTTCTCCGGGTCAGGACGGTCCCCTGGTTTACGATCAGCAGCTCGGGGCGCCGCCGGCGCACAAGCGCCAGAAGACGCGCGTTGAGTCTCGAGCGGTCGAACCGATCGAGGCGCGACACCCAGGCCCGCAGTCGGCCGGGCAGGAGGTAACGCCGGTGATCGAACAGAGTGACCTGGTGGCCGAGGCGCGCCAGCGCCGCTTCCAGGTACTCGGGCAGGGCCTCGAAGCAGGGGTTGAAGGCGCCCGAGAGCAGGATTCTCATCCCCGGCCCCTTCCGGTGCCAGAGGCCGGGAAGGCCTCCCGCAGCGGATCGCGTTCCCTCCCGAAAGCGCCCGCAACCGCCGCGAGATCCCGCCTCTCGATACCGCCGCGCCACCAGACCACCAGCAGGCCGGCGGCCAGAAGGGCCAGACCCTCCGGGACGAGGCGGTCGAGCGCCTCGCCCCGCGTCACCAGAAACGCGGTGCCGCCCGGCAGGGCCAGACGCAGGGTGGACGCGGCGACCAGACCGCAGGCGCCCGCGAGCAGCGGCATGGGCAGGGCGCGCGCGGCGGAGCGCGCCAGCCCCGG
>JACXTT010005984.1_pt1 | contig 17501 bp, 19 predicted proteins | sample 9270951 | NCBI WGS metagenome assembly JACXTT01 (sample SAMN15532306, study PRJNA645909) | rock metagenome | isolation source: weathered quartz diorite | place: Puerto Rico | collected 2017-06-21 | reverse complement strand
CCGAGGCGAAGCTGGTCGGCGGCTCTCGCTATTGCACGTCCGACGAATCTGGAAAGGAGATTTAGGGCCATGCTGAATCCATCGGTTGACCGGCGAAATTTATCGCGGCGCACAAGATTTTTGATGGCGGCTGTCGCTTTGTTTCTGTTGATGCCACTTGCTGCTGTAAGACTTCCAGCGCAAGACGCCGCTGGAAAATTTGGCGGGACGATTTCCGATCCGAGTGGGATGCCGGTCGCGAATGCGACGGTAATTATGAACAACCACAAGACGAATGGGATTCAGATGACGACTTCGGATGCCGAGGGCAAATACAGTTTTGCCGGATTGCCTGCGGGCGAATACGAGTTGCGCGTGACGAAGCCCGGGTTTGCGGAGTTTCGGGCGACGCTCGCCGCGCTCGATTCAGGGCACGATTCTCCGCACAACGACGTAACCTTGCAAGTCGGGAGCGTCAATGAAGAAATCAATGTGTACGCGGACGGCGGGCCAAAAGAAGGAATAAAGCAAGGTGTGCAAGGAGGCGTGGCCGGAGGCGAGACCGGGGGAGTGAAAGACGGTGTGAGAGGAGGAGCAACCGGCGGTGTTGCGTCCGGGGTGCAAGCAAAGACGATTCGCGTGCGGATTGGCGGAGAAGTGCAAGCGCCGAAGCTCATTGAAAAAGTCCCGCCGGTTTATCCGGCGAAAGCGAAGGCTGCGGGAATTGAAGGAACAGTCATGCTTCACGCAATTATCGGAATGGAAGGGAATCCGCTGTCGCTGCGGGTGATGAACAAACAGATTGATCCGGACCTTGCGCGGGCGGCTGTAGAGGCGGTCAGTAAGTGGCGCTACCGGCCGACGCTGTTGAATGGCGAGCCGATCGAAGTGGACACGACGATCATGGTGAATTTCAAGTTGATGCCGTAAGTGCAGGGCATGTAGATTCCGAAAGCAATTCCTCAGCGGCTGAAGCCGCAAACAAAAAAGAAGCCAATGTCGGACCTAAAGGTCCGACCCCCAACTGCCTAACAAGCCTGCTATCTCGCGCGTGATTTTTGCTGACGAGGCGCACGCTTGGGTGCTTTGGTGTGCTTCGATTTTGAAATGAGCTTGTGAGCCTTCAGTTTTTTGGGTTGAATTTTGTTGGTGGCGGCGTAGCCGGCACGTTGGAAGGCGCGCCACATGTACCAACTGGCGACGGTGCGATAGGGACGCCAGCGTTCGCCGAAAGCGAGGAGTTCTTTGGGGCTGGGCTTGTGTTTCTTGCCGTAGGCGACCGACCAGCCTTTCTGCACGCCGAGGTCATGGATGGGGAGAACGTCGGGGCGGCCGAGGCGGAAAATCAAGAACATTTCGACGGTCCAGGCGCCGATGCCTCGAACCGAGACCAGGCGTTTTACAAGCTCTTCGTCGGAGAGTTTTTCGGATTCCTCGAGAGAAGGGACGACGCCTTCGATTGTTTTCTTGGCGAGATCTTTCATGGCGAGAACCTTTGCGCCGGAAAGGCCGGCTTTGCGGAGGGTTTGCGGGCGGAGTTTTAGAATTTCGTTTGGAGTGGGGATACCACCGTTGGAGCTGCGGGCTTTGATGCGACCGAAGATCGTAGCGGCCGCTTTGCCGGAAATGGATTGGTAGGCGATGGCTTCGAGAAGTGCTTCGTAGGGAGATTGATGCGCCTCCATTTCGGCTTGGAAGGGATCGCAGGTGCGAATGAGTTCGGCGAGGGCTTCGTCGCGCTCGGAAAGATGCTTTGTGGCTGCGTTGAGATCGAAGGGAAGTACGGGCGGTTGGTTGATCAAGTGCGTCTCCCGAGTCAGAACTTGAGAATAGCGTAAAAATGGCGGAGAGCGAAAGAAAAACGAAAATAAAATGGTTAGTTTCTGCGGGCACTGCCGCTACGATTCACGGCAAAGTACGCACAGGCTGAATTGACGGGGCAAACGTCGCACTTTGGCTTTGCGCGTGTGCACGTTACTTGGCCGTGGCGCTTTACTAGGAGGTAGGCGCGGGTTCGCACGTCGAATTTTTCGGGGATCTCAGCTGAGATAGCTTCTTGAGCATGACGATAATTCGTCGCATATCTCTCGTGCTCTCGGCCGTACAAGATTCGCGGCAATACTTGCGTGCAATTGGAAGGGACCGCGGCCACTGGAGATATTCCCGCGAATAGGAGGATGCGATCGGCACCCGGATCCGCGATACCGGGGAATTTCTTCAGGATTGTTCTCGCTTCGGGCGCCGGCCTGGCAAGAGCGGTGGGCAAATCGCCGCCGAACTGATCCTTGGCGAGCATCGCAACTTGCTTGAGCCGCAAGGCACGCAACTCGGGAACCATGCCGCCCGCTTTTAGGGCGGAAGCTAGTTTTGCGGGCGAAGCCCTGAGCAATTTGTCTGGCTCAATTCCAATTTCGGCGGAAAGCTTTTCCCAACCTTTCGCACAGGTCATATCACTTGCCGGATAGCCGCAATGCCACCAGACAATAAATTCATAGGGATCGAGCGGCCAGCGAGGCTCCTGCTTTCCATAAAACTTCTCGAGCCTGTTGAGTGTGTCCGGTAAGTTGAACCGAGGCTGCCGCATAAGCCATGCGGATATTAGACTTGGATTTGGAGTTCAGCAAGAGTCGCAGCAGGACCGAAAAGTCAGAAGGAGGTGCCGCCTTCCGGCGGCCCTCCCTGTGCGCCGGTTAGCTAGATAAGCCTTATCGAGGTGACTGTCAGCGTGTCACCATTTACGTCGCCAGTGACGTCAACGCGAAGATGATCCTTCTTGTCCGAGGCTTTGAGCGCTTCGACGATTTTCTTATTTCCCTCGGCGTCGAATTTCAGGAACTGCTTATCGCTGGTGATGATGCCGAAGCCGCTGCCGGCGCAGCTCAGTGCGCAGGAGCGGGCATGGGAATCAGGATCAGCGGCCACTTTCTTGGAGCAATTGACGTCCACAACGCTAACGTTCTTATAGGACTGAACTGCGGCCCAAGACGGTGTGGAATACAATGCAGCAAGAGCAAGCAAAGGAACGATTTTTTTCACAGCATCCTCCGAATAGGAATTTGGAACAAAAACAAAATACAAAAACTCAAGAAGCTTTCTGGCTGGGAACACTGAAAGACCGGCTTTCGCGTACGGCGCTCAGTTGCGTGAGCGCAAAGGCACCGAGAGCGATTTCGACATCGCGCATAGCGAGATCGAGAAACATACCGGTGGTGAGCAGATTCACGGCAATTCCGACGAGCCAAAGCATGACGATGTAGCTGCCAAGCTTGGTCCATTTGCTGAGGACGACGATTCCCGCGACGATCTCCACAACGCCAACGATGTGCATGAAGGTAGCCGTGGTGACGGGAACGAGCTTTGTTGCCAACGGGCTGAGGTACATTCCCCAATCGGTGATTTTGTTGAAGAATTTGTCCGCGCCGGTAATGATTGGACCAACGCCGAGCCCAACACGAAGTACCCACCACGCGCGATCCAAGTGACTATCCCAAGATGTCATTTTTTTCCCCCTATCTGCAGGAGCGGAGAACTGCGGGATGGTTACAAAAATTCTTGGGTATTTGTCGGTGAAAACATATTTGTAACCGATGCGCCGTTCCTCGCTCTATATTTGTAGTGGGGCCATGAATAGCGCTGAGATCATTGAAACAGCCAGGTTGGAGGGCTGGGCGGACGAAGAGGTCGTTGGCCGAGTCCGAGCAGGAGAAGTCGGCCTGTTCGAGATCATCATGCGGCGGTACAACCAGCGCCTGTATCGCGTGGCAAGGGCGATTGTGCGAGACGACGGGGAGGCGGAGGACGTGATGCAGGCGGCATACGTCCTTGCCTATGAGCATCTTGACCAGTTTGAAGGACGCGCGCCATTTTCTGTTTGGTTGACGCGAATTGCGGTACGGGAGGCGTTGGGGCGATTGCGACTGCGGAAGCGAGTGTCCTCCGTGGACGAGAATGAAATGGATGGAGAGCCGGCTGTGAACCAATTTGTGGAAACGTCGCCGAACCCGGAACAGAGCGCATCGCGCGCCGAATTGGGGCAGCTTTTGCAAGAGGCTTTGCTGGACCTCCCGGAACAGTACCGGGCGGTGGTGATTTTGCGCGACGTGGAAGAGTTGAGTACGGCGGAGACGGCAGCGGTCCTTGAGATCTCCGAAGAGAACGTGAAGATTCGGCTGCATAGAGGGCGGTCAATGGCACGCGGATGGCTATTTGACCGCGTCGGTGCACAAGCAAGAGAAGCGTTTCCGTTCATGGGCGTGCGGTGCGATCGCGTGGTCGAAGGCGTGTTCGCGCGACTGGCGGAAAAACAAAAGCTGGATCGCAGATAGATTCTCCACAAAGATAGATCTTCGAAAAGATCGGCCGGACCGAGCCAGAGAGAAGCTCCGCTTCCTACGCATTGACGCTTGGGGGGATGTTGTTCGCGTGTGCTAAAATTTCTTGTTTATGCAAACAGGAATTATTGGACTACCACAGGTTGGAAAGACGACCCTGTTTCGAATCCTGACGAAAGCCCATGTCGACGCGAAAGGTGGCCAGCAGACGCATGTTGGCGTTGCGAAAGTGCCGGAGCCGCGGCTGCTGGATTTGGCGAGGCTGTATAACCCGAAAAAAGTTACGTATGCGACCGTGCAGTATGTGGATTTGGGTGGCATGCAGAAGGAGCGCATGCGCGAATCGCTGGCATCGCTGCGTGAAGTAGACTGCATCCTGCATGTGATTCGCGTGTTTGACGATCCGAGTGTGCCGCACTCGGAGGGAAGCATCGATCCGTTGCGCGACGCGACGAATCTGGATTTGGAGCTGATCCTTTCCGACCACGAGCAGATTGCGAAGCGGCTGGAGCGCGTGGAAAAGGATTTGAAGAAGAAGGCGGACAAGGCGCTCGAATTCGAAAAGGGCGTTTTGGAAAAGTGCAAAGCGCATCTGGAAGCCGAGAAGCCGCTGCGCGAGTTGACGTTGACGGCGGAAGAGAGGCGGCCGATTGGCGGATTTTTGTTTTTGTCGCAGCGGCCGATGTTGTATGTGCTGAATCTGGGCGATGAAGAGGCAGGCGAGCTGGACACGGCGGTGGAGAGGCACAAGCTCGGAGCGTTGCAAGGGCGGCCCAACACGGGAGTTGTGGCGGTGTGCGGACGGCTCGAGGCAGAGCTTGCGGAGATGGATGAAAAGGAGGCAGCGGAACTGCTCGCGTCGTACGGATTGAAGGAGCCGGGACTGAACCGGCTGATTCACGCGACGTATGATTTGATGGGGCTGACGTCGTTTTTCACGGCGGGCGAGCCGGAAGTGCGCGCGTGGACGATTCACAAAAATACAAATGCGGTGAAGGCGGCGGGCGCGATTCACAGCGACATTGAAAAAGGGTTCATCCGCGCGGAAGTGGTGCGCTGGAATGACTTGGTCGCGGCGGGAAGCCTCGGCGCGGCGCGGGAAAAGGCGCAAGTGCGGCTCGAAGGGAAGGATTACATCGTGCAGGAAGGCGATGTGATTCTGTTCCGGCATTCAGGATAAAAAGCAGTGGCGAGTGAATAGTGGCGAGTGGCGAGAAAGAGCTCCAATTACATCGGCTGACTTATGTCTGTTTGCTGCAGGTCGAGGTCCTTCACTTGCCCACGTTCCGCAGACAAGTTCGGGATAACAACTCTTCCGCGATAGGAAGTAGAGTCGGTAGGAATCAGTCACAGGCTAGCGCAAGGCACGTTGCACGGTTAGAAGTTACCCGCCAGAATCAATTTCAATGAATGTTGAGCAGAATAAGCGACGCGATTGGCTGCGCGCGACACTGATTGCGATTGCGCTGGTGTATGCGCTGCTAGCGGGATTGCGAACTGTGAGCGAGACGGACCTGGGCTGGCAGATGGCCACGGGGCGGTACATCGTTCAGCATCATGAGATTCCTTCCACTGCTTTGTACACGTATACGGTTCCAGGAGCGCGATGGGTTTATCCGCCACTTTCGGGAGTGATTTTTTATTTGTGCTTTTTGATTGGTAGTTACGCAGCGCTATCGTGGCTGAGTGCGATTGCGTGCGCAGGAACGGTCGCGCTACTGACGTGGCGGGGAAGTGCGGCGACGGCAGCGCTGGCGATTGTGGCTGTGCCGGCGATTGCGTTTCGAACGTCGCCGCGCGCGGATCTTTTCACGTCGGTTTTGTTCGCAGCGGTGCTTGTGTTGTTGTGGCGGCATCACGAAGGCGAGCGCGTGCGATTGTGGATGCTGCCCGCGTTGATGCTGGCATGGGTGAATTTGCATTTGGGATTTGTCGCAGGGCTCGCGCTCATGGGCGCGTATTTGGCGATGGAGGGATCTGCGGCGATTTTTGTGGAGCAGCGTGCGGGCGCAATTTTGCGGACGAAAAAGGCGCTGCCGTGGATCGCGGCGAGCGCAGTTGTCACGGTTGTGAACCCCTGGGGAATCGGAATTTATAGATCGCTTGCGCTGCAAAACGCGGCGGCGCAGCCATCGGCGGATTTTATCGGCGAGTGGTCGGGAATGCATTTCAATGCGCTGGCACTGAAGCAATTTTTGAGCCCGCGCGATCCGGCGAGCGCGGATTGGTGGATTTTTGTGCTCGCAGTGTTTTTGCTGGTGCTTTGCCGTTTTCAGAGAAAGATTGGGGCAGCGATTTTGCTGACAGGTGGAATGGTGGAAGCGATTCGCCATGTGCGATTCGAGGCGATCTTCGCGATTTTAGTTGCTGTCATTGGCGGAACGCTATTGTCAGAGTTGAGCGAATTTCCGCTTTTCAAGAGCAAGACAAGAGTGATCGGAATTGCCGTCGCCGCAGCCGTGCTGATTCTTGTAGCGGTGCGTTCGAGAGACCTTGTCACGCAGCAGAGGTACGTTGACGGGGGAGAAATTGAGCTGTTTGGCGCTGGAGAATCGTGGTGGTTCCCGGAAAAGGCGATGGAATTTCTGGAGGGGGAGAAACTGCCGGGGAATCTTTTTCATAGTTACAACCTGGGCGGTTATTTGAACTGGCGCGTAGGCGAAGCCTATCCGGAGTTTGCGGATGGCCGTTACATTCCGTTTGGAAGAGACATATTTTTGCAACAACGGGCGCTTCAGGCAGCAATGCCGGATTCGCGCGAGTGGGAGCAATCCGCAGCGAAGTGGAACATCAACACGGTTGTGTTTTCGCTTTCACGATATTGGGGATTGAATTCGTATCCTTTGTCGGAATTTTGCCGAAATACTTCGTGGAAGCCGGTTTTCGTGGATGATGTTTCGATCCTTTTTGTGCGGAACCGCCCGGAAAACGCGAAGTGGATAGAAAAGTTCGGCGTCAATTGCGAAAAGGCAACGCTGCCGGAGCCTGTTGCGGCGAAGGGAAATTCCTGGCGCGCGAGAGCGGAGCGGTTCAACTTTTTGCTCAATTCAGCGTCGGTTTATTACATCTTGTCGCGCGATGCGGAAGCATACGCGGCACTACAACAGGCAGAGACGCTTTTTCCTGATAACGAGAGCCTGCATTTGACGAAGGCACAGCTATTGCAGGCTAACGGCCGTATGGCGGAAGCGGAACAGGAATACTTGCGCGGAGTAAAGAAGCGGCCGAGCGACGCGGGATGGTTCGCCTTGGCGGCACTTTACAACAGCGAAAAGAGATATGGGGATGCGGAGCGCTGCGTGAGGGAAGCAATTGAATATTCGTTGGTGCTACACGAGCGGCTGCGCAGTCTGGGACTTGTAGAGATTTCGATGGGAAAGCCGAAAGATGCGCTTGCGGAGTTTGATCGCGCGGATGAAAAGAGTCCGTTTCGAGGCGACGTAAGTTCGGAAGAAGGGCGCAGCTTTAACGCACGGCTTGCAACATCGAGAGCAAAAGCGCTGCGAGCGATGAACGATTTGCCGGGTGCGATCGTTCAACAGGAGCGCGCTACGCAGCTGACGCCGGAAAATGCTGCGGCGTGGGACATCCTGGGCGAGCTTGCGCAAGCACAGGGCGATGCGGCAAAGGCGCAAGCGGCGCGTGGCCGGGCAGAAGCGCTTCGGGTCGGGGCGCAAACCAATTCTTCGCAGTAATTCCAACCAAATTGCCGGAGTGTTGTATTCTGCTGCGTCTACGATTCCTTCAGACAGGTCACTTAGAACAAGGCGATGGAACAGGAACTGGCAATTCGAACGGCGCTGGCGGCTGGGTTAGGACTGGTAGCTGCGGCGGGGAATTTGCTGGGCGGATATTTCGTCGTGCGCAAGGACTGGCCGCGGCAATTCCTGCAATATTTTTTGGCGTTGGGCGCCGGCTACATGCTCGCGGTCGCATTTCTGGAAATTATTCCGGAGTCGATTGCGTTGGCGGGGCAGGATGCGCTTTTTTTTGTACTCGCCGGGTTTTTTCTAGTACACCTTTTCGAACACACACTCGCGCCGCATTTTCATTTTGGAGAAGAAACGCACACGGAAGAGATGTCGCATCATCGCGCGCAAAGCACCGTGATGCTCGGCCTGACGATTCACACGTTTTTTGATGGAGTGGCGATCGCCTCGGGATTTTTGGTTTCCACGTGGCTGGGCACGGTGATATTTTTGGCGGTGTTTCTGCACAAGCTGCCGGAGGGGTTTACGGTGGCATCGGTCTTCATGGCTTGCGGGAAGGGCAGAAAGCAGGCGATTCGAGCAGCGGCGGCATTGGGAGCGGCAACGCTGCTAGGAGTTTTGCTGACCAGCCTGCTGCAGAGCCAGCTGCGGTATGCGCTTCCGCTCTCGGGTGGCGTGACCGCATATGTGGCGGCAACGGACCTTCTACCGGAAGTGAACCGGGAGCCGAACTGGCGGCTGGCGGTATTGGTCTTCCTAGGTGTGGCTAGTGTATTGATAATGCAGCGCTTATTTCATGTTTAAGGCGAACGCGAGTGTCGCCCAAAGATGGCATTTGCCCGCAACTTTCTGATAATTCAGGTGTTCGATAGGGTGTGGTTGCTATGACCAGGTCGGACGTCCAACTGATGCTGGACGTGAAGGCGGGCGACCAACAGTCGTTCGAACTTTTGCTCCAGCGGTACCGGACGCCACTGGTCAATTTCCTGTACCGGATGGTTCGGAACCGGGAACAGGCGGAAGACCTAGCCCAGGAAGTCTTTTTGAGGGTGTATCGCGCGCGGGCGGATTACGAGCCGAGCGCGAAGTTCACCACCTGGCTGTTCCGGATTGCAACCAACCTCGCGCTGAATTCGTTGCGCGACCATCGGTACCAGAAGCTGGAGACTTCGATGGATGCGCCGATCGTGGCCGACTCGGAAGAAGGCGACGAGCGAACGATGGAAGTTGCGGATGAGCATCCGGACATAGAACAACACCTGGTGGAGGAGACGCGAAAGAAAATGATTCGCCATGCGATAGAAAAGCTGCCGGAGAAGCAACGCGCGGCGGTTTTATTGCATAAATACCAGGAGTTGGACTACGCGGAGATTTCGAAGATTTTGAAGTGCTCGGAGAGCGCATTGAAGTCGCTGCTGTTCCGGGCATACGAAACGCTGCGAGTGGAACTGGCCCCACTTGTGGCGAGAGCAGCGAAATGAAGATGCCGGCCTCAGAAGGCCGGCGCTACATGGCGCACTCGGTGAAGCACTAGGGCCCAAGGATGGTTGTTATGAGCTGTGAAAAGATGGAAACGCGGATTCTGGCGTATGTGGATGGCCGCCTGAAAGAAAGCGAGCGAGCCGAGGCCGAGAAGCACCTCGAGGGCTGTGCGGCGTGCCGTCTGCGGGTGAACGAATTTCGCGCGGTGAACGAGTTGCTGGACGAGTTGCCGGTGATCGAGCCGTCGGGCGCGTTCAATGCCCGCGTGCATGCATTGGTGGCGGCGGAGCCGCGGAAGCGCAGCAGTTGGCTGGCATGGCTGGCGCCATCGCCAAGGATTGCCTTCGTGGCTTCGATGCTGTTGCTCGCGACGGTATGGGTGGGGACGCGTCCCGCGCCGGCTCCGCAGATTGAGGCACAGGATTTGCCGGTTGTGGAAAACGCGGACTACGATGTGATTTCGAGCTTTGCGCCGCTTTCGGATCTTTCGCAGGCGCCAGATGATGATGCCGATGATTCGGATGCGACGTCGCAGCAGCAACAGCCGCAGCAAATGTAAAGAGGAATGAACAGAGGACTCAAATTCGGCGGATGGTTTCTGGCCTTGAGCCTGGGCGCGATGATTGCGCTTCCGGCCCGGGCGCAGAATCGTCCGCCGAAAAACCAGTCGCAGCCGCGACAGGAACAGAGGCAGCAGCGACAAGAGCAGAGGCAACAACAGCGACAGGAGCAACATCCAGGGCGAGATCAGCAGCGGGCCAGCGCGCCACGAAGCGAAAGTAACCGTCCGCCTGCTGCGCGCGAGTCCGTGGTTCCGAACATGAATCGTCCGCCGGAGCGCGCGCGGAACCAGCAGAACTTGAATCGCCCGCCGGCGAATACGCAACCGCCAAGGAACTTCAACAACCTGAATCCGCAGGAAAGGCAGAGAGTGATTGAGAACAACAGGGACTTTCAGAGGCGAACGCCTGCGGAGCAACAGCGAATTAAACAGGGCTTGGAAAACTGGAATCGGTTATCACCGGAACAAAAGAATCACATCAAGAATGACGTGTTACCAAAGTGGCGCCAGCTTCCGCCGGACCGCCAGCGAGCGATTGGGAGCCGGCTCAACGTGCTGCAGAACATGCCGGAGTCGGCGCGCAATCGGCACCTGGATGATCCGAATTTTACGCGGGGCATGAGCGAAGAAGACAAAGCTATGCTACGCGATCTGGCCCACCAGCACGTGAGCGGGGCACCGGAGCCTCCGAACGAATAAGAGTTGTAAGTCCTAAGTTCTAAGTTTTCAGTCAAAAAATCGAGCGTTGCTGGTAAGCAGTTCCTCCTTGCTGTTCGCGCTTAGTTACTGCGCGATTGTGATTCGTCGCGTGAAAATCAGAACTCCAAATTGGAGCGATTGACAGAAATGCGTGTATCGCGGCATTGTGACTCTTCGGACTTTTGCGCATCGAACAGAATGAGGAGAAAGGTTTGGCAACCGGCGACAGCGCCGTTAGTTTGAGTGAACCGACCGGCAGCAAATCTTCTGCGCGATTCCGCGCATTAAAACATCGCAACTTTCAATTATTTGTCGGTGGACAACTCGTTTCGCTGATCGGCACCTGGATTCAAAACACCGCCCAGCTCTGGCTGATTTATCGCCTGACCGGTTCAGCAGCGCTGCTGGGAGTTTTTGGATTTCTAAACCAGATTCCGATGCTGTTGCTCTCGGCAGTCGGGGGATACGTCGGCGACCGCTACAGCCGGCACCGCGGTGTGCTTGCAACGCAAGCGGCTTCGATGATGTTGGCATTTTTGCTGGCTGGGTTGATGCTCAATGGGAAGATTCACGACCGGCGGGGAGCCTGGCTCGTAATCGTGATTGGGTTTCTTCAAGGAGTGGTGAACGCATTCGACGTGCCGATCCGGCAATCATTTTTCGTGAACATGGTGGGAAAGCCGGATTTGCCTAACGCGATTGCGTTGAACTCTTCAATTTTTAACGGAGCGCGCGTCGTAGGCCCTGCGATTGCGGGATTTTCGATTGCTCTAATTGGCGAAGGCTGGTGTTTTTTCGTCAATGGCCTAAGTTTTCTCGCCGTGATTTTCGCACTACTGGCGATGCGAACCGCGCCCCAGGAAGAAGTCGAACAGGGCATTTCGCCCTGGCAGAGTTTGTTGCAGGGATTCCAATTTGCGATGAAGGACCGCGTGGTGCGGGCCATCCTGATCCTGCTCAGCATGCTCAGTTTTTTCGGTTTGCAATACATCGTCTTCATGCCGGTCTTTGCAAAGGACATTCTGCACGGAGGTGCGCGCGGCTTGGGACTATTGATGAGTGCTTCGGGAATCGGCGCGGTCCTCGGCGCTCTGCAGTTTGCGGCCCGAACGAGTTACAAAGGCATGTTGAAATGGGTCGGGACGATGTTTCTCGTAGCTTCCGTCAGCTTGATCGTTTTTTCGGAATCCCGTTGGTTCTGGATTTCCGCAGTTGTGCTCTTTATTTTTGGTTTTGCGGCGACGTCGCAAATGGCGGCAACGAACACGACGGTGCAAAACCGCGTGCCCGATGTTCTGCGCAGCCGCGTGATGGCCGTCTACGCAACCATGTTCATGGGCGTGCAGCCGATTGGCTCACTCGTCGCGGGCGGATTGGCCAAGCGATTCGGCGCTCCGGCAACCGTTACACTCTTTGGGGCGATCTGTTTGCTGGGCAGCTTGATTTACTTTTGGCGCGCAGTACCGTGGGCGCGGAGCGCCAAGGCCGCTCCCGCGTAAGTTTAGTTCACTGTCAGCACAATCACGCGATCGGTTTCATTCTTTGTTGCTGCCGGAAGCTTTAAGACGACGCCGCTCGCCGACTGCGTCACTTCGAGCTTTGCGCCGCCGACCAGTTCTTGCGCAACGGAAATTGTCTTTGCGATAGGTGGGAGTGCGAGTAGCGGCGCGTTCCACTTCAGAACGTGGACGTAAATCTTGTTTCCCTTCTGTGTGGTCACGCCCCAATCGGCAGGCGCGACCGGGCCGCCACGCGTGCCATAAATGGAATCGCCGTGTCTTGCGAGCCACTCACCTACCGCGCGAAGGCGCGTCGAAAATTCTTCCGGGATTTCCCCGTTTGGCATCGGGCCGATATTGAGCAGCAAATTGGAATTGTTGCCTGCGGCGCGAACGAGCATTTCTTCCACGTCTTCCGGACTTTTGTAAGCGCGGTCGCCGATGTTGAAGCCCCAGGAATCATTGAGTGTGTTGCAGCTCTCGAGCGGGAGCGCGTCGCTGACGAAGGTTGTGTTGAAACCAGCTGTATTTTTGCCAGGGAGATCGCGCTCAAAGGTTTGCACATCTTCGCCGGGCTTCGGTGATTGATGATGGTTTGGAATGATGAGCGCAGCAGGCTGCAGTTGATGGATCAGCGAGTAGGTTTTGTCGAGATGCCAGTCGGCGTCCGGTTTGTCCCACATACCGTCAAACCAGATTCCCGCAATTGGGCCATAGTTCGTGAGCAATTCGCGCAACTGGCCATCCATGTATTCGTCAAGATAGGCGTTCCAATCGCCATGATTTGGGCGGCCGTTATCCCAGGCGGTTCTGCCACGTGGGAAATAATCCGGATGATGCCAATCGAGTTGCGAATAATAGAAAAACAGTTTGATGCCTTGCTTGTGCGCTTCGTCGGCGAGTTGCTTCAACGGATCTTTGCCATACGGTGTGCGCTTGACGATATTCCAATCGGAAATCTTGGAATCGAACATCGCGAAACCATCATGGTGTCGCGAAGTTATGGTGATGTACTTCATGCCGGCGGCTTTGGCGAGCGCAACCCAAGCCTTTGCATCAAATTTTTCGGGATCAAAAAATCTTGGCAGGCGCTCGTAATCCTGAAGCTGCAATTTGCGATTATGGAGCACCCATTCGCCATCGCCGAGGACGCTGTAAACTCCCCAATGGATGAACATGCCGAATTTTGCGTCCTGAAATCCCTGGCGCGCTTTCAAGTTTTCAGCGGCTGGTTGGTAAGTGGATTGCGCCGAAGCGGCTAGAGCGGAAAAGCCGGCGAGCACAAGAATCTGAAGAGTCCTCGCAAAACATTTATGCGGAATCATTTTGGTCACCATGGTGCGATTTTCGCCGGGACATTCTACAACAGGACTTGCTAGGAAGGATTCGGCCGGTAAAGAAATGTGGCGGCGGAAGCGGCTTCGAGTGCGGGTTCCGTGCTAAGGATTGCGTCGACCTTGGTCCGAATGGGAGAAAGGGAGCAGACAGGATCGGTGGCGGAGGCATTGCCGGCAAGCAAAAAGGCTTGGCAGCGGCAGCCGCCGAAATCCTGCGTGCGGCGGTCGCAGGATTTGCACGGCTCCTGCATCCAAGATTCACCGCGGAATTTTTGAAACGCGTCGCTTGCATCCCAAATTTCGCGAAGAGATTTTTCCTTAACATTTTCGAAACGCATGCCGGGAATGACCGCGGCGGCGTGGCACGGAAGCGCATCGCCGCTGGGCGTGACGAGCATAACTTTGCGGCCCCAACCGCCCATGCAGGGCTTGGGATATTTTGCGTAGTAGTCCGGTACGACGAATTCGACGCGGATTTTGCCGCGAAGCCGCTCTTTAGCCGCCTTGACTTTTGCAAGAAACTCGTCAAGTTGCGCGCGCGTGGGCAACAGAAATGCGCGATTCGCAAAGGCCCAGCCGTAATACTGCACGCTGGCGAATTCAATGCGCGTTGCCGAGGAAGATTCGGCGATGGCGAGCATTTCGTCCATTTGGTGAAGATTACGGCGGTGCAAGACGAAATTCAGGGTGACGGCGATGCGGCGGGATTTGAGCCAATCGAGGACGCGCAATTTTTGCGCGTGAGTTTTTGTGCCAGAGATCTCTTCGGCGATTGGTTCGTTCGATCCTTGAAAACTGAGTTGAAAATGATCGAGGCCGGCTGCAACGAGCGCATCGAGTTTTGTTTCATCGAGCGGCAATCCGGACGTAATAAGGCTGACGTAAAGTCCGGCCGCACGCGCAGCGCGAACCAATTCAACGATGTCGGTCCGCGCAAGGGGTTCACCGCCGGTGAGGTCCGCTTGCAGGACGCTGAGCTCCGCAGCTTGTCGAAAAACAGAAGTCCATGCTTCGGTGGAGAGCTCCGACGCGCGTGCGGAAAGTTCTTGCGGATTCGAACAGTAAACGCAGTGCAGAGGACAGCGGTGTGTGAGTTCACAGACAAGCGCGAGCGGATTGGACTGCGAAGACATCATCAAAAATGTTGCCGGCTAGGCAGAGAAGTCTAACGCGCGCTCTTTCTGGAGCAATTCGAGATAGCCGAGAATGTCCGACTCGACTTTGTGCGGCTCGGCTTTCGAATAAAGCTTTTGCAAATCGGCGACGATTTGCGCAATCGTGTGCTCGCCGTCGCAGCGCGAAACAATTTCGAGGCTAGGACCGTTCAAACGTAACGCGCGCTCCGGCATCAGCAGCACTCGCTGATTATTGTTGTCGCCGAGCCGCACGCCCTGCGCGAGTTGCGGTCTGCTCTGGGGATCAATGGCCATCAGGATTCTTTCTCCGGCTGGAAAGCGCCGGGCGGCGGCCAGCCCGGCTGGACGTACGCAAAATAAAGCGCGTCAAGCATCGCCCAAAGGATATCGCACTTGACGCGGAGGGCGTTGTGAGCCGCGTCCTGTTCTTCTCGCGTGCGCGCGTTTTTGACTACCCAGGCCAGCGCGAACTCCGCGTCCTCGGGAGCTTGTGTTAGCCGGCCGGTAAAGTAGTCGAGTCCTTCCGCCATCCACGGATAAAATTCGCGCAAACGATCCATACGCAGTGCGATCAATTTCCGGGAAAAAAGTTCTGTCAAGGACGAAGCCACGGCTTCAAGATGCGAGCTGTGCGCAATAAAGTTAATGTACGCATCTACGGCATAACGCGTGGCTGGCAGAATTCCTTCTCCGCGGATCGCGCGAATACGCGGCAAGCCGGTTGCCTCAACCAATCGCAGCCATTTTTCAATGCCGCCCGGTATTCCGTGTTCCCCGTCATGATCCACGAGCCGTTTGCGCCATGCGATTCGAAAAACAGAGTCATCGCTGCGCGCAAGCAGCGTGGAATCCTTGATTGGAATGTGACTCTGGTAGTAGTAGCGATTGAGCGCCCACGCCTGTAATTGACCTCGTGTGAGCGAGCCTTCATGCATCATCACGTGAAAGGGATGTTGATGGTGATACCGCTCTTCGCCAATTGTTGTGAAGCCGGCGATAAAATCGGCTTCGGGAAGAGGCGGTCTTTCGGGTGAGCTCACAGTTGTATCTCCATCCCATCGTAGGCGATTTCAAAACCTGCATCCAGCGCTGCGCGATGCTCCGGGCCATCCTCAATCAGGATGGGATTTGTATTGTTGATGTGCAGCAAGATTTTTCGCGCTTTGCCGCTTTGCGGAAATTGCGCCAACAGGCCGTCAGGTCCGGAAAGTGGCACGTGACCCATTTCCCGCGCCGTTTTTTTGCCGCGGCCTGCCTGCTTTAGTTCGCTGTCGCTCCAGAATGTCCCGTCAATCAAAACCAGATCGCTGGCCAGCGCCCATTGCTTCCACGTGCCGTCCAGACCGGGAAGAGAAGGTGCAAGGAAGATGCGCTTACCCCGGAATTCCAGGTCCAATGCGACGACGGCTTCGTGAGGGTGGAGTTGGCGCCGCAACTTCTCGCTGACGTAATCTGGAAACTCGCCGCCCATGGGGATAGCGCGAACCTGAAACTGAGGAACTTCTCCTGTTCGTGGGATAGGCGCCGGAGAGAATTCATGCGCTAGGGGAAGCGAAAACCACTGGACCGGCGGAGTCGCGCGCCCCAGCACCCGAAAAATGGAATTCTCTTCGTCGAGGATGCGGCGTACGGAAGGCGTGGAATGAATGCGAAATCCCTGAAACTCACGCAAGTGCAACAGGCCGGCAATGCAATCCACATCGGCACTTGTGAGGAACACATCGTAAATCGGAGTCGAATTGTGCGTGGAAGAAAACGGAGCAAGTTCGGGAGTCTTTAAAATCTGCGTGCGCAAATCCGGTGAAGCGTTGATCAAAGTCCAGTGTGTGCGTTGTGAATATTCCGGGTTCGCGTCCACTGCGATTTGCGTTTGCGAGCGGGGCGTTGCCTTTAGTGAACTACGGCGTAGTCCTGTGCAGTTGCGGCAACCGCAATTCCACTGAGGAAAACCGCCACCCGCAGCAGAGCCAAGAATCTTAATTCGCATCAGGAAATTCCCAGTGATTTACTGGCCGGCAGACAAAAAAATAGGGACGCGCAGCAGCGCGTCCCCGAATCTTCATGGTCGAACCGATTAAAGCTCGGCGTTGGCGTACGAGCTGACTTCGCAATTCAAGGCAATCTCTTCGTGCTGCGGAGTCGTCCATTCCATGATCAAGTCCCTCCAGGAGTTTGGATGCACTGGACGAGCAGAGGATAGCACGCGTTTTCTGAGAAGGGAAGAAATAAGGACACACGGGCACTTTTCAAGGAGCGAAAGCGAAGCGAATATGTACCCCAAAGGCTTGTTGCGTGAACAGGAATTATCCACAAGCGGCAGTAGTAATTTCGCGCGAATCGCACGCATCGAGTTTCCGAAACTTTTTTCACAAAAACACACGATTTCTCTTGACTTGCAGCGAAACCTCTTTAAGATGTGGCGAAAAGTGGAGTAGAGTGGTCAAGAGCGGTACGAAGTAGGGCAACTCAATCGGATTCAGAGGGCTGTGAGCGAACGTGGTCATCTGGGGCAACAGAAACCACTTCTTCACCAAAATCGGCAGCACAAAGGCCGGTTTGGGGGCTCATCGTCAGAATCCGGGCTTAACGGGCAGACGCGTAAATGAACCTTCGCGGCAACTATCCAGCCAAGGTGGACGAGAAGGGGCGTTTGAAGATACCCGCCGTGTACCTCGAGCAGCTAAAACAATTCGGGAATCAATTTTATATCACCAGTCCCACGGGCGATTCGGCAAGGATTTACCCGATTAGCGTTTGGCAGGCAAT
>JACXTT010005983.1_pt1 | contig 17503 bp, 16 predicted proteins | sample 9270951 | NCBI WGS metagenome assembly JACXTT01 (sample SAMN15532306, study PRJNA645909) | rock metagenome | isolation source: weathered quartz diorite | place: Puerto Rico | collected 2017-06-21 | reverse complement strand
CGCGCTTCGCTCCCGCGGGCTCATCATTCAATTCAGCAGCGGAGTGGTTCTCACGCCGATCATGCGCAAGCCAGGCCCATGGCTTACGGACCAAGCGGATGTCGTCGTTGTCCTCGTAAAGCTGGAGCTGTCGTGGCGGCGGCGCGGGCGCATCCTCGGGCGGCTCGGGCATCGAAGCGCTCGCCGTGGAGGTCGAGCAAGGTCGCTGCCCCGTCGATGGACGCAGGGCGTCGCGATCGCGTTACGGCTTGGCCGCGCTGTCGCAGGTGACGAGGCACTGGTCGCCCTGGGCCCGCGCGCCGGTAAGCTTGCCGCCTTTGCACGGATTCATTGGCTTGACGCTGCCGTCGCACCAGCAGCCGTCCGATGCAGCGCGCGGCTTGCCGCCCCCAGGGCAGGCCAGGGCGAATTCGGCCGGCTTGCCGGCGATCGCCGCACAGCGGAAACCGCATTTCTTGCGATCGATGCTCACCGGTTCGGTGCGGGTGACGCACGGATCGAGGACCGTGCCCTCGCACTTGCACTGCCCCGAGCCGTCCTCGGGCGGGGTGGCATTCTCGCACCGCACCGTGATCTCGCCCGTGCGCGGATCGCTGCCGGTGACGTACCAGCGATACTTGGAGGGCTTCGGTGCGGCGCTCGAAGTGCCCGCTGTAAGCGCGTCGAGATCGCTGGCGGCCGCCGATTGGCATCCCCATGCGGAGCCGCACAGCATCGCCGCAAAACCCATGAAACGCATCGTTTGCATCATCGACCTCTCGAAGAAACCAACGCCAGGGAAGCTCCGCGTCATCCCATCCTGCGGCTGCGCCACCTAGACGCCTACTTTTTCTCGACGCACGATTTGAAGCCCGGAGCGTGCCAGTGGTCGTCTTTGGCGCATTTCAAGCGCATCTCGAAGCCTTTGCGCTTGGCGTTGGCGGCACAGTCGGCGTCGTGGTCGCACAAGAGCGCGCTCTCCCAATCGCCTGGATCGCACTTGGCGCTGCACAAGCTGCCCCCGAAGCTGCGCGTGCCATCGTCTCGGTAGAAGCCGCAGCATACGTCCCCGGCGGGGCAATCCGCAGGCCGCATGCACTCGATGCTGGTCACGGCGTCGGTCGGCGTGGCACCCGCGCATTTGCCCAACTCGACGCAATTGGCGTCGCTGCCATGGAGACAGCACATGGGTTTGTCGCCCGAGCAGGACGCGCCGCCGCAGCTCACCTTGCGGTCCTTGCGTCGGCATTGCCCCGCCTCGCAGGCTGCCCCCTTGCCGCTACAAGCGGCCGTGTCGACGCACGCCTCGAACTCGGGGCAGACTCCGCCGACGTCCTTTTCGGGCACGCACTGCTGGACGCGCTGACCCATCTGCACGTCCCTGGCGCAGCACAGCTGTTTGGCCGGGCAGTCGGCCGTCTCGTCACAGTATTTCAGCGCGCCGGGAACGCCGGTGAAAGACTCCGAGCAGGCGCGGAATGCGTCGAAGGCCGCCGTCGACAGAGCGCTGAAGTCGCCCGACCAATCGAGCGTCGCGGCTTTGCCGCAGTGCGCGTGGCTGCGGCCGTCGCCGCCGAGCTGGATCCCTTCGCAGCACACGTTGCCCGGAACGGCGCAGTGAGACGCGCCGCAGGCTACGTAGCCGGCTTCGCTCTTTGGCGGGACTGCGTCCGCCAGAGCCATCTCCGGCGGCGCCGGCAGACCGGCAGCGTGCGCCGCCGACGGCGTGGCGCTAGCGGCAACGGTGGGCGACGCGCTGGGCATCGCTGTCGGGGAGGCCGTGGGCGCGCCGATCGCGGCGGCGGTCGCCGTGGCCTCGGGATTTCGCGTCGTGTCGAGGGGCGCGGTCGTGGCACAGGCGGCGCCCGCGAGCAGAATTGCGATTGGCAAGCGCCTCATCGTGGGGGCGTGCTACCACGGCGCCGCGCCGGTCGAGATGAGCGTTTCATGAGCACGCGAGGCCCGATCCCCTGGGGGATTTGGAGCTTGCCCAGCGGCGGTGGCTTTGCTACTGGGCCGCTCCCTTTCTCGTAACGGCGTTTGCGCGTAGGACAAGCGAAGCACGAAAGCGGTCGACGGGAAACCGCCGGCCGCCGGCGGCTTCCCGTCGACGCACCCCTACAAGAAGTGCAAAGCGCTCAGCCTGCGCGAAAGCGGCGACGGCAAGGAGTAACGCTCTCACGGCCGCCGGACCGTCACCAGCCCTTGACCGCCACCGGCACCGAGGCGCTCGTGGTCGTGCCGTCACCGAGCTGGCCGTAGTTGTTGTAGCCCCAGCAGCGGATGCCTCCGCCGAGCAGCGCACAGGTATGGAAGCCGCCCGCGGCGATCGCCACCGCGCCGCTCAATCCCGCGACGCTCACGGGGACGCTGCTCTTCTGCGCGTTGCTACCGTCGCCGAGCTCACCCCAGCTGTTTTCGCCCCAACAACGAGCCGTGCCGTCGGCCAAGAGCGCGCAGCTGTGGTAGGCGGCGGCGGCGATCGACTTCACGCTGGTGAGCGTGCTCACCTGCACGGCCGACGGCTTGGAGACGAAGGTGCCGTCGCCGAGCTGTCCCCAGACGTTGTAGCCCCAGCACTTGGCCGTTCCGTCGCTCAGGACGGCACACGCGTGGCTGGCGCCGCACGCCAGCGAGACGGCGCCGCTCAGGTTCTTGACGGTATTGGGAGTGGCGATGATATCGGGGAAGAATGCGCCCGTGCCGAGCTGGCCGAGATAGTTGCCACCCCAACAATTTACCGTCCCGGCCTTGATGAGCGCGCACGCAAACTCGCCGCCAGCGCACACCGCGACGGCGTCGGACACACCGGCAATCAGCACCGGCGTGTTTTGGTTCCCGCCATTCGCCCCATTGGGCCCGAGCTGCGCATCCCAGTTTGCGCCCCAGCACGCGACGGTGTGATCGCCGAGGACCGCACAGCTCACCGAATTACCGCTGGAGATCGCGGTCGCACTGTCGATGCCCATGACCGTCACCGGCGCGTTCGAGTCTTTGAACGTGCCGTTACCGAGCTCACCGGCGAAGTTGGAGCCCCAGCATCGTGCGGTTCCGCCGGCGATCACCGCGCAGCTCTGGGTGTCGCCGGCAGCGACGAGTTGGACAGCGCTCGGATCGGCGACCGTGACTGGCTGCACGGAGCTTGCGTTGCTGCTGTTGCCGAGCTGACCGTACTGGCCCCAGCCCCAGCACTTCGCCGTGTCGTCGCCGAGCCGTAGGCAGGTATGCCAGCCACCGCCGGCGATCTGCATGCCGCAATCGCCGTCGTTTTGCGGCGAACAGCCGACTGGGCAGCACTTGTCGCCGCCTTGGCACGTCACGACGGCGACTCCGCCGCCGCACTTGCCGGCAGCGCACGATTGCGCGCTGCAATAATCGGTTTGGGCGTTGCATGGCGTCCCGTCCTTGGCAGCCACCGCGGCGCACTGACCGCTCGCCGGATCGCAGGCTCCGACGAGGCATGCTGGGCTCAGCGGCCCCGAGTCGAGCGCCGAGCAATCCTTGGGCTTGCCGTTGCACACGCCCGCGCTGCACGTCGCGCCCACGGTGCATTTGTCTGCCGCCACGCAGCTCGCGCCGTCGTTCGCCGCCACCGCCTTGCACTGACCGTCCGCAGCGTCGCACCCCATCGCGTGGCATACGTCCGGCGCGGGCACCTGGCCGCAATCCTTGGGCTTGCCGTTTCACACGCCCGCGCTGCACGTCGCGCCCACGGTGCACTTGTCTGCCGCCACACAGCTCGCGCCGTCGTTCCCGGGCACGGCTTGTTGGCACACCCCGCTCGCGCACTGCATCACGTGGCATACGTCGGGTGCCTGCGCCAGGCAGCCGTGCCCCTCGTTCCCCGGCACGGCCTTGCACGCCCCGTCCTGCGGATCGCACACCATCAAGTGGCACTCGTCCGGCGGCGAGGCGGCTGCGCAATCGTTGAGTTGGCCCACGCACAGGCCGCTCTGGCAGGTCGCGCCCAGCTGGCACTTGTCGGCGGGCACGCAGCTGCCGCCGTCCGCCGGCACGGTGATGCAGCTCTGCGTCACCGCGTCGCACACGGCTTGCTGGCATTGCGCAACGGGGAGCGCCGCGCAATCGACGGCACACAGCCCGCCGCCTTGGCCGCCCGAGCCCATTTGGCCGCCGCCCGAGCCCGTTGGGCCCCCCGAGCCCATTTGGCCGCCGCCCGAGCCCGTTTGGCCGCTTTGCGAGCTGGTGCCGCTTGGCGAGCTGGTGCCGCTTGGCGCGCTGCTGCCTGTTTGTGCACCTTGCCCGCCTGTGGCCCCGGCGCGCAACTCGTCGCTCACCCCGAGCGAGCTGCGGGCTCCGCAGCCGAGCGCCGCGAATCCGCAAACGATGCCTGTCCCGAGAAGTGCCCGCCCCACGCTCGCACCCCGACTCCAAGGGTACGCCGCTCGCGGGCGCCTGTCACCCTGACCGCGCCCGTCGATGCTGAGCCGCTCGGGCGCGCTCGACGGCGGGGCGTGGCAATCGATCGCCGGATCAGATCGTCGTGGCGCGCGCAGCTCGTCGATGGTCTGCGAGGGCAGCGCGATCATCTCGCAGCCCCCGAGCGCGAGCGCCTGCTCGGTGCCGCGGAAGGTACACGACATCACCACCGTGTCGTAGCCGTGCGTGCGGATGTAATCACGCATCGCCCACACGGTCTTCACGCCGGGATCGTCCGCGCCGGTCGCGGTGCTTCCCGCCTTTTTGTGCCAATCGCTGATGCGGCCGACCGCGGGCGCGATCACGTCGGCGCCGGCGTCGGCGCAGGCAGCCGCTTGGTGCAGTACGAACAAAAGCGTCATGTGGCAGCGGATCTCGCTCTTCTCGCGCAAGGTCTCCTCGAGCTGCGTCACGAGCTCGCGCGCCTTGTCGATCGTCGGCCGCCTCTGATAGGCGATCCGAAGACGGCGCTGCGCACCATCTCGTAGCTGCATCGCCTCGGGCTGGTGCGAACCATCGCTTGATGACCCGGAGAGCTCGCATCTTCGCTGATTGCCGTGGCGACCATCGCGGGCACGCCGCTCACAATTGCTCATGACCGAACCGACCGGCGTGTGGTAGTCCGCAGCGCATGAAACGCGAGCTCGGTAGGCGTCGGTCGGTCGGGTGCCTGACGGTCGTGGTGCTGGCGACGTCGTGTGCCACCAAGGCGCCGCTCGACCAAGCCAGCTCGCCGACCGCGGCCGTTCCAATCCCCGCGGCGACCGCAAGCGCCGCGCCGACGGCAGCGGCGGTTCCCACCGCGAAGGCGACCGCGTCGGAGGCCGCACCTGCTGCCATGCCGGCGGCGCAGCTGCCGATTCGCAGCACCACGCCCGGAAAGATCCAGTGCGAGACCGTCGACTGCGACGTGAACAACGAGACGTGCTGCGCGGTACAGGCGTTCCCAAGCCCGCCTCGCGGCCAGTGTGCCCCGCGAGGCACGAGCGCGGAGCCCAATCCGCGTGTCGACTGCGCGGCCGGCAACGACGCGAGCATGGTGGCACGCACCTGCGACGAGGCCGCGGACTGCCGTCCGAAGGAGCGCTGTTGCTCGAGCATCACCCAGGGCGACGGATCGCAGCTGAAGGAGCGTTGCGCGACGAGCTGCGGAGCGTACGCCGAGTCGGAGGTGTGCCTCGCGGGATCCACCTGCCCGAACGGCGCGCGCTGCATCGCCAAAGAGGCAGCCCGCGCCGGGTATTGCCCGCTGCGCGTCAGGCCGGTGAAATGCGGCGCGAAGACCTGCACCATCGACCAGGCTTGTTGTTGGGACCAAGCCGCCAAGACCGGGACGTGCGTCGACGACCGCGGCGCAGAAACCAAATGCGCAGGCTTCGTCGCCGGATGCGCGGGCCCCGAGGACTGCGGATCGCTGCCGTGTGCCACAGAGGTGAGCCTGGGCCCGAAACGCATCGACTGCGGCGGGCTCGGCGGTCCCGGCAGCTTCGAGGTGGCGTGCCGCACCGCCGCGGATTGCCCAACCAAAGCGACAACGGGCGCAGTGCCGTCGGCGTGCAAGTCGGGCGCATTGCCGATGGGCCTGAAGTCGTGCGCGTGGCCGTAGCCGCCGCTCGCTGACCGACCTCAAACTTCGGTGTCGGGATCGATCGCGGCGTGTTGGCCGGTCGCTCGGCATCGTCGCTGCCGCCGGGCCGAGCGCGGCCGCGACCATCGGCAGGTGCACGCTCGCGGGGCAAGGTTTGGCGATCAGGTCGATCGCCCCGCGCGCCCTGAGCTCGCGCGCCTCGGTCGGATCGAGGTGCCCGGAGATCATCATCACGCGCGCGCGTCGATCGATCGAGCGTAGCATCTTGAGCGCCTCGATGCCGCGCGCGGGTGGCCTCGTCGATGCCCGCGCCGGTGTCCTCGACGATGACTTGCGCGTGCGGCTCGCGCGCGAAGCCGAGCTCACTGGCCTGCGAGGGCGCGATGCGCTTGGCGCGAATCGTGAGGGTTCCGGCGCGTGGCATCGCGTCGCCGCGTTGAAGCACAGGTTCATGAGCGCCTGGTGGAGATCGACCCCGTTGCCGCTCAGCCCGAGGCCGTTCTCGACTTGCGACTCGACCGCGATGCCGCCGCTGAACGCGCGCCGCACCAACTCCACGACCTCGGCGCACACGGCCGACAAGTCGACCGGCCCGTGCCCCTGCGACTCGCTGCGCGCGAACGCCACCAGCCGCGGCGTCAGCGATCCCGCGCGTTTGACGGCCATCTCGAGATCGCGCAAGCACTCGCGCGCCTTGGGCTCGTCTATGAGCGGAATGCGCGCCAAATAGTCGACCGTCGCGGCGATGGCACCCAACATGTCGTTGAGGTCGTGTGCGACGCCGCCGAGATGCGGCCGAGCGCGGCCAAGCGATCGCGCTGACGCAGGTTCTCTTCTTCGGGGCTGAGCTTCGTGAACAAGAGCGTGTGCTGGCCGACGGTGGTGCGGTCGCGGAAGCGCAACGCGCTCTTCTTCACCTGCAAGCCGTTCAGGAACGTGCCGTTGCGGCTGCCGAGATCTTCCAGCTGGAACGACCCGTCCGCCTCGCGGAACAGGCGCGCGTGTTTGGCTGAACTCGGTGTCGTCGAGCACTACGTCAACGGACTCGCCGCGACCGACGACGATCCGCTCGGCGAACGCGTAGCGCATGCCCTCCCGTGCGCCCGCCATCACCACCAAGCGCGCCGGCGCGCGGTGGTCGGGCTCGGAGCCGGGCCGCTCGAAGGGAGCGGTCGCCGACTGGCGGCGTTTCAGCATCAGTAGTGCTACGCCCTCTCGCTCGGCGACGTTCGCGTACCGCACTCGCGGCCGCGCACTCGGCCACCAATCGGATCGAGATCGGTTCCAATCCTTCGATGCCGAACGGCTGGTCGTCGGCGGATGGGGCCCAGCTCGCGTCACCGCGGTGATGTCATCTTCCGTGACGCCGTGGTATTTCGGCGTCATGAAAACGTGCGCGTTTTTAGCTGCGCTGGCTCTACCCTCGGTCGCCGTGGCTCACCCTGGCCATGGTGCTGTACCCGGCGATTCCGTTTGGCATTGGATTTGCGAGCCGCTGCACGCGCTTCCCCTTGCCGCGGGAGTGGTCCTGTTGACGCTCGCGATGAGAACGTTGCAGCGACGCTCGCGGTAAGTCCGCCCGCCGCGCGAAAATGGCCTCGGTGCCGTCACGTTCCGACCGCTCGCGCCTAATACTCATGCGGCCCCACAAGAATGCCGGCCGCGAAGGGCGATGAACATGAGGAAGCTCCTGGTGATTTGCGGAATTTTGGCGCTTGCGGTGACGACGCTGCCGGCTTCGGCCGTGGCTGCGACCGGCTGCTGCGAGGGGTGCCACAACGGTCACTGCACCTGCTGCCCCGACGGCTTCGGGTGTCCGTGTTGCCAACACGAATGACTTGCGTGGCGCCGCCGGCGCGCGAAAGACAATCGAAGTGCAGTCGCACCAGCGCGAAGCGTTGCGGCGGAACATGACCCGGCTCGCGGACGGAGACCGATCCGCCTTCGAGCCGGTGTTCACCGCCGCGCTTCCGCTGGTGCGCGACCTCGCGCGCCGCATGCTGGGCTCGAGCGAGGTCGACGACGCGGCCCAAGAGGCGTTGATCAAAGTGTTCTCGCGTGCCGCCGATTACGATCCCGAGCGCGACGCCCTCACCTGGATCATGACGATCGCTGGGTACGAGTGTCGCACCATCCGCAAGCGGCGCCAGCGCCGTGGCGAGGTGCCCATCGACCATGCGCCCGAGACGGCGACCGGCACACCGGAAGACTTGGCGCTTAATCGCGAGTTGTGCGCTGCAATGCGCGACGCGCTAGGCAGTCTTTCTCCCGTCGACGCCGCGACCATCCGCGCGGTACTCGACGAGCGACGAGCGGGGCCGCACGGTGTGGCCGCCACCGCGTTGCGCAAACGCCTGCAACGAGCGCTCGGTCGGTTGCGCGCCGCGTGGCAGGAAAGGCACGAGCATGGCGAATAGTGCTCACATCGCCCTGATGCGCCGAGCGCGTCGCGCCTACGAGCTGGGCCGCCTGCGCGGCGCGCTGATTCATGCCGCGCCGGCGGTCCCGTTGGCGGGCTTGTCGCACTCCTGCTGCGTCGAGGCGTCCACCTTGTGGATGCTATGTGCGGCGGCCGTGGTGGTGATCAGCGTCGCGGTGTGGCGGGGGCGCGGCCTCGGCGCGGGCGCACGGGCAGGCCTCGGTGCAGGCCTCTTGTCGTGGCTCTTGCCGCTGGCGGCGCGCTGGCTAGGCTTGCCGATGAACGCCGCAGCCATCCCGTTGTGCTTTGGCGCGGGCTTCGCGGCGGGGATCCTCGTCGCGCTTCAGGCTGGGCGACGAGATGAGCAGCGCGCCGAGTTTGCGGTTGCCGCGGCCGTCGTGGCCGGGCTCATCGGCGGGCTCGGATGCATCATCGCTGGCGCCGGTGGGCGCGCCGGCATGCTGGCGGGAGAGATCGCGGCCGCGCCGATAGTGGTGCTCGCGCGCAAGCGCGCCTGAGGGTGAACACCCTCTTTCAGCTCTTTGCTCGCAATCGTGGCCGGTAGTCGCCCCGACGCGCCCCGATCTCGGCAGTCGCTGATGAACCTTTTCTTGAACGCTCGCGACGCGATGCCGGATACGGGCGGCACGATCCGTCTCCAGGCCGTCGCCGATGGAGAGCCGCCGCAGCCATTCCTCCGTAGAACTGGATCCTACCACCACGAAGGTGCACCGTGGGACCATCCACGTAACCAGCGAGCCCATGCATCACGCGTTCGAGTCACGTCGTCCGGCCTCATGGACGATTCGCGCACCGCCCTTCGCGAGGGACACCCGTTTGTTCAGTCTCCTGGGTGTGTTAGAGGTCGAAAAACCATGGCACGTCCCGAGGGGTTCGGACAGAAGGCAGCCTTCATTCGCGGCCAGCCCGCTGACATGCCGCCCAGGGAGGTCGTCGCGGCGGCGGCAAAGGAAGGCATCAAGATCAGCGAGACGCACGTGTACAAGCTTCGTTCGGCCGCGAAGCAAACGGCTGCTAAGAAGAGGGGCCCGAGACGCGAACCAGGTCGACCACCGAAAGCTCTCCCTGACGCCGCAGCCAAACCCGCGAACGGCCTGACGAAGTCCGACGCTGAGCTTCTGCGCGCGATCGCGGCGATCGGACTCGACCGTGCGCGCGAGCTCTTCGCGCGCGTCGAAGCGGCGTTCGCCGGCCTGGGGAGCTGTTAGCCTTCCGAACCAATTCGGACGTGAAGATCTGCCGCGCGTCCGTCTGAGCCGGTCCGCCCGCGCGCGTCCCCGGTTTGTCTGGTACCGCTGCAGCATGGTCGCGGCGCCGCGGAGCGGCGCCGGCTCGGGGGAGCGCAGACGGCTCCTTGGCTTTGAACGCAACTTCCAATACCTCCGATGGGATCGCGCTTCGACCTGACCCCCTGCTGGCCCCCTGCTGGGGACGCTCGGACGTTCAGCATCGACAGGCGATACACGGAGCGTAGCGTCAAGCCTTGGGGCGTTGTTCCGGGAGGCGGGCCATGAGCGATGCACGCGACGCGCGGTCAATTCGAGACGGCAACAGCCACTCCGCCGGGACGAAGCGGGTCTCGTGGCTCCTTGGGGTGCTTCTCGTGGCCTGTTCCGACGTGAACCGCGCCCAACTCGAGGAACATGTTGGCGAGGTCGCCTTGCCTGTGAGCGGGGGCACGGCCAATTACCCGGTTGTCAGCACGACGTTCAACGGCGAGACGGCGATCGCCTTCGCGCCCGGCGCCGGACCCACCGGGTGCCCTACGAGTGGTGCCGCTTGCGGGCGCTGGGTGGGCGTCGCGAACCAGCAAGACAACAGCCGCGACCGGCAGTGGAGCTGGATGTACTCCACGGACGCGAACGCCAACTCGTGGACCTTCGCCAATCAGGTGAACGCGACCGACTTCGGCTGCCCGGGCGCCAACAACACCCAAGGCACGACGTGCCCGGGACAAACCTCGCCGGCCGGCAATACATTTACCAATTTCTGGGCCGATCACGCGGTCGCCCCCGTCACCGACGCGAACGGGCTAAGCTGGAAATTTGGTCCGCCGAGCAACACTAATCTCTGGAAGAGCACCGTCGTCGGCGTCTCCCTCACCAAACCAACTCCGCAAGAAGCCGTTGTCATGCTCTCCCTCGACGGCGGCGCGACCTGGGGCAACGGGGGCGGAAACGGAGGAGGAGGCCCGGGGGAGGCCCGGGTGTGCCCTCGACGATGCAGTGGCTGGACACAAATTCCACTGACGCGCAATCCGACGACCTACCCTTCGTGTTCAGCAATCCGGAGTCGCCGTACGACACCTACGCGTCATGGCAGACCCTCGCCAACCCCGTTACCGGATATCTGCGATACATCAGCTACGACTTGTCAACAACTCCATATCCGACTGCCAAATTGGGCACCTTCTCGATTTCCATCCCCCGGTCAAATGCGGACAACTCGTCCAACTGCGGAGTGAACGGGACAACCGGGTGTATCCCGGCCCGCTTCAACTTCGGCTTCGCCACGCTGCCTGGCGGAACGTGCGCCTCGGGTAGTGAGGGCATCATCGTGACCTGGGCGACGATTCCGAGCGGATCGGGCGTCCAATGTCTCAACCGCAACAGCGGCTATGGGTCGACCGGAAATCCAGGGATGGACCAGGGCCTCATCAGCTGGAACGTGGCCGTTTACGACACGGCCTGCGTCAATTCAGGCGGGACGTCGGGCTGCTGGCTCAGCGGCAACAACTCGAAGTGCCAGCAAGGCAATTGCACCACGGGCGGCAGTGACGGCCGAGGCTGCTCCAACGGCGCCTGCGCCGTGGCTTTCACTTCCAGCGCGCACTTCGACCTGTGCGCCGGACAGAATTCACAGGTCGGTGCTTGCGGCTGCTCGGGATCGTGCACGTGCCCGTGGTACACAAACTCCCCCGACCCAAAAATCGCCGTCGATCCCAATCCCGCAGCCGGTGCCGACGTCGTTTGGATCTCACATACCAATCAGGCGCAGACGCTCGGTCAGATCTTCGGCAGAGTCGATCATGCGCCTTACAACTGCAATCCCAACAACAATCCGCCGTTCTGGCATCCCTTCAACTTCAGCCCATATCCGTATCAGTGGACTCAACCGGGTAACGGAGACGTCTTCGAGCCCGCGGTCGCGATGTATCGGAATTTCGTGAACGGCGTAAAGACCCAGCACGTCGGTGCCTACTGGTACGGGGCGAACAACGCAAAAACGCAGACTTCGCAGATCGAGGTCGACGGCGGTTTCGTGGACGCCGGGGTCCAATCCCCCTTGCAACACCTGAGCACCGCGAACTACCCGCTCGTTCCGGCAAACGAAACCTGGTGGACGACGACCAACCCGCCGTACCAATCGGAGTACGAGAACATGGCGACGAGCTGGCATCCCGCCAATACCAATTCCGGCATTTCCTTCCTGTCGTTGTGGTCGCAAGACAACCGCGCGAACCTGCTCGCCCCCGCTTGGAACGGCGGTTTCGAGACAGTGAACTGGATGGGGTGGACGCACAGCGGCGCAGCGACGAGCCTCGTCAACAGCTCGCTCACATGCAATTCGGGACAGTGGTGCGCACTGCTAGGCAGCACGAGCCCTACGAATGGCGACTCCACCATAACGCAGCAGTTCACGGCTCCCGCGACAGGACAAGGCCAGAATGTGTCTTTCTACTACAAAATGTATTGCGGAGAAAACTCGACTTATTATGACTGGCTGACAGCTAACGTTACGCCGCAAGGGGGCCTTCCCCAGTATTTTTTTCCTTACGATTCGTTTTGCAATCACGGGGCGGGCGGCAACTGTGTCTGCGACAAGGCTAAGAACGGGATTTGGCAGCGAAGCCCAACGATTGCCATCCCAGCATGCACACCCTCAACCGCGCCTTGTAAATACACAATCACTATTACGAATGCTGACGACAACTACCCTGGAGATTCGTCGTACACCTACATCGACGATGTCGTCTTCGGGGGACCGACGAGTGGGGGGACGACCATCGTTGCGAACTTGTCGCAGTGATGAAGTTTACTTCTGCCCCGTCAATGTCGCTGCGGCGTGCGGCTCGCGAAAACGAGGATCACGTTCGGTGACAACGGAGCAAGCGGAAGGAGAGCGACGGTAGCAGCAGGCATCACTGGCACGAGCCGAGCGGGCGGCCGGTGCGCCCGCTTCCGCCAGCGCGACTGGGTGGCCAAAAGCAGCTCGAGCGGTTACCGGGATCCCATCCGGCGATGCCAGGGTGCCTGCCCCGATCACGGGTCGATCGCGCGGCTTCTGCACCGTGCGCGAAATCCCAGGCGGTGGGGTAACTCCAGTGGCCGTGCTAGAATCACCGCACGAAGGAGGGCGCAGCAAATGAATAGAGAGAGCGCGGGTCGTTCCTACCGCGCGTCGCGCATCGCCACCTGCGTTGGCGCAGCTCCGCGACAATTTCGAGCCAGACGTAGGCGAACTCTATTAGTTCCGCTGCGTCGGCTGCTCTTCACGGTCTTCGGTTTCACGACAGCTCTTGGCGCGGCCGGCGCGTGCGGCAGCAGTGTGATTCTTCCAGGAAATACGTCGAGTGCTGGCGGATCAGGAGGAGGTAGGTCCTGGTACTGCGGTTACTACACCATTGACAAACTAGGCGATTGTTTTTGCGAAACGTCGCCCGACCCTTCCATGGCGACCGACGTAAGCCCAATCTGGGGGCCGCCGCCATGCCCTGCACACGACGCTACTGGGATGCCATGGAAGTGCTGCGTCTGGTATCCGTCCGATCAGCACGCGCCGTGCAACTGCATTGCCGCTAGCGGCGATACTAAGCCTTGCGCACAGCCGCTACCGCCGAAGGCAAAACTGGTCTCCGCCTGCCCGCCGCCAGGAATGTGATTCATTGGCGATGCGAGGCGCTATACGCCAAAGAGGGCGAGCGTCCTCTGTGCCAAAGTGGATGAGACACCGATCTGCCGAAAAATTGAGTGTCCCTCGGCGCTCACCCCCGAGTGAGCACGGCACACGCGATCCGCGTCGGCCCCTTCCAGACGCTCTTCGATCGAGGGGCCGACCGAGCCATGGCATACATGTCGGGAGCGGTCTAATACACAGCGTTCGTCGTATGTTAACCGCAGTGAGCGCGCGCCTACGCTCGTGCGTGTCGCTCGCCTGGATCGTTCGTTGTCCGCCCCCTGTCGGGGACACCCCGTTTAGCCTGCTGGGGGCTTCGCGAGGGCCCGCCGAGCAGCTCAGCGCTTGGTGGTTGCTTTTGCCAAGCGGCTCAAACTCCCGGCGGAGGGCAGGTGGGGACGACCTTTGCCGTTGGCGGCAGGTCCTGCCCGCAAGGCGGAGCTTGGTTGTCGGGATTGTTGCACGAGCAGCCCGGTCCCCCCGGCTGAGACGGAAAATAGACACAGCACTTCCACGGCGTCCCGCCCGCGTCGGCGGGAGGGCAGGGCGGCGGCCCCCATTTAGGGGGCACTCCGTCAGTCCCGGTCGAAGGTTGAGGCATCGTCGCACAGGTACAACCGGGGGGCTGACCGGCGGTAAAAGGATCCGTGGTGCAGTGCCAGGATGGCGCCCCTCCGGTTCCGCCAGCGCCGGACGAAGAGCTGCTTGCCGGCGCACTCCCGATCACAACCGTGCTGCTGTGACACCCGCTGGCCGCGCCGACAACCGTTGCGATGCGAAGACCGCGAAAGAACATCGACGCAGCGAAACCATTTGACCTCGCTCACGCCAGCGGCGACAGTTCGACGGGGCTGAACCGGCGGAGGCGACGGTGCGTGACGTGCGGCGCGAAGGGCGATCTCTCCATTTTTGCAGTTGCAGCGCTACCCTATTCTTTTGTAGCGCTCTTCTGATCTTGTCAAGCTGCTATAAGATGGTTTGTACCGGGGGCGGGTGTCAGTGGGCGTCCGTGAATTACGACTGGGTAACGGCAACCATCACGCCCCAAGGGGGCCTACCCCAGCCATGGCTGCCGCAGACATTCAATCTCGGCGGCTGGTTGCAGAGCCCAACCTACACGGTGACTCCCGGCGGCATCTATACGATCACGATCACGAATCACGACGACCAGTGCGGGCAAGACGCAACGTCCACGTACATCGACGACGTCGTCTTCGGTGGGCCCAGCAACTCGACCACGATCGTGGCGAACCTAGCACAGTAATGCGCGACCATGCATTTCGACAGCTGGGGCGGATTGGACGGATGAAAGCGTCGGGTACGAGCGTATGAGAGTCTCGGTCATTTCTCTCGTGTCGTTCTGGAGCGCCACACTCAGTGCGGCGTGCAGTTCCAATAAGCCAGGTTCGACACTCGCATCGAGCGCAACCGGAGCGGGCGGCGGCAGTGCCTCTTCGAACAGCGCCAGTGTTTCCGCGAGCGCCGGCACAGGAGGAGCGGGCGGGAGCGGATCCATGTGTCTGACCTGCTACCAAATATTCCAGCCAAACGCGCCGAAGTCGCCCATTTGTCCTGGCAAGTCGACGAAGTTGTTCAACGATATTGCCGGGTGCAACTGCCAGCCGTCCGTGTGCGGCGGGCAAGGCCAGGCGTGCCATGCATGGTGCACCATGTCGGGACCGTTCAGCTTTGCCTGTGAGCTTTGTGTCAACACACTCATTGGCGGCGCCTGCCAAGCGCAGCACGACGCCTGCATCGCAGACAAATAGGGCAGGCGCGGCGGCGGCGATCACAGGCGCAACCAGCGTTGCACCGTTGGGCACCTCGGCCCTCGTCGGTCGCTAGCAGCTCCGCCAAGAGTTGCTCGGCGAGCCATGCGGGAAGCGGAGGAGGTGGCGGCACCGGGTGGAAGTGCAAGTAACTTGGCGAGCGGAGGCGAACGGCGACTGCATCGGTGCCGAGGTACGCATCCGCGCGGCCGACGGCATCCAACGCCGCACGGTGGGCATGCACTCGTCTCGTCCATCCGAATCGCTCCGTTGGAGAGCGCTTCTGTTGCACGGAGGGGGGGCGTTGCCGGATCACTTGCAGGTGCCGCCCGCGCACGCCTTGCCTCCCGAGCACGGTTGGTCGCAGCCGCCGCAGTGGAGGAGGTTGTTGTTGGTGTTCACGCACGTCCCGCCGCAGTTGGTCAGGTTGCCCCCGCACACGCACTTGGCCGAGTTGCAGGTGGTACCGCCGGGACACGACTTGCCGCAGCCGCCGCAGTGCTGCGCCGAGCTCGCGAGATTCACGCAGCCGGATCCGCAGTCGATGGTGCCGGGCGCGCAGCTGCACGCGCCGCCGCTGCACGCCTTGCCGCCCGCGCACACGACGCCGCAGCCCCCGCAGTTGAGGTTGTCGCTGGCCTGATCGACGCACGACGCGCCGCACAAGGTCAGCCCCGCCGCACAGCTGCACACGCCGCCGGTGCAGGTCGTGCCTCCGAAGCAGACGTTGCCGCACCATCCGCAGTCGAGGTTGTCGCAGCACGGCGCCACGCAGCCGCCCTTGCAGGCGACCTTGCCCCCCGGGCACGACGCTTGGCAGGTGCCGCCGGCGCACACCAGCGCGGGCTGGCACGAAAGCTGGCACGAGCCGCAATGGCTCGCGTTCGATTGCAGATCGACGCACTCGCCTGCGCACACGACCGTGCCGGGCGGACACACGCAGCTGCCACCCGAGCAGTAGCTGCTGCCGGTGCACTTCACGCCGCAGCCGCCGCAATCGCTCGAGCTCGACGAGGTGTCCACGCAGCTGCCGCCGCACTTCGTGAGGCCCGAGGCGCACGTCGACTGGCACTTGCCCGCGCTGCACACCGAGCCCTGGGCGCACGCCTTGCCGCATGCCCCGCACGCCTGCGGATCGCTCGCTACGTCGGCGCAGTCGCCCGCGCACGCCACGAGCGGCACCGGGCACTTGCAGCTGCCGGCGATGCAGCTCATCGACGCGCCGCACGCGATGCCACAGCCGCCGCAGTGATGGGTGTCGCTGAGCACGTCGACGCACGCGGCTTGGCAGTTGGTTTCGTTCGCGGCGCAATCGTGCGCGCAGCTGCCTTGACTGCACACCGTGCCGGCCGGACAGGTCGTGCCGCACGTGCCACAGTGGCTCGGATTGCTGGCCAGCGACACGCACTCTGCGCCGCACGCCGTTTGCCCGGTGCCACAGGTGCAATGGCCGGCGACGCAGCTCCGGCCGCCGCTGCACGCGATGGCGCAGCTGCCGCAGTGATCGGAATTCGAGCCGAGATGGACGCAGCCGCGGTCGCACGCGGTCAGGCCCGGCGGACAATCGTTGGCGCACGTGCCGAGCGCGCACACTTGGGCGTCGGGGCAGGCGATGCCGCAACCGCCGCAGTGGCGCGGATCGGTGGCGAGCGCCACGCACACGTCGCCGCAGGCGCGCTTGTCGGCCGGGCAAACGGGCGCGGCGCGATCTTGGCCGGTGATGGCATCCAGGTACGTTGGAGCGCACGCGCCTGGGCTCGCCACGAGCGCGCCCAGGATCCACGGCGCGGCGCGCAGGCGCAGCGGCGCGCGGAGCGAGCTCACGGCCACACCTCGAGCCCGGCGCCGACCAAGACGAGCGGCAGCCCGAACGAGGCGACCTCGCGATCGGCGACGCGCACGACGTAGCGCGGCGCGAGCACGCTGGCTTCGAGCTCGCCGCGCACGCCGATGGCGCGGTTGATTCGATAGCCGGCGGCGAACGTCGCGGTCGGCGCCGCCACCCAGCGCGCGCCGTCGTTGGCGGCGAACGCGCCCTCGGCGTGGCCGGCGTAAAACAGCGCCGCGGCGCGCATCTCGAGCCCAGCGTCGGCGAACGCGTGCCACGCGGGATCGGTGAGCCGCGCCCGGCCACCGGCGCCGAACGACAAGAAACGCACGTCGACGCTGCCCTCGGGTTGGGTGACGCGCGATGCATGGGTCGGCGCCACGAGCTCGGCGTCGAGCGCGAAGCGGCGCGCCAGCCACAGCTCCAGGCCGGCCTTGAGGTGGAACGCGGCCGGCACCCCGCCGGGGCTGACCCCGACCATCGGCGACAGCGAAAGCGCCGTGCGAACGCCGCTCGTCGGGAGGGCGGCGTCGCGCGCAGGCGGTCGCGGGGGCAGGGCGATC
>JACXTT010005982.1_pt1 | contig 17504 bp, 11 predicted proteins | sample 9270951 | NCBI WGS metagenome assembly JACXTT01 (sample SAMN15532306, study PRJNA645909) | rock metagenome | isolation source: weathered quartz diorite | place: Puerto Rico | collected 2017-06-21 | reverse complement strand
TAGTTCCCGCGGTCTGCAATGAACACGTTGCCGGCCCCATCAACGGCAACACCAACAGGAAGAGCGAGCCGCGCAAGATCGGCCGGACCGCCGTCCCCGTCGAAACCTGCCGTGCTGCCCGCAACGGTGCTGATGATGCCGGCGGGATTGACCCTGCGGATGCGGTTGTTGCCTGTATCTGCGATAAAGACATTCCCTGCAGGATCAACAGCGACTCCACGAGGGTCCAAGATTTGCGCGTAGACTGCCGCGTTGCCGTCGCCGCTGAACCCGGGAGTGCTGCCGGCGAACGTTGTGATGACACCCTCGGAATTCACCATTCGAATGCGGTTGTTGTGCCTGTCTGCGATGTAGAGATTTCCTGAGGAATCCACCGCGATGGCGACAGGGTAATTGAGTTCGGCGGACGTTGCTGGACCACCATCGCCGCTCGAACCTGCAGACCCGTTGCCTGCGACGGTAGTGATAATTCCCGCCGGCGTGACCATCCGGATTTCATTATTTCCAGTGTCGGCAATGAATAAATTACCGGATGAATCGACGGTGACGCCTCGCGGAGCAGCAAGGTGCGCAGATACAGCTGGACCTCCGTCTCCACCCGATCCCCAACCTCCAGTTCCTGCAACCGTGCCGATGATGCCTTCCGGAGTTATCTTTCGGATACGGCCGTTGTTCGTGTCGGCGATAAACACGTTTCCGCTGTTGTCGACGGCAATGCCGTGCACGTAATTAAGTCTCGCCGAAGACGCCAGGCCGCCGTCTCCACCGAACCCCGGTGATCCAGTGCCCGCAATGACTATAAGGGTGCCATCCGAGGTTACTCGATAGACTCTGTGTTGACTGGACGTGACGTAGAGACCTCCAGTTCCATCGGAGGTAACACCTTCGGGAACGCCAATGGTCTGAGTAATCGCCTGCGAACCGCTGGACGGGAGGTTCGGACCCACAACGGTGGTTATGGTTGGAGATTGGGCGAGAGAGGGGAAGTTGGATAAAGCGATAGGAATGATGAGTAAAGCACCGAGTGTCTTCAATCGACAATCAAATCAGCAACTCGGATGCCGAGGTTATCTGTAGGAACGCTCCCCTCCTCAGCTGAGGAGGGGAGCTTCTCACATCGTGTTTACCTTCGTTCGACCACCCTTACGGGTTCATCCAACCTAAACGTCATAACCGTTTCGGCAGGTACTTTAATTGAGCTACCTTTGGTTAGGATCTGCGTAATGGCACCCGCTCCTGCGCCGGATGCTGCTCCAATTGCCGCGCCCTTTCCGTGTCCAGCAATGGCTCCGATGATGGCACCGAGCGCCGCACCTCCTCCGACGTATTCCCCGGTTCGTTTATTGATGCCGATGCCTTCCTTACCTTCTTTCCGAATATCCGTCGTGTTGACGGCATACTGTTGCCCTGCGATGGAAACGGACTCTAGGGCGAGAACAAGGTCGGAAGCGTCGCGGATGCTGCCGCCCTTCGAAGCGGATTTGATCATCAGTTGGGCGTTCGCGCCGCGTGGAATGACAACGGCATTATTGGAATCCCGCACGTCGTTCGTTACTTCGGCCGCATAGGTCTGACCTTCCACTGCGTTGGCGGAGTCGATGGCCTCATCATTGCGCACGGATATGTCGGTTCCCGCCGGTACTACGAAGGTCTTAGTTTGAATTTCTGACTTGTCTGGATGGTACCGTGGCTGAGGTTGAAGTGCCGGCACCGGTTGCGTACGAGCTTCTTGAACAGGCTTTGTGGGATTTTTAGTGTTATTCGCCGGTGTAGCGGCGCGCTCATCGGTAGTGGCGGTTTCGCCGTATTCAACCGATTTGACATCCTTCGTCAGAATTGTCCGAGTACCGCCGCCGTCGGTATTGACGGTGATCTCTGACGGCGTACTCGAGGTGACGGCGCCGGTCAGCGTAGTCCCGTCACGCATCAAGATTGTCGCGTTTGGCGACGTAGAATCCGTTGATGATGCCTGGCTGGATTCTTTCTGGGTACAGGCTACAAGTAGCAATATTGGTAAACATACGTAAAAAAGACGAAATGGTCGCATCGGTGCCTCCATTAGGGTTTGGATGAATAAAGTTGGATTTTGTTTTCTGATTTCAGTCTACAACAGAGGCAGTTTGGGGGTTCAGGAGGTCTAAATACTTACTTTTAAATACCGTACGTTTTCATTTTCCGGTACAGGTAACTGCGCTCGAGGCCGGGTGTCCTGGCAGTCTGGGAAATATTCCAGTTATTCTCCTTCAACTTTGTCAGTATAAATTCACGCTCATACTGCGCTCGTGCCTCATGCAAAGTGGATACACGCGCTCCATGTGTTCCGTTGGGAAGGGAGAGGTTCGCGGCCTGAATCGTGTCGTCTTGAACCATGATGACGAGGCGCTCAATTTCGTTTCGGAGCTCCCGCACATTGCCCGGCCACGAATAATCCACCAATACGTCCAGTGCGTCGGAACTGAAATCTTTTGGTCCCCGGCCATGTTCGGCGGCGAACACGCGCATGAAATAGCGGGCGAGAATGGGAATGTCCTCTCGGCGGTCGCGCAATGGCGGAACGAAAAAGGGAATCACATTCAGCCTGTAGAACAGATCTTCTCGAAACCGGCCCGCAGCGATCTCATTTTGCAGATTCTTGTTGGTGGCGGTGATGACGCGCACATCCACGCGCACGCTGGTGTGCGCGCCGATCGGCTGGAAACTTTGTTCCTCGAGGGCGCGGAGGACTTTGGCCTGAGTCTTTAAGGACATGTCGCCGATTTCGTCTAGGAAAAGCGTGCCGCTGTCGGCCAATTCAAATTTCCCTTTTTTGAGTTCGCTCGCACCCGTGAAGGAACCTTTGGTATGACCAAACAATTCGCTTTCAATCAACTCTTCCGGAATTGCGGCACAATTCACCTCGACGAACGGCGCGGCGGCGCGAGTACTCATGAAGTGGATATTTCGGCTCACCAACTCCTTTCCGGTTCCGCTTTCACCGTAAATGAGGATTCGGCTGTTGGTTGGAGCGACGATGGCGATCTGCTTGCGTAACGCTTTGGCCGGAACACTCTCGCCGACAATGTTGAATCGTTCTTCAAGTTGGTGTCGAAGCAGATTGTTGGCCCGCTCGAGCTGCTGATGCGAAAGGGCATTTTGAGCGATCAGCAGCGTGTGCTCGAGTGAGAGCGGTTTTTCCACGAAATCGTAGGCGCCAAGTTTTGTTGCGGCAACCGCCGTGGCGATCGTGGCATGCCCTGAAATCATGATCACGTGCGTCTGAGGTGAGCTCTCTTTAAGCTTGCGCAAAGTTTCAAGGCCGTCGATTCCCGGGAGCCAGATGTCGAGCAGGACGAGATCGTACGTATTTTGTTCGACCTTCTTAAGGCATTCTTCGCCGGAAGACACAACTTCCGTCGCAAAACCTTCATCTTCGAAAACCCCTTTCAGCGAGTGCCGGATGCCGGGCTCGTCATCGACAATGAGGATTCTTGGCATAGAGGTAGTTCAACAACAAATCGTGTGCCCTTGGGTGAGTTCGGTTCCGCGCCGATATAGCCGCCATGATCTGCGACGATGCGGCTCGAGATTGCAAGGCCAAGGCCCGTACCGTTCTTACGAGTCGAGAAGTACGGTGTGAACAATCGTTCACGGTCGTCGGCAGCGATGCCTTTGCCGGAATCGGCAATCGTGAGGCGGGCCATGGTTTCATCACGCGCCAGTTCGCACCGAATCGTCAATTCCTGTACCGGTTCACCGGCGAGGGTATCCAGCGCATTGTCCAGCAAATTGACGAGTACCCGTTTCATTTGCAGGGCGTCCATCAGGATCGGCGGAAAGTCGGCGGGCACATCGATCACAACTTTCACGCCATCCAACCGATCTTCGTAGAGGGCCATCGTTCGATCGACAAGATCTTTAATGCTATTTGGAACGCGCGATACGGCCGGGAGGCGGGCGAACCTGACGAACTCGTCAACCAGGTGTTTGAGGCTGGACACCTCCTCCACAATTGCTCCGACGCACTCCTCGATGATCGTCGCCACGCGCGGCGGAGCCGCAGGCAACCGGCTGATATTTCGCGCAATGCGTTCGGCAGAGAGCTGGATTGGCGTGAGCGGGTTCTTAATTTCATGCGCGAGCCGGCGTGCTACTTCGCGCCAGGCACTGGCCTTTTGTGCGCGTACGACCTCCGTCAGATCTTCTATAACGAGGACAAAGCCGCCCGTCGTTAATTTTGTTACGGTCACGGCAACGTCTGCGGCCCTGCCATGTACGTTGAATTCAATCTCACGCGTGATCGAATTTCCATCGGCTGCTCGCAGCAACTCGTGAACGCTTTGCATGTCCTGCCGGCCGAACAATTCGTCAAGCGTCGCAACGTTCCCTGTAAGAAACATTGCGCTCGCAGCGCGGTTGATTTTATTGATCCGCAAATCGGGGTCTACTGAGATGACTCCGGTCGGAACACTTTCCAAGATGACTTCCATGTACCGGCGGCGCGCTTCAAGCTCACGTGTGGTGCCCTGGAGCTGCCCGGCCATATCGTTGAATAGACGAACCAGCAGGCCGAGTTCGTCCTGTGCCTGCACGTGCACGCGATGGTCGAGATTGCCGGCCGAAATCTCCCGAGTCGCTTCGGATAGAGCTTCAATCGGTATCGTGATTCTTTTTGAGAGAAACAAGCCGATCCAGACTGCTGCAAAGAGAATCAACACCGTCATGAGCAGCAGGATGTAAACGTAAGTATCCCGATACAGCTTTTGGTTCTGGGCCAGCGCGTTGTAGTGATCTCGCTCCTGCTCGATTTTTGATGCCAATTGGGAGGCTCGTTGAGGTCTCGGAAAGACAGCCGCCACAATCTCGCCGTTCTGACCAACATGATTTCGTTGAACGCCAATCCAATACGGATCGATATCGATGAAAGCCTCAGATGATTCAGGTCTGTTCAGGAGCCGCGCGTAAATCCGATCGCCAAGGATCGTTTGGTCTATGTCCGATTCCGAGGATGAACGCAAAATCTTGCCTTTTCCGTCCATCACGATAATCGCGTTCAACTGAAAAGTCTGGCGCGCTTCCTTTAGGCTGGCTTGAGGGATCCGCCCGAGATGTGTCAGGATTCCTCGAGCGAGTGCTTCCCGCTCCTTCTCGCGTTCGACATTCAGGTCTGAGGTGGCCGTGAAAATTTGATCAACCGGCACGCTGAACCATTTGACGATGCTTCGATTCAGTAGACTGAATGCAAACAGAAACAGGCAGATCGCTGGTATCAACGTAAGGGAGATCAGCGAAACCAAAAGGCTGACTTTGAATTTGGAGCCCGGCTTCTGTTGTTTCCGCTCGATCCAGACCTTTACCAGTGTCCGGAGAAGCACGAAACCAAAGATCAGCAGAGCAAGAAATATGAAGGTGGAAAGCGTATAGAGCAGGACAATCTGGGTCGGCTCAGAGGGACTGAAAAATGGATCCAGATTGAATGCCGCCTGAACGAAGACAAGCAACGCCAAAGTGAGCAGGAACGCTCCTGCCAGGTAGAGCTTCGTGTTTGCAGTCCGAACCTTCATGGAAGACTATTTTGAAACGGCTGAAGAACAATAGCCACAAAAAGCCGCATAAAAGCCTCTCCCTCTGCGAGAGGCCGCCGCGCGACAGCCGCGCGAAACGCGAGCCCGATAGGGCGAAGCCTAAACAGAAGGCTGCGCGGGGCGGGTGAGGGTTTCAGGAGTGCCCAAATCCGGAGACTCTTACCCTGCCCTCTGCCACAGGGAGAGGGTAGTTTTCCGTCACAGCTCCTTCGCTGCCTGCACCAGGTCGTCGGGCCTGCCGAGGTCCCGCCAGTGGTATTCGTCGGCTCGAAACGCGAGAATCTTCTCGCCGTGTGTGGCAAGACGCAGATAAGAATCGATGATAGAGAATGCTCCGTCTTCGCTGAGCATCGGAAGAAGGCGTGGCGAAATGACGTGAATACCCGAAAACGCCAGGCCGGCGCCACGACCACGCAGCTGAAGGTGTTCATCGAACACAAGAGGGCGGGAAGTGGGGCGTTCCTGCACGGCCAATGTGGCGAGAGCCTGGTTCTCCTTATGGAACTGCGTCATGCGTACAAGGTCGATTGTGCTGATCACGTCGACATTGTGCAGGACGAACGGTTCGGCTTCATCACGAAAGAACCAGCCGGCTTTTTTCAAACCGCCGCCGGTATCCAGCAGGATCTCTTCGCGGGAAATCTCGACGTGCATATCCAGGTTCCTGTCAGCTTTCAAGTATTCGATGATCATCTCTGCGAAATGGTGAACATTGATGATCACGTCATGAATTCCGAAGCTAAGCAATCGTTCCAGCGTGATCGCTAACATCGTCCGCCCGGCAACCTCCACCAATGCCTTGGGACGCGTATTGGTAAGAGGTCGCAGGCGCGTACCAAGGCCAGCGGCCAGAACCATGGCCTTCATTTGCCGAGACTCTCCAATGCAAGGTGCCGAACGACGACGTCCAACCCGTTTCTGCCGAAAAAATGTTTGGCCAATTGTTCTGCGAAATAGACGGATCGGTGCTGTCCGCCCGTACAACCGAAGGACACCATCAAATTATTAAACCCGCGGCTTTGATACGTCTTAACGCTCGCATCGACGAGCGACAAGACATTTGCGAAGAATTGATGTGAACTCTCCTGCTGAACGAGGTATTCGATGACAGGCCCGTCTTTGCCGGTGAGATTTTTGAAGCGTTCATCGCGGCCGGGATTCCGAACGCTGCGGCAATCGAATACAAATCCGCCGCCATTGCCGGACTCGTCGATCGGCACACCACCGCCATGAAAGGAAAAGCTGAAAATCCGGAGAATCAAGTGTTTTGTTTCGGAGGCGAGTGCCTGAAGCTTTTCCGATCCGACCATGTTCTTGAACGCATCCAGCAGCGTGGGCAACAGAATCGGCAACTCTGCGTTGTGCAACAGCCAACGAATGTTCTTGAGTGCGTAAGGTACCGATTGCAGAAAGTGAGCCTTGCGTTCGTAGAATCCGCGAAAACCGTATGCGCCCATCGCCTGCATGATTCGGACGTAGACGTATGCGTAATAATGCTGCATGAAGACGCCCGGCTTCATGTTGATGTGGCTGGAGAGGCTTTCGATGTAATGATCCAGCAGCCGCTGCCGCAGTTCGGGCGGTAGATCAGCCTTCGCGTCATATAACAAAGAAGCGATATCGTATTGGAGCGCGCCCTTGCGGCCACCCTGATAATCGAGGAAACATGGTTGCGCATCGCGCAGCATGACATTCCGAGACTGAAAATCCCGATACAGGAAATAGTCGTGGTCCGCTGTCAGCAGGAACTTTGTCAAGCGACCGAAATCGTTTTCGAGCGCCTGCTCATTGAAAGAAATGCCGGCGAGGCGCAGAAAATAGTATTTGAAGTAATTCAGGTCCCACGCAATGGACTGCCGATCGAAGCTCGCCCGTGGGTAGCAGACTTTGTAGTTGAGATCCTTGCCCGCGTCGATCTGAAACCGAGGCAAAACTTGCACGACCTTGCGATACGCCTCGACCACTTCAGGCCGAATATCCGGCCCGCTACGATTCGTCGATAAGAACTCAAACAGCGTGAGATCGCCAAAATCTTCTTCAAGGTAGGCGCCGCTCGTCAAATCTTCGGCGTAGATTTGCGGAACGGGCAGCCCGTGACGGCGAAAATGCCTCGAGAATTCGAGGAAGGCGACATTTTCCTCGCGAACTGGATAGAGAATTCCGATCGCCGTCTGGCTGGTATTCGCGAGACGGATGATGTTCCGCCCCGATCCACCCAATTGCCCTTGCAGCGGTTGGACGCGCTCGACCGGGGCACGAAAATGTTTCTCAAAAAGACGCTCTAAGACCTCCATGCAACCCAAAGATAACATCAGTGTTCTGGTTCACGCTTAGATATGGCGAAATTTTGTCCCTTGGTTACAATGCCGCCCTGATAGGAGAGGTTGAAATGCCAAGTTTTTCATTTAAAGGGCGCAATCGAGATGGACAAACCATCGCCGGGGAACGTGTTGCGGACAGTAGGCAGGCACTCGCGCTCGCGCTGAGGCGCGAACAAATCCTTCTTCTGGACGCACAAGAAAAAAAGGCTACCGCCAGCCGCTTTGATTTCGGCGGTAATCCGACACCGAAGGATGTGGCGGTATTTACGCGACAGTTTTCGGTAATGATCGACGCCGGTGTTCCGCTGGTCCAGTGCATTGAATTGTTAGCGGCCACGCAAGCGAACAAAAAATTCGCGGGTGCGCTGAAAGCTGTACAGACGGAAGTTGAATCCGGCAACAGTCTGGCGGCCTCGATGAAGAATCATCCAAAGATATTCGATGACCTTTACACGAATATGGTGGCCGCGGGAGAAGCGGGCGGTATCCTCGACACAATCTTCCAGCGCCTTTCGGTTTACATCGAAAAGAACGTCAAGCTGAAACGTGCGGTCCAATCCGCACTGGTGTATCCCATCGCGGTTGTCGTCATCGCGAGCGGCGTGATTACGCTGATTCTATGGAAAGTGGTGCCCATGTTTACCGAGTTGTTTAACAGCATGGGCGTGGATTTGCCTTTGCCTACCCGTATCGTGATTGGAGCCAGCAGATTTGTCGGCAGCTACGGCATATTCATCGCGATTGGGCTTGGCATTCTGGGCTTCCTTTTCAAGTCGTACTATGCCACGCCGAAGGGCCGGTACACGGTGGATGGGTTGATGCTGAAGATGCCTGTGTTCGGCCCCCTCCTTCGAAAGATTGCAGTCGCACGTTTCACACAAACCATGGCGACACTCATTGCCAGCGGTGTCCCGATTCTCGATTGTTTGGATATCACAGCCCACACCTCAGGAAATGCAATCATTGAAGAGGCAATCCTCAATGTGAAGAAAGCTATTGCGGAAGGCCGCACCATTGTCGAGCCTTTGAAAGCATCCGGCGTGTTTCCACAGATGGTTGTCTCGATGATCGGTGTCGGCGAACAGGCAGGCGCTTTGGAAGTGATGTTGACGAAGATCGCCTCCTTCTACGAGGAAGAAGTCGACGCAGCGGTGGGAGACCTCATGACCGCATTGGAACCGATGATTATCGTCGTTCTGGGCACGACCGTCGGCGGCATTGTGATTTCCATGTACATGCCCATCTTCACTCTTGTCGGACAGCTGAGTAAATAAAGGAATGGCCGAAACCGCGATCATGGATCGGCGCAAGTGGCTCTTGCGCTTGATCTATGTCCGATTGGCCGCGTTCACGATTTTCCTCGCCGCCGAGGCGATACGGAAACCGTCGGCCAATATGCTGGCGATGCTAGCCGTGGTTTACGCGCTGTCGGCTTGCTGGTTTGCGCTTCTCAAACTCAATCGGTCCTATGTTTGGCAGTCGTACGGTCAAATTGCGGTCGATTTACTCCTCATTACCTGGACGATCAATCGCACCGGCGGCGTCGATAGCTATTTCTTATCGCTGTATTTTCTCGAAATCGTCATGTCGAGCATCCTGCTCGAACGCCGCGGGGCCTTTGTCGCCGGAACGGCGAGCTCCTTATTGCATTTTGCGCACATGGATCTCGCTTATTTTGGGTACATTCCGTCGACCACGCATGTTTGGCCGGATCTGCCGTCCTTGCAGTACATCATCAGCTTCAGCATTTTCGGATTTTGTTCCGTCGCCTTCCTTTCGAACTTCCTCGCCGAAAGCTGGAGAAAAACCGGTGTTCAGTTAGAGAGATCCACAGGCCAGGTTGCATTCCTTCAAGCATTCAGTGACCGCATTGTCGATAGCCTGGGATCGGGTGTCGTTACCACGGATTTGGAAGGCCGCGTTTATTTGTTCAACCGCGCTGCGGAAGAAATCACCGGGTATCCATCGGATGAAGCGCTGACGATGACGATCTGGAATGTGTTTCCAGGGATGCTGGAGAAGATCGATTCCGGTCGTTTCGAAATCTCTACAACGCATCGTGAAGGGATTCCAATCAATCTTCGGTTTTCGGTTTCTCCTGTAATGATCGATCAGAAGAATACGGCCGGCTATGTCTGGTGCTTCGACGATGTGACGGAGCTTCGTCTGCTCGAGCATAAGATGCGCCAGAAGGAACAGATGGCTGCGATCGGAGCGATGTCCGCCGGCATTGCGCACGAAATTCGCAATCCCCTGGCATCGATTGCGGGCTCATTCAACCTCTTGCAATCGGATTTGGATCTGAATTCGGACCAGAGGCAGCTTGTCGAAATTATCACCAGAGAAACGGAACGGCTGAACCGGACAATCAATCAGTTTCTTTCATACGCGAGGCCGCAGTCGCCTAATCGAACGCCGGTAGATTTAGCGCATTTGATCGAGGAGACCATGAAATTGATGCGGAACAGCCCGGAGCTGAAGACGACGCACCACATCGAGACGTGGCTCAAACACGTTGAAGCCGAAGTTGATGAAAGCATGCTGCGTCAGGTGTTCTATAACCTTGCGTCGAATGCCTTCAAGGCCATGCCGGATGGAGGCACGTTAAGTATTTCCTTAGTACCCCAAAACGGGAACGCCCGAATTCGCTTCGAAGATAATGGGATTGGTTTCACCGAAGACGAACTCAAAAGGCTGTTCGTTCCTTTCCAATCTACATTTCGTAACGGGACCGGACTTGGCCTGGCTCTGGTTTACCAAATCATTAACGCGCATAACGGCACCATCGCGGTAAAGTCCCGCAAGGGAGTGGGAACCAGTTTCGTGATCGATCTCTAATCGGGCGGTGGGCCCGACGCCAAAAGAGAGGCGTGGGGGGACCGGCCGGGAGTGAAGAGGCCGCGGAGCGGCGTACGTTTGGGAATCGGGCGGTGGGCCCGACGCTAAAAAATGTCTAAAGGGGCCAAAATTCTAATCGTTGACGACGAGCGGTCGATTCGCGAACTGCTCGAGATCTTCCTGAAGAAGGAAGGATTCAACGTGACCAGCGCCTCCAGTGCTCCTGAAGGCCTCGCGCGTGTCAAAGCCACCGACTTCGATCTCATCATCTCCGACATCAAAATGGCCGATATGTCCGGAATCGATCTGTTACGCGAAGTTCGTAACGACGGTTTCGGCGGCCAGTTCATTTTGTTGACCGCTTTTGCCAGCGCCGAAACGGCGATTCAGGCGCTCAAGATGGGTGCTTTCGATTACATCTTGAAGACCGAAAACTTCATGGAAGAGATGAAGCTAGTTGTCCACAACGCCCTCGAAAGTCGCCGCCTCCGCGAAGAAAACACCTACCTTAAGCGCGAGTTCAAGAAAGTGCACGGCATGGGAAATCTCATCGGGAAGAGCAGGAAAATGCAGGAGCTCTTCAAGATGATCGAGGTCGTCAGCGCGACCAATAGCACGGTATTGATCACGGGCGAAAGCGGGACAGGTAAAGAACTGGTCGCAAAGGCCATCCATTTGAACAGTCCGCGGGCGGAAGAAGCATTCGTTTCAGTGAATTGCGGCGCCTTCACCGAGACACTATTGGAAAGTGAACTCTTCGGCTATATGAGAGGAGCATTTACGGGCGCGGCGGCCAATAAGAAAGGACTGTTCGAAGTTGCGGACAAAGGCACCATCTTTCTCGACGAAGTTGGCGACACCAGTCTCGCCATGCAGGTGAAGCTTTTGCGGGTGCTTCAGGAACGGACACTCCGTCGAGTCGGAGGTACGGAGGAGATTCCGATCGACGTGCGCATTATCGCGGCAACGAATCGCGATTTGTCGGAGATGGTGGCGGAAAACCAGTTTCGCGAAGACTTGTATTACCGGATCAGCGTGATTCCATTGGAACTTCCGCCTTTGCGCCACCGTCGCGATGACATTCCCCTCTTGGCAGACCACTTCCTGGCCCACTTAAACGCATCGATGGGGAAGAAAATCGACCGCATTTCTGATGAAGCGCTAAAAAAACTGGAAACCTATGAATGGCCTGGAAATGTGCGCGAGCTGGAGAATGCGTTGGAACGGGCATTTATATTGGAAACGTCGAACGAGTTATCGGCTCAGAACCTGCCTGAGAGCGTTTCCATCAATCTGAAAATGCGATCGATGACGAACTTTCCGGATGAGGGCTTCGATCTTGAAATCTACGTGGAAAGCCTACAGAAAAGCTTCCTCGAGGAAGCCCTCCGGCGAACGAATGGCGTCCAGGTCAAAGCCGCCGAACTGCTCCGGATGTCCTACCGCTCCTTCCGCCACTACATGCAGAAGTACAACATCCCGTCTTGATTGGCCGAATCTCCTCCAGTAACGGAACATTTCAGCAATGAATTCGATCTGGTGGCGGCAGATCAAAATTGGCTGCAATGAATTTTGATCTAGTAGCTTTAGATGAAAATTGACCTGTTTCGCGAGATCCAATTTATTTTTTGTTACATTTTCGGCCGCTCAAGAAGTGTTTCCGGAAAATCGAACCTAATGGAGGAAAGAGCTGCCCCCGCCACAATGCACAAGTGCCACCGTTTCTATAAATTCTTTGTTTCACGGTGACCGGGTGTTATACCCATAGCGGAGTAGACTAAGCCCGCGTACTGGGTTGGCGGAGAAAGGAAGCCCGATGAGTTCTCAGTCCGAGAATTCGGCCAAGAAAACGTCACTGCTGGATCCCGAGAGAGGTCACCACGTTGTGGAGGCGTACACGGACGCTTATGAGACCCGTAATGCCCGGAAAAGAGCTGGTGACGCGACGGACTTCCAGGCGGGTCAAGAGAAGTATTTTGAGGATCAACTGAGCCTGAACGCGGCCATTCTTGAAGAAAATGTGGGAAAAATGGCCGAAGACGTCAATCAGCGGCTATTTGGACGCTGGAGCCCTTGGGCAGCACGGTTTACCGGCGCCTGGATCGATGCGAAAGCGGCGCTTTGGCTATTGCGGCACCGGAGCTTTAAAGAGGCTTTTAACTTCGTATACACCAGGCTTGTGGTTCCCGCCGGCGAGGGTTCTCAGAATCTGCTTTTTGTAATCCCTTACATGCGTCGCTTGTTGCGGAGATTTCCAACCAAAGCGCCGTTTCCAAAGTACATTGAACTTGAACCGACGACAGTGTGCAACAAGGCATGCGTCCACTGTGAATTCACCTATTGGACGCCGCAAGAGCAGGTCAAGCGGAACGTTACTCTTGAAGAATTCAAGCACATGATGGATCAGATGCCTCACATCCGATGGAGCAACATCACCGGTGAAGGCTCAGCGTTCCTGAACAAAGAGTATGTGGGGATGATCCGATATCTCTATGAGAAATTCAGGAGCTCGAACTGGCTTGTCGACCACCTGACCGACATAGATTTTGATGTCCTCGAAAGGGAAGTGTTGCCGTACATCCACGGAATTTATATTTCCATTGATGCAGCCACGAAGGAGACGTATCAGAAGATCAAGGTGGGATGCGATTGGGATAAGCTGATGATCAATCTCCACAAATTGGTCGAATACAAACGCAAGAACAAGACTCCGTTCCCTCACATCACGTTCCGCTACGTGATGATGAAAGAAAATGCGCATGAAATGCCCAAATTCCTGCGGCTCCTCAATAGCATCGCCGAGCCTCATGAGTGGGGTGGTATGTCGTCGCGCGTTGAGTTTACAGGGCTGCTGTATTATCCGGAGATCGCGAAGCACTATCTGAAAGATATTCCCGAGGAGGTAGTTGAAGAGCTGAAGAAGTGCACCGACGGAATATATTTCAACTTTGCTCACGGGGAAGAGAAGTCGAATCCTCCTTGCGAATCTTGCACGGCATGGTTGGAACCCTACATCATGAATCCCGGCTATGTGGTTCCTTGCTGCGCGGTGATGATGTCCAACCGCCGCCCATTCCTCAGGAAATATGCATTTGGCAACCTGCTGAGAGACGATTTCCAGGAATTGTGGCGTAGTCCGTACTATCAGAAATTCAAGCAACTACTGACGGATCCAAACGCACCCGTTCCGAAAATCTGTGCAGGTTGTCGCGCATACCGCACCGATCATCGCATCGCGAAATACGGAGTGTGGGACGTTTATGAAGACCCGACGATTCCGAACCCTTCACAGGGCGAAAATCCCGAACGTGATGTCAAGCTGGTCACAATCAGCAACGCCAACTAATCAGCTCAGCCGGCTCGGCGGCTCGTTCCAGACCATTTTTTAAAGATGAAATACCGTCCTTTGGGGAGCACCGGATTGAGTGTCTCCGAGATTGGTTTCGGAGCGTACCCCATTGGAGGCGCCTATGATCTTGATGGGCACCCACACGGCTGGAGTGGCATCGATGAGTACTCATCTAAGGCTGCCGTCGCGGCGGCTTTGGATAGCGGAATCAATTTTTTCGATACGGCAGACATCTACGGCTTAGGCCGAAGTGAGGAACTGCTGGGAAAGCTTCTGAGTCCCGTGCGAAATCGCTGTGTCTTGGCGACGAAAGTCGGCAATGTTCGTAAAGCCGACGGATCATGGGATCGGGTTTTTTCTCGGGATCATATCTTCTCCTCGGTTGAGGGTAGTCTCCGCCGCCTGAAAACAGATTGGATCGATGTTTACCAGTTACACAATCCTCCGTGGGACATCATTATTAGAGGAGATGTTTTCGATTGCTTGGAGCAATTGAAAAAAGAAGGCAAACTTCGCTTTTATGGCGTTTCGGTGAGCCACTTTCAGGAAGCAGCTTTCCTGATCAAGAAACGGCGCGTCGACACAATACAGTTGGTGTTCAATTTATTGCATCAGGAACCGTCGTTCGGCCTTCTCCAGCGGGCGAAAAGGCAAGGAATTGGAATTGTCGTCCGGGAGCCACTCGAGTCCGGTATTCTGACGGGCAAATATGATTTGCGGTCACAATTTGGCAAAAACGACCATCGTTCGAATTTCCCGGCGGCGCATTTATCGCGAATACTCCTCAATGCAGAGGCCTTAAAGCCCTTCGCCCAAGGCGCCAATGCTAGTTTGGCGGCCTATGCTCTTCGATATTGCTTGTCCAATGACGGTGTATCAACGGTCATCGCCGGAGCGCGAAACGGCGAACAAGTCCGGGAAAATGCTGGGTCGTCGGACGGCGGATTACTTACCGAGTACGAATTTATGACCCTCCAGCGGCTTTGGAAACGTGATTTTGGTTTCACCACTCCAGCCTATCGCTTCGCGCGAAGGGTGTATCGCACTGCCAAATCGCTAGTTCGCACCTGTAGCGCCGCTCTATGAGCGCCGACAGTGCAGCAAGTCCCGATGTTGCCAGCAGTTATAGAACGCCGCTACAGCCGCTCCAGATTACGCAGCAGTGGCAATATGTAGACCCAATCCATCCCGACCTTCTACAAGACGAGGTGCTGCAGCGTTGTGCGTCAAGCGGAATCACATCCCTTCAGTCTTATGTCACCTGGTCGGAGATCGAGAAGCAACCTGGCGTGCTCGATTTTTCAGCTTACGACGTCCTGCTCGAAAAGTTAATTAAAACTGAGCTGAAATGGACTCCGTTCCTGATCCTTGGACCGTATTACGCCACCCCGCCGTGGTTTCGCGATTCGGACCGAAGTCTATTTGCTCGCTGTCTCGAGCATGAGATCGACAGTGGGATTCAATCCATATGGAATCCGCATCTTCCTGAACAGGTGGAACGGTTCGTCGGCTTTTTTTACGAACACTACAAGAGAGTGCCGCTAGCCGGCATTATTCTCGGTCCGAGTGGGAACTGGGGAGAGGCTCTCTACCCTGCGCAAGGAGGTTTCGACGGTACGTTCCATTGCCATCAGGGCTGGTGGAGTGCGGACCAATTTGCTCGGCAGGCTTACCGCCGGCACCTGGAGTCCAAGTACGGCACTCTCGATGTGCTGAACGGCGTGTGGCGGGCGCGACAAACGAGTTTCAAGACCATTCAGATGCCCCTGGATTTGGCGTCCCGTTTTTCCTCTCCTGCGCCATCGACGACGCGTCAATACTTGAGGATGTTCCCTGAAGGTTTGCGTCACATCCTAAGTCCGGCGATAAGGTTCCTCACGATAAAACGGAGCTACTTCACCAAAGCGCAATTGATGCCGGTGGGCGATCTGTCTAGGTGGTTGGATTTCGTCGATTGGTATTTAGCATCCATGACAGAGTGGGCAGAATTTCACATTAAGACGGTTCGGTCGTATTTTGCGCAGACTCGGATCATGGTCGCCACGGGTGGCCACGGTGCTCCAATGCTGGGAGCAGATTTTTCAGAGCAGGTTCGCGTAGCAGCGGAGCACGGAGCCGGGACGCGGATTACGAACCTAACCGACGACTACAACAGCAGCTTTTCTCTTTCTCGTTTGGTCTCATCCGCCTCCCGCTTTTACGGAACTTATTTTTCCACGGAGGAGGCCGACGTCAATTCTGCGTCTGCGGTGACGATGAGACTTTTTGATGCCATCACCTCGGGTGCGGAAGAGGCGTACTTCAAAGGGTTAGTTGGCCTGGGGAGTCACGCCTGTTCGGGACCGAGGGTTCCGAAGGGAAGGTTAACTGAAGGCGGAGAGATCGTGATGAGACATCAGCCCGACCTACGCATTGGCACGCCCAAAACAGAGGTGGCGGTACTATTCCCCTCCACTTCCGTGGCCATTGCTCCCCATAAGCTCGCTGGATTCCATTACGTTTCTGAGCGGCTGAGAAACCTCAGGGAGTTCGATATCGTCGACGAAACAATGATCCAGAATGGGGCGCTCAAGCTCTACCGTTTTCTCCTTCTGCTTGAGGGCCAGTATATTCGGGATAAGACATGGTCCATGACCAACAAATGGGTTATAGACGGGGGCGTTTTGCTCACATCCAAGAACCACAGCCATCGTCGGCTCGATCCCGATGGGAATCTTGCTCCGCTCTTGGCCCAAAATCGAAAGGCTCTGGTTCCTGCCGGCAGGGGGTACATCTTGTTTGTGCCAGGCTCACCTTTCCGTTCCCGCAGATTCCTGCACGCTTTGGCCGGAGCGTTAAGAAATACGGGTGGGCGATTTCCGTGGCGGAGTGCATCCGGAGTTCAGTCACTCGGAGTCGGACGCTACGCCACCGAATTAAGTGATGGAAGAGTCGTTCGCTACGAGTCACGGACAGGCCAACTGAGCATTACCTACTCATGTGATGCGCGACTCGATACTTGCAAACGCGTGTGAAGTCTTGGTCTATAGGATTTGAAACAAGTGACGAAGTCAGTTCCGAGGCTGCATGCCAGGCCACAATCGATCAGGGCGTACGTCTTCCCCGCCTTGTTTCTTTTTTTGGTGAGTCGGCTCGCGGCTCAGACCCCGCCGCCTGTGGTCTTTGAACTCGGCTTGCGCGCCGGTGTTCCATTCCATAGCGCAATGGGGACCCAGTTCAGAGGCTATGCTGCTCAGTACAGTCTGCAGAATCTGGAAAGAGCCAAATTTATTGTTGGACCCGCCATCTCCGCAATCCTGTACGACCGACTCCAGATCGAATTGGACGCGTTATACAAACCTGTTCGGTTCCAAATCGATACCGTTTATCAAGGTTCATGTGCAGATCCTCCCCGGTGCACCACGACAAATCCGGGCTTGATCGTTCAAGAATCAG
>JACXTT010005981.1_pt1 | contig 17505 bp, 17 predicted proteins | sample 9270951 | NCBI WGS metagenome assembly JACXTT01 (sample SAMN15532306, study PRJNA645909) | rock metagenome | isolation source: weathered quartz diorite | place: Puerto Rico | collected 2017-06-21 | reverse complement strand
TCGTACCCCCGGAGCGCCTCGGCGAGCTTGTAATTCGGCCTCGCGGGCCGCTCCAAGAGCTTCAACAGAAACGCCGCATCGTGTCCGGACAGCTCGACGACTCGTTCACGATCCATGACCCGCTGGGCTTCGCGCAGCGCGGCTTGAACGATGAACTGATTCAGTGGCGAACCGACCAGATCCGCCGCCTGCTGAAGAGTGTCCTGCACGTTCTGCGGCACCCGGGCCGTGATCCGGCCTCGATCGTCAGAGGTGAGTGCCATAGGCGATGTCATACCGTCATTCAAGAGGTGCCAGTATACCATAGCGGTGGCGTTTTGGCACCACGCGCCACTATGGCATCCCGACTGACGCAGCCGGTTACAGCCGTAAATGCGGCCTTTGCGCGAAATGTGACGCAGTTCACTCCCACGGCACGGCCCCGCCCGGATAATTCACGCGGGATGAACCACTCGGCAAACAAGCAGCAAGTCCGCATCCGCCGCTTCCTGCTCGCGGCAAGCGCGTACGGCGTCTGCCTGCCGCTGCTCGCCATCGCGGAGTACCTGAAGATCCTCTCGCCGGGCGCCGCGATCGCGACCGCGCTCGTGATCGTCGCCGTGAACGGCGCGCTCTACGTGGTCTTCCACATCAACTTGAACGAGCGCTTCGCCGATCCCAGCCTCACGTGGCAGCAGATCCTCGCCGCGACGATCGTGCTGATGTTCGTCGTCTACCACGTCGACGGCGACCGCGGCATGGCGCTCATGATGACGCTCGTCGTGCTGTCGTTCGGCACCTTCCGCTTCAGCACGCGCGAGTTCCTCCAGGCCTCGGGCGTGATCCTCGCCTCGTACGCAGCGGTCATCAACCTGCTCATGTGGCTCGCGCCGGAGCGCATCGACGTCCCGGTCGAGGGCTTCCGCTGGCCGATGCTCGCCCTCGTGCTGCCCTGCTATGCGGTCGTCGCCGGGCGCCTATCCGAGATGCGCCAGCGGGTGCGCCGCACCAACGAGGAGCTCTCGCAGGCGCTCGAGATGATCCAGAAGATGGCGACCCACGACACGCTCACGGGCCTGCCGAACCGCGCGCTCTTCAACGAGGCGCTCGGCCGCGCGATCGCGCGCTCGGCGCGGCAGAGCCGCGCGGCCGCCCTCTTCTTCCTCGACCTCGACCGCTTCAAGAACATCAACGACACGCTCGGCCACGCCGTCGGCGACCGCGTGCTGCAGGAAGCCGCGCGCCGGCTCACGGGCGCGGTGCGCGCGAGCGACATGGTGGCGCGGCTCGGCGGCGACGAGTTCGTGCTGCTGGTGGAGGACTTCCACGAGCATTCCGATCTCGTGGCGATCGCATCGAAGATCCAGGCCGCGTTCGAGCCGACCTTCACCGTCGACGCGCTCGAGCTCGCGTTATCCGTGAGCGTGGGCATCTGCACCTACCCGCACGACGGCGCCGACGCGCAGACACTGCTATCCAATGCGGACATCGCGATGTACCGCGCCAAGGACCAGGGGCGCAACCGCGCGTGCTTCTACGCCGCCGAGCTGAATCATTTGAGCGAGGAGCGGCTCGCGCTCGAGGCGGCGCTGCGCCATGCGCTCGACCGCGGCGAGATCGAGGTCTTCTACCAGCCGAAGATCGAGTTCAGCCACGGGCGCGTGACCGGTGTGGAGGCGCTCATCCGCTGGCGCCATCCGGAGCTGGGCCTCCTCGCGCCCGACAGGTTCGTGCCGCTCGCCGAGGAGATCGGCGAGATCGTGCCGATCGGCTACTGGACGTTGCGCCTGGTGTGCGAGCGCATCCGCCGCTGGAGCGACATGGGCCAGCCGCTCAGCGTCGCCGTGAACCTCTCGGCGCGCCAGTTCCACGAGCCCGACCTCGCCGAGAAGCTCGCCGCGATCCTGAAGACAACCGGCGTCGCGCCCTCCATGCTCGAGCTCGAGATCACCGAGAGCATGGTGATGCGCGATCCCGACCGCGCCGCCCGCGTGATGGAGGCGCTGCGCGCAATGGGAGTGTGCATCACGATCGACGACTTCGGCACCGGGCACTCGTCGCTCGGGTATCTCAAGCGCTTCCCGATCACGCGCCTCAAGGTCGACCGCAGCTTCGTGCGCGACCTGCCGCACAACGGCGACGACATCGCCATCACGCGTGCCGTCATCGCGATGGCGCATAGCCTGCGCATGAGCGTCGTCGCCGAAGGCGTCGAGCACCGCGAGCAGTTCGACCTCCTGCGCTCAGAAGGCTGCGACGAATTCCAGGGCTACTTCTGCCGCCCACCGCTCGAGGAAGCGGACCTGATGCGGTTCCTCGCAGAGGAGCGGCAGAACACGCACCGCAAGGCTGTCATCCCCGGGTAGGCGGGGACCCAATTTGTTCGTCATCCCGGCGTAGGCCGGAATCGCACGCGTGACGATCATCGAGCGTGGCGCGTGCCCCCGCGTGCTTTGACTCGATAGCGCGCGGTGTTCTGCGCCACGCCGATCGCCTTTCCATGAAGCCCGGACGAACGGGCCGCAACGAATGCCTTGAGAACCGCGGCCGGCTCCTTCGCGGCGATCAGCAGCAGCGACCGCGCAGGCCCGTGCGGCTCGCGCCGCCCCTGTTCCCAGTTGCGAAGGGTGGCCACGCTGACTCCCATCAGGCCGGCAAACTGCTCCTGCGACAGGCCCAGCTCCTTCCGAATCGCCGGCACGTCAGCCGCAGAAGGCATCTCGAGAGTGGTCACTCTGAGTTTCCGCTCGCCCCGCCTCCAGGCCTTGAGCTCTTCGAGACCTTCAATAATTTCCTTGCCGATATCGCGCTTACTCATTGGTGAGCTCCGCAAGCAACTTGACGACCTTCCTGAGGTCGGCCGAACTCAGATCCTCCTTCTCGCCTTTCCCGTACAGGGTGAGCATTAAGATCTGGTGGGCGGTCTTGGCCCAGTAGTAGATGACGCGGATTCCACCCGACTTGCCCTTACCACCCGAACTCCATCGGATCTTCCTGACTCCGCCAGAGGCCTTGATGATGTCTCCGGCATCGGGATGCAACAGCAGGTAGCTCTGCAGCGCGCGGTACTCGTCGTCACTCAAGTAGTCGCCGAGTAGCCGCGTAAACAGGCTGGTCTCTACAAAGACCACAGCCAAGTGTACGCCATTGGCATGCATACGTCAATGGCGTAGGGATTGAAGGTGCGTTTCTGCATGAAGGCTTAACGCGCCCGGCACCGAGAGCGTGTACGGTGAAACGATGGATCAATGAACCATTGGCAAACCCCCGCGAACGGCGCACCCTTCGCATCGAGACGGGCGCAACAATGCCGATCACCGACGATCTCGACCAGCAAATCCGCACCGCGGCGTTCATCCACGTGCGGCGGATGCTCGAGCTGCGCGATCCGCTGACCTCCGAAGATCTCGCGCGCGGCTTCCTGTTCCGGGGCGAGCGAATCCCGCTCATCAATCCCCAGCGCGGCATCTTCAAGCCGACAGAGATGAAGTACGCGCTCTCGATCAAGACCGTGGTTCCGAGGAAGGGCGCGAAGATCTGGTACGACGACCAGAAGGCCGCGCACAACCAGATCTACAACGGCGACGAGACGGTCGCGTACTCCTTCATGGGAACGAATCCCGAGGCGGCCGACAACCGGTGGCTGCGCGAAGCCATGGAGAATCGAGTCCCGCTGATCTACTTCCTCGGCGCGTTCCCGGAGCACTATCACGCGATCATTCCCGTCACCGTCGTGGGATGGGACGCCAAGTCACTCCAGGCGCAGGTGTCGATGGGATTGCCCGGCGAGCTGAGCGCCGACCCGCAGGAGACGACGCTCGAGCGCCGCTATGCGCTGCGGCAGGTCAAAGCGCGGTTGCATCAGACGCTCTTTCGCGCCGCGGTGATCTCCGCATACGGCGGCCGCTGCGCCCTCTCAGGGTTGCCCGAGGCGAGCCTTCTCGATGCGGCGCACATTGCGGCCGATGGCGACGAGCTGCTCGGCCAGCCCATCGTGACCAACGGCTTACCGCTCACGAAGCTGCATCACGCGGCATTCGACAACCACTTGATCGGTGTGCGTCCCGACTACCGGATCGTCGTATCCGATCGCTTGATGGCCACGCGCGATGGCCCCACGCTTGAGGCGCTGAAGTCGTTGCATGGGAATCGGATCAACTTTCCGCGTCGCGACAAGGATCGACCGGATCGCGAGCGGCTTGCGGCGCGGTTTGAGGTGTTTGAGAAGGCGAGCTGATGAAGCGAAGGACCTCGCCGTTTGAGAACGCTGTCGCTGTGGTGGCGATGTTGCCATGGTGGGTTTGCCTGATTCTCGCCGTCGCTTCGTTCGCCCTGTTTCACTACATTGGCGCCATAGAACCCGGTCGCACTACAACGCCCGCTGTAGCGACCGACAACCTCTTCAGGACGATCATCGGCACGATCGGCCAGATCGCGGTGCCAGCGATCTTCGTGATAGCAGCCGCAATATCGGCATTGGGGCGGAGCAAGACAATGCCGAACTATGAATCACGCTCGCCTACCCTGAAGACACCTGAAACGACACCGATTCATGACGATGATCTGTACCAGGCGTGGAAGGACGTCGGCCGCGTCGAACCACCATCGATCGACACAAGCCGTTGGAGCAGCGAGCTCCTGAATGCGCTCGAGTGGAAGCGGTTCGAACTATTGTGTGCCGCGTACTTCGAGACCTTGGGATTCAAGTCTCGCGTCGCGCGGGAAGGCCCCGATGGAGGTGTCGATATTCATCTCTATCCGTCCGGATCGACCACGCCCGCAATAGTCGTCCAATGCAAGGCCTGGAAGACCTACCATGTCGGCGTTAAACCGATTCGCGAGTTGCTTGGCGTCATAACGGCCACACATGTGGCTGAAGGCATTTTCGTCACTACGGGCAAGTACAGGCCAGAGGCAGTCCTGCTCGCCGCTGAAAACAACATTCACTTGATCGACGGAGAAGATCTCTTACGAAAGATTGGTGACACGTCATCGCAAGCCCAACAAACGCTGCTCCATGTGGCGACGGAGGGTGACTTCATCACGCCGACATGCCCCTCTTGCGGCACCAAAATGGTCTTACGCGTTGCGCGCAAGACTGGCGATGAGTTTTGGGGATGTATCGCGTATCCGCGCTGCCGGCGGACGTTTCGCCGCACGTAGCGCTCCGAATCGCGGGGTCGCAATCTATACAATCGCGAGGAAGGAATAGGAGGTCAACGGGATGCGACAAGCGGCTAGAGCCCAAGCGACTATTGAGGCGTAGCGCAAGACGCGTTTCTACGACCCTCGGATGCCTAGATGACTAATTCCTCGCGTTACTTGACAAAGTCGCGTTTCAAGCTCGCGGCCGAGTGTCCAAGAAAGCTCTACTACGCAGGGAAGCCGGACTATTTTGACCGGTCCGTCGAGGACAGCTTCTTGGCAGCGATGGCTGAGGGTGGTTATCAAGTTGGCGAGCTTGCATGTCTCATGCATCCGAACGCAGTTCGCGTTGACACGTTGGATCACCAGTCGGCGCTAGAACAAACGGCAGAGCTACTGAAACGCGACGACGTCACAATCCTCGAGGCCGCGCTGGCGGTGGGCACGCTGTTTATCCGAGTCGATATTCTCCGAAAGAAGGGAACTGATCTCGAGCTGATCGAGGTTAAAGCGAAGTCTTACAGCGCGAAAGAAGACGGTGATTTTCGCACCGCTAAGGGTCAACTAAGACAAGAATTCCTTCCGTACCTACGTGACGTTGCATACCAGCGATTTGTGGCGGAGCGAGCCCTTCCCGGAGCTAGTCTGCGGGCCTTCTTAATGCTCGTAGACAAGGAGCGACACGCGTCGGTCGATGGCCTAAATCAGCGTTTCAAGGCGATCAGAGTTAATGGCCGGTTGCGTATCCAAGTTGCTCACGGAACCGACCTTGCGACCTTAGGTGAGCCTCTTCTGGCGAAGGTTGCGGTCGACGAGCAAGTGAACCAGATTCTCGCGGGTGTCCTTGCCGTTGGGCCTGGCACTGAACTTCCTTTTGCCGAGGCGGTGAAGGTATTCGCCGCGGCTTACGCAAATGAAGAAGCTCTCGCCGCCATGCCATCGGCTGCGTGCGCCGACTGTCAGTTCAAGGCCGAAACCTGGCCGACGAAAGAAGAGCCTAGGAGCGGATTCCACCAGTGTTGGTCAGAGGCTTTCGGTTGGAAAGAGCTTGACTTTGCACAGGGCACGGTGCTCGATCTATGGAACTTTCGCGGTAAGGCAAAGCTTATTGCTCAAGGCATCCTGAAAACGACTCAGGTATCGCAGGAGGACCTCGGATTCGACGGCCAAGCGCCGGCTGCCTCGGGCATGAGTCACAAACATCGCCAGTGGTACGCCTGCCAACGGGATTGGCCTGGTGGTGGCGACTTCTACTTCGACAAAGAGGGATTCCTGGCCGCTAGTGCAACATGGAAGTATCCACTGCACTGCATCGACTTCGAGACCAGCATGGTCGCAATCCCTTTTGTAAAGGGCCGCCGGCCGTATGAAACTACGGCATTCCAATTTTCCCATCACGTGATGACGCGAGACGATCGCGTGGTGCATCGAACTCAATGGCTCTGCGCTAAACCCGGGGCAGATCCAAACGTCGCGTTTGTAAGGGCATTGCGAGATGCCTTGCTCGGAGACGATGGGACTATCTTTCGGTGGGCTGCGCACGAGAATACGGTGCTGCTTCACATCAGAACCCAGATGCTTCTGAGCCCTGATCCGCCAGCAGACCTTAAGGAATTGATCGATTTCATTGAACACATCACGACGCGATCAGGCGAGGGTAAGGAGAAAATCGTGGGCGCTCGAAGCATGGTCGATCTCTGCAGCATCGCAGAAAAGTTCTACTTTCACCCATCGACGAAGGGCAGCAACTCCCTAAAGAAGGTATTGCCGGCTCTTATGCAGTCGTCACCATACCTTCGCGAGGTCTATGGAAGGCCATCCTATGGGGGTCGGGATATCAGTCTGAACTTTGAGGAGCCAATCGCGTGGTGGCAACTCAAAGACGGTAAGGTGTTGGACCCATATCTCCTCTTGCCGCCGATCTTCGACGATGTTTCCGCGTTGGAGATTAAAGCAGCAGAGGAAGGACTATCTCAGGACCTGCGAGAGGGTGGGGCTGCAATGGCTGCTTACGGCCGACTTCAATTCGAGGATTTGCCAAGCGCGAGGCGCCAAGCCATCGAAAGTGCGTTGCTTCGATACTGTGAACTTGACACACTCGCGATGGCAATGGCGGTCCAAGCCTGGCGATCGGCAGCCAATACCTAGGCGCTACATACTTTCAAAGCGCGAACTCGGTTTCTTGAACTGAATTCACCTCGCCCTGCGTTGGCACTCTGACTAGTGAGAGCAAATTTTAGAGTGCTCGATCTGTAGCACGGTTAGGGCGGAGAGTGACAACCTCGTGCGTGATCGGTACCATCGCGCTCTTTCAGCCGTGCGTTTCGGCCAATGGGCAAATGGGGAAGCATTCAAAAGGCAAAGGCCTTGAACAAGTTGGCGGAGGCGATTTCTCCGCTTCTCAACCGAGAAATCCACTACCTTCAAATCCCATTTGAGGCAGCCGAGCACTTTGAGCCATCGCAGATCGGTACCATAGTAGGGACTCTTACAGATGCCGTTCTTCCATATATCGCCTTGGAAGTCGGCGTGGGTCTTTCGAAGGGCCCCGGCATTCTTGGCGACCGCGAGGGATATCCTGACTTTTCCCACCGCGACGGATATCGCATCGAATTGAAAGGACTGTTCGTCGACAATCCAGGCATTAAGCTAAAAAAGCCACCAACGCGCCGCGAACCTTCCTCCCGGCTCACGCAGAAAGTCACGGTGAAGAATGTTCGCGCGGATGACGACGCCCTCCTGATTCTGGCTTATCGCCTGCAACCTGCGCGCTCGGACAAGAAGCTTCTCACGCCCGTGATAGTCGACTTGGCAATATTCCCAGTCGTCGAGTGCATTCGCGCGCGCGACCATCGACTACACAGTCGCGGCGGACGCTGGTTCGGCGATTTTGAAACCCCAGCGGTTCTCAGCAAGATCGGTCGCCGAAAATTTGCTTCGAAAGCACAATTAAACGAGCAGCTGTACGGCAGAAAGGAAAGCGAGGGGCACGACTTCAACGAAGATACAAATTTCGGTAAGCTAAAGCGTATCCCTTATCAACCTCTCCAAGCCTTTCTAATGAAACACGGGGCCACGTTTACAGCGAAGGGCGATTATCCGAAGCCGTGGACGCTGGGCGTAGAAATCTCCGCCGAGGACGATGAAGACTAGGCACCTGCTGTATTCTCGATTAGCCTCGCTATAGTTAGCTGAGCGTCCACGTGGGAAAGTACCGCATTCTCCACCTCCCGGCTGCTCTTATCCCGCGACGCGCATATTTCTGGTGAGACGGCGAGGCTCAAGAGAAGAGACTCATCGAAACGAGGGTGGTGTCCGCCAGTTGTCGCCTGACCAAAGACAGCCTGCACCGCGGTTGTTAAGAGCCAGGGAACGAGAAAGGCAATCGATTCTTTGGTCTTGGGCGTGAGGACGTAAAACTCCGTCGAACACATGATGTGCGAAACTCCAAGGCGCTCGCAGATTCCTCGCGGCAAAAATGCGACTTGGCGAAGATAAGGCCTGAGCCGCGAAATCAGCACTGAACCTTCGGGCACTACCTTCTTATGGCTGATGCGGTCCTTAACAGGCGAAGCGTTTTCAATCTTCATGGCAAGCAGCCCTCGATCCGCATTTCCCGTATCTAGCACCCAGCTGTTCGCAGGGATCTTCATCAGACCAGCCTTGGAAATTTCGACAAGTTCCGAAAGAGGGATGCCTCGCGAGACCCGCTTCGCGCGCGCGTGCGACAGCCAATATTCCGGAGACAACGTCACTTCTGCGTCGAATTCCGCAGGCTTCAACATGATCTTGTTCAGCATTTCCAGCCTCGCGCCAGATCACGTCCGATCTCGTCGAGATCGTGGTCTATCCGATCTCCCACCATTACTAAATCCCCTGAAGATGATTTTCCCGGGCGGTCTGAGCGATAGAGGCTAATCGCCCTCTTAGTCCTTGGAGCGGTGCACTTCGTGCCGAAGATCACCGCTGCCTTTTGTGAAGTGTAGGGCCGAAATGTATGTGGGTGAAGGCTCACGACAGAGACCAATTCCAGTCTTGTCATTAGCCATTTCCTCATCGCGGCAAATCTACCAGCAGACACTTTGTTATCTGGCACCACGATTGCCAGACGGCCATCGGGGGCAAGCAATCGAATGCACCGCTCTAGAAACAACACGTCGCGCTCCACTTTTTGGCCGCCAAGGTTGGCGACCTCATAGGCGAGCGCGTACTCGGTGGCACCCACATCCCCAGCAAAGGGAGGGTTCGTCGCGATCACGTTGAAGCCTCGAAATTCCTTGACTGCGCCGCTCATGAAGTCTTCGATGGTTGAGAACTGGCGGCCCGATAAGAGACTCAAGCCAGCGAGTTCAAGCGAATCTACCTGTTCGATGACTACTTTGTCCTTACATGCCAGAAACGACATCAGAGCCGCCGTCTTGACAGCTCGTAGCGAAATGTCAAAACCGAAGATTTGTTTGGCTGCTACAGATGCTTCGAGGAACTTGTACGTGGAATAAAGGAAAGCTCCGCTGCCGCATGCAGGATCACAAATGAGCTCGCCCTTCTTTGGTCGAAGTACGTCGATACAGAAGTCCACTACATAGCGAGGAGTGAAATACTGGCCTTTGTCTGACTTGGACTGCTTTGCCGTCATCAGTTCGAATGCCGCATCCAGGGCCTCATATCCGACACTCGAGAGCCGAGTCGAGGCTAAGACTTTGAAGCATTCGTCGATGACTTCCATCGGGGCCGAAAAATGAGGTGGCCCCTCGATAAACCTGTGAAGAATGTCCTGGTGCGCAGCAAGGCGAGCTTGAGCGCGCCGGTAGTCAAGAGGACGAGCTTCCCCATCCTTTTCGTCCAACGCTTTGGCTAGAAGAATCTTTATCAACTCATAGAAATCGTCGACGCCGGAGCGCGCAAGAATCAACTCTTGGCACCGGCGGACTTGCGAGACTAACAACGGCCCTGAATGATGGCGCTTTGCCAACGGTTTGCTCCCTCGTTTTTCGCTCCTAATAATATCTGACTATTGTCAAAAGTACTTTGACGATCGTCAATTCGACCAGCTAACGCTGTAAATTACGGGGAGTTAGCAAAGCGGGCGACTAGAAATCGCCAAGTGCTATGCAGGAATTTGTGGCACCGCGACGAGGCGCCTATGGGTGACGACCGCGCTCGCCCCGTCCTGAATCGCGAGGCCGGTCGAATCGAACACGGTTACTTATGACCTGCTCTGGGAATTTCGGTCCATTCATAACTTGGGAACGGCTCCCGCGGTTGTGGAATCGTAGCGCAGCTTGAATTCGACGGGCGTGAGGTACTTGAGGCGTGAATGCGGGCGGACCAGGTTGTAGTGACGTCGCCATTGCTCGATCACGACGCGCGCTTCCTCGCGACTGCGAAACCACTCGAGGCTCAAGCACTCGTCGCGGAACTTGCCGTTGAAGCTCTCGTTGGTGCCGTTCTGCCACGGCTTCCCGGGATCGATAAGCGCGGTGTGGATCTTCGAGTCCGTGAGCCACTTGAGAATCGCGCGGCTGATGAACTCGGGGCCATTGTCCGAACGAATTGCCGCCGGCGCACCATGAAGGCTCACGAGCCGCGACAGGACCTCGATCACGCGACTGGAGCGAATGCTTCCGGCAACATCGATCGCAAGACTCTCGCAGGTGAACTCGTCGACCACCGTCAGGCACTTGAGCTGCTGACCGTTGGCACAGGCATCGAACACGAAGTCGTAGGCCCACACGTGATTTGGAGCTTGGGGTGGCAGGGGCCGCGGCCGGCTCTCGGCCACCCGGCGCCTTGGGCGTCGGCGCGGCAGCTGCAGACCTTGCGCCTTCCAGAGACGATGGGCTCGCTCCGCACCCATGCAATGGCCCTCGCGTCCGAGGAAGATTCGAATCCGGCGGTAGCCGTAGCGCGGATACTGCGCCGACAGGCTACGCATCGCCGAGATCGCCGGCGCGTCCTTCACCGCCCGAATCGACTGATAGCCCAACATGGATCTTGCAACTCCGATCAGCCCGCACGCACGTCTTGCCGAATGGCCGCGCTCGACGATCAGCGCAACCTGCTCTCGACGCGCCTGCGGGCTTACCACTTTCGCCGATTGATCTCCTTCATCGTGTCGATCACCATCTCACGCTCAGCGAGCATGCGTTTGAGCTTCGCGTTCTCCGTCTCGAGCGCACGCAATCGCTTCACGTCGGCAGGCTCGAGCTTGCCGAAGCGCTTGCGCCAGCTGTACAGCGTCTGGTCGCTCACCTTGTACTTCTTCGACACCTCCGCGACCGACGTGCGATCGGCTTCGCGAAGCATGGCGACCATTTGTTCTTCGGTGAATCGGCTCTTCTTCATGGGCTCCTCTGATGAGAGCAGGAGCCATTCTCTCAAGTTATGATCGGTCCGAAAAACCCGGGCAGGTCAACCCGACCATCGCGAAGCACTAATTGCTGGGCACCACTGTCATTCTTCAGGGTTCCTTTCGCGTCACGCCATTTTTCGACAATAGCCTTAGCCCTGCCGAATCGCGACTCAATCTCCGGATTCGCCAGGTCTGCTGAAAACAGCGCATAGCCTGCAACTTTTCGCATGATTGCCGTCAGCTTGCCACTTACGCGAACGGAGTTAGCACGACAAACTAGATCTGCGCAAGCGGTCCCTAGATATCCGATCTGCAGCAGTCATCTCCTGCTGCCTGTCATGGCTTGTTAAGAATCTCACGCATCCTGTGCACGAGCCTTCCGATTCCCTCCTCGCTTGTCGATTTCTGCAGCGTCCCATACGCGACGCGAAAGTAGCAGCCGTCGTTCATGCCAAACGTCGTCCCCGGAAGCACGGCGACGCGGTGTTCGCGGATGAGCTATCCCTTGTTCCAATCAGGACGTCGTAGCCTAAGAATCTGCGCTTCGATCGCCTTGTAGTTGTTGGTGGGTAAGAACCACAGCGAAACTCGCCTCCCAGAGCGCATTTCCCGAAGAATGAGATTGTTCACTCGACAATTCGTCTCCTGCCCACCGCGAAAGCAATTCCGAGGCGAGATTGTTCCGTAACCCACGTTGTAGCGCGACGAAAGGTCTTTGCACTCTCCGACATATTTCACCTTTCTTCCAGTGAGGATCGCGTATACCCCAGCAACCTTGTAATTCCACGGAATGCGAAACTTGCAGAAGGGTCCGTTTCCATATGGATTCAACGCAATCTTCGAGGCGTGGATATAGCGATGGTGCGGCTTGTATGCATGGATTGCCCCGTCAGCATTGCGCTGAGGTTCTATGACACACACTCGCGTGAATTCAAATCGACCGACTTTCATGACTCGTACGCTCAGATGCTAGTTCGTGGCGAGCTCTGACCGATCGCCGGCCCGTGCGACTCGCCGAGTGTGGTGATCGTGGAGGCAGCGCCTAGCATGGCGTGATGATACTAACTCGCGGCGCGGGCGGTGAGCCTACCAGCGACGTAAGGCCAGCCGCGGCGCAGCCAACCCCCAGCCGGCTATCTTCCGCAGCCCGTGCACGAGTCTCCCGATTCCTTCCTCGACCGTAGCCTTCTGCAGCGCGCCAAAGGCGACACGGAGGTAGCAACCGTCGTTCATGCCGAACGTCGTGCCGGGAAGCACGGCGACGCGGTGCTCGCGGATGAGGCGCTCGGCGAGAGTCTTGGAGTTCATTGGGTCCCGGCCTACGCCGGGATGGACCTTCACGAAACAATAGAACGCGCCGTCGGCCAACGCCGGCAACTGTGAGACGACGACGTCGCGAACCTCAGCCAACTCGCGCACGTATGCCTCGCAATACCCCCGTCCCACATCCAGCGCCGCACACGCAGCAATCTGCGAAGCGACCGGCGGGCAGATGAGCACCGTGTCCTGGATCTTCGCCAGCGCGCTCTCGAGGTGCTCGGGATACGCCATGTAGCCGATGCGCCAGCCCGCGAAGCCGTACGCCTTCGAGAGCGAATAGATCGAGATCGTGCGTTCCTCCGCGCCTGCCAGCGAACCCGCGGAGAAATGACGCGCCGCGCCGTAGGTGAAGTACTCGTAGGTCTCGTCGCAGATGTGATAGATGCCGTGCTCGCGGCACAGCGCGTCGAGGTCGCGCAGCAACGCCTCGGGATAGACGGCGCCGCTCGGATTGTTCGGCGTCACGGTGACGATCGCGCGCGTGCGGGGCGTGATCGCCGCGCGCAGTGCGTCGATGCGCGGCTGGTAGGCGTCGTCGGTGGCCACGCTCACCGGCGTGCAGTCGGCCATCCGGATCGCCATCTCGTGGTTGAAGTAGTACGGCGCGTTGAGGATGATCTCTTCGCCCGGCGCGGTGATCGCGTCCACCGCATGGCAGAACGCCATGTTCGCGCCCGCCGTCACCATGAGGCCGCGGCCGCGCTTCACGTCGATGTGGTTCTCGGCGGCGAGCTTGGCGGCGATGCGCTCGATGAGCTCCGGCAGGCCCGCGGCGACGTTGTACTCGTGCGTCGACGGCTCGGCAAGCGCGCGCCGCACCGCCTCGATCGCCTGCGGCGGCGGCCCGTAGTGCACCGTGCCCTGCCCGAGATAGATCGTGCCGGGACACTCCGCGACGATGCGGTTGATCGCCGGGATGATCGGCGATTGGACAGAGTCCATGCGGGTGGGGCGGCGGCGCATCGTGGGCGAACCTTAGCTGATAGGGCATCCGGACGTCACCTGCCGTCAACCGCCGATAGTCATGCTCGTTGAACGTGCATATAATATATATATGCCTGCCGCATGTCGGTTCAGTACGATCCCAAGAAGGCCGCAGCGAACCTCAAGGCCCACGGTGTCTCTTTCGCCCATGCTGAAGGAGTGCTCATGGATCCCCTGGCCGTAACCATGGAGGATACCGGTTGATCTCGGCACGGCGTGCGACGCGAAAGGAGCGAAAACGTTATGAGGGCTGAATACGACTTTTCGAAGGGAAAACGCGGTGCGGCCATTTCGCAAAGAGGAAAGACGCGCATTTCGATCTTCATCGATAACGCGATTCTCGAAGAATTCCGCAAGCGGGCCGAAAAGGCGGGCACGGGCTACCAAACCATGATGAACGAGGCCCTTCGAATGTATCTCTCGCGATCAGCGGCTCCGGTCACGGAGCAGGTGCTGCGCAATGTCCTGCGTGAGGAAATGCCGCAATATCTTGCACGGCCCAGGAAACGGTCAACGTGAAACGCCGCCGCCTGCGATCCCCCTAAGGCTGCGCCCGAGCCGAAAGCCGGAACACCAGCGTGAAGTTGTTGGCAGGCATCGCGACGATCTCCTCCAGCTCCAGCCCCTCAGCCTTCGCCGCCGCCGCCACCTCCTCCATGTCCCGCACGCCCCAGCGCGCGTCGCGGGACTTGAGGTCCGCATCGAACGCCTCGTTGCTAGGCGCGCTGTGGCGGCCTTCGCGCCGATAAGGGCCGTACGTCACGAGCACTCCGCCCGCAGGAAGGATCTCCCCCGCGCCGCGCATCAACGCCAGGGTCGCTTCCCACGGCGAGATGTGGATCACGTTGATGCAGACGATCGCATCGGCTTCGCGCACCGGCCACGGCAGCCGCGTGACGTCGAAGGCGATCGGCGGGCGCACGTTCGCGAGCTTCTCGTGGGCGATCCACGCCGCGATCGAGGCGTGGCGCTCCGCGTCCATCTCGCTCGGCTGGAACACGAGGCCGGGCAGCGCGCGGGCGAAATGCGCGACGTGCTGGCCGGTGCCGCTGCCGATCTCGAGCACCACGCCCGCCGGCGGCAGGACGCGCGCGAGCACCTCGAGGATCGGCTGCTTGTGACAGCGCCATCGATATCGCTGCTCGAGCGCTCAGGCTCGAGGCGAACAAGCGCGGCGTTCCCCATCAGTCGCTCATCAAGGTCTGGTTGGCGGAGATGGCGTCGTCACGACGGCGTCAGGCCCAGTCGTTCCTTCAACCGCTTCACTATCTGCGGATCCATCGGCGGGCTCATCTTCGCGGCGTCGCGCTCGATCTGCGTGACCAGCGCCTCCACGGCTTCCCTGCCGGCGCGCGATTTGACGGCCTGCAGCGGCGTTCGGTTGCCGAGCGCCGGAATGCGCTCGTTTACCCAAGCCTCGTAGTGCCGGCTCATGTGCTCGTTGACGAGGGCCCGAACCTCCGGCGAGTCGATGACTTCCTGGCTTTCCGGGCCGCTGGGAGCGCGCGCGGTCGCGCCCTCCTGCGCCAGCAATCGCTCGACCGACTGGATTTCGGTGGCGCGATAGCGGGCCTTGGCGCCGAGGGCCTTTTCCACGATGTCGCGCAACCGCCGTTCGCGTGCCTCGGAATTCACTTCCGCGACCAACCTCGAGGCGCCGATGGAGAGGAAGGCGGCGACCTTTTCGCTCATCGCGCCGCGCGGGTTCTTCGAAGCCTCGATCCAGCGCAGCCCTGCCTCGAGGAGGCGCCCCTGCGTATCGCGTCGCTGCAGCCGAGCGAGCTCCGCATCTTCCCTCGGGTCGAGATGGCGCAGCGCCGCGAATGTGCGCTCGGGCGACTTGATCTCGAAAACGACCTTGCGCATCGAAACGGGCTCGCCGTCCGTGTTCTGCAGCGTGGGCAGGCCCGGATTGAGCAGCGGCTCCGACACCGCATGGTATATCTCGAGCATCTCCAGGTCGTATTCGCGCAAGGGAAAGGCCGCACTCTTGCGTCGGCCCACGATTCCGCGACATTCTTGCGCGATCCGGATCTGCGAGATGGGCGGGAACGCGAGCGGCGAGCAGCATTCGATGAGCCAGAGCCCACCCGCCTGCACCAGTTGGGCGAAGAGGATGTCTCCCGCTTGCACGCTCTCCGTGACCCGGCGTTCGGCGATGCGGCGCTCGCTCCCGGTCACGAGGTCCCTGAGAACCAGGCCCTTGCCCCGCTCCACGTCCTCCACCCGATGGAAGGACAACGGAGACTCGAGACACGACTCCAGATACTCGCGCAGCAATGGATCAAGCCGCGAACGGCAGCGCGAGAGATAGGCCCGCGTGGGTTCGATTCCGACCAACGCCTGGTCGCGCGTCACGCGCTCCCCATTCGGGTCCGGCGACCAGAAGTTGTGGAACCACGACATGAAGATCTCGAGGTGCGGCGACTCGGGGCCGAACCGGAGCTCTCCGAGCGCCGGTGACGCGAATTCTTCCCACGCTGCTTCGATCGCCTCGACGCCGTACGCGTCCATCGCGAAGCGCCGCAACTGCGGATTGGATTCGTCGAGCAACCGGCGGATGCGGCGCCACGCGATCGTTTCCGGCGGCTCCGCGGTTTCCGCGGCCGCGCCGCAGCAATGCTTGAGCTTGCGCCCGCTTCCACAGGGGCAGGGGTCGTTCCGGCCGGCTCTTGCGCTCATCGTGCTAGTGATGACCTCCTTGGGAGCGTAAAATAGGAAGCATGAAGCTTTCGGAGTGGAACCCCTTCCTGCGGTCTCCAAATAGAGACGCAGACCTGCTTTCGTCGGTCCAGTCGTCATCTGCCGTGGAGGGTATTCGCAAGCCGTTCGAGAACGGCGCGAAGGATGTGCAGGTTTCGGGCATCGAGGAGTTCATCGATTTCTGGAGGCAACGAGCTTCCGGGTCCGGTCGATAGCTTTTCCAAAGATCGCGGTCAACGGCCTGTAGTTGTGGTCCAGCGCGGCGTGAATCCCCGCGATGTAGGCCTTCTTTCCGCTTCCCTCGAACATCGAGAATTCCAGGGTGGGCTGCCTGGCCTGAAGAGCCATCAGCGTCGCCAGCAGCCGCGCGAGCCGGCCGTTTCCGTCGCGGAATGGGTGAATCAGAACGAGCTCCGCATGTACCACCGCCAATGCGGTGGCGACACTCTCGTCGGATCCCTCGACGCACGGCGTGTGCTTTGCGAGCACTTGGCGCTCGAATTTGGCCATCAATTGCGGGATGAGAAGGGCAGTGGCGAATTGAAATCCCGCCTTGCCCAGGTTCACGGTTCGGTACTCTCCCGCCCAGGAATAGATCGGCCCAAGCCAGGACCGATGAAGCGCACAGATGTCGGCGGCGGAAAATCGATGGTCCGGACCATATGTCTCGATCGCCTTCTTTTGCGCGAGCAACAGCAACTGCGATTCCGCGAGATGCATGTCGCGCACCACGACGATCCCGAGCTTGTTTCTGGGTACTCGCCGGCGAGAGCCCGGTTCGAATTCGGATTCGACGCCAGTAGGCTCGTATCGGCTTGTCATGTCTCTAGAGGGTCCGGGTCTTCCAGCTTGCTGCCTTCTTCTCTCTTCCTCGGCAGCAGTTGGCATGGCGTGATGATACTAAGCCGCAGCGCGAAAGCGAGCCTATCAACGCATCTAGGGGGACCGCTGTGTCGACGCCAACGTCTCATCTGTGTCCCAACTAGCCCATCCGCCGGAACACCACCGTGAAATTATTCGCC
>JACXTT010005980.1_pt1 | contig 17505 bp, 16 predicted proteins | sample 9270951 | NCBI WGS metagenome assembly JACXTT01 (sample SAMN15532306, study PRJNA645909) | rock metagenome | isolation source: weathered quartz diorite | place: Puerto Rico | collected 2017-06-21 | reverse complement strand
ATTTCCACCGAAACGCCGGCGAAAGGACCGGTGCCGTGGGCAGTTCCCCAAACGGCGATTGCGAACAGGCCGGCGTTGGCGAGCGCGGTGAAACGAATGTCGTGGGCAAGCGCAATCCAAACGGCAAACGGGAGCACGAAGTAAGTCACGCGACTCAATCCGATGTCGTTGATCAGGGACCCGCCGAACACCGCGTAGCACACCGCCAGTTGCATCGCGAGCAGGATGGTCACGTACCAGAATCGAGGCGAACCCCAGTCGATCACGGGCCTGGCCGCCCACGTCAATAGGAGAGGTGCGATCAGGACAATACCCAGCGAATCCCCCATCCACCATACGCGGAAGGCGCGGATGAACTCGGACCAAGCCAGATCGCCGAACAGCGAGAGGCTGAGCGGACCCAGCAGTGCGGCCGGCAGCGGTGCGATAGTGGCCGCCACGACGATCAGGCAGACCACGTCGCGCAGCCTGGACACTCGCACGTCAAAATCGAGAACGCGGAGCAGCAGCAAGATGCCAAGCAGGGCTTCCAGCGAGTTTCCGAGTGCGGTGATTGCGGAGACCGTTATGCCTCCGTGGATCGAGTAGTTGACAGCCAATGCGCCGATGAACACCGCGGGCAGAAGCCGCAAGCCGCCCAGCAGCACGGCAGCCAGCGCGATACCGGAAGCGGGCCAGACCGTGGAAATGACCGGATTGATGACGGCGTAGTCGAGCCCGATGCGTGCAGCGACGAAGTACGCCAGCGCCAGTCCGGCGACGCGAACCGCGTACCGGTACGGCGAGGGAGCGGCAAGCTCCCGCAGGGCTTCAAGCAGTTGATTCATGACTGCCGCTGGAGAAGATGGCCGGATCCGGTGGACGGATGGCTGATGCGGGCGCACGCAGACAGGTCTCAGGAAACGGATGCCACCCGGGCAGCCTTGTCCCGCACTTTCGCATTGAAACGTGCGGCGTCGATCACGAAGCGCTCGTGCCGGCCCACCGATTCACTTAAAGGACTTTGGGAACTCCCAATATGCGCCGAGTGCAAGGTTGTCCTGGGTTTCAGGTGAGGTGGAGTCAGGATGTTTTCCTCCGGTCACCTGTAATCGGTGGCGCCGCCTTGAGCACCTCGTCCACCGTCGTTGCGCCGGCGGCGACTTTGAGCGCACCGGCGATCCGCAGCGGTTTCATGCCGTCGCGGTACGCCTGCCCGCGTATCAACGCGGCATCGGTTTCACCCGTGATGAGCGGTCGCTGTCCCGCGGTCATCAGCAGGATTTCATAGATGCCAATCCGGCCCGTGTAACCCGTCATCCGGCACTCGAGGCAGCCCTTGGCGTTGTAAACCTGTTTCGGCTTATCGGACTGCCACGGCGCAATCAGGATGTTCCAGGTGCTGTCGTCGATAGTGCCGGGCTCCCGGCAAAGAGGACACAGCGTGCGCACCAGCCGTTGCGCCATCACCGCCAGAATGGTGCTGTGAAGCAGATAAGGCGGCACGCCGATGTCGAGCAGGCGGGTGAGCGCGGAGGGCGCGTCGTTGGTGTGCAGTGTGGAAAACACCAGATGGCCGGTGAGCGCCGCCTGGATCGCCATTTCCGCGGTTTCCATGTCGCGGATCTCGCCGACCATGATGATATCGGGATCCTGGCGCATCAGCGTGCGCACACCGCTGGCAAAGTCGAGCCCGATGCCGTGTTGCACCTGCATCTGGTTGAACTGCGGCTCAACCATTTCGATCGGGTCCTCGATGGTGCACACGTTGACATCCGGCGAGGCCACCTGTTTCAGAGTCGAATACAGCGTGGTGGTCTTGCCGGAGCCGGTCGGCCCGGTCACCAGCACGATGCCGTGAGGACGCGATGTGACCTGGTTCCAGCGCTCACGATCCTCGTCGGAAAAGCCCAGATCCTTGAAGCTCTTCACCAGCACGTCCGGGTTGAATATCCGCATCACCAGCTTCTCGCCGAAGGCAGTGGGCATGGTAGACAGCCGCAGCTCGATCTCTTCGCCATCCGCAGTGCGCGTCTTGATGCGGCCGTCCTGTGGCCGGCGCTTTTCCACGACGTCCATGCGCCCGAGGATCTTGATGCGGCTGGTCATCGCGGCGACGATGGGCGTGGGGATCTGATAAACCTGGTGCAGTACGCCGTCGATGCGGAAGCGAACGTTGGCCAGGTCGCGGCGCGGTTCGACATGGATGTCGCTGGCGCGCTGGTCAAAGGCATATTGCAGCAGCCAATCGACCAGGCGGACGATGTGCTGGTCGTTGGCATCGACCTTGCCGCTCGCGCCCAGCTGCACGAGCTGCTCGAAGTTGGTGATGTCGGACAGCGTCGCACCGTGCTGCTGGCTTGCGCCCTTGACCGACCGCGCCAGGTTGTAGAACTCCACCAGGTAGCTGCTGATGTCGACCGGATTGGCCAGCACACGCTTGATCTCCAGCCTCAGGATGCGACCGAGTTCGGTTTCCCATTCGCGTACATACGGCTCGCAGGTAGCGATCAGCGCTTCGGACGACGTGACGCCGACCGGAAGGATGCGGAAGCGGGTGGCATAAGCGTTCGACATCACCTTGGTGACCGCGGCGAAATCGATCTTGAACGGATCGATGTGCAGGTACGGCAACTGCACTTTGCCAGCCAGCCACTCGGTGAGCACTTCCAGAGTCAGCAGTTTCTTGGGATTGCGGGGATCTTTCCACTTCTGGTCGGCGAGGATCACCAGCGGGTGGATGTCGCTGCGGAAGTTGCGGCGCAGCGCCAGCAGCTTCTCAGCCGCGTCCTGCGCCACCAGTTTGTCGGCGACAAGGTCGGCGAGCAATTGCTCGAGAGTGAGCCGCTTGTCGGTCTGTTGCCCGGGCTGGTCGCCTTTGTGCAGGGTCGAGGTCGGCGTCATGCCGTTATCCATGAAGCGGAAGTGGGCTGTCAGGGGAGGCCATGTCGCCCCCAGCGACGGCGGTGCCGCGCTTGCGTAGCACTATAAACCGCCTGTCTGTGGCCTCCAACAACACCGGGAACCGGAAGCCAGCCCAGGGAGCGCGCCCGGGAATGCGTACGGACTTCAATTGTGCCTATTTTCCGCCCCATGCACCATACCGGTTCCCAAGGCATCGACGGCGCCGCTGCGCAGATTCCTGCCGTGCTGCGGGCCGCACGGCTCAACATCGTCGATGCTTTGAGGGCGGCGTGAGGCGAGGGGCGATAGAACTCAGCCCGATAGATTTTGTCCTCCCTTCACCCTTCACCCTTCACCCTTCACCCTTCACCCTTCACCCTTCACCCTTCACCCTTCACCCTTCACCGGCGAAGCCTGCGACTGGGCCATCGGCTCGATGGTTCCGATGTGGAAACGGAACTCCCCGGCCCGGCGGTCGCTGAAATAGTGCTGCAGCGTTCGCCGCACCGTGGCGAAGGCAAGTGTGTTCCAGGGGATTTCGCCTTCAGCGAACAACCGTGCTTCCAGCGTTTCCGCGCCCGCGTGAAAATCGAGGTCGAGCAGCCGGGCACGGAACAGCATGTACACCTGGTTGATGTGGGGAATGTTGAACAGTGCGTAAAGGCCCAGGATTTCCACGCGCGCATTGGCCTCTTCGAGAGTTTCGCGCTGCGCGCCTTGCGCGGTGGTTTCTCCGTTCTCCATGAATCCGGCCGGAACCGTCCACATTCCGTGCCGCGGTTCGATGGAGCGGCGACACAGCAATATACCGTCTGCCCATTCGGGAATGCATCCAACCACGATCTTCGGATTCTCGTAATGAATGGTTCCGCAACTGGCGCAAACGTAGCGGGGGAGACTGTCGCCTGGAGGCACGCAGCGCTCCACGCGAGCACCGCAATTGCTGCAGAAGTTCATTGGCCCGGAAGTTTAAGTGCGCCTGCCTTCATTATAGGGGTCCGCAGGGCAGGCACCATAACGAGCGCGGGCCGGGATTGCTAAAATCATCGGACTGCCGGATTCGTCTCCGGACGCTCTGGAGGGACCCATGAATCGGCTGTGGCTGGCGGCAATCACTGTAGCGGCGAACACCTGGGTTGGCGCCGCAATCGCGGATCAGCCGGCTTTGTTGCAGGGCACCTGGACAGGCCCGTGGTACATCGGCATGACCAGCGGCCTGGCGACGATGGAGATCGCGGCAGACGGTTCCGGCACGATCGCGTTCACCAATCTCGAAAACTTCGGCGGAGATCCGGTTGCGCTTGCCAAGATTTCATTCGACGGCAAGACATTCAGGTTCGCGGCTACCGGTACCGGCGGCGTCGCATTCTCGGTAGCCATGCAACTGGGTTCGGGCGGCAAACAACTGCGCGGCAACGGCAAATACGGGGGCTTCGGAGCGCGTCTGGAACTGCAGCGCGCGGACTGACCTGGCATGAGAAAGGGTGCTAAAGACTGCCCTTCGTTTTTCCTGCAGATCGCTCGCAGCGAGCGCCGCATTCAGTTCGCAGGTAACGTCTTGATGTACTCGGCGAGCGCTTGTACCTCCTTCTCGCTGAGCTGATTCCTGAAACCGGGCATCGGCGATTTCCCTTCGTTGATCTGCTTCATGACTTGCTCGATCGTCTTCGGCGTGCCGGCGAGCCTCGGGCCATCGGCCTGTTTCATGCCGTAGCCCTGATGACACCAGCTGCATTTCGTCGCGAACAGCTTCTTGACATTCAATTGGTACTTCTCGCTGACCGCAGCTGCGGCCGCGTCGACCGGATCGTCTGCCGCGGCGGGCGCCGCAACAAATGCCACGATGACCGCGAGGATGGAAAGGAATTCTCCGCTGCGTATTACTCTCACCTGGAGCGCTCCGTTACAAGTTCGACAAATTAAATGGGCGAGGGATTGCTCCCCCGCCCGCAATCAACGATTCGATTTTGTTGTTGCTTTACAGGCCGAATACGATCAGCTGACCCACGTCGGTCGGCATCTCGGTAAACGGATGGCCGAACAGCGGCCCGTAGTTGCCCGACACGTGGCTGCCCCAGCCGGCGACAACGGCGATGTACTGCTTGCCCTTGGCCATGTAGGAGATCACACCACCGTGGTGGCCGATGCCGTCGTTATGCCTCCACAGCTCCTTGCCGGTGCGGGCGTCGAGTGCATGGACGTTTCCATCGGCGCCGGGCACGAACACCAGGTTGCCCTTGGTGGAAAGCAGCGAGGCGAGCGGCGGATACTTGAACTCGACGCGCCACTTGATCTTGCCGGACAACGGATCACGGCCGGTAACATGGCCGTAAGCCTGCTTGCCTTGCGGATGAGTGGATGTCCACGAAGCGCCGAAGTAGGCCTGACCGGAGAAGTCGGCCGGGCGATCAGCCTTCACGACTTCGATGTCGAAGCACCACTCCTGGCCGATCTTGTAGAACAGGCCGGTACCGGGGTTGTAGGAGCCGGTGTTCCAGCTGATCGCTCCGTCAATCGCCGGGCACACGTTGGTGTGCTTGCCTTCGGGGAGCTCGCGACGGCCGATCAGTTGGCCGCTCTTCGGATCAACACCCTTGATGAAGTTGTAGGTCTCACCCAGCATGTAGGCGTTTTCCACCTTCAGCGGGTTACCACCGCCAACCTGGTCGGCGTTGTAAACGAATATGATGCCGCCCTTGTTCGGGTGCAACATATAGCGCTTGCCGCCCTTCTCGAAGGTCATGAACTCGCCCGGCGCGCTGTCAAAGTCCCAGGCGTCGTGAGGCATTTCCTGGAAGTAGGACTTCAGTTCGCCGGAGTCGGCGTCGAGAACCACGACCGAGGAACTGTACAGGTTGTCACCCGGACGCGGACCCTCGGTCGCCCATTTTTCGCCGGCCCAGTCGTAGTCGGGCGCCGGATTGGCCGTACCCCACCAGACGGTGTTGGTCTTGGCATCGTACGAACCGGTCATCCAACCGCCGCCGCCGCCGATCTTCCAGGAGTCGTTGCCCCAGGAAGCCCGGGAACGCTCGTCGCCGCCGATAGTGTCGAACTGCCAGTCCACCTCGCCGGTTTGCGCGTTAACCGCGAAGATCGGGCCGCAACAGCCGGACAGCTCACCACCGTTGGAACCGATGATGACCTTGTCCTTCACCACCACAGGAGCGCCGGTGAAGCCCTTGTTGCCTTTCTCGACGCTGAGGATCATGTTGTCCCAGACTACTTTGCCGGTCTTGGCGTCGAGCGCGATCATGCGGCCATCAACCGTGCCGATGTAGACTTTGCCGTAGGCAACGGCCAGACCGCGGTTGTACGGATTGTAGAAAGTCCCTTCTGCACGCTCGGTGTCGATCTTGGCCTGATAGCGCCAGATCACCGAACCGTCCGAACCATCGAGGGCCCACACCTGGCCGGATGCGCTGGTGTAATACAGGATGCCGTCGACTGCGAGGGGGAAGGATTGAATGCCGCGTTTGGAAGCAGCCGGGCTGTGCAACCAGGCTACCTTCAGCCCCTTGACGTTGCTGGCGTTGATCTGATCGAGGCCGCTGTAGTGCCAGCCTTTGAACGACTGGTGATACATGATCCAGTTGTTCGGGTCCTTGTCGGCGTTCAGCAGGCGGTCCCAGGTAACATCTGCTGCCATCGCCTGGGAAGCGAAGCCGATGAATGCCGCCGCAGACAGGGCTCTTGCAGCCCCTGAATAAGTCCATCGTTTCATAACTCTCTCCCGATTATCTTGGTTTCAATTTCTGGAATTGGGCAAAACGCAGGGAAAATCAGATCGCCCCCGTTGTGCATTCGCTTGTTAACTCATTGTTTCGAGTTGCGTACGGTGGGGAAACCCGCAGCAAATGTATTCCTCCTCCTACTCAATTGCAAGCGCTGACCGGAATTTTTTGAAACCCCTGAAGTCCGCGCCGGACGGGCGTTTCCGGCTGTTGCAGCGCGGCAAATGAGCGCATGGTCTTGACCCTTTAAACGCGATTTCGAAGCTGATTGTGGACACGCATCGATGAATTCGCACAGCAAAGTTCCCCGCGTTGCCGAGAATGAAGTGGAGTTGCGCTTTGTTCGCGCGTCCGGCCCCGGCGGCCAGAACGTGAACAAGGTCGCCAGCGCGGTGGAGCTGCGCTTCCATATCGGCACGAGCAGGTCACTGACCGAAGATGTCAAGCACCGGCTGCGCAAATTGGCCGGAAGGCGGGTCAGCGATCAGGACGTACTGGTCATCGATGCGCAGCGATTCCGCAGCCAGGAGGCCAACCGCCGCGATGCACTGGCGCGCCTGGACGAGCTGGTACGCGCCGCTGCACACAGGCCCAAATCGCGGATCGCAACCAAGCCGACCGCGGCTTCGAGGCGCAGAAGAGTGGAGGGAAAGCGGGTGCGCGCCGCTGTTAAGCGATTGCGAGGGAAAGTGTTGGACGCGGAGTGAGGTGAGGAGTGAGGCGAGTGATCGGAACCGATGTTGAGTTTTGAGTCCTGATTCACGTTTTTCACTCAACACTCATCACTCATCACCCATCGCTATCTCTTTTCCGGCAGGATGCGTTGCAGCAGCGCGACCAGTCGATTGCGCTCCCTCGCGCTCAGGTTCTGCACCACGCGGCGTTCGTGCCGCGTGACTTTGCGCTTCAGCCGGCGCAGCAGTTTCGTACCATCGCCGGTCAGGAACAGCCCGTTGCTGCGGCGATCGGCGGCATGGCGCTCCACCAGTCCACGGTCTTCCAGCTTGTCGAGCACGGTCACGACGGTGGAGCGATCCAGGTGAGCAGCTTCGGCCAGCGCCTGCTGGGTGAGTCCCGGATTGGCGTCGACGATCACCAGGATCCCGAACAGGCCGGGAGAAATTCCCGAGCCGTCCACGGTCTCTACGAAATCGGCAAAGATCGCGCGCTGCGCGAGCCGCAACTGGTAGCCGATGAGGCCGGGAAGCATGCCCATGCTGGCGGCCTTGCGCGTTGCGCCCGCCGGTTTCATTGTCTTTCGCGGCCTCCCCGATTGTTTGACATCCAACAGTTTGGTTCCCATACTTGAGTGATAGTAGCCCATGGCGCCTGCGATCGCCAAGCCTGGTGTCCTGTTCCGCTGATTCGTGTGTCTCCGCGGTCAGATCCCCGGAGGGGCCCCTCTTCCGCGCTCCGACACGCACGGCGAGGACTCGTAACACCGCATGGCGCCGATTCTCGCCGGGTTTTCAGCCGCGAATCGGCGGAACAGGATGCTAAATGAGCTTCACCGTCACCGTTGCCGATCTGAACCAGTCCGCGCCCGCCGAGGAAGGCGAAACCGTGCTCGGTGCACTGCTGGCCCACGGTATCGGCTTCGCCTACAGCTGTCAGTCCGGCAACTGCGGCACCTGCAAATGCGAGCTGGTGTCCGGGGATATCCTCGAGCTGGAATATTCCGAACACGCGCTCTCCCCGGACGAACGCGGCCGCGGCATCGTGCTCGCCTGCCGCTCGCAGATGTGGAGCGACGTGGTGGTGCGGCGCCTCGATTCCGAGGACTTCGTGGTGCACCCGTCGAGGGTGATGCGCTGCAGGGTCGTCGAGATCGCCAACCTAACGCACGACATCCTCAGGCTGCGGCTGGAAATCGTCGTAGGCGGGCCGTTCACCTTTTCTGCGGGGCAGTATGCGCAGCTAGAGCTGCCCGTGGCGCCGGGTGTCAGCCGCGACTACTCGATGGCGAACCGCCCGGACCAGCCGCTGCTCGAGTTCCACGTGCGGGTGATGCCCGGCGGGTCGGTGAGCCACCGTATCGCCACCGCACTCAAGATCGGCGACATGGTCAAGGTTTCCGGGCCGATGGGCACGTCGTATCTGCGCGCGCAGCATCCCGGGCCGATGCTGTGCATCGCCGGCGGCAGCGGGCTGGCACCGATCGTCTCCATCGCCGGGACCGCGCTTGCCTCCGGCTTCGCCGAGGCGGTGCATCTGTATTTCGGGGTGCGCGCCGAGCGCGACGTCTACTTCGAACGCGAACTGGCCGGGTTGCAGGAGCGCCATGCCAATTTCGGGGCGTCTATCGTTTTGTCCGAGCCCGGTGCAACATCCTCCTCGGGCACGCTGCTGCCGCGCAGATACGGACTCGTAACGGACGCGGTGGCCGCCGATTTCGCACACCTCGCCGGTTTCAAGGCCTATTTCGCCGGTCCGCCGCCGATGGTGGACGCGGCCAGCGCGTTGGTGAAGGCGCGCGCGGTCGGTCTGCGCGACATTCACGCCGATGCGTTTTTCCCGGCGGCCGCTGAAGCGCCCAAAGCCGCGGTGGCGAGATGAACGCGGCACCGGCACTGGCGGGCAGAGTCGCTATCGTCACCGGAGGCGCCCGCGGCATCGGGCTGGCGATCGTGGAGGAGCTGCGTCGCCTCGGTGCGGCAGTGTTGGTTGCCGACAGCGGCGTATCCATTTCCGGAAGTGAGCCCGATTCTTCTGTTGCACAAAGCGTCGCCGCGAAGCTCGGCCGCGATGCGGCAGCGTTCACCGAAAACATGGCCGCGGCCGGTGCCGCAGACCGGGCGGTGAGACTTGCGGTGGAGAAATTCGGCGCGCTGGATATCGTCGTGAACAATGCGGCGATCCTGCGCGACGCCTTCATTTTCAAGGCTGGCCGCGACCACTGGGAACAGGTGATCGCCAATAATCTCTTCGCGCCGTTCGCGCTGCTGGCGGCGGCGACGCCGCTGATGCGCGAACAGCAGAAAAACGGCCGGGCGCCGGGGCGCATCGTCAACATCGTCTCCAGCGCCGGACTGTTCGGCAATTTCGGCCAGTCGGCCTATGCGTCGGCCAAGGCCGGGCTGGTGGGATTGACGCGCGTGGTAGCGATGGACATGGCACGCTCGAAAGTCGCGTGCAACGCGGTCGCGCCATTTGCCGCGACCCGGGTGACCGCAACCATTCAGCCTGCCAACGAGGCGCAGGCGGCGTACAAGGAAAGGGCGCTCAGGGTCCCGGCGTACTACGTTGCGCGCCTCACCGCCTTGCTGTGCTCGAACGCGCACGACATCACCGGGCAGTTGTTCGGAGTGCGCGGCCGCGAGTTGTTCCTGTTCTCCCAGCCGCGCCCGGTGGCACGGACGCTGATGAAACCGGGACCTTCCTGGGGCCTCGAAGACCTCGCGAGTACGATGGAAACCGGGTTCGCCGGGAAACTGACCGATCTGGGCACCGACCTGGAATTCTTCAATACCGAACCACTCGTTTAAGGGGTACCGCATGACAACCACCGCCACCATCGAAGTAAAGACTGCAGCCGAACTGGCGCACCAGCCTGAGGAGTACCGCACTGCGGTGAAGAAGATCGTCGTCAGTCACGCGGTCAACGAGCTTTACGGCGCCCAGGTGTTCGACGAACCCGCCATCGCGCTGGCGCCGACGCCTTACGCCAAGTGGCTGACCTGCAGGGTGGCGATGGAGGAGTACCATCACCATGTGCGATTCAGGGGGCTGGCGGAGGAGATCGGCGTTGCTGAGGAAATGCTCGACCCGAAAGTGAAGAAGCCGCTGAGCATCTTCGATTTCGAGCTCCGTACCTGGCCGGAATTCTGCGTGATCAAGGCGATCGCGGATTACGCCGAGATCCTGCAGGTGGAAGACCTGCTTCACTGCAGTTTCCATCCGCTGCGCAATCTGGCACGCATCACCATGCCTGAGGAGAAATTCCACGCCAAGTTCGGCAAGGATTTCTGCATGGAGCTCATCCAGCGCGGGGAGCCCACGGCAGTGCAGGATGCGATCAACCGCTATTTTCCGATCACACCGGGTTTCTTCGGCGGCAGCAAGTCCAAGAACAACGAGATATACCTGCGCTGGGGGCTGAAGAGCCGCACCAACGACGAAATGCGTATCGACTTCCTTGGTCGCGTCGCCGAACTGGTGGAGAAAGATTTCGGACTGAGATTGCCGGCGATTTGATGGACACACTAACCACAGCAGACATGGACGCACAGAGAAATGCAATGCAAAACCGCATTTGTGCAATTGACCGGACGGGCACGACATCAATGCAACATCCGTCTTCCTCGAATTCGATTTTGTCTGTGCTGAACTTCTTTTCTCCGTGCCTCTGTGTCTCTGCGGTGAATATGGTCGGTTAAGGAGGGGAAAATGGGACAGCCGATGAAGGATACCCGCGCGGAGCGGGAAACGTACTACCGCCGCATCGGGCGGGCGCACCTGACCCCGCTGTGGGAGTCGATGAGCGCGCTGGTGCCGAAACAGCCGGCCTCGCCGTGCGTGCCGGCGCTGTGGAAGTACGGGGAAGTGCGCCCGTGGCTGATGGAATCCGGCAGCCTGATCACCGCGAAGGAGGCGGTGCGCCGCGTGCTCATCCTCGAGAACCCCGGCTTGCCCGGGCAGTCCTCGATCACGCATACGCTCTTTGCTGGCTGGCAGCTTATCCTCCCGGGCGAAGTGGCACCCAGCCACCGCCATACCCAGACTGCGCTGCGACTGATCATCGAAGGTTCCGGCGCGTATACCGCGGTGGACGGCGAGCGCGTCACCATGCATCCCGGAGATTTCATCATTACGCCGTCCTGGACCTGGCACGACCATGGCAACCCGGCCGGCGAGCCGGTGGTGTGGCTGGACGGGCTCGACATTCCGCTGGTGCGCTTTCTCGATGCCGGCTTTGCCGAGGAGTATCCGCGCGAGGAGCAGGAAGTGGTGAGGCCGGAGGGCGATGCGTGGTGGCGCTACGGCAACAATCTCTTGCCGATCGAATACCGCTTGCGGGGCGGGTCCTCGCCGGTGTTCGCGTATCCTTACGCGCGTTCGCGCGAGAGCCTGCGTCAGCTGGCTCGCGTAGACAAGCCGCACAGCTGCCACGGGCACAAGATGGAGTTCGTCAATCCGGCAAGCGGCGGACCGGCGATGCCGGGCATAAGTTCATTCATCCAGTTGTTGCCCAGGGGTTTCAGCGGCCGGCCGTACCGAAGCACCGACGGCACCGTGTTCTCGGTGATCGAAGGCAACGGCCGGGTTGTGATCGGCGGCGAGACCTTCGAGTTCACCGCGCGCGACACCTTTGTGGTCCCGTCCTGGCACGCCTATGCACTTTACGCGGAGGATGACACTGTGTTGTTCAGCTTTTCCGACCGGCCGGTGCAGCGCGCGCTCGGGCTGTTCCGAGAGGAGCTGCTCTGACCATGAGCGAAAACCAACTGCTGTTCGACATCGGGCCGGTCGCGTCTGTGCCGGTCATCGGCCGCAAGGAAAGATTTCCGGTTCACCGCATTTACTGCGTTGGCCGCAATTACGCTGCGCATGCGCGCGAGATGGGCAAGGACCCGGGGAAGGAGCTGCCGTTTTTCTTCATGAAGCCGGCGGACGCGGTGGTGCCCGGCGGCGGGCAGATCCACTACCCGCCGGGTACCCAGAATCTCCATCACGAGATCGAACTGGTGGTGGCGATCCAGCGCGAGGGGCGCAACATCGCGCCGGCAAAGGCACTGGACCATGTCTACGGCTATGCGGTCGGCCTCGATATGACCCGCCGCGACCTGCAGATGAAGGCGCGCGACATGGGCCGGCCCTGGGATTTCGGCAAGTCCTTCGACGAGTCCGCCCCGATCACGCATATCCATCCTGTCGCGAGCCACGGCCACCATTCGACGGGAAACATCTGGCTCAAGGTCAACGGCGAAATGCGCCAGCAGGCGGACCTGGCGGAGATGATCTGGAACGTGCCCGACACCATCGCGTTTCTTTCAGAATATTACATGCTCAAGCCTGGCGACCTGATTTTCACCGGCACGCCGGCCGGAGTCGGCGCGGTGAAGCGCGGCGATCAAATGGTCGGCGGCGTGGAAAGCCTGGGGGAACTGGTCGTCACGGTGGTCTGAGTCCTCCCGGTGCGGACAAGAACATGAACGCGGCCGCGCAGAAGACCTGGCTGGAAGTGGCGCTGAACGGACCCTGGACCCCCGGCCGCCAGCCCGGCATTCCGGTCACGGTGAAAGACATTGTCGCGCAGGGCATCGCCTGCGCGAAGGCGGGTGCTGCCATCGTGCACCTGCACGCCTACGACGAGGCGAGCGGGCGGCAGACCGAAGATCCGGACGTGTACACGCGCATCATCGAGGGCATCCGCACCAGGGTGGACGCAATCGTCTATCCGACCATCCCTACCACCGGGCTCGAGGGCCAGGCTGGAGAACAAACGCCGCAGGAGCGCTTTGCCCACGTCGAGGAACTCGCGCGCCGCCGGCTTATCGAGTGGGCCGCGGTGGACCCGGGGTCGACCAATTTCGCGCATTACGACGAACTGCGCGAGGACAGGGCCGGTTTCGTCTACCTCAATTCCGAGGACCATATCCGCCACGGGCTGAATCTGGCGATGCGCTACGGCTTTCATCCGGCCTACGCCATTTACGAACCCGGGTTCCTGCGCCTCGGCGCTACGCTGCACTGGCGCAGCAGTTGCCCGCGCCCGATTTACCGCTTCATGTTCTCGCGCGGCTTCACTTTCGGTTTTCCGCCCGAGGATTACGGCGTTACGGCTTACCTCAATCTGCTCGATCAAGTGGCGCCGGGCGCAAACTGGATGATTGCGGGGCTGGACGTGGACGTGCTCCCGTTGATTCCGCGTGCGGTGATGGAAGGCGGACATGTGCGCGTGGGCCTGGAGGACGCGCCGATGGGCTCGGACCAGAGCAACCTGCAGTGGGTGGAAGAAGCGGTGCAGCGCATCGGCAACGCGGGCGGGGAACTGGCGACGGCGAGAGATGTGCGCGCTGCGCTGGCCCCTGAAGACCGGGAAATCCCCTAGGGAACAATCTGCGCGGGCGCCCTATAATCTCGGCCTCTCAACCGATAGACCAACAAGGATAGCATGAGCTCCAGGATCGGCATCACCATGGGCGACCCGTCTGGTATCGGGCCGGAAATCATCGTCAAGACGCTGGCCGAGATGGATCCGAAGACGCGCGCGATTTCCGCCGTGGTGGGCAGCATCGACATCCTCCGGCGTGCCGACAAGCTGCTGGGCACCGGGCTGAAGTTCGTCGACGGCCTGGAGGCGAAAAGCGGCGAGGTGCCGGTGGCCAATGTGGTGACCAAAGACCAGGACAAGATTCGCGACGGCCAGGTCGGCGCGGCCGGTGGCGAGGCGGCCTACCGCTACGTCGAAGCGGCCGTCAAACTGGCCCTGGACGGCAAGATTGCCGTGATCGTGACCGCGCCGCTCAACAAGGCGGCGATGCATGCTGCGGGTCATCACTTCGACGGACACACCGAACTGCTTGCGCAGCTTACCGGCGCGAAATCATCGTTCATGCTGCTCGCGGGGGACAAGTTGAACGCCGTTCACGTCACCACGCATACTTCGCTCAGGAACGCGGCGGAAAAGCCGACCATGGAACGCGTGGTCGCGACTATCCGCGCCGGTCATCGGCATTTTCGCGAATTGGGCGTCGCCAATCCGCGCATTGCGGTGGCCGGGCTGAATCCGCACTGCGGCGAGGGCGGCATTTTCGGGCGCGAGGAGATCGACCGCATCCAGCCCGCCGTTGAAGCGGCACGAAAGGAGGGCATCGACGTCAAGGGGCCGATCTCGGGGGACACCGTGTTCTACCGCGCGCTCAAGGGTGAATTCGATCTGGTGGTGGCGCAGTACCACGACCAGGGGCATATCCCCACTAAGCTGATTGCCTTCGACACCACGGTGAACGTCAGCCTTGGCCTTCCGATCCGCCGCACTTCGGTGGACCACGGCACTGCGCACGACATCGCCTGGACCGGCAAGGCGAGCAACGTCAACATGAAAGCCGCCATCGCCTACGCGCGCAAGATGGCCGACCGGGTTGGTTAATTGCCGAATTGCACCGACCAAAGAGGCACAGAGGCGCAGAGAAGTTCAAGAACGATCCAGATGGAAAGTCACATTCATTGCGCATGGCGACGACCACTGTGGAGTTGGGCTCTTTGTTCGGATTGAGTTTTGAGGTTCTCCGTGTCTCTGTGTCTCCGTGGTGAAAAATAAGTGCCTGAAGAGCGGCGGGTACTGATCGTTGCGGACGACCTGACGGGGGCTATGGACAGCGCCGGGCCTTTTGCCGGAACCGGCGTCGAAACCTGGGTGGTAGCGGCGCCGAAGCAATGCGATGCGGCGACGATTGCCCGGGCACGCGTGGTTTCGGTCAATACCGACAGCCGTCATCTGACGGCGGTGCACGCAGCAACCCGGGTGCGCGAAATCGTGCGTCGCTTCGGTCCCAGGGCTTTCGACGTCATCGTCAAGAAAATCGATTCCACGCTGCGCGGCAATGTGGTGGCCGAAACCCTGGCATTGCTGGAGGCCAGCGGTCGCCGCGGGGCGGTTATTGCGCCGGCGTTTCCGGCGCAGGGGCGCACCGTGAAAGGCGGCGTGGTCCATGTCAACGGCGTGCCGCTTGCAGAAACCGCTTTTGCCGGCGACGCACTGTCGCCACCGCCGCTTGTGCCGCTGCAGCAGCTCTTTGCCGAGGCCCGGCCGGGGCTGGGGGTCGCGATTGCCGGAGCCACGGATGATTTCAGCAGCCCGTTGGACGACCGGATCTGGATCGTGGACGGCGCCACCGACGCAGACCTGGTGGCCACGGTGAGCGCAGTGCGGGGCCGATTAGGCGAACTGCTGCTGGCGGGATCGGCAGGAATCACCAAACCGCTGGCCCGCGCCTGTTTTGGCGCGGCGGTTTCGCAAGCAATCGCGGAGAAACTTACCGGCACTATCGTCTTCGCGGTCGGATCGCGTGCGGCGCAAAGCGCCGAGCAGGTCGAATCCCTGATGCAGGAACCGGGTACCCGGATACTGCACGCTCCCAACGGACGGCTTTCGCAAAAAGAAATTCCACCCGTGCGTAACTTGGTCCTGAAGGCCACCGCCGATGATGCGGGTGGGGAAGGGGACGCGGAACAGGTGGCAGCCGACATGGCAAAAAACGCGATCGACGCCGCCCGGCGTACGCAGGCGCAGGCGCTGGTCGCCACCGGCGGCGACACCGCAATCGCCATCCTCACGGCGACCGGTAATCCGGCGCTGCAGGTGCTCGGCGATCTGATGCCGGGAATTCCGTATGCACGGATCCGGGTGGACGGCACGCTGCTGTGCCTGGTGACTAAAGCGGGCGGATTCGGGGGGCGCGACACGTTTCGCCAGATCGCGCGCCGGCTGCGTGCTGAATCCTCTGTGGCCAAGAGTTGTTAGATGACCAACGAAGCGATCAAGAGTTTTCTGAATCCGGCCAGCATCGCGGTGGTCGGCGCGGGCGAGCGGCCGACCAGTTCCGGCGGTGCCGTGCTGCGCAACCTCCTGGCATCCGGCTACAAGGGGCGCATCGTCCCGGTGAACCCGAAGGGCGGTGAAATACTCGGGCTGCCCGCGAAGGCGTCGCTGAAGGAGATCGACAAACCGGTGGACCTGGTCACCGTGCTGGTGAAGCCGGACAGCATTCTCGAAGTGGTCAGCGAGGCCGCGCAGACCGGGCACAGGAACATCCTTGTGCTTCCCGGCGGCTTCGTCGAGGCGGGTGAAGCGGGCCGCGAGCGCGACGACGAACTTCGCAAGTTTGCCGCAGAGAATGGCCTGACGATCGGTGGTCCGAATTGCGCCGGCGTGATCAATCTGCTCGATCCGAAGGCGCCCTTCGCCGCGACTTTTTTCGGCGACATGCCCAGGGGCGGCGGCGTGGCGATGATTTCGCAGTCGGGTGCGATCATCGAGGAGGCGATCTCAGCGAGCCACGCGCTTAGCATTCCGCTGGGAGCGGTGGTGTCGGTGGGCAACAGCATGCACCTCGGCGTGATCGAGTACCTCGACCATCTCGGCCGCGAAGGCAAGTGCAAGGCGATCCTGCTTTATCTCGAGTCCTTCGGCGACGCGGCGCGGTTTGCGCAGGTCGCGCGCGAAGTCGCGAAGATCAAGCCGGTCGTGGCGCTGATCGGCGGCCGCACGGTGCCCGGACGGGAAGCGGCGTTTCGCCACACGGGCTCGCGGCCCGCCGATGACGAGGCAACCGAGGATTTTTGCAATAAGAACGGCATGGTCCGGGTCAAAAGCCTGCGGCGCCTGTTGCTCGCGGGCAAGGCGTTCGGCGCCTATCCGCAGGGGATCGGCAGGCGTGTGCTGTTGCTGTCGAATTCCGGCGGCCCCGGGGTGCTGGCCGCCGATCAGGCTACGGACGAGGGACTGACGTTGCCGGAACTGCCGCCGGCGATGGCCGGTAACATTCGCGGCTTTCTTCCGCCCGAAGCGTCGGTGGCGAATCCGCTGGATCTGCTGGCGGACGCGCGAGAGGATCGGTTTTCGGGCACGCTTGCCGCCGCGCTCGAATTCGGCCGTGATCATTTCGACGCCATACTGATCATTCACGTGATTCCATTCATGGTGGACGGCGGGGCGGTGGTCGAAGCGCTGGCCGGTCTTTGCAAGGGGGCGAAGACGCCGATCCTGCATTCGATGATGGGGACGCTCAAGCACAAGACGGAGTGGTTCGCGCGCCTGGAAGACGCGCGCGTGCCGGTGTTCAACGACTCGGAAGAGATGTGTATCGCCGCCGGGCTGCTGGCGCGCCATCGCGAACTGAATGCAGTTCGCTGAAGACGGCAGGTATTCAATGCCGCAACGCGA
>JACXTT010005979.1_pt1 | contig 17506 bp, 12 predicted proteins | sample 9270951 | NCBI WGS metagenome assembly JACXTT01 (sample SAMN15532306, study PRJNA645909) | rock metagenome | isolation source: weathered quartz diorite | place: Puerto Rico | collected 2017-06-21 | reverse complement strand
CTTTCGCGCTGCGGGGCAAGGTCGGGCGATCAGAACTTGCCTGGTGTAAAGTATCGGATCACAGGAGCCGCACGATGATCGCCGGGACAATGCCCAAGTGGCAACAGTACGGTCACAGAGCCCCACTAGTCATAGTCGCTCTGTTTGGAGCTTTGATGTGGTGTGGCTTCCATACTGCTCCTTCGCACCAGTCTCAGGGGCGCAACGGTTTCGCGGCCATTTGCCTGATCGTCCTTGGTCTCAGTTTGATTGGGGGTGTTCTATGGTTTAATTGCTTGGCTTCCTCAAGCGCTTCTATAGCCAAAGCGCGGGAAACCGTGGGGAATCCTTCCAGAAAATCTTCCAGTGTGTCGCCGCCCTCCAGATAGTCGAACAGGGTCTGAACCGGGACTCGCGTTCCTCGAAACACTGGCGTGCCGTGCATCGTCTCCGGGTCTCTGGTGATAGCCATTGTCTCTCAGGCTGACCCGTAGCGCTCTCCCGCTCCTTATGCCGCTTACGTTCGCTTGATCCGCAGGGCCGCATCGACGGCGTGCGTTGGTGTGCCGATCGTCCGGTTTCCGCCGGCGTGACTGAACTTCTCGGTGGTAATCACGGACCCCGTCGCCGCATCCACCCAGTCGGCCTGATAAGAGCCGGCCGGAAGATGCAGCACCAGCGTTTCCTGATAATTCCCAGGTGCCACTTTGTATGAAGCGGTGTTCCGGCCGAAGCTGCTGTGATGGTGATAGTAGGCGTACTGCTTGCCGGGCTCGCTCATGCCTCTGGCGTAGGTGCCGAGCGGCACGCCGCCCTGCACGAAGCTTTTATCCGGGTGCATCTTCAGGAATTCGAAGCTGTACATGAAATCGTGCAGGCTCTTGAGAGCGCGCAGCAGTTGCCCGTTCTCCTCCGTATTTGCTCCGGGATCGCGCACCGTGTAAAGACCGTTGAGCTGGTTGAAACTGCCACCGCCGCCGACAACGAACTCCCAGGCCTCCACGCGCGAGTCGGCGATGCGGTCGCCCTGATACCAGGTTGGAAAATAATCCGTCTCGTTGAAGTCGATGGGCTTGTTCTTGCCGTACTCGTAATCGAGCGCCATGAGGCCGCCCATCTGCTCGTGGCTGCCCTCCCAGGCGTACTGCGTGACGATGACGGAAACGTCGGGATGGGCGGTGAAATCGCACGGCCCGCCCATGGGTCCTTCGATCTGCTGGGCGATGAGATGCTTCTGCGGCAGCGCGCTCTCGGTCTTCTTGATGGTTTCCACGTTGTGGGCGATCCACGGACCGGCCAGCTCGATGGGCGTGCCGGTGAGGTAGGGCTCGTCGCAGATTTCCAGGATGACGTTGTCGAATCCGTTTACTTCCTGGGTGATCTTGCGGACGTAATCGTCTTCGCGGCGAACCACATCGGCGTGCTTGAGCGTTTGCGCGTCTTCATAATCGCAGCGGCCTTCGCCCTGAATGTTGTTCTCGTAATACAGGGGAGACATGGGCCAGGTGTCGCCATACTGCGCGTTGTAGAAGCAGATCTCGACTACGATGCCGCGCTCGGCGGCTTTCGCGACGAAATCTTTGAGGCGCGCGAAAAACGCGGGATCCCATTTGTCGAGGTCGAACAGATTCCCGCCGAGGGCATATCCCGGTTTCTGGCTGCGCGCCCAGGGCAGGGTGAGGCTGATGGGCTTCGCGCCCAGCGTGTTGCCCTTCATGAACTTGCCCATGGGCTCGAACAGGAAGCCAGGATAGATGCGCGTGTAATTCATCCCGTAGGCTTTGAGCGCATCGAAGTAAGCGACGTAGTCGAAGTCCTTGTTCACGACGCCGCCATAATGCTCGGCGGAGGTGATCAGGATGGTGGGCTTCCCGTGGAACAGGTAATAGTGCGGGTTGTCCGGGTGCAGCCTGATAGGCTCGGCCGACAGGCCCAGCGCCAGAAACGACCAAACCAGCAATAGTTTTTTCATGGGCTTCATGCGATCTGCTTTTTCTCCAGTGTCTGGCCGGCGTAGTGGCGGCGGCAGTGCTCGACGGAGCTGGTGATGTTGGCGAGCACGGCGTCATCGGCCAGTTCGAACGGGTAGATGATTTCAAGGAACGCGGGAATGTCTTCTAACCCCGCCTCGCGCACTTCGCGCGCGAAACCCGCCACGTCGAACAGGCCGCGTTTGTCGGGCCAGCCCCAGTGCGAGTCGCTCTGGAAGTCGGTGTTCTGGAGATGGAAGGCGCCGATCGACCGGCCCAGCCCGTTCAGCCACTCCGGCATGTTGGCCTTGGGGCCGTAAAGCGGCTGGTACAGCGCGTGGCCGATATCGACCAGCAGCTTCACCGGAACCGCGCAGCGCCCTTCGAGATCCTTCATGAATTTCCGCCCCTGCTCGAAGGTGTAAGGAATCTCGCGGGCCAGCGGCGTGCATTCCACTTGCAGCCGCTCGAGGCCCGCGGCCGCCGCGGCCTGCGATAACTCCGCGACGGCGTCGAGCAGGCTGCGGTAGCGCTCATCGCGCCGCTTGGGATCGGACGCATCGGCCACGCTCATTCCGCCCAGCGGTCCGCCGGAAACTTTCGCCCCAACTTCCGCGGCCACATCGAAAGCCCGTTTCCACCATTCGAGCGATGCGCGGCGGCCGTTGGCGTCCGGGTGCAGGAGGCCGTCGAAGCAATAGTTGGCAAGGCCGCTGAAGGCGCTCTCAATTTGAATGCCCCAGTCCTTTGCGGCTTTGCGGACGTCCGCGGCCATGGAGTGGCGCACGGCATCGGGCCACCAGGGGTCCAGCAGGTCGTAAGTGAACTGCACCTGATCGAGGCCGAGCGTTTCGCGCACGAGTTTCGCCCAAACGGGCGGCTCGGGCCAGCGCTTGATGGCAAAACTGAGATTGATTCCGAAGTTCATGGCAATCCTCCTAGCCCTGGATTATTCCAGATTCGTGTGGCGGGCGCGCATCTGGTCGGGTGTTTGTCCGGTCTTCTCGCGCAGCAGGATCGAGATCAGGTCGAAGAAAACGAGCTGGACGGCTTCGTACAGGCTACCCATGGGCAACAGGCTGGCGGGCCCGCCGCGATCGTTGGCCATGGTCTGTGCCGGCAGTTCGATCACCACATCCGCGGCGCGCGGCGCCGGCCCATTGGGCTGAGCGGTGACGATCATGGTCCGGGCACCCGCATCGTGCGCCACGCCGACGAGGGCCATAACGGTCGAGAATGATCCGGGTCCGGCGCTCGCGATCAGCAGATCACCCTTGCCAACCGGCGGCGTGGTCATGTCACCCACCACGTGCGCGTCGAGGCCCAAGTGCATCAGACGCATGCAGAGGGCTTTCATCATAAGCCCCTCGCGGCCCACTCCGTAACATGCGATCCGCCGGGCGGCGAGAATCTCGCCACACATATGTTCGGCCGTATCGGTTGCCACGCGTTTGAGAACGGATTCAATTTCAGAGAGGGCCTGGTGGGAGAGGTCAGCGAACGATGGAGCGGCCTTCTGCATTTGCCCTGCGGAGGCGGCGGGCAACCCTTCATGGATTGCCCGCGCCGCGCAAATAGTCTGCGCCTAGAAATCCAGGCGCAACGAGAATTGAATCACCCGTGGCGGCCGGGTAGCGATCACCTGGCCGAAGGTACCGTTGATCTGCTTGCCGCTCGGATCGAACACCGCGTTATTATCTACAGCATCGTACTGTGTGTGATTGAACGCGTTGTAGAACTCCGCGCGGAACTGGAGAGACCGCTTCTCGCTCCAGAGCGGAAATTTCTTCATGAGCGTCATATCCCAGTTGTTTTGACCTGGGCCATAAATGGGGTAGATCGGAGCATTGCCTGAAGTACCTTGCGCTGGTCGCGCGAAGGCGGCGGTGTTGAACCACTGGTAAAAGCTGCCGCCTCCCTTGGTGGCGTCGGCCACCAGGTTCGCCCGGACGCCATCGCCGCCACCCGCGATGTCAGCGCCGTCCGATGTGCCCAGGTTTATGCCTGTTGGCAATCCTTTAGCGAACGTCGCCACCCCGGAAAACTGCCAATCGTCCAAAACTCCCTTGACCAGGCGATTGGGCATCAGCCTGCTAGCCTTGGGTAAGTCCCAAACATAGGTAATGGTCAGGATCTGGCGCTGGTCGAAGAGTGGCGGACCGTAATTCCAGACGCGCCAGTTTTGATATGTCGCCATCCCGTCAGCATCGTTCGTGCCAGTCCCGAGAGCGTGCGACCAAGTGTACGCTACGCTGAACTGGTAGCCCTTGGAATAGCGCTTATTGATTGCGACCTGGAGCGAGTTGTAATTCGACCACCCAAAATTGCCAAGCTGCGAGATCCCCTCATAGCCCGGATAGGGGCGATAAAAGTCGTCAGGCAGGGCGTTGCCAAACGGATCTTTGTTCTGAGGTTGGAAATGAGCCCCATAGGGAACTTCGTTGATGTTCACGCCCTGAATCAGGTGACGGGCGACGTTGCCGACGTAAGAAACGTCAGCGGACAGGTCTTTCGTGACTTCCCGCTGAATACCGAAGCTGTATTTGTAAATGCTCGGCACTTTGTCGTTCAATTGAATGCTGCTGGAGCCGACCGGGAATAACAAGCCCTGCCTCTGTAGCAATGTGTTCATCTGGCCGTAGAAGATGTTCGGCTCGATCTGTACGGGCGGATTGGAGACCATCGACCAGAAATAGCTGTTGTAGGTTGGTATCGTCTCTTTGAGTATGCCGAAGCCGGTCCGGATAGCGGTCTTGCCATCGCCGAACGGATCGTAGGCGATACCGAACCGCGGCGCGGCTTGCACGTTGTGCTGCTCGCGGAAACCGCGCGCATAGCTCTTATCCGTACTCAGGACCATTCCAGGGAAACTGAAGGGAGTGGTGCCCGTAAAGGCGCCGATATAGACAGCGGGGTAGAGTGCACCGGTGGTGGGATCTTGCGCAACCGTGTCTCCGGGCGGGCCATTCGGATTCTGCACGGGCCGGTATAACGGCGGCACCTTGCTGGGATCGTAGCGGTTTTGGACGAATTCCGCGCCCAGACCCTGGCCTACGTACCAGGGGTTGAAGTACGAGAAACGCACCCCGATGTCCATGGTCAATTTACGCGTTACTTTGAACGTATCCTGCGCAAACCATTCGATCGAGTTGCTCTGCGCCTGGTAAGGCAGGCGCGTGTTGGATTCCCGGTACGTCTTGAAGTTCCCGATCAGCGCGTTGGCGAAATCCCAGCCGGTATCGAGGGGGTTGTTGACATCGTGTGAAAAATCGAAGCAGCCATCGAAACAATCCGCATGGGGCCCGTCAGTCGCCCAGTTGCGTTCAAAGTATAGGCCGAACTTGAAAGTGTGCTTGTTGCGGATGAGGCTGAAGTTATCCAGGAAGTGGAAACGCTCGTATCCCTGGTGATCCGGGAATCGCGCCTCGGCCGATATGCTGGGCGCATCCGGGACGAAGTTGAAGAACGCCTGCGGCAGGATGTCGTAGACATTAGCGCCCGGAAACAGTTGCCCCAGAGTGAACCCGTTGGTGCTGCGCTTTACAGGATCAAAGTAATTGGCAACCGTGCGGCCAAACAAGTTATCCGCCGGGCTCCTCTCCTTTTCACCCGTGAAGCCGATGCCGAACTCGTTGATCATGGTCGGGGTGAAGGTGTGGGTCCAGTTGATAACGGCACTGTCGGTGAGGTACTTGTAATGGCTCTGGAAGATGGGCAGATTGCCGCCATAGCCTAGCGTGCGACAGCCGTACGCTCGCGTATCGGAGTACCACGAGCGGGCATTCATGGCGATCGAATCCTTTTCGTGGGGATTGTAGTCCAGCTTCAGCGAGTCCAGACGCTTCGGGATATCGCAGTTATCCTGCCACTGTAAGTTATAGTTCCCCCCGGTAAGGGTTCGGTTGAGCTGGTTGGGCAGAGGCATTAGATTCATCATCACCAGCCCGTTGGAATTGAACCGGTTGTCCGGAATCTTATTGCCTGGGAATGGACTGTTGTTGTTCAGGGGATCAGTAATCACCCTGAGGTTACCCGCCTGGTCGACGGTCTGCGAGAAATCGCCGGCGCGCTCGAGCGCGGTCGGCACGGTAACGTTAGTGAGACCTTGCGGCAGCTTGGTCCACCACGTCTCGTGCGAGAAGAAGAAAAATAGCTTGTTGCGGTCGCGATTGAAGTGCCCCGGGATGAAGATCGGCCCACCCACGGCGGCGCCAATGTTCCCAAAGCGGTACAACGGCTTTGCTATGCCATCGCGATTGTTGAAAAAGTCGTTTGCGTTGAGGTCCTCGTTGCGCAGGTAGCTGTAAATGCTGCCGTGAAACTCGCTCGATCCGGACTTAGTCACCAGGGTGATGGTTGGCCCAGGATTCCGGCCATATTCGGCCGTATAGTTGTGCGAGATAATCTTTGCTTCTGAAACGGCGTCCATGCTGATGGCCGCCATGAACAGCCCGGGGAAGTCGGGGTTGGAACCTACCTGGCCGTCCACTAGCACGGTGTTCCAGAACAATCGCGCGCCACCGACGTTGGGAGTGAAACTGCCGAACTGGCCCCCGTTGGAAGCGGTTCCCGCCGGATCGCTTGCGGGGATTTCACCCCAGGGCGACATGGCCATGCTGCCCACGCCCGGCAGAACGCGAAGCAAAGCCATGACGTCTCGTCCGGCGATCGGAATGCTGGCGAGCTGCACGGGGTTCAGAGCCGGGGCCGTATCCGCACCCTCGGTGTTAATCGGGGGAGCCTGCGCGGTGATCGTAACCGACTCAGTGGATTGCCCCACGGTTAACCGAACGTCTCCCAGGGCCAGCCGGGCATTCTGGGTGAGCACCAAGCCGGTCTGTTTGAATCCCTGAAAACCTGCCTTCTCAACCGTCACCGTATAAGTGGAGGGTCGAAGAGCGGGGAAAACAAACTCGCCGGAGTCGCTGCCCGTAGCTTCGCGCTTGTCCTTGGTGGCCTCATCGGTCAGCGTGACTTTCGCGCCGGGAACTACGGCCCCCGACTGATCGGTCACCGTCCCGGTGATGGTACCGGAAGTTGTCTGCGCGTTTACCGTAACGCTCAGAACGGCAGCTAAAATACACAAAACGCTAAGTCGTAGTATGGTTCTCATGACCCTTCCCCCAGGCACAAGCCGGTTGTTTAATGAATGTAATGCGGACCGTTTTGGGCGTATAGTGAATTTCCACTATTGTTTCTCGTAAAACTATGGGAGTGTATACGATTGTGATCGCGTTGCTGGCCGCGGGCTATGCCGGCGTTGCCGCGCAGGCGCCTTCAGGCGAATCGGATCGGGAATTCGCTCGCGGCGTGCAACTGCAGCAGGCAGGAGACTTGGCGGGCGCAAGCCGCGCCTACGAGGCCGCGCTGAAACTCTCGCCGCGGCGCATCGACGCCCTCTCCAACCTGGGGCTGGCCTATGGCGGACTGCACGAGTACGCCCGCGCCGTCCAGTCGTTCGAGCGCGCGCTAACCATCGATCCGGGTCAGCCGACCGTGCTGTTCAACCTGGGTCTGACCTACTTGCAAGCCGGCCAGAACGAGAATGCCCGGCGGCGGCTGGCCGAACTCGCCAAGCTGCAGAGCGACAACTTCCTGGCCCGGCATTATTTGGGTGTTTCGCTGCTGAAGCTGGGCCGCATACAGGATGGGATTGCCGAACTGGAAGGTGTTGTTACGGGACATCCGGAGGATCTGGAAGCCGCCTACACGCTTGCCTCGGCATACATCACAAGCAAACAACTGGAGAACGCGCGCCGCCTGATCGATTCCGCGATCGGCCGGCATGAAACCGCCGAAGCGCACCTGATCGCGGGGTCGTACTACATGGCCGCGCAGGATTTCCGCCAGGCGGTGGTGGAACTGCGCCGTGCACAGGAGTTGAACCCCGCGCTCCCCGAACTGGGCGCGAGCCTGGGAGGCGCATACGCGATGACGGGCAGCCAGGACATGGCGATGCAATTGTTCGAGGCGTATCACCAGAAGAACCCGAACGATTTCGACACGCTGGCGTTCCTGGGCTGGCTGTACCTGGAATCTGACCGTGTGGACGACGCCGAGAAGATACTGAACAAAGCTCATCAGGTGCGGTCGCGGGATCTGGAAGTGATGTTTCAGCTGGCGCGGGTGGCGCGCGCGCGGCAGCACTTCGAGGAGGCCGCCGGACTGCTCGAGCAGGTTGTTGCGGCGAAGCCCGATCACACGCGAGCCCACGTGCTGCTGGCGCAGACGTACTTTCATCTGAAAAGAACGGCCGACGGCAACCGGGAGCGCGAGATCGTCCAACGGCTCAACAAAGAGGAGCAGGCCAAACATTCGCAGGAGACCGGCGCGCACCAGTAGTCAGGGCTCGGGCGCGGCTTGACTCTGCTGCCGCGTCAAGTCGTCGAGCATCTTCGCGGTGCGGAACTCTTCATCGGCGGCGGGATCACCGGATGCCTTCAGGACCAGTCCAAGACCAAAATGCGCCGCGCTGAACCCGGGGCGCAGGCCAATGGCTTTGCGGAAAGCCTCGGCCGCTTCCGGCATCTGACCTTGATGTGCCAGCACGACACCCATGTTGTAGGCGGCGAGCGCGAAGGCAGGATTGTCTTCGAGCGCACGGCGGAACGCAGCGAGCGCTTCATCAAGGCGGCCCTCGGCCATCAGGCGGATTCCCGCGCCATTAGAGTCATCGGCCTTTCCAGAGTCGGCGGAGCGTGCCTGCAACTGGCGGATTTTTGCAAATAGCTCCGCTGCCTCACGCCGGTCCTGGGGACTCCGGGCCAGCCCGTAGAGCGCTGACACTTGATCCGACTTTAACTCCACGGCCTTGCGATACGCCGCCTTGGAATCCTCACTCCGATTCAGAATTCGATACACCCGGCCCAGCTCGCGATAGGCTTCCACCATGCCGGGTTGGAGCCGGGCCGCTTCCTGCAGTTGAGTCACCGCTTGGGTGAACTGACCTTGCTCCGACTGAACAGTGCCCAGTTCAAAATGCGCGAGGGGATCGTCGGGATTAAGTCGCAAAACCGCCTCAAATTCCGGAATTGCCTCGTCGAACTTGCGGAGATGTTTCAGAGCCATGCCGAGCCCGAAGCGGGCTTCCGGCGCCGGGCGGCCGCTTTTGAGAGTCTCGCGAAATGATTCGACGGCATCGGAATACTGACCCGCCTTGTCCTGCTTCTGGGCCAGCATGAGATAGAGTGCGGTCTTGTCGGTTGCAAACCCGACCGCCTTCTGCATGGTGGTGACTGAGGCTGTGAGATCGCCTTCCGCCTCCAGCAGGTTACTGACGTTGACCAGGGCGTCCACGTCACACGGGTTGAGGCGGAGCACCTGGAGGAAATGTTGCATGGCCTCGCTGTAACTCTGCTTCCCTTGCCGCGCCAGCAGCACGCCGAGCGAGAAGTGCGCTTCGGCCAGATCGGGATTGAGTTGAATCGCCTCGCGGAACGCGTCCACCGCCTCCGCGTTCTTCCCTTGCCGCACAAGCGAAAAACCCAACTCGAATTTCTGTTGCGCGCGCGAGTCTGCGGGTCCCAACTGGCCTGGCTGCACCGACGGTTTGGGCGGAGCCTGGGGCACTGGCTCGGCGACTTTCAGAATCTGGTCGGGTTTGGGAGCGGCGAGCGCCTGTTCGATACCACTCGGCCACTTGATGTGAATTTCGCGGATCGCCTGTTCCTGGCCGAGACCGAAATACACGCGCCGGTCGCTGGCGGAGAGGTAACTGCCGGCGGTCGAGACCATCGCGTACTGCACTTTTCCTGCGCCGCCGGTGAGGCGGATGCGCGCGCCGATCGCATCCCGATTGCTCCTGACACCCCGCAGGTCGAGACCAATCCAGTGATTTCGATTCCCTCCCTGGTTGCGAAGGAAGTGCGCCGGACCGTGGTTGTCGGCGACCACGATGTCGATGTCGCCGTCGTTGTCGAGATCCCCGAATGCCGCGCCGCGCGCCGCCCACGCCTGCGTGAAAACCTCGCCCGCGGTGGCCGAGATATCTACAAACCTGTTTCCGACATATTTCAGAAGTAGCGGCGCCTGCAACGTGTGCAGATGGGGCTGCGTGACCTCGATGTTGTCCATCACATGGCCGTTAGCGATAAAGACTTCCCTGGCCGAGTCGTTATCGTAATCGAATGCCTGGATGCCCCAGCCGCTGTAGGGGCGCGTGGCGACGGCCAAACCGGTATTCACGGACGCGTATTGGAACTGTCCTTTGCCGGCGTTGCGAAAGAAGGCGTAGTACTCGTACGGCAGCGCGGTGGTCAAAATATCCGGCAGGCCATCGTTGTCCAGGTCCGCAAAGATGGTGCCCATTCCGGAGAATGTCTTGCCGTCTTCGGTGTACGCGACTCCGGCCGAAAGAGCCGTCTCGGTGAAGGTGCCGTTGCCATTGTTGCGAAAAAGCATCTGTGGCGCCGAGTCGTTGGCGATGTAGAAATCCAACAGGCCGTCGTTGTTGTAGTCGCCGAAGGCCAGCCCCAACGCTTTTCCTTTGACGGCGGCGATGCCGCTCGATTCACTCACATCCGTGAAGGTTCCGTCGCAGTTGCCGCGAAACAGATAGTTGGACACGGGCTTGAACTCGTCGGGATGACAGTAAGCGCGCCCGCCGGGCTGCTCGACGCCGCAGAAAATGCCGCCGCTTTTGAAATCCCAATCGAGGTAGCGGCACACGATGAGATCGAGGCAGCCATCGTTGTTGTAGTCGAAGAAGCCGGCGCCCGTCGTCCAGCCGGAGGTCTTGAGACCTGATTTCGAAGTGACGTCCGTGAAGGTACCGTCCCGGTTGTTGTGATAGAGAATGGCGCCGCCGTAAGTGGTCACGAGCAAATCGGTGAACCCGTCGTTGTCGTAATCGCCGGTGGCGACGCCCATCCCGTAGCCGGAACCTTGGAGACCTGCCCGGGCGGTCACATCCGTGAACGTGCCATCGCGATTGTTGTGAAACAGCCGGTTCCAGCACTCCGGGGCGGATTTATCCAGGGCCTGCCCGTCGGGCTGGGGATCCTTGAGAGCGGCGCCATTCACAAAGAACACGTCGGGCCAGCCGTCGTTATCGTAATCGAAGATGGCGACACCACCGCCCATGGTCTCGATCAGGTACTTACGCGACGTTGGGGAATTGCGCAAGCGAAAGTTCAAGCCGGCGGCCGGTCCGGCCTCGACGAATGTGGGGGGCGACTCGGTGTGAAGCAGGCCTGCGGTGGCTGCCAAAGCTGCGATTACAAAGATAACTGTGGCGGCCTGTCGCATGGGTTTCCCATCAGCTACCCTGAACGGTTGCTATGATAGCAGTCGCGCGGAGCCGTCCGAAATGCGGTGGAGCTTCTTGATTTTCCTGCTTTGCCTGCCGGTGACCTCGCAGGTCGCGGAGCAAACCTGGACGAAGCCTATCGAGGCGATGATCGCTTCCGGCAACCTGGCGCAGGCTCAGCAGCGCCTCGAACAGGAGAGAACGGCGAGAGGCGAGACTCCCGCGGGACAGTATCTCGAAGCGAGAATCCTCTTCGAGGAGCAGCGTTATCGGGAGGCGCTGAAAGTCGCGCAGCGCGCGCTGGAGACGGTTTCCACTTCGGCGGAACTGTATAAACTCGCGGCTCTCAGCGCCATTCGCATAGACCGCCTGGATATTGCCGAGCCTGCTTTGATAACGGCGGCACAACTAGCCCCCAACGATTACCTGATTCACTTCCATCTGGGAGCGCTTTATTACACCAGGAGCCGTTTCCTGTTGGCGAAACGCGAACTCGAGAAGGCCGCCGAACTTAATGCCAACTATATGCCGGTCCTGCTGTTCCTGGGCCTGACGCTGGAGGAGGTGGGCGATGAAACAGCCACGGTCGCGACGTACCGCAGAGCCATCGAGGTGGCCGCGACCGGGCGGACCGGGCGGGAGATGCCGTACATTTACCTGGGCAGGTTTTATTACCGGCTGAACCGGTTTGAGGCGAGCCTTCCGCTTCTGGACAAGGCCACAGAGATCAATCCGCGGTCGGCAGAGGCTTGGCTCGAGTCGGGAAAAACGCTGCACGCCTTAAAGCGCGACGGCGATGCGGTCAGGGCATTGGAACAGTCTGCCGCGGCGGATGCCCGGAACCCGGAACCGCATTACCTGCTGTTCCGGATTTTTGAATCTCAGGGCGGGGCGCAAGCGGCGCAGGAGCACTTGAAGCGCTTTCAGGAACTAAATGTGCCGAGGCCGGCCAATGACCCGGCGAGGCGGAGGCTGCCGGGCACGGCAGATCATTAAGCGATGCCCGGGATCACGTGGAGACTGGGAACAAAGGACTATGGAATAGTGGAGAGATCGAATGTTGTCCGTGCTGCTTTTCTTGCTGGCCACACCATCTGATCTGCTCTCTCCGCACGGTGAGAAGGCGGTGGTGTTGTTGTTTGTTCGCAGTGATTGCCCGGTCTCCAATCGCTACGCGCCGGAGCTCGAGCGGCTCTACGAAAAATATTCTTCGCAGGGCGTGGATTTCAGGCTGATCTATCCTGAAGCCGGCCTGACTGCCGGGGCCATGGAGAAGCACCGGAAGGAATACGGCTACGCCATTCCCGCGGTACTGGATGCCCGGCACGAATACGTCGCGCGCGCCGAAATTCGCGTGACGCCGGAAGCGGCCGTCTTCGTCAGCGGACAGTTAATCTATTCAGGACGCATTGACGACTGGTACGCCGATATCGGCCAGCCGAGGCGGAAAGCGGCGCGCCACGACCTGGACGAAGTGCTGGCCGCCGTCGTCGCGGGAAAGACCGTAGCCCTCCGCCGGACCAAGGCCATCGGCTGCGCGATTGAAAATCCGCAATGAGATGGATCGCGTTTTCATTCCTCGCGCTGCCGCTTGCCGCGGAACCTGTCACCTTCAATAAGCACATCGCGCCCGTGATCTTTCAATATTGCTCGCCGTGCCACCGGCCGGGTGAATCAGCGCCATTCCCGCTGCTCAGTTACAGCGACGTGCGCAAGCATGCGTCGCAGATCGTCACGGTTACGGAGCGCCGGTTCATGCCGCCGTGGTTGCCCGAGGCGGGTTACGGCGATTTCGCCGGGGAACGCCGGCTCACAGCGGAACAGATCCGCTTGATCGCGGAGTGGGTGAAAGAGGGCAGCGCTGAAGGCAATCCTGCTAACTTGCCGCCCGCGCCGCATTTCACCGAGGGCTGGCAGATGGGGCCGCCCGATCTGGTGGTGCAGATGCCGAAGCCGTTTCGGTTGCGGGCCAGCGGTGACGATGTCTTTCGAAATTTCATCGTGCCCGTCAATCTGAAGGAAACCAAGTATGTGCGGGCCGTCGAACTTCGGCCGGGCAACAAGCGGGTGGTGCACCACGCCAATATCTGGATCGATCGCAGGCAGTCGCTGCGGCGTCGCGATGGCGAGGATGGGGAGCCGGGTTTTCCTGGAATGGAAAACGTTTCGACCGAAGCGCGGTCGGACTCCTTCGATCCGGAATCGCACTTTCTATTCTGGAAACCCGGCTCGGTGATCGAGCCGGAACCCGACGAGATGAGCTTGCGGCTGGACCCCGGTACGGACCTGATCCTCAACCTGCACTTGCAGCCGTCGGGAAAAGAGGAAACCATTCAGCCGGTGATCGGGTTTTATTTCGCGGCAAAGCCCCCGCGCGTTCATCCGATGCTGGTACAGCTCGAAGATGACGGCGCTATCGATATTCCCCCGGGCTCGCGGGATTTCGCGGTTTCCGACCGCGTCACGCTGCCAGTCGGCGTCGAAGTGCTGGCTATCTATCCGCACGCGCATTATCTGGGCAAGCAGATGGACGCCTGGGCCACGCTTCCCGACGGCACGCGCGTCTGGCTGATCAAGATTGCCAGCTGGGACATCAACTGGCAGGCCGTTTATAACTACCGCCAGCCGGTTTGGCTGCCCAAAGGTACGACCGTCGAAATGCGCATCACGTATGACAATTCGGAATCCAATCCGCGCAATCCAAACCATCCCGCGAAACGCGTGCGCACGGGACCGCGCAGCGAAGATGAGATGGGCCACGTCTGGCTGCAAGTGCTGCCCAGGAAGGAAACCGAGGAGGATCCGCGCGTCCCCCTGCAGGACGCGGTGATGCGGCGGCGCCTGGAAAAATACCCCGGCGATTTTGCAGCACTCTGCAATCTGGGAGCGCTCGACGCGATGCGCGCGCGGTACGCCGAGGCCGTCTCGTACTTCGAGCAGGCAGTGAGGGTGCAGCCGTCAAGTGCTACCGCGCGTAACGGGCTGGGAGCGAGTCTGCTGGCCGAGAACCGCGTCGAGGATGCAACGCGCGAGCTTCGGGAGGCGTTGCGGCTCGATCCTGCTCACATCAACGCGCGCTGGAATCTGTCGAAGGCTTTGGTGCGCAAAAGCGATCTGGCCGGCGCCGCGGCGGAACTGGTTGCGCTTCTGCGGCAGAAGCCGGACCATGCCGACGCGCAGGCCGGGCTGGCCATGGTTTACTTCATGCAGCAGCGCTATGACGACGCGTTGCCGCACTTTCAGGAAGCGGCCAGGCTTCGCCCCGGCGACCCCGACATTCGAACCAATCTGGGCGCGCTCCTGGCGAGTCGCGGTGATCTGCCCGGAGCGATTCAGTCGTTCGAAGAGGCACTGAAGCTGAACCCCAACGACAAAGTCGCGCAGGATTATCTAACGCGCGCGCGGGCGCAATTGGCGGCGCAACACTAGGTTGCGAATCGTGATTTTGCAAGAATCTCTTGTGATTTTCCTATAGCCACTCGCCGGGCCCGCGGCCTACCCTCGATTAAGGAGCCGGATCAGCATGGCGGATACTCTCAACCAGATTACGGTGGTGGCGCATTTTACGGCGAAGCCTGGAAAGGAAGCCGCGCTGCTCGATGTGTTGCGCGGCCTAGTTGAGCCGACGCGCAAGGAGGCGGGCTGCCTCCGCTACGAACTCAATCAGGAGATTGAAAATCCGGCCGCCTTCACATTTGCCGAGAAATTCGCCAACCGCGAAGCATTCGAGGCGCACGTGAAGACTCCCTACGTCAAAAGTTTCGGGGAGCGATCGGGCGATCTGGTCGAAAGCAGACAGGTCCGTCTCCACCGGGAGCTCCTGCCTGCGGCGGCGCAGGAAAGCACGAACCGCTCCGCCGAACCGGTTATCATCATCGCCCACTTCACAGCGAAGCCGGGGAAGGAGGAGGAACTGTCGATCTTCCTGCAAGGACTCGTCGAGCCAACGCGCCGCGAGCCCGGATGCGTCCGCTATGAATTGAATCGGGACCTGGATGACCCAGCCACGTTCAGCTTCGTGGAAACTTTTGCCGACCGGCAGGGCTTTGACGGGCACTGTAGAATGCCGTATATCGACACGCTCTTTGCAACGCTGCCGGTTCTCGTCGCGAAACAGTACATCGGACTACACCGGCCGATTCACTGATATAATCCCGGCCATGCCCGACGGCATCGCGAAGCTATTCCTGCTGCTTGCTCTATCCGGAATCTTGTCTCCGGCGGAACCGGTCAAGTGACTCTGCGAGAAATCGACACGCCGGCGCTACTGCTCGATCTGGATGCCATGGAGCGCAATCTGTCCAGGATGGCGCGCTTCTTCAGCGCCGGCCCGACTAGGCTGCGTCCGCATTACAAGAACCACAAGTGCCCGGTACTGGCGCGCCGTCAGATGGATGCCGGCGCAATCGGTATGACGTGCGCGACGCTGTCCGAGGCCGAGGCGGTCATCGCGAATGGAATCACCGACATCCTCATTTCCAGCGAACTTGCCGGCGACCGCAAGATCGCACGCTTTATCGAGCTGGCCCGGCAGGCCGACGTAAAGGCTGTTGTCGATAATCCAAAAGCTGCGGCGGCGCTGGGAGCGGCCTGCAGGGCAAAAGGGTGCCGTCCGGGCGTCCTGGTGAACGTCAACGTGGGCCAAAACCGCACTGGCGTCAAACCCGGTGAGCCCGTGCTGGAACTGGCTCGCAAGGTTCTCGCGGAAGGGCTGTCGCTACGCGGCCTCATGGGTTATGAGGGTCACGTGGCACATCAGGTGGAAGGGCCAGAGAAGGAATCCGCTTACGATCTGGCCATGGGCTCGTTGATGAAGTGCCGGTGCCTGCTCGAAGAGAACGGAATCCCCGTCGAGATCGTCAGCACCGGCGGAACGGGCACGCATCATCTGACGCCCAGGTTTCCTGCCATCACCGAATTTCAGGCCGGCTCGTACCTGGTGATGGATACCGAGTACACGAACACGTGTCAGGATTTCGAGCGGGCGCTTACCGTGCTGGGCACGGTGATCAGCAAGGCCGAAGGAGAGCGCGTTGTGGTGGATGCGGGGTTGAAGTCCATCAGCGGCGAGCATGGCATACCGGTTGTCAAAGGCCGCGACGGCCTGCGCCTGAGAAGGCTCAACGCAGAGCACGGCATCATCGATATTCTGGATCCTTCCGTCCCGGTCGAGGTTGGCGACGTCATCGAGATCTGGGTGTACTACAGCGATGCCACGGTCAATCTGCACGAACGCATGTACGGCATCCGGAACGGCAAAGTCGAAGAAGTATTGAAGCTCCTGGGCTGACGGGTTCTAGCGTTGTTCGGGAGCGGCGAGGTTGCGGGCGGCATCATCCAGCACCAGGACCCAGTCGCCTTCGCCCGGCGGAGTGAATTGACGTTTGCCGCTGGTCGGAAATTCTCCGGCGGACTCCGATTTTCCGGTCCGCGGGTTGAACCACCACGCCTTCGCCTGTTTGCCCGCCACCTTCGACATGTCCACCGTAAATGCTCGCGCGGTGGGAAGGTATGCGATTACCGTTCCACTGTCCAGGGTGCGCGCCGCCGCCAGGTAATCCAGGCCCCGGAACTCGCCCAGGCCCTCCACCACTACCTCGTGCTTTTCGTCGGGGACCAAATCGTTCCAGGGCCGCGAACCGAACAGCGCTCCTACTCTTGCCATGTCCTTGGCTCCGGTCGAGTCCAGCGCCGCCTGCCAGCCCGGATCGAAAAGCCACATGGGCCGGTTGCCCACGAACTGCCCCGTTCCGCCGCACAGCACTGCCCAGTACGCCTGTCTGCGGATTTGCACCGCCGAAGCGTTGTGCTCGCCCTCGTAGGTCGATTCGATCAGGACGAACGGCATCACCGGCGCGCGATCGTAATCGGTGAGCAGCATGCGATGGACGATGCCATAGGTGTAAGTGGTGTTCAAGTCCAGCCAGCCGTCGTTTTTATACTGATCGACAGCCGAGTTCTCCGGGCGGCAGTGTGCGGAGAACAGATGCCGGTTGTCGAATTCCTTGATGCCGCGAGCGACGGCGTCCACGTCTTCGCGCGCCTTGTCCGGGTTGCGGTCGCCGCCCATGAGCCAGATCAGATTGTCGAAATCGCGATAGCGCTTGCCAACGTACCGGCCCCAGGAGAGGCACTTCTCCGGGCCATTGGCGAGCGCTTCCTCGATCCAGCCTTCGTTGGTACCAATGTAGCCCAGGTAAATAGGCGCGAGAAATATCTGCATTCCCTTTTCAGCAGCCTTGCGGATGACCCAGTCGGCGTGCTCGAAATATTTTTCATTGGGGGTGGAGAAATCCCCGGGAGTTGTGAA
>JACXTT010005978.1_pt1 | contig 17509 bp, 11 predicted proteins | sample 9270951 | NCBI WGS metagenome assembly JACXTT01 (sample SAMN15532306, study PRJNA645909) | rock metagenome | isolation source: weathered quartz diorite | place: Puerto Rico | collected 2017-06-21 | reverse complement strand
CAAGAGAAGTTGCGTGTCGGGATCGGTCCTTGACTCGGGCGGGAGGGAGCCGAGGAACTCGACAGCTTCGTCGAATCTCTCCTTTTGGAGCAGCTCGACCGCGAGGCCGCGATCCCAGCTTTGGGATGGCTTGTGTTGAACCGCGACTCCGATCCGGCTTGTAGGCGTTGCAGCTCTCCGCTGCGTTAGGCTCGCGATACGATCCGAAGCGCCCTGAATGACGCTGAACCAGGAATCACTTGGTTCGATCAATGCAGCGATGGATTTTGAAGTCGGTTCCTTGTCCGTGACCACTTCCTCGGAAATTCTTTCGTGCGCTTCATCGTGAATTTCGCGCCGCTGGTAATAGAAGGTGCCATGTGTATGTCGCAGATGAAACTCGTGAGAAACGGCGCGCAGTGTTTCGGCGTGCCCCAAAAACAGAAAGCCCCCCGGCGCAAGAGAACGGGCAATGCGGGCGATTACCGACCGCGTGACCTCGGGGCTGAAGTACATCGTGACGTTGCGGCAGAAGATGATGTCAAACGCTTTGTCCCGCCAGAACAGCGGGTCTTCGCCGGTCAGGTTGCGCTCCTCGAAGTGCACCGCCGACCGTACGTTCGCATTCAACTGCAGTTCGCGCCCTTCGGTTCGAAAATATTTCAGCCGCAAATCCTCGGGAGTCTCCCGCAACGACCAGGGCGAATAGCGGCCCCTGCGGGCTCGTTCGATCATCGTCGGATTAACATCGAAGGCAAGGATGTCGAGGTCCCAGGAGTCCAGCTCCGGGAACTGCTCCTGTACGAGAATCGCGACGGAGTACGCCTCTTCGCCCGATGCGCATCCAGCCGAAAGAATTCTCAGCTTTCGCTCGCTGCTTCGAGCTTGCATCCTGCTGGGAAGTACTGCACCGGCAAACGCACTGAATTGCTCCGCATATCGGAAAAAATACGTCTCGCCTACCGTCAGTTGTTCGGCGAGCGCGCAAATCTCGTCTCCTTGTGCGGATGAAGAAGAAATGCGCCTCTGATATAGAGAGAAGCGACCGCATCCTGTGTCTTCCATCCGCTTGCGCAATACGTCGGCGAGAAAATCCAGCTTGGCATCGTCAAAATGCAATCCAAGCCGATCGCCTACAAACGTTCTGAACGATTCGACCTCCGCAGACATCGGCGCGACAATCACGTCACCATCTCCTGCGCCGTTAGGGCCCGCCAGACTTCGTCTTGCACAGTCCACCCCTCCCGCAAAACCTGAAAGAACTGTTCATCCAGCGTGCCAACCTTTTCGACAATGTCCTGGGAGGCTTCTGCCAGCAGCGGGGGCAGTTCTTGGGTCGCTAGGGCATTGAGGTCTCGAATGCCGAGCACCGCACTAACCACGAGTGCGACTTGTCTGTTTCCGGCGCGCACCATCACGAAACGCTCTCCTTTGTGTTGGGAAGAAGCTCCCAGGATGGCGGCCAAATCCACGACCGGAGTGGGAATTCCGCGGATAATTGCCGCGCCCAGCACAAACGATGGAACGCCAGAAACGGCTTCGATGGGCAGCGCACGCATGGTCTCGATGACATGAGCGAGCGGCACGGCGCAAATTCGCGTTTGCACTCCGAGGATCAGCGCTTTTCCTGCACCAGGTTTCATCTTCTTCTCCCGTTCAACTGTCGTGGCACGGCCCCGTTTCGTACTTCGGAGCGAGAACGTGCGGCATACGCTCACGCGTGCTCGACTGCGCGGGACGCAGCCATACAACAAATTTGTTGAACGAAAATAGGGCGTCGGCGGAAGGGAGGGGTGACGCGGGCCGAACCCTGCTCAAGGAGCGCTGAAAGTCTTACAGCAAGCTCCTATGCTCAGCATGTTACGCCCGGAGCAAAAACGAAACAACGAAAAACCACTATATTTGGTGAATCCGATAAGGGGGATCTAACAAACAACAAACCCGCACCGCAGCCTTAAACGGCCACCAAAGGCTAGGATTGCAGCAACGGTTTCGCGGACAATCGTACTCGCATTGGGATAAATTGGGATAAAGGCAGTTGCGCCGTTTCGTTCGCCCGTTCTAGCGGGCAGGCGCTAAACCACAGCAGCGATTTAACTTAAGTTTGGCGGAGAGGGAGGGATTCAAACGCTCGTTGGCGGTTTTCTGGACCGCCAAAACGGTTTAGCAAAACGCCGCCGAGCAGAAGGGTCGCTAGGCATTAAGTCTGAGCGCGATCGGTCCTACTCAGAAGAATTGTTTACGAGAAGTTGCAAGTTGTAGGCGGGGCGTACCACTCCATTTTGACCCTCTGTTTTTGGCGCAGAGGGTCGAAGGTGAAGAGCGATTCTCCTTACTGCTTTCAGTTCAGCGAAATGGCGCGCCCGGCGTGATTCGAACACGCGACCCTCTGCTTAGAAGCTACGCAGTACAAAACTCTAAGTGCCGCTTCTGGTGTCGCTTACGAGGGAGCACGTCATTTATCTCGCTCTGAATTGGACTGACATTTGGAATCGAATTTGAGCCACTCAGTGGCCGACAGGATGACTGAAGCTTCCCAAGCTTCCTCTAGTTAACCCTAACACGCTGAACTGGCGGCACTTACGAAGTTTCGAGCAAGCCGTAATTGGAAATAATGGAAAATGGTGTGTGTGATCGGGCAGTTGGCAGTCGTGTCTAAGCCTTACACAAGCAGCTATTTTGGCCGTTGTGCCAAAACGAAATGGAGCGCATTTTGTGTCCATGACTTCAACTGCCGATCAGAGCGATAGCCGACCGGGGAAACGAATACGAATCCTTTCATAGGGCGGCCGGCGCTCTAGAATTTCGTCGAGCCGAGCACTCAATTCGCCCGAGCGACGAAAACCTTTTCCGCCGCATCGCCGAGTGTAGCTGCATAGTTTGCAAAATAAGACTCTAGCGCTTCCTTGTTCAAACGGTTGCCGCAGAGGCCGATGTAGCCGTCGGGGCGAATGAGAAAAAATGACGATTGCGGAATGTTCAGCCGCGCCAGCTCAGCGTCGTTGGATGTATCGCTTGGAACAAAATGGATTCGCAGTAAGTCTCGGGCGATTGCTGACTCCTGCGAGAGGTCATCTTGTCCGAACACGAGCAAGTTGAAATGAAGATCGCTGAGCTTTTTGAAGATGTCCTCCGGTTGTCCGTTAGAGGAAAACTTGAGTCTCAGCCAAGGAAACCGGTCACCAGCCTGCGGCGCGGTTTCTGGGAAACCATTCAAATTCTTTGACAGAGAGCTATTCCTATAACGAATCCCCGTCTGAGAAACCGTGCGGAATCCGATTCTTTGCACTGCTTTGCGATTCATGATGAACGCTGCGACTCTTGCAAGGACCTTGGTGCGCAACATGCCTGCGAACCAAGTGTCGGAAACAACGAGTCGGAAGGCGCGATCGGTGCCACTTAGGAGCGCCTTCGCGACTGGAATTCGCTCTTGCTCATAAGAATCAAGCAAGTACATCTTTGCTTGCCCTTTCACGACCAAGGCCAACTTCCAAGCGAGGTTGTAGGCATCCTGCAAACCAGTGTTCATTCCTTGCGCTCCAACGGGGCTGTGAATGTGGGCGGCGTCGCCGGACAGAAAACAACGCCTGTCGCGAAAGCGCACTGCCCTTCGATGATGGATCCGGTAAGTAGAGAACCAGCTGCACGATTTGATCGAGAAGTCCCCGCTCGCTTCGCTGTGCAGGGAAGGAACGACTTCATCGAATTTCAGATCTGACCTGTTCCTCAAAGCTGGAGGAAGAATGCCGGCGATCCGCCAATGATCCTTGCCGCGCATCGGAAATAAGAGATGAAATCCGTCACGGAATAGATAGACGTTCACTTCATCCGGGATGATGCTGCCCGTCATCTCGACGTCGGCCACGAAAAAGACGTGTTCGTAGGGAGCACCGGCAAATTCAATGCCGCTTGATTCACGCACGACGCTGCGCGCACCATCGCATCCGGCGACCCAAGCTGCTTGAACGCTCTTTTGAGAGCCATCGGCCTGCTTGAGAATGGCCGTGACTGAATCGGCTTGTTGAGTGATGGCGACCAACTCGGTGTTCCATTGAACCGACTGGCCCAATTCCCGAAGCTTGTCGCCCATGAGGCGTTCGTTGTCATCCTGTCCCAAGACCAAGAGGTACGGATAAGGGGTCACGCCTTCTCCAGCGTCGCTCAACGCGAGGCGCGCACGGCGTTGGCCTCCGGCCCAGATGTTTCCGCCCGTGCCACGCTTTCCGAGTTCCAGCGCTTTATCAACGATGCCCAGGTGCGAATAGATTTCGAGGGTTCGCGCTTGCACCCCTAGTGCTTTTGTCTCAACCGACGGCCCGCTACGCTTATCAATGATCAAAGCGCGAACCCCACGCCGAACCAGTTGATTGGCGAGCATCAGCCCCGTGGGGCCTGCTCCTACGATAAGTACTTCCGTATCCATATTTCCTCCGATTGATTGAATCAAGTTGTTCAGTCTCAAGCCTGCAATTGGCCACTAGGGCCTTGAAGTAGCGGAGTCGTTAAAGTTTCGATTTCAGATTCGTGGCTGACTGCGCCCCACTTCACCCATTTCAAATCGAGAACGAAGATTGCGTACATCACGGGTACGAGTAGCAGCGTGATGAAGGTGGCCACGGTCAAGCCGCCGATTTGTGCGTAGCAAAGCGGTTCCCAGAGGGGACCGCCATGAGCGGCTAACGGAAATAGTGCGATGACGGTGGCTCCGACGGTGATCATCACCGGGCGCAGGCGAACAATGCTGGCGTCGAGCAGTGATTCGCGCAGAGACTCGCCGCGTTCGTGCGCTTCTTCAATGAAATCGAAGAGCACGATGACGTGGCTAACGATGACGCCGATCAGGCTCGCAACTCCAAGAAACGCCATAAAACCAAACGGCATACCCATAATCCGGAGCGCAGCAAACGCGCCGACGATGCCGTACGGGATTGCCGCAAAAACAATGAGTGGCTTAACGGCATTGCGGAATTGAAAGACGAGAGCCAGGAAAATCGCGGAGATAGAGATCGCCATCACTTTTGCAATGCTATTAAAGCCCTTTTGTTGTTCTTCATATTCTCCGCCGATTTCAAGGTGATACCCAATCGGCAGTGCCTTTTCGAACTCCTTGATGCGCGGCATGGCCGCCAGCAAAAGCTCGGAAGGTAAATGCCCTTCGCTCGGAAAAGCGGAGATTGTGATGGTGCGGAACTGCGCCCGGCGGCGGATTTTCTCTGGCCGCAATTCAGTGCGCAGCGTTGCGATTTCCGCCAGCGGCACTTTCTGCGCGCTTTGGCTAGAACCGACATAGAAGCTCTCTAGGTCCGACAATGTCGCGCGTTCTTCCATGCGGAGTTTTGCAACGACAGGAATTTGTTTGTCGCCATCGCGCAAGGTCGTGAGTCGTGTGCCGGTCGTTGCGGCGGAAGCAGATGTGGCTACATCTTGATTCGTGATTCCAGCCAAATTCGCGCGGTCGCTGAACGTGTCAACCATTATGTTCAGGCCACCATTGCCCCAATCATCGCGGACGCGGCGTGCCATGGGCTGTTCTTGCAAAATGCGCTTAAGTTCGTCGGCGTGGGCCCGGAGAATGTGCAGATCTTCTCCGCTCAACCGGATCGAGACAGGAATCCCAACTGACGCGCCGGATTCCAGCTGGCGAACATCAACACGCGCGCCTGGTACGCCGGCGGAGAGCGCCGTTTGCAAGCGATCGACCAGGTGATTCGTGTCGTGCTTGTCGTTTACCTGAATGATGACTTGCGCATAGTTGAGCTGTTGAAGCTCAGGGGAAACTGAGAACCAGAAGCGCGGACCGCCGCCACCGACGAAAGTTGTGAGCGATTTCAAAACTTCTTCATGCTCTTTCCCTTTGTGAGCGTGCTCTTTGCCGTATTCGTCGGTCACTTGACGAACGATTTGTTCCACGCGAGCGGCGGCTTTGTCGGTTTCTGCGAGCGGGGCGTCATTCGGCAACCAAACGTCAATGTAAGAAAGATAGGAAAGATCTTTCGGAAAAAACTGAGGCTTCAATTGCGACGCGAACACGCCACCGAGAACCAAGAACCCGAGAGAGCCAGTGAAAACCCTCCAGCGATGATCGATAGCCCAGCCGCCGACCTTGTAGTAGATGGCCGCGAAGCCTTTATTGCGACGCTCGTGAATTGGCTCTTCGAGCTTTGGCTTTAGCAAGTAGTAGCCAAGGAGCGGAATGAAGGTCATAGAAACAAGACGCGACGCTACGAGCGCGCAAGTCATTACGACGGCGAGAGAAAAGAGAAATTTGCCTGAGTCGCCTTCGAGCATCAGAAAAGGCAAGTACGCAACAATGTTCGTCACCGTAGCAAACATGATTGCCGTTGCGAGTTTGATGGGGCCAAGCCACGACGCAACGACCGGCTTATGACCTAGTCCGAGATCGCGCTTGATGGCATCGCCAGCCACGACCGGGTCGTCGACTAGCAATCCTAGGGCTATGATGAGCGATGCGATGGAAATTTGCTGAAGGTCGATGCCAAGTAAATGCATCATGCCGAACGTCATGGCGAGCGTGAGAGGAATGGACAACGCCATAAGAAGGGCGGAGCGCCATTCCCAAAAGCCAATCCAACTGATGAGCACGACCAGAATCACAGCTTCCATCAGACTGCCCATGAAGAGGCTGATGTTTTCTTTCACTTGAAGTGGCTGATCGGAAGTGCGCGAGACGATCAAATCAGCCGGGAGTTTATGGGCCAGCTGAGCCAAAGTTGCGTCGACTGCTTTTCCGAACTCACCGATTTGCCCGCCCGAACGCATTTGAATAGATAAGGTGATCGCGCGGTTGCGATGCCAATTCCCATTCTTGTCTTTCGATGTGTAGAAGTTGAGGTAAACGAGCCGGCGTGTCGTACTCGCGAACGACCGTAGCAATGTCACGGAGATACACGGGAACGCCGTTCGCCGAAGTCGTGACTGCGACTTCTTCCAGGTCGCGCTCGCCTTTGAATTCTCCTGAGGGGTCAATGCCCACCTTCCTGCCGTTAGCGATGATTTCTCCACCAGACTGGTTAATGTTCCTCGCTGAGATGATTTGGCCAATTTGACCGCCCTCCAAACCGTACGAGGCGAGACGCTCCTGCGAAAAGCTAAGCAGTATCCGCTCCGATAGGATTCCGCTGCGATCCACTTTTGAAACAATCGGAATCGCCTGGAAATTCTTCTGAATGGTCTCTGTGAAGTCTTCGAGTTCGCGATAACTGTATTTGTCACCAGCCACCGAGCTGAGGACCGCGGCGGTGTCCGCGGGATCGCGAATCACCGCAATTTCCCAGGCATCGGGATGGAATTCTGAACTCAGCATTCGCTGGTTCTTAGTCCTATCGACGAGCGTTTGAATCCCGGGAGTATCGAGCGTGGTCACGCCGTCAACACCTACAAACCCGGAACCTTCAAACATTTGCACGTCACGCAGCATTCCGCCTTTAGCCGCTTCGCCAACAAAGTTTCGCGCGGCACGTTGAATCGCTTCCACATCCATCGTGCGCGGAAAGTGCTGAACGATTGAGAACGGTTTCCCAGCCGCGGTGGTCTTGTGAGCGGCACGCACTTTTTCGATTGCCGCGCGTGTATCACGAATGCGGATGTCGAGTTCCGCTCCGGAAACCTTCGGACTTGCCACGGTCAGCATTAGCGCTGCGGTGTCACCAAAGTCCTTGATGAAGTTGACGGGGCCAGCGCCGCTCGGAAAATCATGAATTGAATCGAGCCGCAACTTAATGTCGTCAAATTCCTTGCGCGTGTCCTTTGTGTCTTCATCGAGCTCCACAAAAAGAACGGAGAGCCCAGTGCGGCTGATGGACTCAATCTTCTTGACGTTGGTGTTCTCAGCAATTTTGGCTTCGGCTTTTTCGCTCACCAACTCCTCTACATCTTCTGCGCTGGCTCCCTTCCAGGGGATCAACGCCGCTGCCACGCGGACCTGAATCTCAGGGTCTTTGCGCTTTGGCATGGAGACGTAAGCGAATACGCCCCACAGTACTGTTGCAAAGAGCAAGACCCACGCGATGTGCCTGTTTTCAACGAAGAATCGTGCTGTGTTGCGATTCGTTCGAATGATTTCTTGATCGTTCTTGTGTACCATGACTTCCGTCTCTACTTTTCCGCCATAACGGCTGGCTGGTTTTGGATTACTTCGACTGGTTCGCCATCGCGCAACAATCCAGCGCCCGTGGTGATGACCTGGGTTCCGATGGACGGCCCCTTCTTGACGATGATCATGTTGCCGAGCGTTCCGCCGAGTTCGACCTCAACAAGCCGTGCGACGGCGCGATTGTTTTCGCGCGAAACGACAAACACCGCGTAGGCTGAAGGTTGTTTTGTTGAGCTTACCAGCGCACTTATCGGGATTACCGGCGCCCCGATCTCGGGAACCGCTTCCTCTATCATCAATGTTGCAACCATCCCCACCTTCAATTGATCTTTGGGGTTGGGAATGGAGACTTCGACTTCGAATACGCGGCTTTTGGCGTCTGCGGATGCGGAAATGCGCGAAATCTTGCCACGAAGATCGGTATTCATAAATGCGTCGGCACGCAGCGTGAGCATGTCTCCGATTTTCATTTTTGGAATCAACTTGTCGGGTACGCCGAAGATCGCCTTAACTACGGTCGTGTCTGCGAGAACAAAAGCAGGAACGCCAGGCGACGCTAGTGAGCCCTGCGCGACGTTGCGCTTTAGGACCGTAGCCGCGAACGGGGCTCGCAAAACGGTGTCGTTCGCCGAAGTTAGCGACTCCTGCAAGCGCCCTCGCGCGGAGTCGAGTCTTGCCCGACTTGCATCAAGATTCGAGTTCGCACTGTCCATCTCAGGCTTCGTCAAACTTTGCGACGCCATCAGATTTGCAGCGCGCCTTTGATCGAGTTGTGCCTTGGTCATTGCCGCCTCTGCTTCGGCAATCGATGCCTTCGCTTGCTGCACCCTAGCGTTGTAGTCCATCGAATGGAGGCGCGCGAGAACGACGCCACGCGCTATGTGGTCACCATCTTGGATCGAACGCATCCGCTTCTCGACGCCAGCCGTCTGCGCGATGCTGTCCACATAGCCACCGACGCGAAATGAAAGATCGACCTGTTCATACGGCTGGATGACCGCCGAGAAGCGCTTGACGTCATTGCCAGCAAAGCTTTGAACCGATTGAACTTCAACGGGCGTTGGTCGTTCTCCTGCTACTTTCTCCTTGCTGCACCCCGCGATAAGAGCAGTGGTAAACAGCGCGACGATTACTACCTGAGCTTTCATGACTATTCCTCTCCTAACGACTTCTTGAAATCCGCTTTGGCGGTCCAGTACGAAAGCAATGCCTCCTGATATTGGTGATTCACTGCGGCTAGTCTGGCTTGCTGCTCGAGAACTTCCTTCAAAAGAGCGGCGTGCTCCGCGAACTTATTCGTTGTGACGCGGACTCTTTCCTGAGCACTCTCCTGGCTAAGCTTTGCCACTTCGAGCTGCATCTCGCTGTCTTCGAGCTTTCGAAACTTGATGCCAACTTCGATCACAATTCGCGCACGCGTCTCGTCCATCTTTTGTTGGCTCTGCTCAACGATGAGCTTGCGCTCCTGTAATTCGCGTTTTTTGCGGCCCCAGTCGAACGGCTCCCAAGTCAATTGCACGCCGGCGGTCGCAATGTTCTTTGGAACAAAGTTGATGTTGAAGGGAGAAATGTACTCGACGAAGCCGCTCACGTCGGGAATGTACTCGGCCTTCTTGCTCCGGCGATTCAAGTCCGCTTGGCGGACCGTCAGCGAGGCCTGCTTCAACTCGGGTCGCTGGTCCAAAGCGCGCGAACGTGATGCGGCCAAATCCATTTCGTTTGGCTCTATCGCTTGAACTGGCTCTACGGTGAATTCCGTCTCCGGCTCGCGCGCCAGGAACAGGTTCATCTGCTCCTTTTGTGCTTGTAGTGCATGCTGCAAACTGAGTTCTTTTTGCTGTTCGTTCAGCAGATTCGTTTTTACATCGAGCACATCGGATTTCAGAACGGTCTGTTCGGCGGCATACGAGTCCAAAAGCCGGGAGAGCTCGCGGTATGAATCGATTGCCGTACGGCTCGCTTGTGCTGCGCTCTGCAGCCGCAGAATCTCGTAGTAGGTGGCGCGCACTTGATTGGCGATTTCGATGCGTTGTGCGCGCAAATCTTCGCGATTCATTTCTGTGGATAGTTTGGCCGCCTGAATCCCTAGGTTGATCCTGTGCAGCTGTGAAATCGGCTGCTTGATGCTCCCAGTTGCAAAGAGATTGAATGTCGGATCCGTTGTGATGTGCGTCTTCTTATCGGGGATTGGTCCGGTTGACGGGAAATTGCCAAGCGCGCCTTCATCAATCGTGAAGGAGATGGGCGCAAGGAGACCGGAACCATACAAATCCGCGCTGAAGGAAGGAAGACGCTTCGTCTTTCCACTTTCCCATTGAAGCGTCGACTTCTGCACTTCGAGACTTGCGATGCGCACCTGACGATTGTTGGCGACTGCGACGGCAATCGCGCGATCCAACGAAAGCACTTCGTCGGTCTTCGGTTGTTCCTCTCCAAACAATACGCCGGCAAGAATCAGGAAAAGAAGGATGCCGACGACTCCCCGCATCCATTTGCGCGGCTTCCTTGAATCGCCATCGCTGCCGCTGCATTCGTAGATCTCTTCTATTAGAGAGCCGATCAACGGACCGGCGCCGATCAGCTTCGCGCCGTTCGAACGCATCTGTATCAACAGAGATCGTCCGCTGTCATCAACAAACGAAACTCCACACAGGTCGACCACAAGTGCAGCTCGGTTGCTCGCCATCTCCAAAAACTCTGTCCAGGCTTTCGCGGCTTCGGCGACCCATTCGTGGGCCAGCTTTCCCTCTAGCTTGAAGCGCATTTCCTGTTCGTTATTTGTGGTGCTGATGCGAAGCATGCTTTCTCCTATGGAAGTTCGACGATGAAAAAAACCGCGTCCAGGGCCCATGTGGGTTGCAGTTCCGTTGTATGCGGTTTGTTGAAAAGAAAAATCTGTTCAGAATTTGCCTCGCCGAGGAGCGCGTTCACCCCCAACGGCGCGGCCAACTCCGAACTTTTCTTCGGATTCGTGTGTGTGTGTGTGTCCATGATGCCTATGCAATAGGCATCCCACGTACCAACCTCGCCAAATGGCCCAGAATCCCGAAAACACTTGATTTTGCTGGGTTTCGTGCAGATATATGCGCTCTAGGAAGGTTTTACTGCCGAACTAATCTGGCTAAAGAATTCGGCAGGGTGCCGGGAGTTCGGCAGCAACCATTCGGCATTTGTGCCCTGGAAACTCAACTGATTCGTTTGCTCAGCTCCCATAGCGCCACGCAAACCAACAACTTAGCTCGCATGTGCCGCCAGGCAGGACGTGTCCGAAGTAGTTGGCGCCTCCAGTGCACTTGTTTAAGCCATCCTTAACTCATGGGCAAAGAATTGGACAACTTCTTGAAAGAGGAAAAAATGAAAGAGACGAAGACTATTGGTTTACGAACGCTTTTCACGATTTTGGTGCTCGCATCCGCAAGCTTTGCGGCCGATATCAAATCTGACTACGACCGTGGCTATTCACTCGAAAAGCTGCGCTACTTCCGCTTTGCAGAAATAGCTCAGCGATCCCCGGCGGACGCCTTGGCAGGAGATGAGATCGTTTTGAAGCGTTTGAGGAACGCAATCGAACGAAATTTGATTTCCGCCGGTTACGCGCACGTTGCAAATGCGGATTTCGTGGTGACCTATCAGGCTGTTTTACGGAATCAAGCACAGGTAACTACGTCTGGGTTTCCCAGACTCGGTGGCGGAAGAGTGTGGGTGGACAACTACACTCTGGGAACAGTGATCGTGGAGTTTCGAGATGCAAAATCTGGCGACCTAGTTTGGCGTGGCTTAGTGTCCGGCGCGATCGACCCCAACAAGAGCGAAGAAAAGATCAACGATGGGATCAGAAAGCTGTTTGAGCATTTCCAGAAGGACCGTGAACACCAAAGGAAGGCAGGCCGATGAAGATTTGGAACTCGCACGCCAAAAATAAGGGAGCGTCAATGAAATCCGTACAGATTGTCCTATTAAATGTTTCTCTTGTTTGTACTCTTTCAGCGCAGCAGACGGCGCTTTCGGCACAGACAGCGCAGCCTGCGCCGGCAAGATCAATTTCGAGCCAATTGGGCCTACACGCCTTCCCGGCCAAGGGTCAGAATCGGGAGCTGCAACAGACGGACGAGCTTGCATGCTACAACTGGGCGCAGCAGGATACATCGTTCGATCCGTTAGCGGCCCTGACCACCGCTCAATCTGCTAAGAATTCTCCTCCTACGACTGGAGCACCACCTTCAGGTGCCCAGCAAGGTGCAGGAGCGAAAGGCGCAGCTAGAGGTGCAGCCGGGGGAGCGGCAATCGGAGCAATTGTCGGAGATCCGGGCAAGGGCGCGGCAATTGGAGCGGCTAGCGGTGGCCTCAGAGGACGAATTGCTCAGAAAAGAGGCCAGGCGGAAGCTCAGCAACGCGCACAACAGCAAGCCCAGCAGCAGTCCCAGCAACAGGCGCAGGCAAGGGCACAAGCACAGGCCGGCCTGGACGATTTCAGAAGAGCGTACAGCGCTTGCATGGATGCGAAAGGCTATTCCTTGAAATAGCCCACGCACCGTTCCCCCTCAGTGAAGTTCGGAATGAAGATTTGCTTTTAAGTGGAGAGAGATTCATGAGCAGCAAGCGAGTTGTTTTTGTACGTTCGGTTCTTTGGGAGATATTCATCTGGTCCTGGGACTTGCGCGCGGAATGCAGCAAGGGGGACATTCGCCAATTGTCGCAACGTCCCCGGTCTATCGACGCATTGTGGAAAGAGAAGGCGTTGAGTTTCGCCCGGTCCGCCCGGATGTGGGGACAATGTCACGCAGGAGACGATGGCCACCAGTGCTCGCGCGTAATGCCGAGCTTCTTCATCTTGTATTGAAGTGTTGTGCGCTTAACACCGAGACGCGAAGCGGCACCATTCGGCCCCGCGAGCACACCTCGGGTTTCGCGCAAAGTCTTGATGATGTGTTCTCGCTCCGTACTCTCGAGCGTCGAAGTGGTTTCCGGCGCGTTGGCTACTGTGACCGATGTTTGCATTTCGTTCGAGGGAATTTGTAGTGCCGAACCGTTGGTTAAGATGACCGCACGTTCGACGAAGTTTTCCAGCTCGCGAACATTTCCAGGCCAATGCCAAGCTTGGAGCTTGGCCATAGCTTCCGCCGGGATCGTCTCGATGTTTTTCTGCATTTGGCGCGCGCACTTTTGTGCGAAATAACGCACCAGCAATGGGATGTCACCAGTTCGCTCACGTAGCGGCGGAATCCGTATGGGAAACACATTAAGCCTGTAATAGAGGTCGCTCCGGAATTCTCGGTTCTCAATCATTTTTTCGAGATTGCGATTCGTTGCTGCCACGAGCCGGACATTCACTCGCTTGGTATGTGTGCTGCCCAGCCGCTCGAACTCCTTCTCCTGCAGAGCTCGTAGGAGTTTCGGCTGAATTTCGACAGGGATATCCCCAACTTCGTCAAGGAAAAGGGTTCCCTGATCTGCCAGTTCCATGCGCCCAATTTTCTGCGCGATCGCTCCTGTAAACGCACCGCGTTCGTGGCCAAATAACTCGCTCTCCAGCAAGCCAGTCGGAATTGCTGCACAATTCAGCTTTACAAAGGTTCTATTCTTGCGACGGCTATGATTGTGTACGGCTCGCGCGATGAGTTCTTTGCCCGTCCCAGTTTCACCCAGCAAAAGAACCGTGGAATCGCTGCCCGCAACGGTTTCGACCATTTGCAGAACCTGGCGAAGCGTCGAACTCTGGCCGATAATCTCGTCGAAGTTAAACTCCGTGCGAATTTCGTCTTCTAAATAGAGTTTTTCCTGCGCCAGCTTATCCTTTAGGTTTTCAAGATCGCGAACCGCAAGAGCGTTTGCGCAAGCCAAAGCGACTTGTTTCGTAATCTGCTGGACGAGTTCTTGATCGGATTGGGAGAGGGCATCTTCGGATTTGCTTGCCACAGTCAGAGTCCCGAGCTTACGGCCGTTCATTGAGACAGGAACTGAATAAAAGGTCTTTACGCCACGACCGTAGAAGTCTTTTGTGACTGTTGATGGAAAATTCACCGGGTCAGGCCGAGGCGAATAGACAGGCTTCTCGGATTCATATGCGAGGCCGCTTGTCGTTCCCGCTGGGTCAAACAGCACAATCCTGTCGTTATCAGAATCTCTGGCCCACGCCATCATTTTGCCTGCTTCCTCTTCATACAAGGAAAGTCCGACATAGTCGTGACGAAGGACCTGCTTCAGACTCGAAGAGATCTTCTTTACCAGCTGATGTAAATCGAGGTGGGAAACGAGGGCATTATTTACTTCCAGCAAAAGCTCGGACCGGTCTCGTTCCTTTTGCGCAACTCGCTCCGCTTCACGGGCCTTCTCAAAATTAACTGCATTCTCGACAGCAATGGCGATTTGCGTCGCGCACTGTTCCAGCAACGTCTCGTCTTCTTGCCTGAACGCGTGTTCCTCCAAGCTTGTAATCCCTAGCACACCTAGTATTTCTCCGCGAAACTTGAGCGGAACCGAGCAACCCGACTTTATTCCCACATCCAGCGCATGGCGCACCCACGGTGACGGAAACTTTCCTAGCTCGGATGCCGATGCAGACATCACCGCCTTCCCCGTCTGAACCACTCTTTCTTCCGGGGTGCCTTCCATCGGCACCAGCAGTCCTTCCGAAAACTTTACATTCTGAAGTTTCCCCAAGAATTGAGCTTTTGTCCGAAAATGGATGCCATCCGATTCACGAAGCGCGATGAACGTAGAGTCATGAGGCAGCAGTCCGCTAAGGTGCGCGGAGACCGCCGTGAGCAATTCGCTCAAATTTAGGTGAGTTATAACGGCATTGTTTACTTCGAGCAGCAATTGCGATCGGTCTCGTTCCTGTCGCGCTTCCTCTTCCGCCCTGCGGGCCTTTTCAAAATTAAGCGCGTTCTCAACGGCGATCGCAATCTGTGCAGAACATTGTTCAAGTAATTTTGCGTCCTCTAAAGTAAACGCTTTCTCTCGGAAACTAACCATACTAAGCGAACCAAGAGTGTGACCATGTGCAATTAGCGGGACCGCGCACCCGGATCCGATGCCGAATTTTTCGGCCAAACTCATCGTGAGCGGAGAAAATCTTGACAGCTCTGCCCGGCTCGCAATGAAGACGGGCTTGCCTAGTCGGACAGCTTCACCTTCAGGCGCATCTTCCAAGGAGATGAGGATCCCCTCTTCGAAAGGTCCTTTTGCCGCGTTATGCACGTCGAGCGCTTGAACTCGAAGTTTTGTACCCGATGAATCACACAAAGCTACGAAGGCAACGTCCAACGGAACTATCTTGTGCAAACTTTCTGACGTTGATTTCAGTAGTTCTTTCAAATCGAGCTGGGACACGACGGCGTTGTTAACTTCTAACAAAAGCCTGGATCGATCTCGTTCTCGGGCCGTTGCCTTCCGGGCTTGTAGCATAGCTTCGTAATTGCGTACGTTCTGTACGGCGATCGCCACTTGCGCGCCGATCTGAGTCAGTAGCTCAACATCCGTGTCCGTATATTTGCTTTCCTCGAAACTTGAGATGACCAGCGTGCCTAAAGTTTCACCTTGACGAATCAACGGCACAACTATGCCGGACTTGATCCCCATCGCCATCGCCTGTTTCATTACGTCTGCAGGAAACTCTTCGAGGTCGGGCCGGTGGCGCAATACCGGACGACCCGTTTTGACGGCAAGCCCTCCCGGCGTTCCTTCTATTGGAATGATTTGTCCTTCAAGAAAAAACGGATGACCTTCGGGAAAATTCAAGCCATGCACGCGCAGGTGATTCTGTTCAGGGTAGTACATCGCGAGTCCCGCGAAATCGTGCGGCATACTTTGACGCAGACAGTTCGAAACAGCCTTTAAAAGCGGTGCTAGCTCCAAATGAGAGACAACCGCATTGTTAATCTCAAGCAGAAGACGCGAGCGTTCATTACTCGTTGTCAGCCCAGTAGCTGGACCGTTTTCAGATGTGTCATCCATCGTAATCTCCCGACCTGGCGGGAAGACTGCGAATAGAAATCGAAACTTGTTAACTCGTGGCGACGCGGTTTCAGCCGCGCGCAGGAATGCAGCCATACTTGCAGGGCACGGCAGCGATTGTCAACGGTGGACAAATAACACAAGTTTGGCGCGCGCCCAAGGCAGGTGTTCGAGAGGGGAGCGGCTTGACGTTATCTAAGAACATGAAAGGATTGGCGCCGTTTTGGACCAAAGCGAAATACGGCAAAATGAGCATCCAGGGAGGCCGCCTGGTTGATACCCAGACTTCGCATCACAGCGAAACTCGATCCACGATTGAAAAATCCTGGTCACGCCAGACATAGAAAGCAAGCTACTCCGGCGAGCTGCGTATCGCAGTGCAGGAGGAGTTTTTGCTCTAACCGTTCTGAATATTGAGCTTGAAGCGGTCTCACATGATTTCGATGGGATACCTAGCGGGCACAAAAGAGGAATGGTCTTTTTTGTGCCACCTAACGAAGTGCCTGGAGCTTTTGAGACAATTGCAGACATCATTGGAGAGCGTGCAGCGGACGCTTCTGGTGTTCCAAAAGAGATTGAACCTTCATCAGCCAAACCGGCGCTATCGGTTATTGAACCTGAACTACACGAAGAAATCCTCAGACTTGCAAACAGAGCAATCGGGACTATTTCTGCGCTCGCGGAGACTTTGATAGTTAAAAAGAGACTGTCAGCCGAGGAGTGCTACCAGATACTTCTGAATAGATGGAAGATACGGAACGCTTAACAAGCAGCTTCAGACGTTGATGGGCCGCAGCAATCTTGGTGACTCTCTATTTGCGGCGAGTGCCTCAGCATTCGGACAATCTCGATAAGTTCTTTTGTAAGTTCAGGCTGTATTCCGACGTTGCGGTGCCTTCTTGTCTCTTCTAGGAATTCTAGGAGGACAAGGAACTTCTTAAGCACAGTCTGACTGTGGACAGCGAGAATTACTGCCGACCTCAGAAGGTATTCCTTCTTCGGATAGTTGCACTGCAAGGCGGTCTCTATCTAGAGGGCAAATCATTCCCAGCGTCTCGACCATGTTTTCACGCAGGGCAACGAATTGTTTCCAAGTATCCGCGTCCAGCAAAACGACATCTTCATTGTCGGTCATCGTCGAAGAAGGGCCGCATAAGTGCTGTCGTAGACGGCCCGCCCCTTTCTGGAGCCGCCAAGTTCTCATGGCGACAGTTGTGGCTCCTTCATTGCCGCCCATTTGAAGCATGGAAAGAGGCCCAGTACTGAGTTCTTTTGTAAATCAAAGTTTACCGTACTGTCAAAATACAGTACTGTGAATTTGTGCCGTTGGGATACATATATGGTAGCCGCGCAGGAGAACAAGGCTGGCCGCTCATACGCCGCAATGGTTCAAGTCGAAAAGCCGAATGTGTTTGTTGCCCCGTGGACTACCCGCAATTGGTACATTTCTCCGACCGACTT
>JACXTT010005977.1_pt1 | contig 17513 bp, 10 predicted proteins | sample 9270951 | NCBI WGS metagenome assembly JACXTT01 (sample SAMN15532306, study PRJNA645909) | rock metagenome | isolation source: weathered quartz diorite | place: Puerto Rico | collected 2017-06-21 | reverse complement strand
GGTCATATGTCTTTTTACCGGTGTTTACTTTTTGCTACAAGGGCACAAAAGTGCCTTCAACTGATACGTTATAAGTAGCGGCGAATATTTTGGTATTGTTAAAAGTGCCGTCCTGCATCGACTGGAAATAGTATGGCGTAGGGTTAGCGCTATAGCTTGTTTCGAGCAACTTCACGCGTGTGCCACGGCTGCCTATTTCAGTTTGCACCGTATTCCCTGTACCGGCATCAACAGTTTCGCCCGTGATGGTATTAGATGGCGCAGGATAATTATCAAGTTTTGAACATGAGCTGGCAACAATTGCTACCAGGCCAAATGCTAAATAATATAATCTCTTCTTCATTGTCTTTCTATAATTAATAACCGGGGTTCTGTATTAAGTTCGGGCTCTTGGATATTGCTCCGCCTGGTATTTGTTCGTAATACCATTTCGGGTCGTAAGTATACACATCGTTGCGCTCGTCGGTACGGGCGTCAAAGAAGAATTTTCCAGCAGTTGATGAGTAGAAAGGCATCAGCACGCGGTAGATTGTGCCGTTCTGCTCTTTATCAAATATTCTCCATCTTCTCAAATCCCAATAGGTTTTGTTTTCAAAGGCCAGTTCTTTTCTTCTTTCCTTGCGGATGGTATCTATAGTCATCACGCCTGAACTTGCCAGCGGAATTGCGCCTGCTCTTGAACGGATCTGGTTAATGATATTGAATGCATCGTTAATGTTAGCCGCGTTTGAAGTTCCAAGCTCATACTCTGCTTCTGCGCGGTTTAACAACACTTCGGCATAACGCATCTCTACCCATGTCTGAGCCTCGTTATTTTCTAAAACCTTAGCAGTTGGCAGGTTCGGATCGAGCCATTTACGCACCGAGAAGCCTGAAATAGCACAGGTTTGATCACCTGTAAAAATGCCGCTTGCGCCGGCCGGGTTCATTTTCGAACCATCAGGCAAAGTGAAGGCGGTTTGCCCGGCGTTTGCGGACTGCACCAGGTTTGTTGAAGGATATTGTGATTTTGAACCCGCAGGCAACAGCGGACTGATCCCTCCCGCTGATGGCCCTGTATAAATTGCCCTTCGTATTTCGATGCTTTCACCTTTGAACACGTCACCCGGCAATATGACTGATGCCCGTAAACGTGGCTCGGCTTTGGCAAACAAGTCAATAGTGTTATTAAATAACAGGTAATGACCATTAGCATCCAGGTTTTGGATCTTCCCATTGGCGTTTTTAGGCACACCATCAAACATCTCCACAAAATCGAGCGTCGGGTTTACTTCGGATGAATAACCGTTCGGACCGATCAACTGACGCGGAACGTTATATGCATCGTAACCGTGCACGGAGTTTGGATACTGATACTCGCGCACAAATACACTTTCGGGGCTTGAGGCATCAGAAAACAGGTTTACGAAATTTTGGTATTGTGCTGTTTTATCAGTAGCCGACCAACCTTTTAAGTACAGGCTATAAACGCCATCAAGCATTTTAGCAGCATCAACGGCCTGTTGGAAATACCCGGCAGCAGCGCTCGCTGGTATGCCGCAAAGCTGGTTCTGGCTGCCATCGAATAAAGTGATGGTATTGTATTTGGCAATACTTCCCGCATACAGCATTGCTCTTGATTTGAATGCCGCGGCGACGTATTTATTTGCACGGCTGCCATCGCTATAATCAGCGTTTGTTGCAGGAAGATTGGCAATCGCAAAATCAAAATCACTTGCGACCTGGTCCCATACCGCTTTTTCAGATGAGCGCGGAATTTTTAGAGTCTCTGTACTACCACCTACACTAAAATCTAATGTCTTGTTCACGATTGGCACACCGCCAAAGCGTTTTGCCAAAGCAAAATAAGTCATGCCACGCACAAAGTATGCTTCACCCAGCCATTGATTTATCTGATCCTTGCTAAAGTTGCTGGCGTAAGTCGGTAATGTCTCGATCAAATAATCGCAATCGTGGATGACACCATATGAACCGCTCCATATATTCCAGTTCCATCCGCCAAAGTTTTCCTGCATAGCATTTGTCTGGTCGCGGCTCAGGGCTTCACCTGTTGTGGCAGGGGTTGGACTGATGATCCAGAAAAAGTTCAGCCCCCTCGCAGGTGAATATCTAAAATCTTCTATCGGCAGTTCGCTATATAAGCGTGCCATATAAGCCTGGATACCCGGAGCTGATGTAAAAACATCTTTATCCTGTATAATATTAGGCGGCGGTACGTTTATTTTCCGACAAGCTGACCCGCATACCGTTAAAATCGCTATTAATATATATATGTATCTTTTCATGATCGTTCTGATTAAAATTTCACATTTAAGCCAACATTGAATACTTTGTCAAGCGGGTATAGGTATCCATATAGGCCGGTAGGGTGCTCAGGGTCAACATACTTTACTTTGGTCCAGGTTAGCAGGTTGTAACCATTGGCAAATACCCTGAAGCCACGGATACCAATATGTGACAAGAATGATGACGGCAAGCTGTAACCGATTTCAGCACTTTTCAGCCTCACATAAGATGCATTCTGGAAATTGAATGTTGAACCGGTATTGGCTGTGGTTCCGGTATAAGCAAAGTTTCCTGGCGTCCATACCGTATTGGGGTTATATGGATCAGCAGTAGGGTTAGCCGGATGCCAGTCGTTAAGGAACTGTGTCAGGGCATTACCGCCACCCCAAAGCGGGATATTTAACTGTTCTATGTAAGATATATTGATCTTAGCAGCCCCCTGGAACAGTAAATTAAAATCAAAGTTCTTGTACGAGCCACCCACGCTAAGGCCATAGGTGATCTGCGGGGTCACAGTACCGCCGTTCGGATTGCTTCCGTAAGCTATAGGGTGATTGTCATTACCGTCAATCTGTCCGTCGCCGTTCCAATCCTGGTAAGCATAGTCGCCAACAACTGTTCCCCTGTTAACGAATACAGGACTGTTCAATATCTGGCTATAGTTCTGATACTGTCCTGCTCCGCTCAAGCCCCACTGTATAGCCTGGTAACGGTTGCTGTTGTTTTGTTGCCAATCTAAATAAGAGTTACCATGTTTTGACTCAGCAAACTTAACCCAGTTGGTACGGGCATAGGAGAAAGTACCGCGTATATTGTAATTAAACTTACCTATATTGCTTCTGTGGGTTACTTCAAAATCAAAACCTTTGGTACGGTCGCTGTTCAGGTTTTGCTGTGGCAAATCTGTACCTAACACATCAGGCACCTGCGCAGTACTATTAGAGAATAATCCACTTCTGTTACGTATAAAATAATCAAACGTAAAGCCCAATTTACCTTTCCACGCATCAAAATCAATACCGGCATCAAAGGTATGTGATGTTTCCCAGCTAATATTTGGGTTAGGTAAAGCGGTAGCCTGTACTGCGTTAATAAAGCTATTGCCAAATACCGATCCGCTTGGAACCTGGTTATTGCTGCCACCTGCCGGGTAATAGTACCCCTGCAAAAATTGGAAGTATAAAGTATTGTCGTCACCTAATACACCGTAAGAGCCTCGTAATTTTAACTGATCGATAAATGACAGCGCTGATGAGTTTTTCCAGAAATCCTCTTCAGAAATATTCCACGCCGCCGAAGCTGACGGAAAGAAACCGCTTTTTTGGTTCGGGGGGAACTTGGACGATTCGTCATTTCTAAAACTGAACTCAGCCAGGTATTTGCCGTTATAGTCGTAGTGCAACCTGCCCACAACTGAGTTGGTTGTATAATGATACAAAGTACCATCCTGGGTGGCCTGCTGATTAAGGGCATTACCCGCAAATATTTGGTCTACAGGTATAGCCAGCTGCCTGTATGCGGCAAAGTTATCAGCCTGCTGGTCGTTGCCCTCATACAATAACACCGCACTGATGTTGTGGCCGCCTTTAAATGAGTGGTCGTAATTGATCGACAACTGATCGGTATTCTGCGGATAGTTGTAATACTGTCTTTGCACATAACTTGGCGAACCGGTAAGATGCGCGTTGTAGGTTTTTGTTGCGTCATCATAGGTGTACAGATTATAAGCCTTATCAAATGACTTGTTGTCCTGTATCTGCTCGTTGTAGCTGTACATTGCCTTGATCGAAAGCCCGTCAACAAAAGGCACTTTATATTCCAGGCTCATCAAACCATTAAAAAACTTATTGTTTTGGTTAGCGTACCCGGTGAGATCAGAATTTTCATAAGCTACCGGGTTGCCGCCATCTACCTGCCCCTGGATATAATAGGGAGAAGTGTTATTGGCATAAACCGTCTGGATAGGCAGCTCGCGCCAGGTTTCGCGGGTAGTCCACCAAACTGAGGTGATCGGTGCAGTTTTCTGATCCATGATAGCACTCAGGTTCAGGTTCACTGTTAAATTCTTTGTTATTTTACTGGTGATGTTTGAGCGCACGTTGTAACGTTTGTAGGATAGATCATTACTGATTAAAAAGCCGTCCTGACCTGTAAAACCTCCGCTCAGCATATAGGTGGTCACATCATTGCCGCCAGTTGCAGTAAGGTTGTGCTGTTCCTGGAGTGCTGATTTTTTGAAAACCGCATCGTACCAATCTGTGCTTTGTTTAGCGCCGCTGGTATAGGCCGCAAAATCAGACGGAGCGTAAACAATTCTGCCGCCGTTAGCCTGGTGCATCGATTGCTGATTTACCAGTGTCATGTACTGGATTGCATTAACCGGTTTGGGCAGACCAGAAGGTACCTGGGAACCAAACGTTCCTGAGTAATCCAGTTGTAATGCCCCTTTTTTACCTTTCTTGGTAGTCACCAGTATTACACCATTTGCAGCCTTAACCCCGTATACTGAAGCCGAAGCATCTTTCAGAACTGATACGCTTTCGATATCGTTCGGATCAAGTCTCGCCAGGATGTTGCTTGACCCTGAAGAGTTATCACCGGTGCCACCGGTAACGCCAAAATCAGGCATCTGCACACCGTCGACTACGATCAATGGATTATTGCCAAAACCACGTATAGAAATATTATTGTTAAAGTCGCCCGGTTCAGCGGTGTTTTGCATTACCTGCAAGCCGGCAACTTTGCCGGTCAGCATGTTCTCCACGTTTTCATTTTTGGTAGTCTCGATTTCCCTGTTGGTTACCGAGGTTACCGCCGTGGTTAATGATAGCTTCTTTTGACTACCATAACCTACCACTACCACTTCGTTAAGTGAAGAGGCATTTGGCGCTAAGTTGACGGTAATAGGACTAAGGTCCTTTAAAGTTACTTGCTGAACTGTATAACCCACATAAGTAAATACGAGGGTTTGCCCAGCACTTGCATTCAGAGAGAACTTGCCGTTCATGTCGGTAACCGTTCCCTGGTTGGTTCCCTTTAGCTTAACAGAGACACCGGGCAATGTGCCTCCTTTTTCATCCAGCACAGTACCCTGTACTTTTCCCGTTTGCGCATAGGCAGAAACTGACAGACATAATGCCAGCAGCAATGCCAGGGGCGGGGAAATGAGGACCTTAATTTTAGCCAGGCAGAGGTCGGTCAGCCGGCTTCGACAGGTAAAAGATTTCTTCATAAATAAATAGGTTGGTTGGTTTATAAAATGCCACGGATGATTGGTTCACCTCGCAGCTTTCAGTACACAATGTTAGAGGGGTGGTATTAAAAATTGGGTTAAAAAATGGGTTAATTAGGTAATAATTTCATTAACCGGAGGATTATTGGGCAGTTCCAATTATTGTAAAAAGTACACTAAGTGTGGGTAAAAAAAGAGAAATTGGGAGGGCAACGTCGATCGGACAGCAAAGCGCTGAGTAGACTCACCCGGTCATTGCTTCGCTCGACCATCCTCTCTCCGCTTCGCGCAAAGAGTGGTTTGTTTTTTATTTTTTCCCTTCTCCCTCTTTATGGCTTGCCATAGAAAGGGTCGACCAGCGTAGCGGCGTCGGGGTGAGTAAATCTACAACTATGCATTTGCGCTAATGCAGCTCGTGCAGTGAACTCAGCAGGTCATTGTTTCGCACGCCCACATCAACCCGAACTGACCTTATTGAATTATCTTTTCGAAGCTGATTTGATAATCCGATCCAAAAGACCTTTTGTATTCTGTTATAAACTGATCGTAAACTTTCCGGGCCTGTTCAATCCCCTTTTGTTTTCGTAGCCCTTTTAATTGGTATTTTAACGCAGTATCGTTAAACGGATCGATATCTAAAACAAGCCTGGCCAGGTCGGGAACGAGGCGCAAGTCGCCGGCATCATATTGTTTGATCAGTATAGGTTGAATCATGCCAACCAACTGTTCGTCATAATTATTTTTAAAATCGTCCAGCCATTGGTCGGACATATCTGCAAGGAGCGTTCCTCTTGATATCAGCTCGAAATGCGCTAAAATCTTTTGGTTATTATTGCCCCACTGACTTTCTTTGATTAACTCCGAAGCGACAAAATAGTCGCAGAACAGCTCTTCAGAAAACTTAAACAGGTAATTATCATTTTGGAAAGTCAGCTCAATGCCGTTCAGGTCGCTGATAATACTGCGCAGGTGATTGAAAGTAACTCCTTTGATATTTTTTGTTTTGGCTAGGTCTTTATCGGGCCATAATAAAGCAGATATTTTTTTGGATGTAATGCCGGTATAGCCATAGCTATTGACCAGAATAAGGATAAACAGCTGTTTTATTTTAGGACTGAAGAGATAAGTAATATCCCTTCCATTTTTATCGTAAACAATAAATTCGCCCAATAAATAAACGGCATTTTGTTTTTTACCGGTATCTTGTTTCTCATAGGATACGGGTATTGGTGCAAGTGGCGGCTCTGGTTCAGATAAAGCGACTGGCGGCTTTCTTCTTCTAATAATAATGACCACAAAAATACCCAGGACGATCACAACACCCAGACCTAAGTAAGGTAATAGATGGCTGTTACTTCGCGTGGGGGCCAGCGATTTTAAATAAGCAAAATTGCTCACAGGCGGCGCTAATAGCGAATAAACTTTGACGCCGGAGTTTATCCGGTCGGTAAATTCCTGTATGGTGCAATAAAACTCGTTGGTTTTATGGTTAAAAAACAGGTTAATATCCGATTCAATTCTTTCGGAAGTTACTGGTATTGGCGCACTTACTACCTCGTAAGAACCATCCTGGAGCGAGAATTTATATAAGCGTATCTCCGTCTTGGCTATTTCATGCGGATAGCACAATGCATAGAAATACTTTTTATCAGGCGAAAGAATCAGATTATTTGCCGGTACAAACACTTCTTTGTTCTGAGGGTGGATACTCCATGCCTTTTTTATAGTGTGGGTTCTCAGATTAATGCGGTACAGATCATAAAATTGCTTACCTCCTACTATCTGGTTACCCGATTCGTTACCATAGCCGCCAAACAGCAATATTTCATCGGGGTTATCTGAACTTCCGGCGGCAGCAAAAAAACGTGGTGTTATGTTATCTCCATTAAAAGGCACTTCCTCCCATTTATCCTTGCCTGGGTCGTACTTCAAAAATTTATTATAGTATCTGTAGGCACCATACCCGCCAAACAGGTAAATACTATCCTGCTGCAGATTATAAAACATGTTATGGTGATGCCTTTGTTGCGGTAATATGGTTTTGCCTAAGGCTTCCCAACGCAGACCATTCATATTGAGCGAAGCAACGCTCGGCATCCCTTTAGGAATGTCAAACAACTCGTAGATATAACATTTGTTTTCCCGGGCATTAAAGATGCTTTTCCCGAGCACCATAGGCACTGGCAGCTGATTCTGGTAAGGCGTTGCTATAGGTCGTTTTGACTCGGCGTCAAGGGTGATAAGCGAATCTTTTTTGAAAATAAACAGGTTCTGATCAATGGTATTGAAATTTAAGCCAACTACCTGTTTAAATGAGTTCCGGTAGACCGGCTTCCAGAAATACGACTCATTGATCAGCCATACAGGGTTATCCACGGTTCCGGTAGCCTCCCCTTCCTGATCATGCACATCAGTTCCTTTCCATTCATCCAGCGGGAAAACATATGTTCTCTTGTCATCACCTACCGACAGATTTTTGATGGCCATGTTCGGCACCTCTGTATAAAACTGGTTTTTACCGAATACCAGGTTACCTTCAACCCGATCTTTCAAACCGAGCTCATTTGCCTGGTAAAGCTTGTTATCGATATAGAGGCTTACCTTGTCAGCTTTCAGATCAAAGTCCATCCGCACTTTTATCCATTTACCCTTTTTAAGCATGGATTTATCAAGCGGGATCTGGATCTTATTGCTTTGCCTGTCAATGTTAAAATTCAGAAAGCCTGAACCGTTCATGTACAGATAGCTCAGACTATATGAATTATCTTTTTCTGCCAGATTAAACACATAACCCAAATGCGCATTGTCCCATAGTGAAAGATCAAAGTTGATGTACAAATGGTCGCGAAACTGTGGCACATCATTGCTGAATACGCGGAGAGACGTGCGTTTGGTTAGCAGACTGTCGTTTGAATTAAAAAGCAAGCCCTGTGCCTTGCCATCCAGAAACTGGAAAGTGAAAAGGAGAAGAAAAAATGTTTTATATAGATAGAAAAATAAAGCCTTATTAAATTTCAGCATCAATGTCAATACTTTTAATGGGCTCGCCCACGCCGCCTTCACAATTTCAGCACTAAAATATACTTTTTTAAGCAAGTAGCATTTACCTGTTTTTAAAATCGATCATCATAGTCTGTAAGTTGAGCTATTGAAGTCAGTGGCGCGAGGCGGAGCCTTTAATACTAATGACGCGTGGGCGTTGGGTTTTGTTAAAAATATAAAGCTTATCTTTGAAGCATGCGCAAAAGTCTGGCAAGATTAGTACTGGTATTATTTCTCCTCTCGGTTATTTGTCCGGTGGGGTTAAGTGCGTCCGGTGTTCACGTGCAGCAGACCGATGAAAATGTGCAATATAAAACCACAGAGCACCTTTCATCCACCGCAAAAATACTTTCGCATACAAACACGATTGATTTTACTGCCTACGGCAAGATAAAACCCTTGTGGACCGGCGACATGAATACATCAGGCGAGGGTGTTACCATCACCTGCCAAACCCTGTTTGTACAAAACAGCGGGGCTGTTATTCATCGCCAGCAACTCTTCAAACGACTATTGTTCCCTTTTCATTTTTTTGGTTAAAAATACCGGTCTATCCCAGACGATCTATGTATCGTAATTCATTACATTTTTAACCATTAAATATTAAAACTCATGAACCATGTTTTAGAGAAAAGCCTTATTGTTGCCGTTCTATTAGCTTTTATATTAATACTTGTTTCCCTGGTTATCATTAACTCACGTAAAGCAAAAAAGAAAAGGATCAGCGACGAGCTAAGACAAGCTGAAAAAAAGCTAAAGTTAAATTTTGACCATATAGATCACCTGGACTCGTCTGTTATTGCAATGGATCCGGACAAAAAGACCATCATTCAAATGGATATGGAAAATTATAACACTTGCCTGATCGATCTTAAAAATGTTGTTAGTTGCAGTATTGAAGAAAAGAAAGACAGAAAGGCTACGCAATTGCTGTACCTCGTACTCCGCTATAACGACCAGCAGGTACCACGTTCAATTGTTTTGTACAAGCAATATATCGACAAAGAGCTGCACCTGAAAAACTTGCGTAAAATTGCATCCCAATGGGAAGTGATGATAAACAGGACTATTTCAGCACCAGCGGAATTAACTCAATAAGACATCTTAATCACACTATTATGATAAGATTGAAAATGATTTTGACGATTTTGATTCTTTTTTCGATCGTTGCCTGTACAAGGAGCAATACGAACCGTTATCCCGCTAATGAAAAATGTCGTAACCTGAGCTTATCTATTAGTCAGTTACACCCACATGAAAGGGTTGCGCTGCTTTACGATACCCGTTTAGTGTTGCGACATCGGGCGGATTCCGTTCATGACGTCGATCTGAACAAGGATTTTTGTATTAAATACAGAGATAAAGGCACTTTACGGCTAGTTATCTGGGCGAATAAAAAAGCCGTTGTAGATACCAGTATTTTGGTTGAGAAACCGGGCCCTGGTTACAAACTGGCCGTAAGCCGCAACCCTATGGCGGTGACTTTGACACCGGATATTTTAGCAGATAATCATTAAGTCGAAGCATTTTGTCCCGGCAATTTTTATATGGTTGCCGGGACTTTAAATAATGCACATCAACCATTTAACATTTATTAACATAAATTAACGCATGTCAAATTTTATTCCTAATACTTTAGTTCTATATTAGGGGCTTCCTAATATGACCTTATGAAACACCTAACGTTATTATGCCTTATTTTTCTTGTTTTTTCTACCCTATTATCAGCCCAAAATAAATACACAGTAAAAGGTGTAGTTAGCGACAGCGTTGAGCACGCGAAGCTTCGGAACGCTTCGGTGTCGGTATTAAATGCCAAAGACTCCACACTGGTAACATTTGCCCGGGCCGGCGAGGATGGCGCCTTCAATATAAGCGGCCTGCATCCGGGAAAATTCATCGTGCTATTAGCCTATCCCGATTATGCGGACTATGTTGATAAATTCAGTCTAGATTCTGCTAAACAGAACCTTAACCTGGGAAACGTCAATCTGCAATTGAAATCGCGCCTGCTGCACGAGGTAATTATTAAGGGCTCAGCTGCCCAGATGAAGATAAAAGGCGATACTACGGAGTTTAATGCCGCAGCATATGTCACACAACCCAATGCGAAGGTTGAAGACTTGCTAAAACAACTGCCCGGTATACAAGTGGATAAAGACGGTAAGATAACCGCTCAGGGGCAAACCGTTAATAAAGTGTTGGTTGATGGCGAAGAGTTTTTTGGAGATGACCCAACGCTTGTCACCAAAAACATCCGTGCCGATATGGTCGATAAGGTGCAGTTATACGATAAAAAGAGCGACCAGGCCGCATTTACCGGGATAGATGACGGAAAAAAAGAAAAAACGCTGAACATCAAACTAAAGGCCGATAAAAAGAACGGCATGTTTGGCAAAGCGGAAGCAGGCGACGGGACGGAAAGTATTTACCAGGCACAGGTATTGTTCAATGCGTTTAAGGCCAAACAAAAGCTTTCAGTTTATGGCACCTTAGGCAATAACGGCAAAACCGGACTTGGATGGGAAGACAATCAGAAATATGGTTCGGGAAATGCGATTCAATCAGATGATAGCGGGACTGTTTTCTTTTTTGGTGGTAACGGGGATGACCTGGATTCATTTGATGGCCAGTACAGCGGCCAGGGTTTACCAACTGCCCGGACCGCCGGCGTGCATTACGACACCAAATGGAGTGACGACAAGCAATCGTTAAATACCAATTATAAAATAGGCTCACTTACGGTTGATGGCAGCAATAGCAATATCACTCAAAACAACCTGCCCGACACTATTTTAAACAGCACTTCGAACGAGAATTTCCATAAATACATGTTTAAACAAAAGCTGGATGTGACCTATAACGTGAAGCTCGATACCAGTTCAAACCTTAAAATAGCTGCTGACGGATCTTTAAAACACAGCAACACCATTGAAGACTTTACGGGAACCGTGTTTAGAAACGATACGTTGGTAAACAAAAGCAGAAGGAGTATTACTAACGATGTAGATCAGAAAATATTTAATGCCAGCGCCTTTTATACACATAAATTCAAAAAACCACGTCGTACACTGTCGTTTAACATAGCTGAAGCATATAACCAGAGTGAAGCTAAGGGATACTTAAACTCAGTAGTCGATTATTATAATTTACCAGTACCAGATAGCACTAAGGTCGATCAATACAAAACCAATAATCTGAAAAACTCGGCGTTGACCACGAACCTGACTTATACTGAGCCCCTTTCAAAAACATTGGCTATTACATTTAATTATGGTGTCGGAATAAATAATGCTACTGCCGACAGAAAGAGCTTCGACCAATCGAGCCCAGGCAATTATAACATGCTCAACGATACCTTCAGCAGTAATTATAAACTGAATAGTATTTCCAATCAGGGAGGGGCAATTTTCAACTATAAAAAGGGCAAGACGATCATCAATTTCGGTACCAAAGTGGCAGATGTTAACCTAAAACAAACTGAAGGTTACACAGGCAGCACCTTAAACAGAGATTTTACGGATTGGATGCCACAGGCCAGTTTCCAATACCGTTTTTCGCAGCAGAAATCATTTAACGTCAACTATAGCGGGCGTACTACACTGCCGACTATCGATCAATTACAACCCATACGAAATAATAATGACCAGTTGAACATTGTTGAGGGCAACCCGAACCTGAAACCTTCGTTTACCAATAATTTCAACATGTGGTATAATTCGTATAAGGTGGTGTCCAGTCAGTATATTTATTTAAACGGAAGTTATTCCTATACCACAAACCCCATTGTAAGCGACATTACCTATTCACCAAACGGAGGAAGCGTAAGTCAATACTCCAACCTGATGGGAAAACGCAGCTCGAATTTTGGTATTTGGGGCAACTTTGGCAAAAAGATCGAAAAGATTGATATAAATGTAGGTATCGGTGGTGGCGCTAATGGCAGTACCTTTTACAACCTGGTAAATGGTGTACTAAACCAGACACAGAACTATACCTTTAATCCACGGATCAACATTAATAAATACAAGGAGAAAAAGATTGAACTTTACCTTTCAGGCGGGCCTACCTATACCATCAGCAAATCGTCGTTGCAACCCAATACGAATAATAACGGTACAGGCTTCAGGGCTTACGGCGGCTTCACCATTTACCTGCCGGGCAAATTCCAGATCGGCTCGAACAACGATTATGAATACAGTCCAAAAACTGCATCATTCGGCACTGATTTCAGTAAAACCATCATCAACGCCTCTATTGTAAAAACATTCCTGAAGAACGATAACTTGAAATTTACCATCTGGGGTAATGACCTGCTGAACCAGAATGTCGGCTTTAGCAGGACAGCGACCTCAAACATGATCGTACAAAACAGTTATACGACGATAAAAAGATATGTTATGTTCACCATTGATTATGAGTTCACTAAGATGGCCGGAGGAGCTGCAAAAAAATAAAACCATGAAAAACACACTGACATTTCTGATTTGCCTGGTGATATTAAGCAATAAGCTTTTTGCCCAGCATGCCCATTTTACTACATCAGGCACTATTGAGTTTGAGCGTAAAACAAATATGTACGCCATTATTCCCAAAATGTTCAATAAGGACAATGAGGCCTGGCTCACCCCTTTATTTGACGCTTACAAAAAGTCACAACCCCAGTTTAAGGTAGCCAAAAGCGTTTTATCATTTGCCAATAACAAAACGCTCTTCACACCGGCCGAGGAGGAAATCGCAACCGGAGGAGGGTGGTTTGCTAACAGCCCCGTGGCCACCCAAAACAATACCATTTACTCTGATCTTGACACTAAGACCGGCATTTTCCAGAAAAAAGTATTTGATGAGCTTTTTTTGGTAAAGGACAGCACCCGGAAAATTAAATGGAAAATAACTGACGAAACCCGCGAAATAGCCGGTTACAATTGCCGCAGGGCAAATGCTATTATGATGGACTCGATCTACGTAGTAGCATTTTATACAACAGATATCCCTGTATCTGGCGGACCGGAATCGTTTAACGGTTTACCGGGAATGATATTGGGCGTTGCGCTGCCACACGAAAACATTGCCTGGTTTGCAACCAAAGTGACGGATATGACACTGACCGCGAATGCAGTTGCTCCACCCAAAAAGGGCAAGCCAATGGAGGCTAAGGTATTTAAGGATAAAATGCAATCTACGTTCAAAGACTGGGGATCGGAAGCGCCTTTTTATGCAAAGGTGTTTGGGCTTTAGATCTCTATAACAGACTTACGAAGTTTTTGAAACTTCGTAAGTCAATCTAATGAATGTTCACATCATTATTTCGCTGCGACGGCAGGCACCGCAGGTTGTAGAGGAGCCTCAAAGTGATATACACCTGAACCCACACTTATACCGATGTACCCCTCCTGGTATGATCCTACAGTTAAACCTTTGTCCGATGTCAATGATTTGCCATCTTCGGTAATGTCGTCAGCTTGTTTTGCTGGAAGGAAGACGTCCGCTTTGGTATTTGCAGGCACTTCGACTGTATAGTACATTTTGCCATCCTTCACTTCCCAGCCGGAGCTAACATCGCCATAATAGGTTTGCAGCTTGGCTGACGCATTGGTAAAGTTACCTCCCGGATGCGGCATTATCTTAATGTGCTTATAGCCCGGGCCATCAGTATACGTATCCAGGCCAGCCATTACGCGGTACATCCAGTCGCCGATAGCGCCATATGAATAATGGTTGAATGAATTCATACTGGCGGCCTCGAAAGTTTTATCAGGCTTGATACCATCCCAACGTTCCCAAATGGTAGTGGCACCCATTTTAACCGGGTATAACCACGAAGGATAGGTATCTTGTAATAATAAACGATAAGCCATATTGTCTTTCCCAAAGCGGGTAAGCACATGGCAAAGATAAGGCGTTCCTAAGAAGCCGGTAGTCAGGTGATCGTCGTAGGCCTGGATATTCTCAACCAATCGTGTAGCGGCCTGGTCGCGCAGGGATTCCGGCAACATATCAAAATTTAGGGCGAGCGTATAAGCTGTTTGCGTACCCGACACCAGTCTGCCATTTGGCGTTACATATTCTTTAAAGAAAGCAGCCTTAATACGTTGTAGTAAATCGGTATAGTAAGTAACATCCTCCTGTTTATTCAGCACAGTTGCAGCATTGATGAGCAATTGGGTTGAATAGGCATAAAAGCATTGGGCAATAAAAAACTTATCGGTAATAGCCGATGAACCATCGGTATCATCGTCACGGCTATAAAACAGCCAATCGCCAAAGTGAAAACCGGTGTTCCACAAGTCATTTTTAGATTGATGCTGCATATAATCCACCCAGGCTTTCATGCTGGTATATTGAGTAGCAAGAATACGTTTATCGCCATAAGCCAGGTACATATTCCATGGCACAACCGTTGATACATCACCCCAGCCGGTACTGCCCTGGGTAAAGCCCAGGCAGTTAGGCACCACGAATGGCACAATCCCTGCAGAAGACTGATCTGCTGCAACATCGCGCAGCCACTTGGCGAAGAAGTCGTTCACGTTCATATTGAAGGTGGCAGTACGCGAAAACACCTGTGCATCGCCTGTCCAACCCAAACGTTCGTCACGCTGCGGACAATCGGTCGGCACATCAAGGAAATTGCCGCGCTGTCCCCATTGAATGTTATGCTGCAATTGGTTGATCAAAGGGTTGGAAGTTGTAAATGAACCTGTCGGCTTCATATCCGAATACAATGCTACCGCAGTTATATCTTCCGGTTTAACCACATCGCCGGGATATCCCTCTATGCGTATGAACTGAAAACCGTGAAAGGTAAAATGCGGCTCAAATATTTCTTCCCCGCCGCCTTTCAGGATATAAGTGTCCTCTGCTTTTGCAGCACGCAGGTTTTCAGTGTAAAAGTTCCCTAATTTATCTAATACCTCGGCATGCGATACAGTGATCTTGTCGCCCGCTTTACCTTTTACTTTCAGTATCACCCATCCCACCAGGTTCTGGCCAAAATCGATCACCTGCTCATTTTTGGGCGTTTTGAAGATGCGCACGGGTTTAAAGGTCTCATGCTTTTTCACCATTTCGTTATAAGTGGCAATCAGGATATTTTTCGGATAATCCTGCACCTTAACGCCGCTCCATTTCGAATCATCAAAACTGGTTTGAGTCCACCCGGGTTGATCTTTATTGTGATCGACGGTTTCTCCATTATATATCTCGGAATACACCACTTCGCCTGTTGATGATTTCCAGCTGTCGTCTGTTGTTATTATCCCGGTTGTTCCATCTTCATAGGTGATTTCAACCTGCATCAACAAAGCAATATCACTTCCATATACATTCTTGCGGTTACTGTAACCGATAATGCCACGATACCATCCGTTACCCAGCATAACGCTGATAGCGTTCCGCCCTTCTTTCAGCATATCGGTTACATCGTAGGTTTGATATTGAAGACGGTTTTTATAGCTTGTCCAACCCGGGGTCAGATAAGCATCGCCCACACGTTTGCCGTTGATATTGGCTTCATACAGCCCATGTGCGGTAATATATGCCACCGCAGAGCGTATCTTTTTGCCGACAGTAAACTGTTTGCGCATGAGCGGACTTGGCCGCATAACCGTATCTTCCTGGTAACCGGGAGCTATCCATTGCGCTTTCCAATCCGATTCATGAAACAACGCTGTCTGCCACCATGCCGGGGCGCTCCAGCCCGAAGATTTGCCCGAATTGTCCCATACCTGGACCCGCCAGAAATATTTTTTACCGGATTGCAGTGGTTGACCCTTATAGGTAACGAAAACCGACGAATCAGATTTTACCCTTCCCGAGTCCCACATGTGTCCGCTAAAATTTGCCTTTTCGCTCACCTCTATCCGGTAGGCGCTTTGCATTTCATTACGCTTATCGCTTACCAGTTTCCAGCTAAAGCGGGGAGTCGTAACATCCATCCCCAAGGGATTAGTGCGATTTTCGCACAAAAGACCGTCAACTTTTACCTGGGCAAAACACAGGGAAGCAACTATTTGCAAGGCAAATAATGAGCAGAAGAATTTCATATAATTTTATTACTTAGGTATCAAGCGCAACTGTGGTGTTACACTGATATCAAATTTAATGAAAACGCATCAGATAAACTGTCCTGAACTGTCTGACCGGTAGACTTTTTAGGTGGCACGTTTTACGTGATAGCTGTTGGTAGTTTTGAGTGGTGAGTTATATGTTCCGAGCTTAATTATGGAGCTCTTTGCCTCTCCTTTTCTGAAAACTATAGATGAGATAAACCAGCGCCGGAAGAATAAACACGCTGCCGATCAACAAGGCTAATGCCAGCGCTTCAATGGTTTTATCAGTTCCCATATTTTCAAGTAGTGACAGGTAACCGCCGTTTTTGAGGATGACGATATTTGGAAAGTGTTCGTACGTGGTGGTCAGCAATATCATAGTGATCTGGAAACCTGCTAACAGGCGTAAACTTTTTGATCGACCATTATAGATCAGATACCATAGAATAATTAAAGAAATGGTAGCTGCCGAAACTGCAATAATGCCTACTGTATTACCAAACACCCATTGCACCAGGGGAATACCATCGGATATCGCCGACACGAAAACCAATCCGCCTGAGATCACGGCAGCGATATTCATTTGTACAGCTTTGCGAACAAACCGCCTGCGTTCCGTCTCATCATATTTGGCCTCGCCTATCAAAAAGATCGCTGCAATAAATCCACATAACGAAGCGGTAAATAACCCGATGGTTACCGAAAACCAATTAAGCCAACTGAAAATATAAGCTGACAAAAAAGTATTCGCATGAGGGTCGATCCGGCCAGAAACTGCACTGCCTGCGATGATGCCCAAAAACAAAGGCGTGATAAAGCTGGAGTAAACAAATATCTTATTATATACCTTTTGCATATTGTCGGTCACCGCGTCATAATTTCTAAAGGCAAAAGCTGTTCCA
>JACXTT010005976.1_pt1 | contig 17514 bp, 14 predicted proteins | sample 9270951 | NCBI WGS metagenome assembly JACXTT01 (sample SAMN15532306, study PRJNA645909) | rock metagenome | isolation source: weathered quartz diorite | place: Puerto Rico | collected 2017-06-21 | reverse complement strand
CGGAGCAGAAAGAAATTGCGGCGTTGACGCATCGCCTCGAGCCCGGGATGGTGTTTGTCACCGGCGACATCGTGTACACCCGTGGGCTGATTAGCGAATACCGCACCAAGCACTTCCCCGTCTATAACGCCGACCAGGCTTCGCCCACTGTTGGGGCTCCGCTCACCAGATCGGTCCCAATGATCGCTGCCGCGGGAAACCACGATATCGCGACGCGCGACCTCGGCAAATATCCCGATGCGCTGCCATACTTCTACTACTGGTCCATGCCGCTGAATGGCCCCGAAATGGCGATGTTTGGCAAGCTCGAAGGCGATGCCGAGCGCATCGCCGACTTTCGCAAGGGCGCGGGCGCTAACTTTTCGCGCATGGCGAATTACTCCTTCGACTGGGGAAACTCGCACTGGCTGGTTCTCGATTCCAACAACTACGTGGACTGGTCGAACGCCGAGTTCCAGAAATGGGTGGCGGCAGATCTGGCGGCATCGAAGGCCACCTGGAAGTTCGTTGGCTATCACCATCCCGGATTCAATTCTTCAAAGGCGCATTTCAACGATCAACAGGTACGGCTGATGGCGCCGATCTTTGAAAAATATGGCGTGGACGTTGTGTTTGCGGGCCATGTGCACAACTACCAGCGCACCTATCCGTTGCAGTTCCAGCCGCAGTCCTTTGACCTCGCGAAGTCTAGACAAGTGAACGGTTCCTGGATTTTGGATCGTGACTTCGACGGCGTGGATCAAACAAAGCCGAAGGGCGTGATTTACCTTGTGACGGGCGCGGGAGGCAACAAGCTATACGATCCGGAACAGGAAGACGACCGCAAGAGCTGGCAGGAGTTCACGGTGCGGTTCGTGTCGAAGATCCACTCCCTGACACACGTGCGCGTGGACGGCAAGAAAGCGGTCTTTCAGCAGTTGGATAAAACCGGCAAAGAGGTCGACCGCTTCACGTTGACCAAATAAACTCAGACCTTCGCGGCGCGCACGAACGCGCTCATGAACTTGCCGTCCACGATGGGAGCGATTGCGTCTACATCCACGCCGGATTCGCTCAAGAACGCGCGGGCATCCTCAACGTTGTAGACCCGCGTCGGTTCGATCTCGACGGTTGAGAAACCGGCTTCGTGGAGCTTGGCTTCGTATTCCTTTTCTTCGAGTGCGCCAGCCAGGCAGCCAATCCATAACTCGACGTTGCGTCGAACCTCGGCAGGCACGTCTCCGCGAACTACCACATCGGATACCGCAAAACGGCCGCCCGGCTTCAACACACGGAACGCCTCACGCAACACCTGCGGCTTGTCACTCGAAAGATTGATGACGCAGTTTGAAATGATGACGTCCACTGAGTTGTCCGGCAGCGGAATGTGTTCCATCTCACCTTTCAGGAATTCCACGTTTTTTGCGCCGGCGCGGACCGAATTCTCTCTTGCGAGCGCAAGCATCTCGTCGGTCATGTCGAGTCCGTAGGCCTTGCCGGTAGGGCCGACGCGTTTGGCGGATAGCAGCACGTCGATGCCGCCGCCCGAACCGAGATCGAGCACGGTTTCGCCCTCGTTCAATTGCGCGAGCGCTGTCGGATTGCCACATCCCAGCGAAGCCGCAAGCGCCTCGGCCGGCAACTGCGAGGACTGGATTTCATCGTAAAGATTGCGCGTAATCGGGTCCACACGTTCGAGCGTTGGCGTACCGCTGCAACACGTAGGAGCGCAGCACGCGGCGCCGCCTTGCTGCACGCGAAGAGCCGCGGCGCCGTACTTTTCCTTGACGGCTTCTTTGACGTCTGCGATTGTTGTTTCCATGATTCGACAATAATAGAACTATAGAATCATGTCAAGCGGGATTTTGCTAGCTACTATGAAGCCGGGATGGCTATCTTCTCAAACAAAGCGGCCCGCTGGGGCGCGGGTCTCGTGGTTCTCGGCGCTGGCGCCTGGTTTTCGCTGCCCTACCTGATCGATGTCAACGCGTACCGCGGTCTCATAGAAGAACAGCTACGCGCGAAACTGCATCGCAACGTGACGCTCGGTCCCATGGACTTGAGTGTTTTGCCGCTTTCCATACGCATCCGCGATTTCTCGATCGGTGAAGATCCTGCGATCGCTTCCAAGCGTCCCTTCGCCTCCGCCAGGGAACTGCGCGTGAGCCTCGGGTTGTTCGCGCTCCTGCGCAAGCAGGTGGAGGTTTCCTCCCTGACTCTCCAGGAACCTCAGATCGAGTTGATCCGCAAGAAAGACGGCGCCTGGAACTTTGCGACGCTGGGCAGCGGCTCACAGGACGCCAAAGCCCCTCCCCCTTCGATTGACCGGTTGATCATCGTCGACGGGCAAGCCGGCTTCACAGACCTTACGGACGCCAAGCCGGCGCGAGACCAGTACGACCATATCGACATCGATCTGCGCGACTACGGACCTGGCAAAACGTTTCGCCTGGATGCCGAAGCCCATTTGCCAGGGGAAGGGAAGCCGTCTCTCGCATGGTCCGGCAGCGGGACGGCCGGCAAGTTGAAGCTCGTGAACGTGACCGTGGACTCGGTGCAGCAGTTTCTCAAGAAGAAGGACACGGCGGATGTTGACGCTGTGGTGACGGGCGAAATCGAACTTCGCAATGAAGCGGCGATTGGCGCCAAGGGCAAAGTCCATCTCGAGAAACTGCGCATCAAGAAGAGCAAGCTTGCCTTTCCGGTGGATTTGCAAATTGACGCCCAGCATCAGGTGGACCAGAAGCGCACACAGTTGAACGCCCTCGAGATCACCGTTGGCGGAGCGAAACTGGCGGCCAGCGGCGTGTTGCGCGATCAGGAGGCGAACCTCAAGCTAAGCACGGCGAAGACCCCGATTGACGAATTGTTGAAGCTCGCAGCCGCGTTCGGCGCGGGCGCGGATTCTTCGATGCAGGCCAAGGGTTTGCTCACTGCCGACGTCGCCGCATCGGGGCCCTTCTCGAACCTTTCGCTCAGCGGAAACGTAGAAGCGACCGGGCTGGAAGTGCGCAATGCCAGTTGGAAAGAGCCGGTTCGCGTAGCCGACCTGAAGCTTGCTCTTTCTCCCAAAGAGATTCGCTCGACGCCGTTTCAGATCCAGGCTGGTAAGACCAAACTCACCGGAAACTTCGCCGTCATGAATTACGTTAGCGAAGCGGCGACCGTAGACGCCGCGATCAAAGCCGACGACGCGAGCGTCGCGGAACTACTGAGTGTCGGGCAAGCGTTCGGCCTCGCCGCTCCGGGCGTAACCGGCACTGGCCTCGTCGACCTCGACGTGCGCGTCGAAGGTTCCGCGAAGAAACCGCGCTTCAGCGGCAAGGGTCGCATCGAGAATGCGGTGCTGAATCTCACTGGCATAGCGAAACCCGTCACCGTCCCCAAGCTGGATGCGCGTTTTGAGGAAGACGGCATGTGGATCGATTCCTTGCAGGCGAATCTGGCGGGTTCGAAGATGCAAGGCAAATTGAGCCTGCAGGACTTCAGCGATCCCAAAGTGAAGTTCGCGCTCGATATCGACAAATGGAATACGGCCGAGATGCAGCAATTGTTTGGCGGAGGAGGTGGGGCGGCATCGCCTTCCTCTTCGTCATCCTCATCGAAATCGTCGACCCTGGCCAGGACGACCGGAGGCGGCTCCCTGCATATCGGCACACTGGCCGTGAACGAACTGATCCTGAATCAGGTCAATGCCACTGCTGCGTTCGATCACGGCGTGATCGTGCTGGATCCCTTGAAGGCGGAATTGTATGGAGGGGGAATTACAGGCCGCATCGCCGCCGACCTGCGGCCCGCGGCGCCGGAGATTACGCTCAGGGCCAAGTTCGACCAGGTGGATGCCAACAAACTGGTATCCGCCGCGACGCCTCTGAAACAGGTGTTGTTCGGCAAGTTCGGAGCTGACTCCGACCTGAAATTGACTGCTAACAACGATATGGCGAAGTCTCTCAATGGGACGCTCGCCATTCGTCTTGCTGACGGTAGGGTAGCCGGCGTCAACATGCTCAACGAGATTTCAAAATTCGCGAAATTCTTCGGCTACGCAGCGGAACAAACTGCGTTCACCGACTTCGTCAAGATGGGCGGAACGCTGAAGATTGTGAACGGCATCGCACAAACCAACGACCTCGCGCTAGAGATGAAGGGCGCGAAACTGAACGGCGCCGGAACCATGAACCTGGTCGCGCAAACGCTGGACATGAAGATCGGCGCGGTGCTCGACAGCGAGTTCAGCAGGAAGGTCGGTGGCTCGCAGGTTGGCGGCTTCATGAGTACGGCGCTCGCGGACGAGAAGGGCCAATTGATCATTCCTTCCATCGTACGCGGATCGTTCGCGAAGCCATCCGTCACGCCGGATGCGGAGCAGTTCGCCAAGTTGAAGATGAAAAGCTTGGTCAGCCCGATGGGGCTCAAAGACACCGAAAAGACCGTGCAGGGCGTTATTGATCTGTTCCGGAAGAAGAAGCCGGACGAGAAGAAATAAACCACAGCCCGGCCGGCAGCAGGATCGTTGCGCCCGAAACTGCACAGACCGTTCGGACGGGCCAGCCCGCGTCGATTGCCGTGCCGCATCCGTACGTGATCGCCGATAAGACTGCCATCGACATCGCGTACTCGGACGAAAAAACGCGTCCGCGGTATTTATCCTCCGTGATCTTTTGCAACAGCGTGGTGGAAGCGGTCCACGCCATGGATCCGCCCATATGCGCGACGATCACGCAGAGGGACGCGGCGATGAGCGATGGCGCCGTGGAGAGCGCAAAGTAACCGATCGCGCCCAAGCAAAAGCCCATGCCGATGTTCTGGCGAAGTCTGGTGAATACGATTCCCGCGTAAGCGGATCCGGCGATGGCGCCGATCATCGCGCCAAAGCCTCGGGCGGAAAGCAGAAAGCTCATCCCGAGGGTTCCTGCATCCGATGCGGAAACTCCGGGCAAATGCACAGGGAACTCATGCTCGCCGAGCAGCGGAAGGGCGATCCAGTTGATGCCGAGAAAGCCGAGCCCCGCTTTGACGAACATGGTGCGCAAGCGCGCGGGATCCTGTCTGGCATACCGGAATCCTTCGAAAATCTCGGAATAGTTGAAGAAATCGCGTATCGATAGACGCGCCTGGCCGACCGTGTGGGGCTCATGAAAACGGGTTCTGGAAAGCAGCAGCGCGGAGCACACGAACGAGATCGAATCGATCACGAACACTGCCTGCCGCCCAAAGTACGCCTGGACCACGCCGCCGATTCCCGCGCCCACCGCGAACGCCACCGCCCAGGTTGCGCTCGACAGCGCGTTGGCGATGGCCGTGTCCTCGCCCTCCGTCATGTTCGGAATCGACGCTGTGCGTGCAGGCTCGAACAATGCCCACATAACCGTTTCGAAAAACAGCAGAATGTACAGTAGCCAGATCATCTGCGGTCCGCGGACCAGCAGCATCGAAAGCACGATGCCGGCGCGGGCCCAGTCCGTCGAAATCATGATGCGGCGCCGGCTGATTCGGTCGTTCAGCACCCCCGCGAATGGCGAGGAAATCACCTGCGGCAGCACCTGCATGACGAACGCGAACGCCATCGAGCGCGCGCTTCCGGTGGCCTGGATGACGTAGCTCAACACCGCGACCGAATAGAACCAGTCGCCGATTTCGCTGATGATTTGCGCGAACCACACGAGCCGGAAATTGCGATTCCGGCCCAGCAAGGTTGCGTACGCGCCGATCGTCACGCCGTGTAGATGCCCATCGCCCTTTTGGTTTTGCGAACCGTGTCGTCGGCGATCACGGAAACGCGCCCGGCCGATTCCCGCAGCACGCCATCGAGATAGGCTGGGTCAGCGGTGATCTCGCGATAGCGCGCCTGAATGGGCGCGAGCGCGGCCACCACCGCTTCCGCTACTTTCTTCTTCAGATCGCCATATCGCAAGCCGCTGAACTCGGCTTGCATCTGATCGTTGGTGTAATCGGTGAAGGCCTGAAAGATCGCCAGCAGATTCTGCACGCCCGCGCCCATGTTCTCGAAATCCACCGCCGGGTTCGAATCCGTAGTCGCGCGCATGATCTTCTTGGTGAGCGCTTTCGGGTCGTCGAGCAGGCTGATGGCATGGTTCGGCCCGGTCGCGGACTTGCTCATTTTCTTGTCCGGTTCATCGAGCCCCATAATGCGTGCGCCGACGCTCGGCAACCGCGTTCCCGGCATCACGAACGTATCGCCGTACAGCGAATTGAAGCGCTGCGCGATGTCGCGCGTCAGTTCCAGGTGCTGCGATTGATCGTCTCCAACAGGCACGAACGCCGCCTGATAGAGCAGAATGTCCGCGGCCATCAGCACCGGATACTGCAGCAAGCCGGACCCGATGGTTTCCTGCGCCTGCGCCTTCGATTTGTACTGCGTCATGCGTTCCAGCCAGCCGATCGGCGTCACGCATGTGAGCAGCCACGACAGTTCGGCGTGGGCCGGAATCATGGACTGCACGACGATGCTGGTATGCTTAGGATCGAGTCCAATCGCGATGAGCATGCCCGCGAGTTCCACGATTTTCTGCCGCAATTCCTCAGGTTTCTGATAGACGGTGATCGCATGCAAATCGACGATGCCCCAGATGCATTCGTACTCATGCTGCATCTTGACCCAGTTCTTGAGGGCGCCGAGGTAATTGCCGATGTGCGGGCTGCCGGTGGGTTGAATACCGGAGAAGACTCTTGCTTTCATTGTGAGTAGAAGGGTGAATCTTTATCGTAAACGAAGTGCGTATTGAGAAATGGGTTTATGGCGGCAACGGCATCGGCTGGGCCAATGAAGAAACCCATTTTGCGGGCCTGGCGCTGCCTGGCGAGTTGGTCAAAGTCGAGAGCGAAAAAGACAAGCGAGGCGTCCAGTGGGGCAAGGCGATCGAGATCCTCGAACCCTCCCCGGACCGTGTGGTTCCGCGCTGCCCGCATTTTGGAGCCTGCGGAGGCTGCCAGTACCAGCACGCGCGTTACGAGACCCAACTCGAACTCAAGAAGAAAATTCTCGTCGAACAACTTTCGCGCATGGGCCGCATCGCGTTCGAAGGCGAAGTGAAAGTGATTTCGGGTCCGGAATACGAGTACCGGAACCGCTGCCAGTTCCAGATTACCGGCGGCAAGCTCGGCTACTTCCAACAGGGCAGCAACGATCTGGCGCCGATCAAGGTCTGCCCGATCGCATCGCCTTCGATCTTTGCGGCGATCGATAAAATCCGCCCGCTTTTACCGTCTTTCGTCTCACGCTTCGAGCTGTTCACCAACGAGAGCGAAACCCAGTTGAATATTTTGCGGACCGCGCGCCCGCTCGCAAGAGGCTTCTTTGATGCCGCCGCGAAGCTCATTCCCGGCATGGACAAGCCAAGCCTCGACTACGCGTCCGGCCCCGACGTGTTCCGCGTTAACCACAAGTCGTTCTTTCAGGTGAACCGCTTCCTCATTCAGCCTCTCGTCGACGCGGTGCTCGAAGGTGCGCAGGGCGATTCGGTGTACGACCTGTATGCCGGAGTCGGCCTCTTCACGTTGCCGCTCGCGCGTAAGTTCCGGCAGGTGACTTCGGTCGAAGTCGGCAACTCCGCGCACGTGGATCTACAGTTCAACGCTGCGCGAGCGGGCTTGCAGGTGCGGTCCAGTTGCGCGGGGGTTGAAGAGTGGCTGACGCGCGCGGATAAGAAGGCGCCGGATCTGATTGTCGCCGATCCTCCGCGAACGGGTTTGGGCAAAGATGTGGTTCACGGGCTGCTGAGATTGAAGGCGCCGCAGTTGACCATCGTGTCGTGCAATCCGTCCACCCTGGCGCGCGATCTCGAGGATCTGAAGAGTCTCTACGACATTGCGGAAATGACGCTCATCGATCTGTTTCCGCAGACGTACCATCTGGAAACCATCGCGAAGTTGAAGCTCAAGGCCTAAGGCGCTCGCATCAGGAACGTGATGCCCAGGGTTTTGTACTGTACCTTGCCTTCGGACGCAGGACCTGCCGCCGGAACTTTGCCCGAACGCACGGCCTCGAACGCGGCCACCAAGGACGTCAGCACCGCTGGAGGCGCGCCAGGAACGTTGTGTGCGCCGAGGACGCTCTTAATCCGCGGGGCGAGCGCCGCGAGCTTCCGGATCGAGGCAGAATACGCGCTAAGATCGGTTTCCGGACGATACAGCCAGATGGGGCCTGGATAGTACGTGTCGCCTGTAAAAAGCAGCCCCTGCTCGCGATCAATCAGAGAGATCGCGTCCGGAGTATGGCCCGGCGTCGCGATCACTTCCAGGATCCTGCCGCCGAGGTCGACGCGATGGCCATCCCGGATGAAGGTCGTGATCTTCCAGGGGCGAGTCGCGTACGTCTTGCGGTCGAACCCCTTTGGCAACTCGCCGCAGATTTCGCTTGGCGACACCTCGGCCTGGGCGTCCTTGGTCGAACCCTTCGCGTTCGTCCGTGTGAATGCTGTGTCCATGCCAAGGACGTTCTCGAATTGCCAGTTTCCGCCCACATGATCGTTATGGGAGTGCGAGTTCAAGGCCACGATTGGCAACGCCGTTAGCTCCGCCGCGACTTTCCTGATGTCGCTGATTCCCATGCCTGTGTCGAAAAGCAGGGCCTGCTTGCCGCCGAGTATCAGGTAGCTGATGATCTCTTCGGACTGATTGGGTTCGTAAATCGCAAAAACCGCGGGAGCGACTCTGTAGACTTCAAACCAGGCATCGCGAACGGGAACGCGCTGCAGGCTCTTGTATTCCGCTCGCGGAAGAGTTCGACACCATTCGGGTTTGCCAGTTTGCGCAAACAGCGTGGCCGCGGCGGCGAGTGCTATCGGCAAGGCCCACATTAGTCCGCTTCCTGAAACTCGTACCCGTGATCGGCGATCTGGGCGTGAAAGATTTCCGACTCATGCCCGTGGTGCTGAAAAATCTGGCGCACCAGATCGCAGACTTCGTCGTTCCCTTTCTCGTAAAACACCAGAATGGACGGCCCGGCGCCGCTCAGCGCGCAGCCGAGCAAACCAGGGGCGCGCAGGCGGATCATGTCCGACAGGCCAGGCACGAGACGCGCGCGATACGGCTGATGCATGCGATCTTCAAGCGCGGCGGGAAACGCGCTGGTCTGTCCCATCGCGAGCGCGGCGATCAACAGTGCGCTCCGTTGCACGTTGAAAACTGTGTCATCGCGGCTGTAAGAGGCGGGTAGCACCGATCGCGCTTCGACCGTCGGGAGAATGAAATCGGGCACCACCACGGCGACGCCAAAGCGCGCAGGCAGTTCCAAACGCACGGCGCGCGCGACTCCGCCAGAATCGATGGCGCTCGCAACAATCGATCCCAGCACGCACGCCGCGACATTATCGGGATGGCCTTCAATGCGCGCTGCCTCGTCGAGAATCCGCAGCGGCTTCCAGTTCAAATCCAGCAAGTGATCGGCAATCACCACCCCGGCCGTAAGCGCGGCGGCGCTGGACCCCAGCCCTTTGCCGAGCGGGATGTTGTTGATGATCTCGAGGTCAATAGCAGGCAGCGTTTGCGAATCCGTGTCCTTCGCCACCGCCAGCGCCGTCTGCCAGATGAGATTGTCCTCACCCGTCGAAATGAGGTGGGCGTCGCGGCCGGAAACCCGAATCGTCAACTGATCTGCAGGGCGGAACTTGCATTCCAGGTAGATGCCGAGTGCGAGACCCAAGGCATCGAATCCCGGCCCGAGGTTAGCGCTCGAAGCCGGAACGCGAACACTAGGCATCGATTGTCACCTTGTTGCCGGTGCGGCAGGACTCGTAAATCGAGGTCACGAGTTCCAGGGCGCGCATGCCTTCCGTGCCGGAAACGAGGGGTTCGCGCTTTTCGCGGATCGCATCGGCAAAGTCCGTGAATTGACGCTCGAAAGGCGTGAGCGAAATCGCCATCGGATCCGATGCGCCCGAAGCAACGTTGCTTGCGAGAGGGGCGGGTTCGCCGCTGTCATTCTCGACATCCCAGGTGGTCAGCCGATCGCCGGTGATGACGCAGGTCCCTTTCGTGCCGTGGATCTCCACCCGTTCGCTATAGCCCGGCCAGAACGCCGTAGAAGCCTGAATCACGCCCTGTGCCCCGTTCGCATAGCGCATGATAGCGGAGATCACGTCTTCGGATTCGATCTTGTGCTTGGCGCCCAACTGCCAGTAACCGAACACTTCGCTGACGCGGCCCACGATCCAGAGCAACACGTCGATCTGGTGGACTCCCTGGTTAATCAGCGCGCCTCCGCCTTCGACGGCCCAACTGCCTTTTTCAGGCCGGCCATAGTAATCGGCGGAGCGATGCCATTTCACGTATGCGTCGGCCTGCAGAATCTTGCCGAGGCGTCGTTCCGAGATGGCTTTCTTTACGAACATGCTGGAGTCGTCGAACCGGTGCTGGCTGACGACGTTGAGACAGATACCTGCGGTTCGCGCGGTTTCGATCATCTTTCGCGCGGTCGCCATGTTGGTGGAAATCGGCTTCTGCACCTGCACGTGTTTGCCGGTCTTCGCGCAAAGCTCGATGGGCTGCAGGCGCACGTCGGGGAACGTGCAGACGTCGACGATTTCGACGTTCGGGTGCGCGCAGAGCGCTTCCATGCTGGGCGCGAAGTCGGCGCCGTACTGCGCAGCGAAGGCTCGCCCGTGCGGCTCGTAGGCGTTGGCGCACGCCGTAACTTCCCAACCGATGTTGCGATAGGCTTGCACGTGCTTGTGCGCGATGGCGCCCGTGCCGAGGATTCCGATTTTCATGTTGTTGTTTGCGTGATCTCTTATTCTGTCACGGCAGCGGTATGTTCCGGCGGGGTTGCCGCTGGAAATTCGACGCGGCGGTAGATCTCGGCGAGTGGGATCGCGATGCCGATAGCCGGAAGGTCTACGACGGCCTCGAGTCCGCGGTAGGTGTCGAGGATCCAGTGGCCTTCGCTTCTTGTGAAGACCTCGACCAAGGCGTGGTCCTGAGTCACGAGCACGTAGTGCTTCAACTCCGGAATCGTTTGATAGGCGTGGAACTTGGCGCCGCGGTCGTACTTTTCAGTGGAGTCCGAGAGGATCTCCACGATGACGCTGGGGTTTTCAATAACGTCCTGTCGGTTGTTGCGAAATCTCGGCTTACCGCAAATGATCTGCACATCGGGATACAGGAAGGTCACAACGGACGGCATCCAGACTTTGAGGTCGAATTGGATAGCTTGGCAGTTCCCGCCCTGAAGCCTCGTCTCCAACGAAGAGTAAAGGTCTCCAGCAATACGGGCGTGGGTAAATGTTCCACCCGACATTGCGTAGATGAAACCGTCGATGAACTCGCTTCGGTATTCAGCCGTACGCTCGAGCTCCAGGTATTGGTCCGGCGTGAATCGCGGCGGAAGGGACAATGCGGTGGCGCACATGAGCTTCTTAGTTCCTCTCCGGTTCCGAATCTCCAGGAAGTTCTTCGACAGGCGTGAACTCTACATTCTCGTAGAGTCCAGCGAGCGGCAGCCGGACGTCGATGGCGGGAAGGTCAGCAGTTGCATGCAGTCCTCTAAAAGTGGTCAAGCACCAGACGTCATCGCCCTTCGTGAAGACCTCCACCATCGGTTGATCCTGTGAAATCAGAACGTAGTGGCGCAATTCAGGAATGGTCTGGTAAGCGTGGAATTTGCGGCCCCGGTCGTACTTCTCGGTCGAGTCGCTGAGGATCTCGAAGACCACCGAGGGGTTTTCGAGCACATCGGATCGGTTCTCTCGCAATCGCGGCTTGCCGCACACGATCTGCAAATCCGGATAGGCAAACGTGTTCATGCGCGGCATCCAAACCTTCATGTCGGGAGAAACGCCTTGACACCTTTCCCCTTTGGAAAGCTCCGGCCGCAGAACCCCGGCCAGATTGAACCCGATCTGAGCGTGCGGCAACGCGGCCCCGGACTTCGCACAGATCTGTCCGGCCACATATTCGCTGCGAAATTCGGCTTTCTCTTCGAGCGCCAGATACTCGTCTGGCGTATAGCGGAGAGGCAGCCTGACCGCGGTCGCCATGCTTTATTTTACGCCCTTCACCGTCAGCCACTCGCCGATTTCCGGCAACGCCTTTTCCACTGCCCGTTCACCGGCCCGAACTACTTGCGCCACATTGTCGAAACTGTCCCAACTGCAGTCGCGAACATCGGGCGTAATCACGAGGTCGGAATGCCTGCGCCACTCGGGCTCGAGCCGTGCGGACATCACCTGAAAGCAGCGATTGACGATCTGCACCACGTTCAACGGATCTACGGTCTCATCCTCTCCCGGCAGGTACACGCTCAGTACGTGCGTGGCGCCCATCTCCTGCAGCGGCTTGGCTGGAACCTCCATCGCGACCATGCCGTCCACCAGCATGCGGCCCTGGTATTCGACGGGCTTGAACAACCCCGGATACGAACAACTGGCGCGGACCGGCGTAACGGCGTCGCCAAACTTGCGGTAAACCGCCGCGGTTCCCTTGCCCAGATCGCTGGCGACCACCGCGAGCGGAGTCACCATCGTTTCGAAGCGGTGGGTCCTCAGGAGCTTGCGCAGAAATGCATCCATCCGCTCGCTGTCGAGGACGCCTTTCCAATCGAGAGTCCACCGGGCGACATCGCGGAACTTCATCATGCGGGCGGCATCCTCAATGGCCTCGATCTCGGTTCCGCTGGCGTATGCGGCGGCCACGACGGAACCCGCGCTCACGCCGGCAATCGAGTGAATCGGGATGTTGTGCCGCTGCAATGCGCGAAGCACGCCGATATGCGCGACGCCGCGTGCGAAACCACCGCCGAGCGCCAACCCGATGCGAACGTTCTCGCCCGGCTGTCCCATTCGATGCAGCGACCGGCCCAGTGACTGGAGAGCATGCTTCCACAACATGTACGATTAAGATTATCAACCGTGAAGAAACTCATCTGTGGTCTCCTCCTCAGTGTTACCGTTTTTGCCCAGCGTGAACTCTCGGGTTCCGCCGAACTGAAGCTCGCTCTCGATAAGGTGCAGGTGCTCGGTAGAGTCCTTATGATCGCCGCACATCCGGATGATGAGAACACCGCCGTCCTCGCCTATTTTTCGCGGGGCAAGAAGGTCCGCACCGGGTACCTATCGCTCACTCGAGGCGAAGGCGGCCAGAATCTCATTGGGTCCGAACAGGGCGATTCGTTGGGTGTGATTCGCACGCAGGAACTCCTCGCTGCCCGCCGCATCGATGGTGCGGAGCAGTTCTTCTCGCGCGCCATCGACTTCGGATTCTCCAAAACGGCCGACGAAACCATATCCAAATGGGGGCGCGATAACGTCATGTCCGACATGGTGTGGGTGATCCGCAAGTTCCGCCCCGATGTCGTGATTTTCCGCTTCTCCGGCACGCCTCGCGATGGTCACGGGCAGCACCAGACCTCTGCGTTGATCGGCAAGGCGGCGGTCGAAGCCGCGGCCGATCCCGCAAGGTTCCCCGAGCAACTGAAACTCGGAGTCGAAGCCTGGAAGACGCGCCGCGCCGTGTTCAATTCGTTCTCGTTTACGCGCGAACAGGAACAGGAAGCCGCAAAGCTGCCGGGCCGCATTGAACTGGACGCCGGCGCGTACGATGCGATCCTCGGGCGCTCTTACGGCGAAATCGCGGGCGCCAGCCGCTCGCAGCACCGTAGCCAGGCGATGGGTTCGCCGGAACGCCGCGGGTCCCAGCGCAATTGGTTTTTCGTGGTCTCGGGCGATCCTGCGAGCAAAGAACTTTTTGAAGGAATCGACACCGGCTGGACTCGCGTTGGCGCCGAAGACGTGGGCATGATTCTGCGCGATGCGTCGAAGAACCTTGACATCGAAAATCCGGCGAAAACGATCCCCGCTCTAATCAAGGCCCGAGCGCGAATCGCGGCCATGAAGAACGAATGGGCCGCGCCGAAGCTGAAAGAAATCGATGAAGCGATCGCGCTTTGCGCAGGCATTTACGCGGAATTGACGGCTGAACGTTTCCATGTCATCCCCGGCGGCGCAGTCCATTTGACCGCTTCCGCCATCAACCGGTCTGCCGTCAAGGCGTCGTTCGAGAAGGTCACCATCGAAGGTTTGGGCGAGACGCAGCAGAACGCCACACGTCAGGAACTCCCCGCCAACGTTCCGGTTCCTCGCGAATTCCCGGTGACCATTCCGGCAGGGCAACCGTACACGGCGCGCTACTGGCTGGCGGATCGCAAGCCCGGCCCACTCTACAGCGTCACGGATCAAAACCTGATTGGACTCGCCGACAACCCGGCGTTGTTTACCGCAAAGTTCACCATCAACGTAGAAGGCCAGCCGATCGAGCTCGTGCGGCCGGTGTTTCACCGCTACGTCGATCGTGTCTATGGCGAATTGACGAGACCCTTGGTAGTCGTACCGGCGGTTGCGGTGTCGATGCCCGAACAGTCATTCATCGCCGCGGATTCACGGCCCCGCACGGTGGAAGTCGCCCTGCAGGCAAACGCGGCCAAGCAGTCCGGCACGGTTGCGCTGACGGCGCCTGCGGGATGGAAGATCGAGCCCGCCATCCAGCGCTTCGCGCTTGACGACCTGGGAGAGCAGCGTTCGTTGAAGTTTTCCGTCACGCCTCCGGCAAACGAGTCGGTGGGCGAATTGAAAGCTGTCGCGTCAGTGGGCGGCGTCGCGATTTCGAAAGGCGTCGATGTCATCAACTATCCGCACATACCCCCGCAAACGCTGTTCCCGCCGGCCGTCGCGAAACTGGTTCGGGCCGACATCAAAACGGTGTCGAAACGGATCGGTTACGTGATGGGCGCGGGCGACGAAGTGCCGGGCGTTCTGAAGCAACTCGGCATGGATGTGACCTTGTTGAACGCCGACGACATGTCGCGCGGCGACCTCTCGAAGTACGACACGATCGTGACCGGCGTTCGCGCCTGGAACACTCGCGCGGATCTACGCGCCAACCAGCAGCGGCTGCTCGATTTCATGAGCGCCGGGGGCACCGTGGTCGTGCAGTACAACGTGCAGGAAGGCGGTTTCTTTGGCGGCGATCCCAAACTGCTTGACAAGATCGGACCGTACCCGATGAAGCTCAGCCGCGATCGCGTGACCGTCGAAGAAGCGCCCATCACGTATCCGGACCCCAATCATCCGCTGCTCAAGAAGCCAAACGTGATCACTGCGAAAGACTGGGACAACTGGGTGCAGGAGCGTGGACTTTACTTCGCCACGGAATGGGATTCTCATTATCAGCCCTTGTTTGAATGCAACGACCCCGGCGAGACCCCCATGCGCGGAGGCACGCTCGCCGCCCGTTATGGCAAGGGAGCGTATGTATTCACGGCCTTCGCATGGTTCCGGCAACTGCCTGCGGGCGTGCCCGGCGGCATCCGCATCTTCACGAATCTGCTGAATGCGGCGGAGGCGTATCGTGGATCCGCACTACAGTAAGCCAGACAGTCCGAAAGATGAGCCGCCGCCTTTTCTCGGAACCTGGAAGCGCGTCTACATCGCAATCCTGATCTATCTAGCGGCTCTGATCACCGTGTTCTACGCCTTCACGCAGGCTTACAAACGATGAGGCCGCTCGATTGGGTGGTGATGTTCACGTGGCTGGTTGCCCTGGTCTCGTATGGTTTGTGGCGAGGCCGCAAGTCCGGCACCGTGGATCAGTATCTCCTCGCTGGAAAATCGATGCCGTGGTACGCGATGGGCCTTTCGATCATGGCCACGCAGGCGAGCGCGATCACGTTCATTTCGACCACCGCGCAAGCCTACATCGACGGGATGCGCTTCGTGCAGTTCTATTTCGGACTGCCGCTTGCAATGATCGTCATCTCCGCGATCGCAGTGCCGATCTTTCACAATTCCGGCGTCTATACGGCCTACGAGTATCTCGAAAAACGCTTTGACTCGCGTACCCGCGGACTGGTGACGGTGATCTTCCTAATCCAGCGCGGACTCGCCGCCGGCCTGTCGCTGTACGCTCCTTCGGTCGTACTCTCGGTGATTCTTGGCTGGCCGGACCGCGCCACCGTGATTCTGATGGGCAGCCTCGTGGTGCTGTATACGACCATGGGCGGCATAAAAGCGGTGACCTGGGCCGACGTCCAACAAATGGCCGTTATTCTGATTTCGCTGATTTTCGCGCTCGGGCTTGCGATTACCTCCCTGCCTCCGGATATCAGCTTTGGCAAGGCGCTCGATATTGCGGGCATGGCCGGACGCCTGAATCCGGTAACGACCAACTTCGACTTCAATGACCGCTACAACGTCTGGAGCGGTCTCATCGGAGGCATGTTCCTTGCGCTCGCCTATTTCGGAACGGATCAATCTCAGGTGCAGCGTTATTTGACCGGCAAGTCAATTACAGAAAGCCGCATCAGCCTGTTATTCACCGCCGTGGCGAAGATCCCGATGCAGTTTCTGATTCTGTTCATCGGCGCGATGGTGTTCGTGTTCTTCGTATTCGAAAAACCTCCGGTTCTGTTCCACCCTGTCGAGAAGGCCGCGATTAATCAGGCCGATTACGATCATGCGTTCGAGAAGCGGGCGGCCGCGGCGCGCGCTGGCGACGCGGTGGCGTTCCGGGCCGCGCAGCAGGAGTTCGAAGGGATCCGCAAGCAAGCGCAGGAATCGGTTCGGCCGGGCTTCAATGACACGAATTACATCTTTCTGAGTTTCGTCACCAAATACCTGCCCATCGGGTTCGTCGGGTTGATCATTGGCGTGATCTTTTCCGCCGCGATGTCGGCGATATCGGGCGAAATCAATTCCCTCGCGACCGTGACGGTCATCGACGTCTACGCGCGGTATTTCAATCGAAATGCGACGGACGGACACTACCTGGGGGCCTCGCGTGTGGCGACGGCGTTCTGGGGCGTCTGGGCGATCGGTTTCGCGAGTTTCGGCGGGAATTTCGGCGCGCTGATCGAAGCGGTCAACATGATCGGATCGCTGTTTTATGGCGGCATGCTGGGCGTATTTGTGCTCGCCTTCTTCTTCAAGAGCTGCACGCCCCAAGGCGCTTTCTGGGGAGTCCTTATCGGGGAAGCTGCCATTTTCTGGGCGAAATTCAATACCGGCATCGCATTCCTCTGGTACAACGTCATCGGATGCGTCGTGGTGATCCTCGCGGGTCTGGCGATTTCCACGGTGACTGCGAAGCAGCCGGAAAGAGCCTGACTAAACTCGGCGCGGCTTCGCGTGTTACATGTGAAGGCCATGAAGCCAATATTCGCTCTGGCGCTGGCCTTTGCCACAATTCTCCCCGCGGCGGTGGACGATGCGGAGGTCCGCAAACTGCTCGAGAACCGCGTGACCGTGGCGAAAAAGGCCAACGGCATCGTGGTGGGAATCCTCGATGAAAAGGGCCGCCGGGTGATCGCCCAGGGCTCATTGGACGGCGATACGGTCTTCGAAATCGGATCCATTAGCAAGGCGTTTACGGCCATTTTGCTCGCCGATATGGTCGAACGCGGCGAGGTGAAACTCGACGATCCGGTGTCGAAATACCTGCCGGAGAACGCGAAAATGCCGGAATACGAAGGGCGCCTCATCACCTTGCCCGAACTCACGACGCCAACCTCCGGGTTCCCGCGCATGC
>JACXTT010005975.1_pt1 | contig 17514 bp, 15 predicted proteins | sample 9270951 | NCBI WGS metagenome assembly JACXTT01 (sample SAMN15532306, study PRJNA645909) | rock metagenome | isolation source: weathered quartz diorite | place: Puerto Rico | collected 2017-06-21 | reverse complement strand
TGCGTAGCCCAAACGAGTTGCTGCTCCGCCTCGGACAGGTCTCCTGCAAATTCGGGAACGCCGGATGGACGAAGCCATATGCGCCCCTCCACCACTTCGATGTGTTGGAAAATAGGTGTAGCCGGGTACTTGTCTTGGTCGACAAGTGTTGTGTCGCCGTCCTCCGGTGCAAAGGCGCATATATAAACGAGCGCTGCCACACGCTTGTCGGTGCCGGCTGCCGTGATGACGGTACCACCATACGAATGACCGACGAGAACAACAGGGCCGCTGGCGCGGGCGAACGATGTCCGTACTGCGGCCGCGTCGTCAGCAACGGTGTTGAGATGGTTTTGCGTCGAGATCACCTGAAAGCCATCGGCCATGAGCAGCGGAATGACCTTGCTGTAACATGACCCATCGGCCCAAAGGCCATGTGCAAAGACGATGGTTGGTTTATCCGGCATGTTGAAGCTCCGAACGCTTGTCTTCCCAGCGATAACCCGACGGATAGACTCGCCATTGGCGTGTGCGCGGCAAGTACGTCAGGATCGATCCTGTCTGCGAACGCGTTGCATTGTCGGCCAGGAGCCTCCAAAAGTCCATCATGTCCGCAAGAGCTAGCCGGACGAGCCTCTACGATAAAATCTCCGCCAGCATCATTGCCGAGTTCGAGGCCAACCGCGTGCCCTGGGTATAGGGCTGGGGCGCAGCGGCAGCGAAGCGCTTCGAAAAAAGACCGTCACACATGCGGTCTTCATCTGACGGTCTTTTCTCAAAACCGACGAGGGACTCCGGGAAATACCGTCGGAAGCACCGCCAAATAGATCGGCTTCCATGGGCTGATCGTCAGTCAAACAGTTGAAAATCAGTGGCTTGGCGAAATCACGGTTCCATTGACAATGGGATGGCGATCATCAACGGAGCAGCCGATAACCCTCTATTTTTCCTACGCTATTTCCCTCCAGAGCCCTCCGGGGTATCCCACACCCCTCACTCCCACTCAATGGTCCCTGGCGGCTTGCTCGTCACGTCGTAGACGACCCGGTTGATGCCCTTAACTTCGTTGATGATCCGCGTCGCCGCGCGGCCAAGGACCGCAAAGTCGAAGGGATAAAAATCCGCGGTCATGCCGTCCGTCGAGGTCACCGCGCGAAGCGCGCAGACGAAATCATAAGTCCGGCCATCGCCCATAACGCCGACACTGCGCACCGGCAAAAGCACCGCAAAAGCCTGCCAGATCTCGTCGTAAAGGCCGCTTTTCCTGATCTCGTCGAGATAAATGGCGTCCGCCTTTCGCAAAATCGCAAGCTTTTCCGCCGTCACCTCCCCCGGACAGCGGACGGCAAGCCCAGGCCCCGGAAACGGATGCCGGTTGACGAAATCTTGCGGCAGCCTCAATTCGCGGCCGAGCGCGCGCACCTCGTCTTTAAACAACTCGCGCAGCGGCTCGATCAGCTTCATATTCATGCGCTCGGGCAAGCCGCCGACATTGTGATGAGATTTGATCGTGACCGACGGCCCGCCGCTCGCGGAGACGCTCTCGATCACATCGGGATAAAGCGTCCCTTGGGCTAAAAATTCCGGCGCGCCGCCGCCATCGGCGGCAATATTTTTGGCCTCGCGCTCAAAAGTCTCGACAAACAGGCGGCCAATAATCTTGCGCTTCTCTTCTGGTTCCCTGATCCCGGCAAGCGCGTCCAAAAACAATTTTCCCGCTTCGACATGGACGAGCGGAATATTGTAATGGCCGCGAAAGAGCCGCACGACCTCTTCGGCCTCGCCTTCGCGCAACAGCCCGTGATCGACAAAAACGCAAGTCAACCTGCTGCCGATCGCCTCAAAGATCAAGACAGCGGCAACCGCCGAATCGACGCCCCCCGAAAGGCCGCATAAAACCCGGCCGCTGCCGGCGGCGGCACGAATTGCTCCAATCGCTTCCGCCCGGAATGAGCGCATGGTCCAATCGGCGCGAAGCCCCGCGATCTTACGCAAAAAATTCGCAATGAGCCTTGCGCCGTCCGGCGTATGCGCGACCTCAAGATGAAACTGGACGCCATAAAGCCCGCGCGCTTTGTCCGCGATCGCCGCCAGCGGCGCGTTTTGTGAGGCGGCGATCCGCGAAAAGCCCGCAGGCATTTTGGTGACCGCATCGCCGTGGCTCATCCACACAGGGTATGATTTGCCCTGTTCCCAGACCCCTTCAAAAAGAGCGCTTTGTTGCACCACCTCGACTTCGGCGCGGCCGAATTCGCGCTTATGCCCGGCTACGACTTTTCCGCCCAATTGCGCGGCCAACACTTGCTGGCCATAGCAGATGCCAAGGATCGGAACCCGCGCTGCAAAAATTGGCTCCGGCACGCGCGGCGCGCCCGCATCATGCACGGAAGCAGGCCCGCCCGACAGAATGACGGCCTTGGGCTTAAGTTCCGCAAACGCATTTTCCGCGTTTTGTACGGGCGCGATCTCGCAATAGACTTTTGCCTCGCGAACCCGGCGCGCGATGAGCTGCGTGACTTGCGAGCCGAAATCGACGATCAAAACCTTGTCATGATGCGAGACAATGTTGCTATGGAGCTGATCCTCCGCCATTTATACACCTGTATTTTGTGCCAAACGCTTCGCTTATGCGATCGCTCCTCCCCGCGCAAGCGCTGGAGATTTGGAGGAATCATTCGCGCCGGCCGTTACCGCAGCCGTGCTTGCGCGGCCGGCGTCCTTCGGCCACTCTATGGCGCGCGGCCTTGACAACACCACTCCGTTCGCCACACTCGCCGCCAAGAGATGCAAGGCAAGGTGCGATTGCATCGGGCAATGTACGTCAAAGCAAGTCATTTTGAGATTCATCCAATCCTCATGCAGCCAATCATTTCCGTGTCTGATCTGTCGAAGACCTATGCGTCCGGGCTGTTCGCTCTAAACCTCATCAATCTCGACATTCGCCGTGGCGAGATATTTGCGCTGCTGGGTCCGAACGGCGCTGGCAAGACCACTCTCATCGGCATCATCTGCGGTATCATCAACCCAACCGCAGGCAAAGTAACGGTCGATGGTCACGATATCGTGCGTGAATATCGCGCCGCGCGGTCTCTGATTGGCCTCGTACCGCAGGAGCTGACGACTGACGCATTTGAGACGGTATGGGCCACGGTCAGCTTCAGCCGCGGCCTTTGGGGCCAAGCCCCTAATCCGGGTCACATTACCAGGGTCTTGGAATCACTTTCCCTCCTGGAAAAGAAGGACGATCAAATCCGCACATTATCTGGCGGGATGAAGCGGCGGGTTCTGATCGCCAAGGCACTCGCCCACGAGCCCCGGATTTTGTTCCTCGACGAGCCGACAGCCGGCGTCGACGTAGAGCTGCGCAAGGACATGTGGGAGGCGGTGCGTGCGCTACGTTCGGCGGGTGTCACCATCATTCTGACGACCCATTACATTGAAGAGGCCGAGCAGATGGCCGACCGGATTGGGATCATTGACAAGGGCCAAATCATTCTGGTCGAAGGCAAGGCGGAACTCATGCGCAAATTGGGCCAGAAGCAATTGACGCTTCACCTCAATGTAAGGCTCGAGGCCATTCCAGCGAGCCTCGGCGCCCATCACCTCACTCTCGGCGAAGATAAGAACACACTCATCTATTCTTATGACACGAAAGGCGAGCGCACCGGCATTACGGCGCTGCTCGCCGACCTCGGCGCGGCTGGCATCAGGTTTTGCGATCTGCACACCACGCAAAGCTCGCTTGAGGACATATTTGTCGGCTTGGTGAAGAGGGGAAGATGAATTTTAGGGCCGTCTCGGCGATCTACCGCTTCGAAATGGCGCGTGCCGGGCGCACGGTTATGCAAAGCATCATCTCTCCGGTGATCTCGACATCCCTGTATTTCGTGGTGTTCGGCGCGGCGATCGGCTCGCGCATCAAAGAGATAGAGGGGGTCGGTTATGGCGCCTTCATCGTCCCCGGCCTCGTCATGATGACGCTGTTGACGCAGAGCATTGCAAATGCGTCTTTTGGCATCTACTTCCCGAGATTTGCCGGAACGATCTTCGAGCTGCTTTCGGCGCCGATCTCCTATATCGAAATGGTGCTCGGCTATGTCGGTGCGGCGGCAACGAAATCCATTATCCTCGGGCTCATCATCCTTGCGACGGCTTCGCTATTCGTGCCGCTGCAGGTTGCCCATCCGTTTTGGATGGTGAGCTTTCTTCTGCTCACCGCCGTGACGTTTAGCATGTTCGGCTTCATCATCGGCATCTGGGCCGACGACTTCGAGAAGCTGCAGATCATTCCGCTGGTCGTAATTGCCCCGCTGACCTTTCTCGGCGGCAGCTTCTATTCCATCAAGCTGCTGCCGCCGGTTTGGCAGACGGTCAGCCTGTTCAATCCCGTGGTCTATCTGATTAGCGGCTTCCGCTGGAGTTTTTTTGGCTTCGCAGATGTTAGCGTTGAAATCAGCCTTTCCATGACCTTTTTGTTTTTGACCTTGTGTCTCGCGACAGTGTGGTGGATTTTCAAAACGGGCTATCGGCTCAAGAGCTAGTGGTTGCAATTGCCAGAGCCAGGTTTCGCTCAACGTTTTGTCGGTCGCGCGCAAATAAAGCTGCATATCGATGGAATCAGAGCCAGTTACCGTGAGATCGAACTCGGCGCGCCACTCCGCGCGTTGGGAAAGTCAAAATGCGCGTCAATCTTGCTAATGCAACGGAGTCCAGCGCATTCTATATTGGAGGATTATACGACACAGCCACAAGTGCCTTCGCATTCCCACTTTCTTATATTTTTCCTTCAATGATCCGCTCGACAAATCGCTGTCCAATTGGTGTCACTTCGAGCAGGACATGGCTATTGTCAGGTATTCTAATACTGCCTTCTTGAACGCGCAGAAGATTCAAACCGCGTAATTCGCTTACGAGACTCATGAGTAGCGATGGTTCGAATTGAGGAAACAAATCGCGTAGCTGCGTGAAATTAAAATGCGCCTGAGAACCCGAATTGGCTGATGTTGCGATATTGCGTGCTGCACCGAGAACCGATATTGCGCCGATCGAAAGCGCATCCAAACACATTACAAAGTGGTCAAGTTCTTCATAGGAAACCTTTCTCGGATCGTTTGGCTGGAGCAGCAGATTTGCCAACAGAGCAGCCGCAGCGTTCAATTTCTCTTCACGGTTGCTGCGAACAACAACGAGGTAACAAGACTTAAACAGTTCGGCAAAATCCTCTTTGTTCACTGCTTCGACATCAATGCGCCCTTCGAGAGAAGCGAGCTTTTCCCCAAGCAGTTTGACAGCTTTTTCTATAGATCGCTGAGTCGAAGTAGGCACGTAATCACCGATGAGGCTTGCGATGCTGCCGCCCACATACGGAACGGCATTCAGGCCAGCTTTGATTAAAGCGATCACGTGGTCTTGAGGGGCTTTGGACGTATCCATTTACGCATTGATCCGCGTTGCTAACTTTAAACTTGTAGACACGGGTGGCAAGTGTCAAGTCGTCCACACGTCGGGGATGCGTGCAAATCAAGAATTTTGCACTAGAATTAGGCCGGTAAAATCGCGAAGTGACTTTGGTGAATAATTCCGGTACAAAAAAATTACCCGTCTTTACAGTCGGCGTATCGTCAAATGCTGGCGGCCGACGAGGCCAACCAGCGGCTCGGTCATCCCAGACACCGGCCTCGATTTGAGTTGATCTTACACGTTAGCTGATTTCCGGCGGCAAGCACGGCAATCGACGCGCCGCCGCCGCCCGATTCCAATCGCACTAAAAAATCGATCGATCTTACGAGATCGATGCGGAGCGCCGTCTCACGCCTTGTAAGGTTTTGGGCCTCGACCGGACGAAAATGTTTCACGTGAAACATTTTTGGAATAATTCTAAAGACGGAATGCTGCTCTGGCTTGTGGGATTGCGTGGCTCCTTTGGGCTTGCCGCTTAGTTGGATGCAGCGATGGCCTCAAAACGGATGATATTGATAGAGCCAGGTCATTCGTTCACGAGCCTATGGCGATGAGATTCGGGGACTGGCGGAGGACAGGAAGGTGACGGGGAAGACAGAATTTTTCCCAGGACGAAGATGGCGGCGAGAGTGAAAATATAAGCCAGGCCCTGCATGGCGGTAGGCTGATCGCTATAACCTACCAGTGTGTGCAATACACGCCCCATCACGCTCTTCTCGGAAAGGATTTCGGACGTGTTCCAGAGCCTGGCGCTCAGGATTGTCACGATGTTGGCCTGTTCCAGATAGTATACGCATTGCGCGGCCATGCCGGCAGCCAAGAACGTAATCAGCGCGCTCGTCACACCAAAAAGGTAGCGGGGCGGAATGGTCAACAGACCCAGGTAAGTTACGACGCTCAGTCCGCACCCTAAAACGAGGCCTATCACCCCGCCAGCGAGAAGGCTTGAGCCCGGGCTGCCGCTCGACAGCATGAGCCCGTACAGGAACAACACAATCTCCGAGCCTTCGCGCAGAACCGCGATGCCGGCCACGAAGGCGAGTGCGCTGAGCGGCTTTGTGCCGCTGGTGATGGCCTGGCCGACCGCGCGCGCATGGGAGGCCATCTCGCGGCCATGCCGCGCCATCCAGATGTTGTGCCAGGCGAGCATGACGACGGCGATGCCGAGAACGGAGGCGTTGAAAAGCTCCTGTCCAGCCCCGCCGATCGCGTCCGAGACCGTGCCCGCGAAGGCCGCTAATAGGGCCGCGCCGCCAATACCCCCTCCAATACCTAACCCAATCCAACGGGTGCGGCCCGATACACCATGCGTGGCGGCGAGCACGATGCCGACGATCAACCCGGCTTCGATGACCTCCCTAAAAACGATGATGACGGCGCCGATCATATATTGGCTACTCCGCTATGAGGGCACCCTGGGCGGTCGCTTCGTTGAAATCGCCGTAGAATCTGTACCGCCCGGGTGAGAGCGGGCGCAGCTGGATCGTGATCTCGGAATTGCCGGCAACGACTTTTTCGACCCGAAGCGTCCGGCTTTCGAACTCTTCGGGCGTTGGATCGAGATTGCGCACGGCCAAAGTGATCGGCCTGTTGGCGGGTACCTTTAGCTCACTCGGTTGGAATCGATGGTCCTTGATGGATATGCGGAGCGTAACCGCTTCCAGGGCGTTGACCGGTATTTGGGCGAGACCCAGGGTGAGGGCCGAAAGGACGGTGAGCTTGATGATGTCACCGGCATGCCGACACCGCATTGGAATGTCCCTTTCAACTTTGATCAGAATTCGAACTCGGCATACAATAGGGCCCTGTTCCGCGAGAAGTTGGTGAGATCGAGAGGGCACGGTTCGCCCACCGCGTGGCCAGCGATTTGTGTCGAGAAGGCTGCGCGCAGCAGGATCTTGTTCGTGAGTTGGACAAAGAGAGTTGGCCCGGCATAAAGCGCATGCCCGGCAAAAGCGTCGAAGCCCAGACTATTATGAGCGCGGAAATATTCGAGTTCGCCGCCGAGCACCACGTTCGGTGCTATCCGGTAGGCGAAAGCCGTCGTCATACCCAGCGTCGCGGCCCTCATCCAATTGGGAGATCCGAAGTCCCTAAAGATTTCCGGACGGTAGATCGCGTTGAAGGCGGCAAACAGACGATCAAACACGAGCTCCGTATCGGCGAGGATTTTGGATGTCGCCTGAAAATCCGTGAAGACTTTTCCGCCGTCGTCGACGCGCGACCATTCTGGCTCGACCGTAAAAGTAAGGCCGATTGGCGCTCCCGGCCCGCGTCCGATGGGGTTGTAGCGAAAATTGGTCGACAAGCCGCCAAAATTTACGCCAGTGAAGTTAGCGAATCCATCAACGCCCTGAACCTGATGATAGACCCCGTGGACGGTCGGTTCGAGCTGAATGTCCGGCGTTGGATTCGTCTCATATTCAATCTCCTCCTCGAGTGCGTTATATGAACCACGGCGTCTCTGGAACGAGAGATTGATACTGGACACGATTGCGCGCTCACCTTCGAAGCCAATGTCGGAACCCTCCGTGAAGCCGAATATGTATTTGCTTTCGAGTTCTTTGTACGAGCCGGGCGCGACGTCCTGGGCAAGTGCGGGACTAAAGACGAGCAGACAAGAAATTGCGACTCGGCCTCTCCTGAAGCATGTTAAAAAGGCGCCCACGGATGCTTCCCTGAAGTCCACCGGATTTCGTTGTGGCAACCTCTCCTACATGTAAAATGGGATAACACAAGCAATATCTTTTAGAATTAAACTAGTCTAAATATGGGCATATTAGACCAAATCTAATATAGGAGCAAAGTAGAGACTCAAAATGGTTTAAGTTTCTAATCGCGAGCCGGATCGAGCCCTAGAAAACGAACCCCCGGAATGCGCAACGAATTCAGACCGGAGCTGAAATCCGAAGGATATTCGCGCTGCATTTTCGTTACTCGAAACGGGAGAACTCGTCCTGAAAACGACAGAGGCATGTCGCTGAAAGTCGTCTCCAAACATACAAAAGTGCTGAGCAGGTGGAGCTGGTTTGGCGCATCCGGCGCGATCGCAAGCAAGTGCTGATGTTAGATGCAAAACCATTGCGCGAAGTTGCGCGGTGGGCACTGAACTATGAATGGTCCTGGAACGCCAAGCTCGACATCGCGGAATTGAGGCCTTGAAGCAGCGCCGGTATTTTATGTCTCGCGTGACGGCGCTCCCTATCCTGGTCAGGGCTTTAACCCGAGCGCCTTGAGCTCCGCATCGGCTGCAGACCATTCCACGAAATCTCTTGGGCACTCTTCGCCGCGATCCGGAAGAGGCGCGCCGCCTCCTCTGTCGAGCCATGGAGCAGCGCCAGCTCTCCGCTGAAAAAATTGGCCACGCAGGCTTGCCCCTGTTTCTTTTTGGGGTCAGGATCATCGGCGGCGGCAAGCACCTCTTCTGGCGTCAACTCGCCGGGGAAGAGGCGCATCACAGGCGCGGGCGGCGCCTTCATGTCCAGCTTCGTTGCGGCTTGCGCCAGACGGCTCAGAATATTGTTGCGCTGCTCGGCAAGACCGAACCAAAAGGCCACATAGGCGTCTTTCGGGTCAAGTTCGCTTGCCTGCTTGAAAGCGAACTGCGCCTTGAACGGTGAGCCGTTTTTCGTGCGCGATGCCACGGAGGTTGTAGGCGTAGGCAAATTTCGGATCGAGCCGAATCGCCTCGTCGATGTCGGCGATGGCGCGGTCGAAATCACCTCTGTCGAGGTAGGTTTTGCCGCGGCCGTTGAAGGCGGCAGCGTATTTCGGATCGAGGCAGATGGCCTCGTCATAGTCTGCGATGGCGTGGTCATCGTCTTTCTTGTGGGCATAAGCGATGCCGATGAACGCGGAAGCATATTTCGGATCGAGACGAATCGCCTCGTTGTAGCGGGCGATGGCGCGGTCCATGCCGCCTTTGTCGAGGTACAAGCTGCCGCGGTTGTAGAAATAGAGAGGAACTGTCGGATCGAGCAGGATGGCCACGTCGTAATCGGCGAAGGCGCGGTCCAGGTCGCCCTTTGCCTTGTTGGCGACGGCGCGGCGGTAGAAGACGATCGCCCGATTTTTGTCGCTTAACCTGCCATGAAGGATCACCGTATTGCAGCCGATGATCGCAAGATCGGGGGAATATGCGTTGTTCTCATTGTTACACCTTGGAATGTTCTGCCTCAAGTTCCAGGGATCCGACCGCCCCTGCGCGCTCGCGGGTCCCAGGCCCAACCACAGCGCCACCGCCAAACTCGTGCGCCCAGTGCAATCGCGCACCGCCCATCTTCCTCTCCAACCTTGGACGCCGGAAATTATACGGCAGAAATTATACCACGTACCATCACCCAGACTCCCACCGTGTTTGGATGGCCAGGTCAAGCTCGGCCATGAAGAGAGGTCTATGAGGCAGCGGCCCGGGCATCACGCAACCTTGCCCTTGTCAGCGAATCTTACATGGGGAACGCCTTCCAACAACGGGCTTGGTAACCGAGGCGCCGCCCGCCGCGTGATTTTTGTCGCACCAAAAAATTGCTCGATCTCATGAGATCGAAACGAAGCGCCGTCTTCGGCGTTGTAAGGATTTGAGCCGCGACCGGACATATGTGGATATGTGGACGGCCTCTATTGGCAAGCACTTTTTGGCGCTCGAACGATTTGGTCGGCTGCGGTCATATGTCCGGCCTGTTCGCGCGTAGCCCATGCCCGCTGGCCCTGATGCGGTCCGACAACCAAGATTCCCATCAAAATGGCGAGCTTTTGGCTCAGTCCGATCGGCGGGTTTACCTGGTCTCCGGTGGCGACCGTAGTCGTTCATCACGTCTTTTGCGCTGCCAAACTCGATTCTAAAATCTCCCCTCGAATGCCGCCCGGCTCATCTCACGCTTTAGCGAACGTCTCGGCGCGGAAGCCCTCCCCGGTCCTCATCATCGCAAAGACGATGCGGGCGAGCTTATTGGCGAGCGCGACGGTTACGAGCCGCGCCGGCTTTCTCGCCAACAGCGCGACGATCCAGTCACGCAACACTCCCTTGCGCTTGCCTACCACGTTGAGGAGCGAGGTCGCCCAAAAGACGAGCGGTTTCCTGATGTATCGGTTGCCTTGCTTGGTGATGGCCCCGAGCGTTTGCTTGCCGCCGCTTGAATTTTGCCGCGGCACCAGGCCGAGCCAGGCGGAAAAATCACGCCCCCGTTTGAACACGCCGGGGTCCGGCAGGTTCGCCACGATCGCTGTGGCAACGAGCTTGCCGATACCCGGAACCTCGATGAGCAAGCCGCTCATCGCGCTTGCCTCACGAGCCGCGGCGATTTGTTCCTCGATAGCGTCGAGCGCCTTGCCGAGATCTGCGATTTGGCCCGCCAGAACCTTCACGGCTCTCCTGGCGGTTTCCGGAAGTGTCGTATCGCTTTCGGCCAGCTCAAGCAGTTCGGCAACGCGGCCGATGCCTTTGGCGGTGACAATGCCGAACTCCGCAAGATGGACGCGGAGGGCGTTGACGCTCATCGTCTTCTGTTTGACCAAGAGTTCGCGGGTCTTGTGCAGCATCAACACCGCTTGGCTTTCCGCACTCTTGACCGGTACGAAACGCATGGCCTCGGCGTGACATCGCCTCGCAGATTGCCGCCGCGTCGGCCGCGTCGTTCTTGCCGCGCTTGACGTAGGGCTTGACATAGACCGGCGGGATCAGCCGCACATCGTGGCCCAAAGCTTCGAGCTCGCGCGCCCGGTAATGAGATGAAGCACAGGCTTCCATGCCGACGAGACAGGGTTCGATCCCGGAAAAGAACCTACGCATCCCTTGGCGGCTCAATTTCCGCGCCCATGGCTGTTCATCTTCGCTCGCCAGCGCATGAATCTGAAAATAATTCTTGGCCAGATCGACGCTCATTCTGATAAACTTGTTCATGGACAGTCTCCCTTTTTGTGGCGCTCCTGCGACCACGCCTTGGCACGATGATGCCGTTCGGGCGAGGCCGTCCACACCATCAAAAAGTTTTCACGCGAAACATTTCTGGAATGATTCTAAACATTTTCTGTCCCCCGGCTTGTGGGTTTCCCCGGCGAAGCCGTGCATCGTGCCCCTGCCTTTGCTAGACAAGATTTTCGGCCCAACAACGCCTCAAAACCCGTGCCAGAAGATAACCCCGCCTCGCCAAAACCCTCGCCGATGATGGCGCAATTTCACGCGATCAAGGCGCAACATCAAGGCGCGCTGCTGTTCTACCGGATGGGGGATTTTTACGAATTGTTTTTCGAAGATGCCGAGATCGCCGCCAAGGCGCTCGGCATCGTTTTGACACGGCGCGGCAAGCATGAGGGCCTGGACATTCCGATGTGCGGCGTGCCGGTCGAGCGCGCCGAGGATTATCTGCACCGCCTCATTAGCCAGGGGCACCGCGTCGCTGTTTGCGAGCAGATCGAAGACCCGGCGGAAGCCAAAAAGCGCGGAGCCAAATCCGTTGTCCGGCGGGAGGTGGTGCGGCTTGTCACTCCCGGCACCATCACCGAAGAGCTTTTGCTCGACCCCGTCCGCGCCAACAGTCTTGTTGCGATCGCGCGAGGAAGTAGCCCTGGCGCGCCCTATGGGCTCGCCTGCGCCGACATCTCAACCGGCGAATTTTTGGTCGTGGCTGTTGCAGAGGATTCTCTTGAAGCGGAGATCTCGCGGCTCGATCCGGCCGAGATTGTCGCGCCCGAAGCCCTTTGCGCGCACCCTTGCCTCGCACGACTCGCGCGCGAAACAAAAGTGCCGCTCAGTCCACTTGGAAGCGAAGCATGCCTTGGGCCAAGCGCGGAACGCCGTATAAAGGACTATTTTGGGCTCGCGACGCTCGACGGCCTGGGCAATCTTTCAAGCGCCGAAATCGCAGCCGTGGCTGTTGCCATTTTCTATATCGAGCGCACGCAATTTTCCGCCCGTCCGGCATTGAATTTGCCGAAACGCCTCGCGCGCGATGCGAGCATGGAGATCGATGCGGCGACGCGGGCAAATCTCGAACTTTCCCACACGCTGGCGGGCAGGCGGGAGGGTACTCTTCTCGCAACCATCGACAAGACCATCACCGCGCCCGGCAGCCGGCTCCTTGCCGAGCGGCTTGCGGCGCCATTGACCGATCCGCAAAAAATCTCAACCCGGCTCGATTCGGTTGCCTTCTTCGTCGAGCAACCGGCTTCGCGCAAATCCGTGCGCACCTGCCTCAAATCTGTGCCGGACATGACCCGCGCCTTGTCCCGCATAGCGCTCGGCCGCGGCGGACCGCGCGATCTTGCGGCGCTGCGCGACGGGCTTGCCGCAGCCAATGTGCTCGCAAACATTCTGGCCAGCTGTCCAGCGCTTCCCGAAGAGGTTTCTGAGGCGTCCAAGGCCGCCCGGGAAGTCGGCCAATGTCTGATCGAAAGCCTGACGGACGCGCTCGCCGAAACACTCCCGCTCAACCGCCGCGACGGCGGCTTTGTCCGCGCGGGCCATGATCCGGCCCTTGATGAGCTTCGTGCTCTTCGCGACGAAAGCCGGAGCGTGATCGCCGCGCTTCAAGCGCGCTATTCGGATCTCTTGGGAACAAAGCAAGTAAAACTCAAGCACAATCATTTTCTGGGGCATTTTATCGAAGTTCCGCAGGCGCAAGGCGAGCGGCTCCTAAAGCCGCCGCACAACACGCTCTTCCTGCATCGCCAGACCATGGCGGACGCGATGCGTTTTTCGACCAAGGAACTTGCCGAACTCGAAACCAAAATTGCCTCTGCCGCCGAAGGCGCACTCGCCCGCGAGCAGGCGATCTTCGATAGCTTGGCTTCGCTCCTTGTTGCCGAAGAAGCCGCGATCAAGCGTGCGGCCGCCGCACTTGCTACAATCGATGTTTCGGCGGCGCTGGCGGAATTGGCCGAAGCGCTCTGTTGGACGCGGCCGGAGGTCGATCGCTCGCTCGCATTCACGATTGAGAACGGGCGCCATCCGGTCGTTGAGGAAGCCTTGCGCCTCCAAGGTCAGCCTTTTGCCGAAAACGGCTGCGAGCTTTCGGGCCTGTCCGGCGACGGCGGCAAAATCGCCATCGTGACCGGCCCCAACATGGCCGGCAAATCCACCTATTTGCGGCAAAACGCTTTGATCGCCATCCTCGCGCAGACGGGCGCCTATGTGCCCGCGAAGCGCGCCCATATCGGCGTCATCGACAGGCTTTTTTCGCGGGTCGGCGCGGCGGACGATCTTGCGCGCGGGCGCTCGACTTTTATGGTCGAGATGATCGAGACCGCGGCGATCCTCAATCAGGCCACCGAACGCTCGCTCGTCATCCTCGACGAGATTGGCCGCGGCACCGCGACCTTCGACGGGCTTTCGATCGCCTGGGCAGTGATCGAGCATCTGCATGAAAAAAACCGCGCGCGCGCTTTATTTGCGACGCATTTTCACGAGCTGACGCGGCTTTCCGAAAAGCTCAATCGCCTCGTCAATTTGACCGTGCGGGTGACGGATTGGCATGGGGAGGTTGTTTTTTTGCACGAAATTGTTTTGGGAGCCGCCGACCGGTCCTATGGCATTCAGGTCGCAAAGCTCGCGGGCTTGCCTGCGCCGGTTGTTGCCCGCGCAAAAACGCTGCTTGCCGAATTCGAGGCGGCGGAAAGGGTCGCTTCAATCGACAAGCAGCTCGCCGATCTGCCCTTGTTTTCGGCGGCGCCGAGCCCGCCGCCGCAAAGCTCGGAAATCGAACAAGCTTTGGACGCGATCGACCCGGACGAACTCTCGCCCCGCGCGGCGATGGATGCTCTCTACCGGCTAAAGCAACTCCGGACCAAAAACCGCTAAGTTTTGCTTCCGGCGGTGTCCGAATCATTGGAGGGCGTGCGCTGGGAGCCAGCCGAGCATCGGAAAACTTGTGCTGCTGGCTCTCGCCGCTCATGGCGCAGTCCGCTGGGCTCGACTTCCCCGGCGAATGGCCACCGAGAAGTGACAACTATCTTATATCATTTGCTCGCTTAATTCTATACACAACCCGTCACCACCTGAGCCGCAATCCACTCAACGCGCGTGGCAATAACCTTAGCATCGAGGTAACACCGCCGGCGGGCATCGGACAAAAACGTTGCATGTGAAGCATTTCTGGAATGATTCTAAATACGCTAAGGGCGCACGGCTTGTAGGATTGAGGGCAGGACCAGGCGGCGCCCTTTGTTCGGATTGGCGTGGGCGGAACGGGCTTGGCAGGATGGCCGAACTCTGACAAATAGGTTCTCCAAGGCTGCGCGGGACGGATTCAACGCGACGAAAACTGCATGACGAAAAAACTTTTGTTCCTGCTCGACACCGATCCGGTGCCGAGCGTCTTCGACACGGTCGTCGGATATGACGGCGGCGCCGATCGCGTCATTGGCTATGGTGGAGTGACGCCCCAAAATGCCGGCGCGCTCGTCGACGGAACGATTTACACGCGAGGTCCTAAGGAAAAGCAATATACCGCGATCTTTGTCGGCGGCGGCGGCATGACAGCTGGTGAGGCGGTTTTTGAAGCGGTCAAAAAACGGTTTTTTGCCAATTTCCGGGTGTCCGTAATGCTGGACAGCAACGGCTCGAACACCACCGCGGCCGCGGGCGTTGCACTGCTTGCAAAAGCAAAGCCGCTTGCTGGCAAAAAGGCGGTCGTGCTTGCTGGCACAGGCCCCGTTGGCATGCGCGCCGCGGCGATGCTGCATATCGAAGGCGCCGAGGTCGCGATCACCTCGCGCTCGAAACAGCGGGCGGAAGCCGCGGCCAAGGCCATCAAAGAACGCTTCGGCTTTCTCCCGGCACCAATCGCGGCCCTCCACAATGCGGCCCGCGCGGCGGCGGTCAAGGGCGCTGAGGTCGTCTTCGCCGCCGGCGCCATCGGCGTGCCGCTGCTCGATGAAACGGATTGGCAGGGCGACCCGGCAATCGAACTTATCGCCGACTGCAACGCGCAGCCGGCCCTCGGCATAGGCGGCGTCGAGGCAATGGACAAGGCAAAAGAGCGCCACGGCAAGATCGTGATCGGCGCGCTGGGCCTGGGGGGCCTGAAGCTGAAACTGCATCGCGCCTGCATCGGTCAGCTGTTCGAAAGTTCGGACCAAGTGTTCGATGCAGAAAATATTTATGCGCAGGCCAAAATTCTGGCGTGATTTTTGAGGACCGGCCCTCCGTGACCAAAAACAGTTCCATCGCAGTTTTTCTCGATGATCTTGCGAGCGAACGTCCGACGCCGGGTGGCGGCGGCGCGGCTGCGGTCTGCGGCGCCATAGGCGCGGCACTTGTTTCGATGGTGGCCAATCTCACCATCGGCAAGAAGAATTACGAAGCGGTCTCGGAGGAGCTTAAGGTTGTAAACGCCATGGCCGAGCGGCTTCGCGCCGAGCTCACCTCCGCCATCGAAGAAGACGTCGCGGCGTTCAATTCCGTGATGGGCGCCTACGGGCTGCCGCGCGCAACCGATGAGGAGAAAGCCAAGCGCACTACGGCCATTCAAGTGGCGTTGAAGGACGCGACGCTCGCGCCCTTGCGCGCCGTAAAAGCCTGCTTTGAGGTGATGCGCCTTTCTTCCGACGTCGCGGAAAAAGGCAATCTCAATGTCATCAGCGACGCTGGGGTTGCCGTGCTTGCGGCCAACGCTGGCCTGCGCAGCGCGGCCCTAAACGTGTTCATTAATGCCAAGGCCATAAAAGATCGCGATTTTGCTGAACGGCAACTCTCCGAAGTCAATTCGCTGGTCGCACAGGCGGTGGAGATGACGGAGCAGGTTTATCAGACCGTCAGAGGCAAGATAGGTTTGTAAATGCGCGGCGGGGCGGGGAGGGCCTCCCTCGCCAGAGACCCCAGCGTCAAGCGGCGTTCGCAGAATTCACCGGCGGGAGGCAGCCAAAATTTCAATCGTGTTGCGGCTGCTGTGCCACCGCGCCGAGAATGAAGGCCGCCTCGGTCTCGATGCGCTGCGACCTGCGATCGTTTCTTGGGCGCAGGCGCCATGCCCGAGCGAACCTCCGCGGCCCAGCGGATCGCACTCGATGCACTCGCGCCGAACCGCGCCGCCGTTGGCGGCACGACATCCCCTTGGCGACCGCACAAGCCGCCAGCAAAGATCCAAAGACAGCGATCGAGCCATGCATGCTGGCCTCCTTTACCAGCACCCAGCTTGAATCACAGCCACGCTGATTTAAGTATCCTCTTCGATTCAAAACCGAATATAAACACACAATTGGTGGTTAAACCGGCGCGATTGAAAAACATCGTTCAATCGCGATCCTCTGATTCCGGCTTGTCCGGCTGCGGAGATGTGCGGTCCCAAGGCAACAGCCTGGCTCAGCAAACAAATCTTGCCGGAGGATGAGCTCCTTGCCGTGGCGCGGCATCTGCGCGAGTTCGACCAGCTCGGCGAAGATCCGGCGGTCATCGAGGGGGAGCTTGCGCGTTCGGCCCTTGCCGCTGATCGCAATCCCCGGCGTCGACTTCCCTCGCGGCGCTCCCACGGTGCTTCCACGAGCGATTTCAGCGGCGATTTCTAACCACGAAAATGCCCTCGAAAACACTGCAATTTCAATAGTGTGACTTGGTTGCGGGGGCAGGATTTGAACCTGCGACCTTCAGGTTATGAGCCTGACGAGCTACCGGGCTGCTCCACCCCGCGGCAAGGCGTTCGATAAGACACCGCAACACAGGCAAACGGCGGGTTTCGCAGCCGAAGCCCGCCGTTGCAATGAAGCGATCGAGAAGAGGAAGTTTCGCCCTTCGCAGGCCTGGCAACGGCCTACTCTCCCAGGTCTTAAGACACAGTACCATCGGTGCAAAAGCGTTTGACGGCCGAGTTCGGGATGGGATCGGGTCTGGTCACTCCGCAAAAGTCACCAGGCCGGCGAAGGGCGAAAAGAAGCAAACTGAACTGGATCCTCGCGCGCCGTCGGCGGCAGAGGATTTATGATCGCCCATCGTTGTCATGCTGCGGAACATGCAGGACATATGGGCATCGACTAATGAGAGCGTTCAAGCCAATCGAGCGATTAGTACCGGTAAGCTGCACACATTGCTGTGCTTCCACACCCGGCCTATCAACGTGGTCGTCTTCCACGGCTCTTAAGGGAGAA
>JACXTT010005974.1_pt1 | contig 17514 bp, 15 predicted proteins | sample 9270951 | NCBI WGS metagenome assembly JACXTT01 (sample SAMN15532306, study PRJNA645909) | rock metagenome | isolation source: weathered quartz diorite | place: Puerto Rico | collected 2017-06-21 | reverse complement strand
AGTGGGTGCTGTTCGGTCACCACTTCGCGGCGATTGCCGGCGCCGGACCGCTGGTGGGGCCGGTGCTCGCGGCGCAGTTCGGGTTTCTCCCCGGTACGCTGTGGCTTGTGATCGGTGTGGTGCTGGGCGGTGCGGTGCAGGATTTCACCATCCTCTGCTGCTCGATCCGCCGTAACGGCAAGTCGCTCGGCCAGATGGCCCGCGAAGAGATCAATCCCGTGGCCGGAATGACGACGATGGTCGCGGTGCTCTCGATCATGATCATCCTGCTCGCCGTGCTGGCGTTGATCGTCGTCAACGCGCTCAAGGCGAGCCCCTGGGGGTTGTTCACGATCGCGTGCACGATACCGATCGCACTGCTCATGGGGTGGTGGATGCGGGTGTGGCGGCCGGGGAAGGTCGGCGAGGCATCGGCGGTCGGTGCGGTGCTCCTGATTCTCGCCCTCGTCGGCGGCGGCTGGGTGGCGAGTCACCCGATCGGCGCCGCGTTCACCCATACCGGCCCGGCGCTGACGTGGATGATGGTGGGATACGGGTTCGTGGCGTCGGTGCTGCCGGTGTGGATGCTGCTCGCGCCGCGCGACTACCTGTCGACGTTCCTCAAGATCACGACGATCGTCGTGCTGGCGCTGGCGATCCTGATTCTGCTGCCACCGCTCAAGATGCCGGCGCTGACGCCATTCGCGACGCTCGGCGAAGGGCCGGTGTTCGCCGGGAAGATCTTCCCCTTTGCGTTCATCACGATCGCCTGCGGTGCCATCTCCGGGTTCCATGCCCTCGTCTCCTCGGGCACGACGCCGAAGATGCTGGCCCACGAACCCGACGCGCGGCTGATCGGCTACGGCGGGATGCTGATGGAGTCGTTCGTCGGCGTGATGGCGATGATCGCGGCGTGCACCCTCGAGCCCGGCGTCTACTTCGCGATGAACACCGCGCCGGCCGCTCTCGCCGGCGCCGCCGACGTCCTGAAGACGGCGGGATTCGTCGTGACGCCGGAGCAGATGCAGGCACTGGCGGCGCAGATGGGCGAGACGACGCTGATCGCGCGCACCGGCGGCGCGCCGAGTCTCGCGGTGGGGATGGCGCACATCTTCTCCGGCGTCACCGGCGCCCTGGGCGGTAGGACGGCGACGGCGTTGTGGTACCACTTCGCGATCATGTTCGAGGCGCTCTTCATTCTGACGACGATCGACGCGGGGACGCGCGTCGGCCGCTTCATGCTGCAGGAGATCCTCGGCCATGTCTGGCCGCGGTTCGGCGAGACGTCGTGGTACCCGAGCATCGTGCTGTCGAGCGCCGCGGTCGTCGCCGGGTGGGGATATTTCCTCTACCAAGGCGTGGTCGATCCGCTGGGTGGGATCAATTCGTTGTGGCCGCTGTTCGGCATCGCCAACCAGCTGCTGGCGCTCGTGGCGCTGTGCGTCGCGACGACGATCATCATCAAGATGGGAAAGCAGCGCTACGCCTGGGTGACGCTCGTCCCGCTCGCCTGGCTCACCACCATCACGATGATGGCGGGATGGCAAAAAGTCTTTTCCGCCGACCCGAAGCTCGGGTTCCTGGCCCACGCGGCGTCGCTCGCCGCGTCGGCCGATCCCAAAGCGCCGCGGCTGATCTTCAACGACCACCTCAATGCGGTCATGGCGCTCGGCTTCATGGCGGTCGTGGCGTTGTTGCTCGTCGTGTCGCTGCGCGAGTGGTGGCTGATCCTGTCGCGCCGAAAGCCGGCGACGCTGACGGAGACGCCGTTCGTGGAGAGTGCATATGCGCGGTAGGGGACGGCAGGGGGCGGCAGGAGACGGTAAGGGTTGGCGGCAGGTGCTCAAGAGAATTATCGGTGCGCCCGACTACGAAGCGTATCTCGAGCATTGCCGCGAGGCGGGGCACCCGCCACGGCTGACGGAGCGGGAGTTCGTGACTCAATTCTTCGAATCGAAAGGGAAAGGGGTGCGCTGTTGCTGACCGACGCCCAGGGCCGACTCACGACAGCTCTCGCAGGCCGTTACACGATCGAGCGGGAACTCGGCGCCGGCGGTATGGCGACGGTCTACCTCGCCCACGACGTGCGGCATGGCCGCAAGGTGGCACTGAAGCTGCTGCGCCCCGAGCTGGCCGCCATCCTCGGCGGGGAGCGCTTCCTCAAGGAGATTCGCCTCACCGCGAATCTCCAGCATCCGCACATTCTCGGGCTGCACGACTCTGGCGAGGTCGACGGCCTCGTGTACTACGTCATGCCGTACATCGACGGAGAATCGCTGCGCCAGCGGCTCGCGCGCGAGCACCAGCTGCCGATCGACGAGACGATCCGCATCGCCAGCGAAGTGGCGAGCGCGCTCGATTACGCGCATCGCCACAGCGTGATTCACCGCGACATCAAGCCCGAAAACATCCTGCTGCAGGACGACTCGGCGCTGGTCGCCGATTTCGGCATCGCCCTCGCCGCCTCGCGCTCGGACTCGGGCACCCGGCTCACCGAGACCGGGATGTCGCTCGGCACGCCGCACTATATGAGCCCCGAGCAGGCGATGGGAGAGCGCGAGATCACCGCCAAGAGCGACGTCTACGCACTCGGCTGCGTCATCTACGAAATGCTATCGGGCGAGCCGCCGTTCACCGGGCCGACGGCACAGGCGATCGTGGCGCGCGTCATGACGGAGCAGCCGCGCAGTCTCACGCTGCAGCGGCATTCGATCCCGCCGCACGTCGAGGCCGCCGTCAATCGCGCACTCGAAAAGCTCCCCGCCGACCGGTTCGCGACCGCCGCGCAGTTCGCCGAGGCGTTGATGCGCCCGGAGTTAACAGCTACCCGCACCGCGCCGACCGCCATGTCCGCCCGACCGCCCGATCGCTGGCGTCGCCGGTTCGCCGTGGCGGCGGGAGTCGCCGCAGTAGCGGGCGCTGTGGCCGTCTGGGGGTGGCTGCGGACCGCGCCCAAAGTAGCGACGCGGCAGTACATCACGTTGGGCGACAGCGTCCGGATGGCGACCCAGTTTCCGTCGATGGCGCTCTCCCCCGACGGCTCGCTGTTCGTGTTCAAGGACGATCGCCAGAACGGCCGCCTCTGGATCAAGCGGCCCGGCGATCTGACGGTGACGCCGCTGACCGGGACGGAGCGGGCACAGTACCCCTTCTTCTCTCCCGACGGGCAGTGGGTCGGGTTCACCGCCGACAGTCGTCTCAAGAAGGTGCCGGTGAGCGGCGGGACCCCCGTTACCGTGGCAGACTCCGTCGGCGTGGGATTCGGTGGCGCGACGTGGCTGGATGATGGTTCGATCGTGTATGTACCGACCAACCTGTTGGAGCTGCGTCGCGTGAGCGCCAACGGCGGCCCGACGTCGCTCGTGCTGGCCAGCAAGGACGTGTCCGTCATCGGTGGTGGGACGGGGAACCCGGTAGGCCTTCCCGGCTCACGCGCAGTGCTCTTCCAGCTCTGCACGTCGAGCTGCGTGACAATGAGTGTCCACGTGCTCGACCTGCGTACCGGCAAAGAGAAGCCCGTGGTCGACGACGCTGCCCAGGCCTGGTATCTCCCCGACGGGCGCCTGTTCTATGTCCGGCGCGACGGCGTCGGCTTCGTCGCTCCCTTCGATTTGGACAAGGCCGAAATCTCCGGAGCGGCGGTCCCAGTGCTGGACGGGGTCGCTGTATCCGCGGTGTTCGGCTTCGCGCAGCTCGCCTGGTCGCGATCGGGGACGCTCGTCTACGAGCGGACGACCGGCGCCGGCGCTACCGAGAACGTGGTCGTGCGCGTCGGCCGCGACGGGTCGGTGGTGCCGGTCGACACGGCGTGGTTCGGGGCGTTCAACTCGTTGGCGTTGTCTCCCGATGGCCGCCGCCTGGCGGTCAGCTCCGGACTCGGCACTGCCGTCAGTATCTGGATCAAGCAGCTCGACCACGGCCCGTTCACCCGTTTGACCTTCACCGGCCAGGACCGCCGGCCATTCTGGTCTCCCGACGGCCGCGTGGTGGCATTCATACGGGACAGCGGTGGCTCGAGCGCTCTCTATTCCCGACCGGCCAATGGCAGCGGAGAAGATCGGTTGCTCGTCCGGATCGACCGCCTGATCCAGGAGGGCATATGGTCCGCGGACGGCCGCTGGATTCTGGCGCGAACCGATAACGGCCAGGCCGGCGCTGGCGACATCGTGGCGGTGCCGACCGGAGGCGGCGCAGCGGTGCCGGTCGTCGCCAGCTCCTTCACCGAGCTGAATCCGGCGTTGTCGCCGGACGGCCGGTGGTTGGCCTATACCTCCGACGAGTCCGGAATCAACGAGGTGTACGTGCGGCCATTCCCGAATACCACTACCGGACGCTGGCAGGCTTCGAACGGCGGGGGAACGGAGCCGCGCTGGTCGCGCGACGGGCGGACACTCTTCTACCTGGACGGGGCCGCCCACCTCAACGCCGTCTCGGTACAAGGCGCCCCCACGTTTGCCATTGGCCAACGCACGGTGCTGTTCGACGCCTCCAACTTCGTACTCGCCGGGTTCCACCAGTCCTACGAGGTGACACCCGACGGTCGCGGCTTTCTGTTCGTGAGCCCGCGCCGCTCAGGGACCACCGGAGGGCCGCAGCTCGTGTGGGTCGACAACTGGTTCACGGACCTCGCGAACCGCCGTGCGCGCTAGCTCACCCCGTCGTCAGATTCCACCAACACGCTCCTAGCGCAGAGGCCGCTTACTACCCGACGAAACCAGCCTGCGGCGCCGCGACCACCGCCGTGCCGCAGACTGAAGGCGGGTTACGGCGCGCCGCATTTCACGCTCCAGCGGACCTTCTCTAGATCGGCGTCGGAGACGTCGGGTCTCGCAGCGTCCGTCCCCTGGACGAACACATACCCGGCACTGGCAGGCGGCAGGACGAGGCGTACCATCCTGGCGCTCGCTGCCGTGCCGAGCAATTGCGCGCCCGCGGGGCTGAACGCGTAGACCAGGACCGGCACCAGGAGTGGATTCGTCACCTCGACGACACGTCCCTGTGGGCACTCGGCCGCCGTGGGTGGCCGCGGCGGCCCCTGGTGCGTAACCCGCACCTCGACAGGAAACCGCACCAGGCCGGGGACCGGAATCTGATTGATCAGCTCCGGTGTGAAGTGCAGCAGCTGCACAGTGCTCAGGGCCACACTATCGAACTCCGCAACACCCGAGGGGACCTGCACCTTGAGCGCCGAGAGCGACCCGTCGGGTCGAACCAGGAACTGCAGCACGGCCCGGCCGGGCGGGGCGCCGGCGGACTGCATGGCCGCCGTGTAGCGACGGACTTCCGCCTGGCTGCGCACTACCGGCGGGCACTCGAGTGCTGGCGCGAGTCGCAGCCGCGCCTCTCGGTTCAGATCGATCCGAACAAGTAACCGTGTAGCGATCCGGTCTCGCAGCGCGGCAAGCAGGGCGGCGCGGACCGGACTCCGCAACGAATCCGGCAGCGTCGTCTCGACAATGACCAGGCTGTCGGGGCGTGGGCCGAACTCCTCGTGCCACGCCGTATCCGCGGGCCAGAACGCGAGGGCGGCCACGACACTCCCCGACCCGAAGCGGGAGACCGCTCGACCGAGCGCGGTCATATCGAACAGATCGACCGCTGGTAACGGTTTCTTACTGACGGAGCACTTCTGGCCGGGCGGGGGCCGCCAGGGAGCGAGGAAGAGGCTGCGGGGATCTGTGCCGGCGGGCGCGCAGGCACCCAGGCCGAGGACCGCGAGCGCGCAGATACCCAGGGTGAAGCGCTTCATTCGTCGGCCTACTTATCCTACTGTCGCGATGCACTCGATCTCGACTCTGGCACCGAGCGCGAGACCGCTCCCCGCCACCGTCGAGCGCGCCGGCGGATCCTTCGGAAAATAGGTCGCGTAGACGGTGTTCATCGCCTGGTAATCGCCCATGCTCGTGAGAAACACCGTGCACTTCACCACGCGCTCCAGCGAGCTGCCGGCGGCCGCCAGCACCGTCTTGATGTTCTCGAGCGCCTGGCGGGTCTGACCGACGATGCCGGTGTCGGCGAGCTGGCGGGTGCCGGGAGTGTTGCCGACCTGGCCCGCCAAAAAGAGCAGATTCCCCACCCGCGTGGCGCTGGAGAACGGCAGCCCCGGCGGCTCGTTGACGTGAATCGTCTGGTGATCCTGTGCCGCGAGGGGCGCGGCGGCGAATGCCGCGGCAATGACGACGGCGAGGCGCATCGGTGTCTCCTGTGTCAGGTGGTCCCGCTCTGGCCGATGATGGGCCAAGAAAGTGCGATGGCGACACCCAGCACCGCGCTGGCGGCGAATGCCCATGGGGCACCGAAATATTTCGTCGCGAGTCCCATCAACACACCCCCGGCGAGCGCGGCCACGCCCGTGGCGGCGTAGTACACCCCGAAGCCCGTCCCCTGCCTGTCGCCCGCGAGCCGCGATACGATCGACCGCTCAGGGCTCTCGGTCAGCCCGGCCACGACGCCGAAGACGAGAAACAGCGCCCACGCAGCGGCCGGGCTCGCGGCGCGGGAGAACCCGAACGCCACTGCAGCGTAACACACCCACCCCGCCCACATCGTGCGCCCGGGGCCGAGGCGATCCGACAGTGCGCCCCCAATGAAGCTCGTGCTGGATCGTACGACGTGCAGCGCCGCCCACAAGAGCAGCACCGATGTGACGGTCACGCCGAGCTGCTGCGTGCGGAGCAGCATGAGAGTCTCAGGCATGCGGAGCAGATAGAAGGCGGAAATGGCAATGAGGGGGGTTGGTAGGTGACGGGAGGGGGCGGTAGGAGACGGCACGGGTTGTGACGGTGCCTTCACCCTTACCGGCTCCGGCCGTCTCTTACCGTCCCCTACCGACCGTACCGCCCAGACAGCCAGAAACAACACCGCAATCCCGGGGACGAGACTGGCCCCGATCACCCCGCGCAGATCGAGTGTCTTCGACTGCAGCAACCACCAGGCGACGAGCGGACCCAGGATTGCGCCGGTGTGGTCGAGGCCGCGCTGCAGCCCGAATGCCCGGCCGTGCAGTTCCTCCGGGGTGGTGTCGGCGATCATCGCGTCGCGTGCCGGCGAGCGGATCCCCTTCCCGATGCGGTCGGTGACGCGCAGCCCGATCACTTCCCAAGCGGCGCCGGCGACCGAAATCACGGGTCGCACGAGCACGGCCACGGCGTAGCCGATGATGACGAGCGCGCCGCGGCGGCGCGGGGCGTCGGCGAGCCGGCCGGCACCGTACTTCACGAGCGCCGAGGTGAGATCGGCGGCCCCATCCAGCGTGCCGAGCGAGACGGCGCCGCCGCCCAGCACACCGGTCACGAACGCCGGCAGCAGGGGGTAGATCATCTCGCTGGCGAAATCGTTGAGCAGCGAAACGAGACCGAACAGTCTGGCGGTGCGGGGGAGCTTACTCACCGAGGCCCAGTCCCCACCGGATCAGCGTGACCGGCAGGCCGCCATACGCGAGTATGGCGTCGTGGAATTTCCTGAGGGTGAAGCCGTTGCCCTGCGCCGTCCGATAGTCGTCGCGCAGGCGCAGCAGATCGCGCCGGCCCACGGCGTAGCAGAGCTGATACCCGGGCGTGGCGCAGTAGCGGCTCACCTCCGCCTCGGCGTTGGCGCGATCCATGTGCACCACGTCGACCATCTGAGAGACCGCATCTTCATACGTCATGCCCCGCGTGTGCAGCCCGACGTCGAGCACGATCCGCATCGCGCGCCACAAGAGGTGCACGCGCTGGAAGAAACGCTCCTCGGGGCCGGTATAGAACCCTTCGTCTCCCATCAGCTCTTCGCAGTACAGCGCCCACCCTTCCACGGTGAGCGGCGTGAAGATGTTCTTGCGGGTTTCCGACGGGTTCGCCTGAGCAACGACGAGCTGCAAGTGGTGGCCGGGAAATCCCTCGTGCAGCGACGTCGCCGCGATCTCGTGGCGCGAGTGATCGCGCAGGATGCGCTCGCGCGTCACCTCCGGCAGCTCCGGATCCGGCACCGTGACGTAGAACAAGCCGCGCGGATCGGTGGAATAGGGTCCGGGACTGTCGTAGGCGGCGAAGGGGATCAACGGCCGCAAGAACTCTGGCGTCGCGATGACGTCGAGGGGCACCGCCGGGACGGGGGCGAGGCCGCGCGCCACCACGAACTCGCGCGCCCGGTCCATCTCGCGCGCGTACGCCGCGACGAGGGCATCGGCCGCCGGGTGGTCGCCGCGCAGCCGGTCCACCAGCGCCGGCCAGTCGTCGTTCCCCGCGATCGTGCGCGCCAGTCCGGCGAGGTCGGCGATAACCTCGTCCCTGAGTCGCAATCCGTAGCGCCACAGCTCCGGAGCGGTGTCGCGCAGCGCGTGCTGGTAGTGCAGCAGGAAGTCGAACCCTTCCTCACCTTGTGCAAAGTGCTCGCTCCCCGATTCGACCCAGCGGTCGAGGTCGTGCTCGAAGCTCGCGAGGGCGGCGCCGGCGCCGTCCGCAGCCGCCGCGATGCCCTGCCCTTCGGGCCCAGCGGCGTATGCCGCGGCGACCTCCTTCACCAGCAGCAAGCCACCGGGACACATTTGCAACGCCGTCTCGGCGAACAGGCGCACCGGCTCGGTCAAGGCCGCGCGCGCGTCTTCGAGCAGTTTGGGAAGATCCTCGAGCCGCGCTCGGATCGCCGAGGCGTTGGCGGCCGAGCCGCGGTCGGAGCGGCGCAGCAGACCGTGCAGCCCGCCGAACAGGTGCGATAGCCAGAACTCGGGGTTCTTCGCCTGCCAGCGGTCGCGCTCGAAGGAGCGGATCGTGACGCGGATCTCGTTGAGCATCGCGGTGCGGTCGATCTCGACTGGCAGCTCGTCAGCGTTCGTCTCCTCGAGCGCCGCGGAGAGCGACTTCAGCGCCGCGAGATGCGGGGCGAGCGCGGTGGGGCTGAAGCGGCCGAAGCGATCGTCGTAGTCGGTGCGGCCCGCGAGCGTGGCCGAGACCGGATCGAGGTGCCAGCGCAGATCGAAATACGAGCGTTCGAGCTCCCGGAATCCTTCTACCGCCATGCGCCCTGCCGCAGCAGGCGATGGCATTCCTCCTCGGCGAGCACGCGATCGGCCTTCTTGGCGGCGCTGAACAGCGTCTGGCAGGCGGCTTCGTCGTCGGGATCGTAGCCGTGGCTCTGCAGCCAGTACTTCACGTTGGAGAGGCCCGAGAGGGGGGAGATTTCGATCACCTGTGCCAAGCCCAGCTCCTCGGCGGGCACGGAGCTGTAGACGCGGTCGGCGAGCCAGGTATGGCCCTTCTTTTTGGCCTTGATGATCGCCGCGGCGTGGACGCCGGTGCCGGTGCGGAACGCGTCGCTGCCCATCACAGGATAGTTCAGCGGGATCGGGATCCCGACGGCCTCGGCGACGGTGCGGCAGTACTCGGGGAGCTTCGAGAGATCGGCCCGATGCGCGCCCAGGAGCTTGAGGTTCACGATCAACAGGTCCATCTCGGCGTTGCCGACCCGCTCCCCCACCCCGAGCGCCGTGGCGTGAACCCGGTCGACACCCGCCTCGATCGCGGCCAGGCAGTTGATCAGCCCCATTCCTCTGTCGCGATGTCCATGCCAATCGACCTTTACGCCTTTCTCCCTTACGATTTCTCTCCTGACGAATTTGACGAGCGCCTTCACTCCGTCCGGTGTCGCATGCCCGACGGTGTCGGCGAGGCATATCCGCGTCGCGCCGCAATCGATCGCCGTGCCATACAGCAGCGTGAGGGTTTCGGGATCGGCCCGCGTCGTGTCTTCGGTCACGTACATGACGGGGAGGCCCTGGCGCACGGCGAACGTCACCGCCTCCTCGGTCGCCTTGCGCATGCGGTCGATCGTCCAGTCCTCGGCGTACTGGCGGATCGGCGACGACCCGATGAACGTCGCCGCCTCGATTGGGATGCCGACCTCCTGCGAGATCCGCACTACCGGCTCGACGTCGGCGATGACGGTCCGGGCGGCGCAGTTGGGCGCGATCGGGAGCTTTTGATCCGCGATCTCTCGGGCGAGCGTCCGGACCTGCTCGACCACGCGCGGGCCGGCGCCAGGCAGGCCGATGTCGGCGGCGACGATGCCGAGATCCGCCATGAGGTGCAGGAGGCGGCGCTTGATGTCGAGTGACGGGTCCTGCACAGACGGGGACTGCAGGCCGTCGCGCAGCGTCTCATCGTTCAGGTCGACCTTGGCGCGCGGCCAGTCGAACGGCGCATCGATCCGGTTCCAGTCGTAGATGAGATCGCGGTCGTCCATGCGCGTAGTGTCGCCCGCTCGCTCGTGCAGGTCAAGCTGCGACCACGACTCCCGCGATATGGGGCGCGACGAGTCCTGCCGGGGCGAGAAACTGCTCTGCTTCGACGGGCGCGAACCCGGCCGTCCGGATCGCGAGCAGTGTGTCCCGATCGGGATGGCACCCGTCCCCGATCACGCGCCAGAGCGGATTCGCCCAGCGCTGCAGACGGCGGCGCCGCGTCCCTTCGGGCGCCGCCACGTGCTCGATGAACAGGTACCGCCCGCCCGGCCGCAACACGCGCCGGATCTCGCGCAAGGACGCCGTCACGTCGGTCACGGAACAGAGGACCAGCGTCCCGACGACCGTGTCCACAGAGCTCGAGTCGAGCGGCAGCCGCTCGACGGCACCTTGTCGCAGCTCGAACGTCACGCCTGCCGCTTGGGCGGCCCGCTCCAGATAGGGGCGCGCATAGCGGTTGGGTTCGACCCCCAGCCAGTGTACGGCGCTGGTGAAATACGGGAAGTTCGCGCCCGCCCCCGGTCCGATCTCCACAACGGTCCCGGCCAGGCCTGCGAACAGCGCCCGCTTGCGGTCGGCGATCCAGCGCTCGTGCGCCACGTTGCCACGCGCGAGGAGCCACGGGACGAGCCGTTTGCAGATCGAGCATTCCATCGAGCGAGTGTCACCCGCATCGGGGGAACGGTCAAGCACTAGATTTGTCGGTATGGACTCGCCGCTGAAGAGCCTGCACCACGTCACAGCCACTGTGGACGAGGCGCAACCCGACCTCGATTTCTATACGGGCTCGCTGGGCCTGCGACTCGTGAAGAAGACGGTGAATTTCGACAACCACTTCGTCTACCACTTCTACTACGGGAACGAGCAGGGCACGCCGAGTACGATCATGACGACGTTCCCTTATCACGGCTGGGGCGTGCCGGTGGGGGCGAAGGGCGCCGGGCAGATCCGAGCCACGTCGTTCTCGGTTCCCGCGGACACGCTCGGTTTCTGGCACCGACGCCTGGCGAGCATCGACCGCACGATCCGGGATGGCGAAACACCGTTCGGCGATCCGCTGCTCACCGTCACCGACCCCTCGGGGCTGATTCTCGAGCTGGTCGGCACGGCGGGGGACGCCCGCACCCCTTGGGTGACGGAGGGGGTGGCAGCGACGCACGCGATCCGCGGCCTCCACAGCGTCACCCTCGAGATCCGAAATTCCCAGCGGACGATCGACTTCGTCCGGGAACTCCTCGGGTTCCGCGTCGTGAACGAGGGTCCGTCGCATACGCGACTCGCCGTCGGGAGTGGTAGCCCCGGGGAACTGATCGACGTGCTGCACGCACCGGAAGCGCCGGCCGCTCTGAACGGACTGGGCACCGTGCACCACGTCGCCTTCGCCATTTCGAACGAAGAAGAGCAGCTCAAGATCCGCGGCGAGCTGGTGCGAGCGGGGGTGCAGGTGACGGAGGTACGCGACCGGCAGTACTTCCGGTCGATCTACTTCCGCGAGCCCGGCGGGGTGCTGTTCGAGATCGCCACGGTGCCGCCTGGTTTCACCGTGGACGAGACGCTGCCCTGTCTGGGGCAGGACATCAAGCTGCCGCCGTGGGAGGAGCCGCATCGCGCCGCGATCGAAGCGAAACTGCCGGCCCTGAAGTGAAGCCGCACGCGGGACAACCGCTCGCGACCGCTGGCGCGCCGCTCGGGAAGAGCCCGGTCGCGATGATCCTGGTGCACGGCCGCAACGCGGCGCCGCCGAATATCCTGTCGTTCGTTCCCGCGTTCGCGCGCCCGGACATCACCTACCTCGCCCCCGCTGCGGCGGGCGGCACCTGGTATCCGCTGAGCTTCATGGCGGAGAAAGAGAAGAACGAGCCGGGGATTTCGTCGGGATTGTGGGTCCTCGAGCAGCTGGTGCAGCACGTCGTGCGATCGGGTGTCCGCAAAAACCGGATCGTGCTGCTCGGGTTCTCGCAGGGCGCGTGCCTCACATCGGAGTTCGCGGCAAGCCATGCTGATCAGTACGGCGGCGTCGTGCTGTACAGCGGTGGACTGATCGGCCCGCCCGGGACGACGTGGACCTACCCGGGCTCCTTCGGCGGGATGCCGGTGTTCCTCGGCTGCTCGGACGTCGACGCGCACGTCCCGAAGACGCGCGTGGATGAAAGCGCGGCGGTGTTTCAGAGCATGGGTGCCACCGTCACGGAGCAGATCTACCCCGGGATGGGGCACCTCGTGAACGCGGAGGAAATCGCGTTCGCACGCGCGCTGCTGGACGACATCACGAGCGACCGCTAGCTTCGCCGCACCTCCACCCCTACGGCCATGTCCCCATTCCTGGCAGAGCTGCTCGGCACCATGCTGCTGATCATCCTCGGCGACGGCGTGGTTGCGAACGTGGTGCTGAACAAGACCAAGGGTCAAAACTCGGGCTGGATCGTCATCACCGCCGGATGGGCGTTCGCGGTGACGCTGGCGGTCTACGCCGTCGGCACGTTCAGCGGAGCGCATTTGAATCCCGCGGTGACGATCGGTCTCGCCGCCATCGGCAAGCTCGAATGGTCCGCGGTGCCGGTCTACATCGTGGCGCAGCTGCTCGGCGCAGCGCTTGGCGCCACGATCGTGTGGCTGGCGTACCTGCCCCACTGGGCGGCCACCGACAACAAAGCCTCGAAGCTCGCCGTCTTCTGTACCGCTCCCGCCATTCGCGACCGCAACGCCAACCTCATCACCGAGATCATCGGTACGTTCGTGCTGGTGCTCGGCGTGCTGGTCGTCTTGACGCCGAAAAACCTGAACCCCGAGCAGGGGTGGAACGCCGGGTTCGGGCCGTTCCTCGTCGGCATCATCGTATGGGCCATCGGCCTGTCGCTCGGCGGCCCGACCGGCTACGCCATCAACCCGGCGCGCGACCTCGGTCCCCGTATCGCCCACGCGATCCTGCCGGTGGCGGGTAAAGGGAAATCGGACTGGGACTATGCCTGGATTCCCGTCGCCGGGCCGATCGTCGGCGGGTTGATCGCCGCATTCCTCTACAAGGCACTGTGGACCCGATGACGCACATCCTCGCGCTCGACCAGGGCACGACGAGCTCGCGCGCCATCGTGTTCGATCACGCCGGCAGCGTGGTCGCGTCGGCGCAGCAGGAATTCCGCCAGATCTTCCCGCAACCGGGCTGGGTGGAGCACGACGCCAACGAGATCTGGGCCTCGCAGCTCCACACCGCGAACGAAGCGGTCGCCAAGGCCGGCCTGACGGCGCGGGACTTGGCCGCCATCGGGATCACGAACCAGCGCGAAACCACCGTCGTCTGGGACCGCGCCAGCGGCGCGCCGATCCACAACGCCATCGTCTGGCAGGACCGTCGCACCGCCGCCGCCTGCGATCGGCTCAAGGCGCGCGGCCTGGGAGCCCTGATCAAGCGTAAGACGGGGCTCGTAGTGGATGCGTATTTCTCCGGCACGAAGGTCGAATGGTTGCTGAAGAACGTGCCCGGCGCGCGCGCCAAAGCCAAAGCGGGCCAGCTGGCATTCGGCACCGTCGATTCGTGGCTGGTGTGGAATCTCACCGGCGGCCGGGTGCACATCACCGATCCCAGCAACGCCTCGCGGACCATGCTGTTCAATCTCAGGAGCGGCGACTGGGACGATGAGCTGCTGAAGATCTTCGGCATCCCGCGCTCGCTGTTGCCGCGCGTCGCGTCGTCGAGCGAGGTGTACGGCGAAACGCACCTGTTCGGCAGCCGTGGGATCCCGATCGCCGGGATCGCGGGGGATCAACAGGCGGCGTTGTTCGGCCAGGCGTGCACCCAGCCCGGGATGGTGAAGAACACCTACGGCACCGGCTGCTTCATGCTGATGAACACCGGCACCAAACCGATCGCGTCGCGCAACAACCTGCTGACGACGGTGGCGTGGCGCGTCGGCAACCGCACCGAGTTCGCGCTCGAGGGCAGCATTTTCATCGCGGGAGCAGTGGTGCAGTGGCTGCGCGATGGACTGGGGATCATCAAGGCGTCGTCGGAGGTCGAGGCGCTCGCCGCACAGGTGGTGGACCCGCAGGGGGTGTACCTCGTCCCCGCCTTCGCCGGGCTCGGGGCGCCGCACTGGGACCAGTACGCGCGCGGCCTGGTCGCCGGGATCACGCGCGGCACGACGGCCGCGCACATCGCCCGGGCCGCGCTCGAAGGCATCGCGTTCCAAGTCGCCGACGTGCTGCGGGCCATGGAAGCCGACGCGAAGATCAAGTTGAAGGAGCTGCGGGTCGACGGCGGCGCCTGCGCCAACAACCTGCTGATGCAGTTCCAGTCGGATCTGCTCGGCGTCCCCGTCGTACGGCCGAAGGTCACCGAAACGACGGCGCTGGGTGCGGCGTATCTCGCGGGGTTGGCCGTCGGCTACTGGAAGGACCAGAAGCAGATCGCCGCGCAGTGGCAAGTCGACCGCCGCTTCCAGCCGGCGATGAAACCGCCGCAGCGCAAGCAACTCGTGGCGGGGTGGCGCAAGGCGCTGGAGCGCGCCAAGCGCTGGGAGGACGCCGGCTGAGACCTACGGGGCGCGCCGAGTGACGCTGCGGATGGGGAAGTACCCGATGAACCCCGCCACCACGAACGCGTACAGGATCCACTGATTCAGGGTGACAGCAAACAGCGCGCACCCGAGCCCGAAGATCCACATCATTGCTTCTCCGAAAAACGCCTGGCGCCACTGGGGCCGCGCGCCGCTTGCATCCACGCGCGGCTCGAACGCCGGAAACAATCCCGGCACCGCTCGCACATAGCGGCGATACGCCGCCCCCTGCACCGCCTCGAGCTCCGCTTCTTCCCGGCCGATGAGCCGTAACACGAACAGCGTGAGACCGATGACGAGCACGAAGAATCCCGTCGGGCTCGCGATCAGACCAAAGCTGATCCCCAGCAACACGGTGCCGAGGTAGAGCGGATTACGCAGGTGGCGATACGGTCCGTCGGCGACGAGCCGGTCGGTATGCAAGTCGGCGTCTTTCACGACGCTCGAGTGCAGGTAGGCGCTCGCCCAGGTGCGTATCCAGGCGGCCAGGAACGCAAGCAGCGCGCCGATGGCGAAGACGAATTGCACGCCGAAGCGGGTGTCCTGGCCCAGCAGCCGCGCGAACATCTGGGCCGCGTTGCGGTGGTCGACGCCGTACAGCCCGAACGCCGCGAAAAACAACGCGGAAATCACCCAGAACCGGTTGCGGAACTCGAAACCCGTGGCGCGCATGCCGTGTTGTCTACGGCTTCTGAGCCTCCGAAGTTCCGATATCGAGCTCCACGCGCTGGCCGAGCCGCAGCGGTGTGGGCTCGAGCAGTGCCACCTTGACGAGCAGCACACGCGTGTCCGAGGGACGACCCGGGTCTTCGGGCTTCAGGCGCCGCGCCACCACGGCATCGGGGATCTCCTCGACCCGCCCGCGCCAGGTTCGCCCGTCGTATCCCTCGGCGCTCACCGCCACTGTCGCGCCGAGCGAGACCCGGGCGGCGTCGAACTCATCGACCTCCCCTTCGATCCGCGTGCGCCGCAAGTCAGCGACCGTCACGAGCGACGTGCCGGATGCGACCGGCTGCCCGACCTCTACGGAGCGGGCGATCACCACCCCGTCGATCGGCGAAACGAACCGCGTCTTCGCCAGCAGCGCCGCGAGCCGTTCGGCGGTAGCGTGAGCGAGGGCGAGCTGGGCCTGCGCGGCATCGCGGTCGCGCACCGCCCCGTCGAGACTCTGCTGGGCCGCGAGATTCTGCGCCCGCAGCGCCTGCCAGCGCGTCACCTGCGCCTGCGCGAGCCGCAGATTTGCTTCCGACTCGCCGATGCGGGCGTGGGCCTCATCGAGCGCGGCGCGTTGCTCGGCCGACGCCAGCTCCACGAGAGGCTGGCCACGCCGGACGGCATCCTTCTCCCGGACCAGAACGTGGGCGACGGTACCGGCGATGTCCGTCCCGACCGTGACTTCCGCGCCGGGATAAGCGGCCACGCGCCCCTCGGCGCGCGTGCCGCGCAGCGCGGAGGGGGCCGCCGCGGGCTTCACGTCCGTTGCCACCGGCGCAGTGCCGCGGGCGGCACGGGCCTGCCAGACGAACGCCCCGAGCAGGCCGACGCCGGCCAGGGGAAGGAAAATCCGAAACATCGTCGCGGTGCGTGTCATGAGTCACTCGCCATCTTGAAGGAGGCCATCCCGGATCCGCAGCACGCGGTCAGCGATATCGCGCACCTTGGGATCGTGGGTCACGATGAGCAACGCCCGGTCTTCCCGCTTCGCGAGATCGCGGAACGTCGCGAGGATTTGCAGGCCCACCGACGAGTCGAGATTCGCCGTGGGCTCGTCCGCCAGGAGGATCGGAGGCTGGCCGGCCAGCGCTCGGGCTACCGCCACCCGCTGCTTCTGCCCGCCCGAGAGGTCCCGGGGCAGGAAATGCATGCGGTCGGCCAGGCCGACGGCGGCAAGCGAGCGCTGCGCTGCGTCGCGGGCCGTGCCGTGGTTGATCCCCTTGATGTTCAGCGCATACTCGACGTTCTCGAGCGCCGTGAGCGCGGGGAACAGATTGAACTGTTGAAAGACGAAGCCGATCGCACGGCGCCGGATGGCGGCGAGGTCGGTCGTGCGCGACGCCACGATTTCATGCCCATCGATCACCACCCGTCCGTCGCTGGGAGTCAGGATCGCTCCGAGGATCGAGAGCAGCGTCGTCTTGCCCGATCCCGATGGACCTTCGAGCGCCACGATTTCGCCGCGCGCCAGCCCGAGCGAGATCCCTTTGAGGACGGGGACTCGCTCGCGGCCTTCCGCGAAGGTCTTCGTCACGCTGTGGGCTTCGAGTACGGCCATGCGCCTTCCCTTCTGCGGCTGGTTCAGGTACGGAACACGAGGGCGGGATCGATCGCCGCCACTTTGCGGAACGAGATCATCGCCGCGCCGAGGCACAGGACGAACGTCCCCACGAACACGGCGAAGCCGAGCACCGGCGGGACGATGAGCTTGAGGTCGACGCTCGCCATCACGGGCCCCAGGACCAGCGCGCCGAGGCCTCCGAGGACGAATCCCACGAGCGCGGCCACCGACGCCTGCTTGGCGAGGATGCTGTAGATGTCGCGGTTCGACCCACCGATCGCCTTCACCGTGCCGAATTCCTTGAGGTGCTCCATCGTCGAGGTGTAGAGGGTTTGCGCCACCACAACGACACCAACGAGACAGCCCAGAAACACTGTGAGGCCCATGTTGAGTCCCAGCCCGGTCGAGACGATCCAGTAATTGCGGGACCGGGACGCCCATTCGTCTCGCGTATAGACGTCGTTGTAGGGCAGCCGGCGCCGGATCTCGGT